>Ga0070731_10004542_pt1 | contig 11870 bp, 11 predicted proteins | sample Coa_R1_2_FD_66448 | JGI IMG/M metagenome (GOLD analysis project Ga0070731, IMG submission 66448) | Surface soil microbial communities from Centralia Pennsylvania, which are recovering from an underground coalmine fire - Coalmine... | ecosystem: Environmental > Terrestrial > Soil > Unclassified ... | reverse complement strand
TCCTTCATCCACATCTTTCTTTTTCGGGAAGGCGATTTCGGGCGGCTCGCTGTAGGCGCCTTTCACCAGGCGGACAGAAGATCCCGTGGCGGCCAGCGACTCGACATCTTTTTCGGTGCGGCGGAGATAGGCCTGCACGCAGACGCCGATGTTTGCGTGGGTCCGGCGCGCTCGCGCATGCAACTCCAGCGTGGCTTCCACGTAGCGACTCTGCTCCATGTCTATCCAGATGGTTTTGTGCGAAGAGTGTTCGGCGAGGGCCCCGAGATTGGCGAAACAGAATTCGGCGTCGATATCCAAACCAAGTTGCGTTAGCTTGACGGAAATTTCCGAGGGCAAGCCGGCCTGCTGGATGCGATCGAGGAGTTGGAGATATTGTTGGGTTTCCGCCAGAGCCTCCGCTCGGTCATTCACATTTTCGCCGAGATGCGTGACGAGTGACGAAATCCCGGCGCGCGAAAAACGGCTCGCGGCAGCGAGAGCATCGTCCATATTTTCTCCGGGCAAAAAACGCGCGGCGGTGCGCCGCACGAAAGGGACACGCGGCATCTTTTGTCGCAACAACGAATTTTCAGACGCCGCTATGAGGATTTGGCGCGCCCATTTCATGTGAATTTCACCCGGCTCCGTTGAGAGGCTCGCTCCGAATCGCCGGCAGAATAGCATCTCCGTTGCGCTTATGGGTCAACGCCGATAGAATCCTAGTGCTTAGCGGAACCCCCTGGAAACACTGCGATACCGCACGCTTCCGCAGGCGGTAATGCCACTGCGATCGGCGCTCCCGAGCCCGCAAATTGAACGGCCCTTATGAACGCGCGCCTCTCCATTAACTCAATCGTATCCGTCGCGCCTGAACAGCTTTCTTGCGCGCTGGGTGACGAATCGGCGATCCTGAATCTGAAGAACACTGTGTATTATGGCCTCGATCCCGTGGCCACGCGCATATGGAATCTAATTCAACAGCCGATAAGCGTTCGGGAATTAAAGGGTCGGTTAATGGACGAGTATGATGTGGACGCGGACCAGTGCGAAAGCGACCTTCTAAGTTTGCTAGAGACGTTGCTAAATGAAGGGCTTATCCTGGTGGAAAGCCCAGACCGGGCTTAGAAACGGCAGCGCGGTAATCAACCGTGAGCATCTGGGGCGCATTTTGGCGTTTGAGACCGAACTTGCGAGGCTTCGCTCTAGAATCCGCGGTTGTGCTTACCCTCACGTGTCTGGGACTGCGAAGCCTGGGTTTCCGGCGCTGGCAAAAGCTGCTCAGCCGGCTGACGCCTGCGGCGCCGGGCATCAGTGAAGTCAGCGAATCTCTGCTGGATCGGTGTCGTGCGATGGCGCGCGTGGAGCAATCCGTGGCGCGCCGCCTTCCTTTTCAATCGAATTGTCTCGATCAGTCTCTGACTCTCTGGTGGATGCTTCGCAGGCGCGGGGTGGCCGTCGCGATGCATATCGGCGGGCGAAAAGAGGCCGCGAATTTCGAGGCGCACGCCTGGGTAGAAGTAGGGGGAAACGCGCTGCTAGACGGCGGCGAGGTTCATCCGCATTTCGCGCCATTTGACCGGCCGATTAAGTCGGCGGGGGCGCAAACCCATTGAGCGGAATCGTAGGGATGTTCCAGCGGGACGGCGCACCTATCGATCGAGCGATACTGCATTCGCTGACGGACTTCTTGGCATACGTTGGTCCTGACGCACAGCAAACCTGGACCGAGGGGCCTATCGGTTTCGGACATACTTTGCTGCGGACAACATGGGAATCAGCCGGTGAGTGCCAGCCTGCGAATCTTGAGCAGCGGTTTTGGATCACAGCGGATGTCCGGCTGGACTGCCGTGCGGAACTCGAAGGCAAACTAAAGTCGGCTGGCCAGCGAACTCGCACAGCCGCGCCCGACAGCGAACTCGTTTTGGGAGCGTACGCGGCTTGGGGCGAAGCTTGCCTTCAGGAACTGCGCGGAGATTTTGCTTTCGCCATCTGGGATGCAAGCAAACGGACCCTATTCTGCGCACGCGATCATTTCGGAATCAAACCTTTGTACTATGCCGACCTGGGCAATTTTTTTCTGTTCAGCAATACATTCAGTTGCCTGCAGCACCATCCCGCGATTTCAGGCGAACTCAACGATGCCGCAGTCGGCGATTTTCTGCTGTTCGGACTGAACTACGACCAGGGGACCACCACATTTCGCGATGTGTGCCGCCTGCCTCCGGCGCACACTCTGAGCGTTTCCGCACACAAGCTTCGCGGCGAGCGTTATTGGTTTCCTCCTATAGACGGGCGAATCCGCTACCGCCGCCCCGACGAATACGTCGAGCATTTCCGGACGCTCATGCAATCGGCCGTCGCGGATCGCGTTCGCACGAGCAAAGTTGGCATTCTATTGAGCGGGGGACTGGATTCTTCCTCGATTGCCGCGACGGGGCGCGACCTTTCTGGGAATCACGCCGGGTCTGCTGAGTTTCGGGCCTATACGATTACCTATGAATCTCTGCTGCCAGATCGGGACGGTGAAAACGCGCGGTATGTCGCCGGGTTCTTGGGAATTCCGATTCGATGCCTGCCAATGGACGGATTGCCACTCTTCGACCGCTGGGACGATCCAAAGCTAAGTTGGCCTGAGCCCGTTGACGATCCTTTTTTCGCGGGATTGTTTGACCAGACGGGCATGATCGCCAGGGATGGCCGAGTGGTGCTCAAAGGCGAGGGCAGCGACAATCTAATGCGCTTTCAGATGTGGCCCTATGTGCGTCATCTGGGGATGAATGGCGAATGGGGACGCGCCGTCGCCGACTCTCTGCGCTATTGGCGCCTGCGACCGTCGATTTGGCCCGGCATCCGGCGCCGCGCGCTTAACGTGATCGGAAACAGTCCAAGTGGATATACTTTCCCGCGATGGTTGGCCCCCGCTTTCGCAAAGCGCATGGATCTCGAAGAGCGCTGGCGGGAACAGGCCATTGTCCGGGCTCAGCCGCCTCATCCGGTGGTACCCAAGGCGCACGCTTCACTCTTGCTTCCGCAATGGTCTCATGTGTTCGAGTTGGAGAACGCGGGAGTCACGAGACTTCCTGTCGAAGTGCTATATCCGTTTCTCGACTTGAGAATTGTGAATTACGTCCTGGCGCTACCTCCCTTTCCGTGGGCTTTCCAAAAGACGCTATTGCGCCGAGCAATGCTGGGTCGCTTACCCGAGAAGATACGCTTGCGCGGGAAGACTCCTTTGGCGGGCGAGCCGCTCGTGGAAAAGCTTCAAGAGGCTGACGCGGTTTGGCTAGACAAAATACCTTGGAGCGAAGAGCTCGATCGATATATTGACCGTTCTGCTTTGCCACGGTTTGCCGGAGAGACCAGCTCCGCGCAGGCGAACGTCGATATTAGGGCGGTCTGTTTGAACTTTTGGTTGAAGTCTTCGCGGGGAGTTCGGTATAAACTAGTTACGGGGGAGGTTGGCTGATGGATAAGCCGGAAAAGATGGGTCCCAAGAAAACCTATACGTGTCCGCGCCTCACCGTCTATGGAACCGTCCGCGATCTCACGCAGAACCTGGGCCGACACGGTAATAAGGACGGGGGAGTTGCCCCGACCATTCGGACCTCTATTACCTAGCCAGACCATGGAATGGCTTTATCCCATTTATGGTCTGCAGCTCCACGCGGATCAGCGCATTCCTGGATTACAGTCTGCAACCTTACCTGACGGGCCTTCGGTTGGTGTTCATCTGGGAACGGTACCGGAAGAGGCCAGGGAACCTTCCCTGCGCGGCGATACGCTCGCTTACACCAGTCAGTTCTTCCTGGAGTCAGGCGAGCCGGTGCTGAAAGTTTGGCACCTCGGGAGCGGCGCACTCCTTCGTCTGGATTACTTCGATGGAATGCAATTCTGGCTGGACCGGCGGGGAACAGAAGTCTGGGCGGTTTGGCCGGAAGGATTCTCGGTTGAGGATGCCGCGGCTTATATTCTCGGCCCGGTACTCGGACTGCTGCTCCGACTGAGAGGGGTTGCCTCTCTACACGCCAGCGCGATCGCATTCGAGAACTACGCCATCGCGTTCGCTGGACCTGAGGGCGCGGGAAAATCCACGACGGCGGCAGCTTTGGCGGGTCTTGGCCGCGCGGTGATTTCGGATGATATCGTCGCTCTAAGTGAACGCGATGGTGCCTTTTACGTTTGCCCGGCTTATCCTCATCTTTCTCTGTGGCCGGAATCCGTCGAAGCGTTGTACGGATCCCAGAAAGTTCTGCCGAATTTTTCCGCAAATTGGGGGAAACGCCAATTATTGCTGACGGAAAATGGGCTGCGCTTCGCGAACCGGCCACTTCCACTTGCGGGGATCTTTTTACTGGGCGAGCGAATTTCCGATGCAGCGGCTCCGCTGGTTGAGAGAGGCGCGCTGGGCGACGCTCTGATCAGGCTGGTGGCGAATTCGTATGCCACCAATCTGCTGGACGTCGAAATGCGGGCGCGCGAATTCGAGTTGCTGGGGCGGCTTGTTGCTTCAGTCCCAATCTGGAGCCTTCGGCCGCATACGGACCCTTCGCGGATTGGCGAGCTTTGCAATTTGATTCAGTCCACAGTTAATCTTGGCCTGGTCTCCGCAGCGCGAGCTTAAACGGGAAGCCGAAACCGTGGAATTCCTTTGAGATAACTTCGCGCGGCAAACCAACCACATCGGGGTATCATGCCTTCCAAGCATCCACGGTTCGCTCACGCATTTTAGGAGAAGGTTTCGATGCAGATGATGAAGCTGGCGGGAATTTGTGCGCTGTTGGCGGTTTTCGCGGCGACGACGGCGATGGCGCAGGACCAATCCACATCGGACCAGACGGAGCCAGCTCCAACGTCGAGCGCACCGCAGGCGCCCAAGAAGAAGGTGAAGCGGGTCTACCTGTCGAAATACGAACTTTCGGCGGGGTTCACGCACCGCTCGTATTACGCGCCCGGCGGAGGAACCTTCGGATTGGTCGGCTGGTATGCGTCCGGCGAATACAACTGGAGGAAGTGGCTTGGTGCGGAAGGGGAAGTAACCGACAGTTGGTATACGGTGAAGAGCGCTGGGTTCCCTCCTGATACGCTTCACATTTACACCTTCCTAGTCGGTCCTCGTTTCTACCCGCTCGGGCACCGCAAAGTAACGCCCTTCGGGCACGTTCTAATCGGCGGCGGCCACTATAGCAGCGCGACGCCGGCGTTCGGCGGGTTCCATGGCGCGACGATCACGTCGAACGCATACACCTACGAAGTGGGGGGCGGCCTGGATTTGAATCTTTGGGAGCACTGGGGAATCCGGATGATCCAGGCGGATTTTGGCAACGCAAACTACGTGCAAAACGCGAGCGTTGCGAATCGAGGGAGCACGCGCTTTTCGGTGGGATTCGTGTATCACTTTGGCGCGCGGTAGCTGCGGCGTCAGTACTGGGATTATTCAGGAGTTCTTCTTGAGTTCGGCGAGGACGAGCTTGGCTACTTCCTTGAGGGTGTCGAAGACGCCTTCGCCGGTGATGGCGACGGCTTCGCGCACCGGCTCTCCCTTCACGTTCAGTTGCTTCTGGAGTTCGTCGACGGGCAGCACGTTGGGCAGATCTCGCTTGTTGAGCTGAAGAACATAGGGAATGGTGGTGAAATCTAGGTTGTGATCTTTCAGGTGTTCACGAAGGTTGTCAAGCGTCTCAAGGTTGGCGTCCATCCGCTCTTCCTGGGAATCGGCGACGAAGACGACCCCGTCTGCACCCTTCAAGATTAGCCGGCGGCTGGCCTCGTAAAAGACCTGCCCAGGGACGGTATAAAGATGGAAGCGGGTTTTGAATCCGCGAACCGTGCCCAGGTCGAGCGGAAGAAAATCGAAGAAAAGCGTGCGATCGGTCTCGGTGGCCAGGGACACCATTTTGCCTTTTTGCGACGTGCCAGTGTGGTCATAGACCCACTGCAGGTTGGCGGTCTTCCCGCCAAGGCCGGGGCCGTAGTACACAAGCTTGCAGTTAATTTCCCGAGCGGGGAAGTTAATAAAAGGCACGATTTCCTCAGAAATCAGGCAGCACCATTCTTTATAGCATAGGCCCTATGTGCGGCAAAACGCGCCTGATAGACCTATGCTTCGCAACTGACAACTCAATGACGGCGGACCCCCGCGCTGGGGGGTGGCGGATTGAGGAACAACAGCCGCCGTTTCCGGATTCTTCACGACTTTCCGGTTTACAATGGATTTGCGCTTCCGGAACTACCAGAACCCAGGCTTCCTAGCTGCCTACAGAGACTCCCTTGAGGGTTAACAATCGCAGGGCGACCGCTGGCTGGTCTATCCGACGGAGCGAAATCTGAAGACGAAGGAGAAGCGAATCATGCCGGTATCATACAGAGCCGATCACGGCGGGAGTTTTCTGCGGCCCACCGAGCTGCTCGAAGCGCGGGCCAATGGAACCGACCCGGAGCGTCTGCGCACCCTGGAAGATCAACAAATCTTGCGCCTGCTTGCGAAACAGAAGGAACTGGGCTTTGAGATCTTCACGGATGGCGAGCTGCGCCGGCACAATTTCATGAGCGGCCTTACCGACGCGGTGGAAGGCTTCGACCTGGGTGGCGCGGTCGCGCGCGACTGGGACGCGTCGCAGGGCAAGCCCAAGGTGAGCGCGGTGATGGGCATCGTCAATCAGAAGCTGCGGCAGGTGAGGCCGCTGACGGGCGGCGAGCTTCCCTTTCTGAAAAAGAATAGTCCTGGTGACATCAAGATGACGCTGCCCAGCCCGACGCAGTTTCCGGCGATTGCGTTCAAGCGCGGCGTGACTGACAAGGTTTATAAGGACCATTCGGCGCTGCTCTGGGCGATCGTCGAAATCATGAAGAAAGATATCGGCACGCTCGCGGCTGAGGGCGTGAAATATATCCAGATCGATGCGCCGCGCTACAGCTACTACATGGATCCGAAGTGGCGCGAATGGATTCGCAAAGAGATGAATATGGACCCCGAACACGCGCTCGATGAAGCGATCAAAGCGGATAATGCCTGCTTGGAGGCGGCGCGCAAGTCTGGAGCGACCCTGGCAATCCATTTGTGCCGCGGGAACAACCGCAGTCATTGGTACGCCGAGGGCGGGTACGATGCCGTGGCCGAGAAGCTTTTCGGAACGCTGGACGTCGATCGTTTCCACCTGGAGTATGACGACGAGCGCTCCGGGTCGTTTGAGCCACTGCGATTTGTTCCCAAGAACAAGGTTGTGGTGCTCGGTATAGTCAGCACCAAGCTGCCCCAACTTGAAAAGAGCGAGGACATAATCAAGCGAATCAACGAGGCGGCCAAATTTTTCCCACTGGAGAACTTGACGCTGAGTCCGCAGTGTGGATTTGCGTCGACGGCGGAAGGCAATCTGCTGACTGAAGACGAGCAATGGGCGAAAATGAAATTGGTAGTCGACACGGTGCAACGCGTCTGGAGCTAGAGAGGCGCGCGAGGGCGACAAATTCGTAGCTTCAGCGGCCAAATATGAGAGCGCCCGCCTGCAGGTAGTGACTTCGTTTGCGGATCGCACGGCCACTCTTGGGCGTGTCTGTGCCGAATGCCTCGACTTACGCGCGCAGGCAGAGTGCATGCGCCACAAAGCGCGGGTTTAGAAACCTAAACCCCGCTCTTCCCAAACCCAAAGTTGTCGCATAGACTCTAAAGCCCTAGAGCTACGTCAACGGCACCTTGATCCTTCACCTCAATCACACCCGGCGGGATTCGATCATCGCAACCACAAATGAAGTGGTGGGCACTCTTTTATCGTTGGTTGATGAGGGATGTTTGCAGCCGGAGCGTTTTGCGCGGATGCGGGTTCATCTGGATTGGCTGCAGTACAAACAAAATTTCCGCGAGCCGGTGATGGCGCTGCAAACCGCCGGGGAACAGCCCGAAGGGCCGGCGTCCATTGAGCTTCGCGTCGATTGCCGCCAAGTGACTCCGGGATCGCTGCACGACCCCCTGAAACGGACCCTGGAGCTTTCGAATTCGGGCTCCGCGGAAAGGCCGGACCGAATTTATCTGGAAGAATTCCAATCGTTTCGGAGCAGTATTGCCTGGGAATTCAACCGCCTTTACTGGCAGCGATTGAAAGATTGGGAGAACGCGACGGGCAAAAGCTACGAAAAGGCGCTTCCGGGCGGCAAATCAGACGGGAATCGGCCGGAGGCAATCGCCGATTCCGTGTCCGATCTGTGGGCGCGGCTTCAGGAGCTCGACAGCAAGAGTCAATTGCCGGCGGAGATTTTCCTGCTGGAAATTGGCGTAGGAATGGGAATCAGAGCCGGGATGTTCCTCGATCGCTTTCGCGATCTCGATAAAGAGAAAGGCACGAACTATTATCCGCGCATACGCTTTCTTTTGGGCGATTACTCGCTTGCCACGCTTGAGCGTTCCAGGCCGGCCGTGCAAAGCCACGTGGATCTGTGCAGCTTTATCGCCCTGGACGCGCTCGATCCACTGCGGACGCTCTCGTTTCTGCGCCACAAGATTTTGTACGTTCATTTGACCAACACGTACGACAATCTTCCGGACGAGGAAGTGGTGTGGCGGAATGGCCGGATTTATTGGGTGCAAGTTCGCGCGTACATTTCCACGGCAGATGCCGCTCGCATTGGCCGTGACTGCGATGTGGCGGAAGCGGATCTTCCGAGGGCGGTGAAACGGTTGCTGGAAGTGGGCGCCGAAGCTCTGCCTGACCGCGCGAAGGGAATGCGCTTCTGGATGGAGATTTGGAACGCCATGCGGACCGAGGAGCGGCTGGAAAACATGTTGGATCTGCCGAACGCTTCCTTCCCGGCTGGACTGAGCATCCCGCAAATGGAAGATATACTGAAGGGTGCGCCGGACGATTTGCGCTTTCATCTCAGTTCGGGGGCGCTTGAAAGTTTTCGGAACACACTGCCACTGTTGCATCCGCGCGGATATCTTCAGGTGCAGGATATTTTTGTGACCGATCTGAATGATTACGGCATGGGGTTCTACGGCCCGGGAAAACTGGAAGGCTCGATTGTAAGCTGGGTCAACGGCGCCCTTTTGCGCGAGGTGGCCGAGCGCGGCGGCTACGACCTGCACTTCGCGCCGTACACGTACCGGCCAGGATCGAAGACTTCGATTTTGTATACGACAAGACGGGAGTAAGGCCCATGACTCTTCCCATTCTTCCCACCACGATGGTCGGCAGCTATTCGATGCCCGGCTGGCTGGAACGGCTGAAGACAGAATACTTCGCGCGGCGGATCAGTCGCGTGGAACTTGACGAGATTCACGATACGGCGGTGAAGGCTGCCATCAAGGACCAGGAAATCGCGGGGCTGGATATTGTCACCGACGGTGAACTTCGCCGCGACAATATGATCGATTATTTCGTCGAGCGGCTTCCTGGCGTGCAGGTGGATCGGTCATCCAAGAAGTTCTATTACGATTTCTACGATAGCGAAGTAATCGGCAAGATTCCCATGGCCGCTGTTGGACTCGTGGACGACTTTCGATTCCTGCTTGCCAACACCGACCGGGAAGCCAAAATCTGCATCACCGGACCGCACTCGCTTACGAAGCGGATTCGCAACAAGCACTACTCCACTGAGGAAGGTCTGGCAACGGATATCGCCCGCGTGATGAACATGGAGCTGAAGGAACTGGTGAAGGCCGGCGCCAAGTACATCCAGATCGACGAGCCATACTATTCAGGTTTTCCCGAGGATATCAACTGGGGTGTGAAAGTACTGAATACGCTGGTGGAAGGCGTGAACGCGAAAATTGCGGTTCATATTTGTTACGGGAACCGTTACGGGAAACCGTCGTGGGAGGGCAGCTACCGTTATCTCTTTCCGGCCATTTTGGGCGCGAAAGTTCAACAACTGAGCCTTGAATTCGCGCGGCGCGGCGGCGAGGATTTGGAGCTATTCCGCGAATTTTCGCCACCGTTCGAATTGGGCGCTGGAGTGATTGACGTGAAGGATCATGCCGTGGAGACGCCTGATATCGTGGCTGAGCGCATCCGGAAAACCATGAAGGTGGTGCCTGCGGAAAAGCTGTACATTCTTCCGGATTGCGGGCTCTTTCATTTGCCGCGCGACATTGCCTTTGCGAAGCTGCGCGCTATGGTGGCGGGGACTAGGATTGTGCGGAAGGAACTGGGGCGCTGAACCGGCTTTGCAGGTTTTCCGGCGAAGAGCGTGCTTCAATCGGGCTCTTGCGTGACGATGTGGACATCCACGGCGGGGGCATCGCGCAAAAAGCGGTTGATGGCATTCAGATAACGGAGCTTGCGCCATCCCTCAGTGGCCGTCCTGCCAAAGATCATCTGAGTGACGTGTTTTTCGCGCACGAACTTCGCGGCGGCATCGGGAACATTTGCGCCTTTCAACCGGACGGACGTAGCGCCCAAACTTTCGGCGAATTGCAGGTTTGCGGCGAGAGTTTTTTCGTCGCGCGCGTTGAGACGTTCGCCGTCATCGACGTGAACCGCGTACAATTCCGCGTCCATGCGGCGCGCCATCCGCGCGGCGCGGGCGAGCAGGTATTGGGCGCGGGGATTGGCGCTGATGCAGACGGCGATGCGTTCGCGAACCGCCCAGTTTTCCTTGATGTCTTTTTCATCCATGTAGGAGGAAAGGCTGCGATCGACTTGCTCGGCGACCTGGCGCAGAGCGAGTTCGCGCAAGGCGATCAGATTTCCGCGGCGGAAAAAATTCCGCAGAGACTGCTCTACTTTTTCCTGGCGATAAATGTCGCCGCGACGCATGCGGTTTGCGAGGGCTTCCGGCGTAAGGTCGACCATCACTGTTTCTTCGGCGAGTTGGAGCACCCAATCGGGAACTGTTTCGCGGACAATGATCCCGGTGATGGTGTGGACGGTAGGCGCGATGCTTTCGATGTGCTGGATATTCACAGTGGAAAGCACGTCGATTTTGGCTTCGAGCAGCTCGAGGACATCTTCGTATCGTTTGCGGTGCTTGCTGCCGGGGATATTGGTGTGGGCCAACTCATCCACCAAGACGACCTGCGGGCGCCTGGCTAGAATGGCGTCCACGTCCATTTCCTCGAAAACCGTGCCCTTGTATTCGAGCTTGCGGCGTGGGACGGCTTCCAGCTCCGGCACAAGCTCGGCGATTCCTTTGCGGCCGTGCGTTTCGACAAATCCAATCACGATGTCTTCACCGCGCGCGTGCCGGCGGATGGCCTCGCTCAACATGCTGTAGGTTTTGCCGACGCCGGGTGCGTAACCCAAAAATAATTTGAGGACGCCTTTGGTTTTCTCGGCTGGCGCCGATACGGCCAGCCACTCTTCAGGTGTCTTTGGCACGAGTTATTCTCTTTAGGGTGCCTTCGCGAGCTACGATAGAATGACCCGATGCAAGCGTCGATCCTAAAGCGCATCCTGCAATTCGTGTGTGCTTTCGGCATTCTGGCCGGAACGATTTATCTGTACCACAAAATTCTGCCAGTAAATGCCACCACGGTGGCGCTCACGCTTCTGCTTGCAATTCTAGCCGTTTCGGTGGCGTGGGGCATGGTTGTTTCGCTTCCCATGTCGATCGCCGCAATGCTGGGATTTAACTATTACTTTCTCCCTCCCGCAGGAACCTTCACGATCGCGGATCCGCAGAACTGGGTCGCCCTGGTCGCGTTTCTTGTAGTTGCGATTATCGGAAGTCACCTCTCATCGCGCGCACGGCGGCAGGCTGCGGACGCCTCAGCCCGCCAGCATGACGTGGAGAGGTTATATTCGTTCAGCCAGGGCTTGCTCGAATCTCGCAACGCGATGGAGCTGGTCAATCGCATCCCGGCGCAAATTGTGGATGCTTTTGAGGTAGGGGCAGCGGCGCTTTTTGTCGCGGACAAACAGAAGGTGTATCGCTCCGGTCCGGTGATACCTCTTCTG
>Ga0070731_10004541_pt1 | contig 11872 bp, 10 predicted proteins | sample Coa_R1_2_FD_66448 | JGI IMG/M metagenome (GOLD analysis project Ga0070731, IMG submission 66448) | Surface soil microbial communities from Centralia Pennsylvania, which are recovering from an underground coalmine fire - Coalmine... | ecosystem: Environmental > Terrestrial > Soil > Unclassified ... | reverse complement strand
GGCCGTTATCACTATTGCCGGGCCGACACGCAGAATCGCGTCCGTCTCGTGCAGCAGTTTTCGAACTCCCCTTGCAATCAGGGGTATAGCTGGGGCTTCGACTATCGAGGCGTCTGGGTTGATCGCGGCTGCCGCGCCCAATTCGAGTTCGGCCGGAGAAATAGCGGAGGCAATACGGGCGCTGCAGTCGCGGCTGGAGTGATCGGAGCGATTATCGTGGGCGCGGCAGTCGCGTCGGCGAATAACGATAACGGTGACAATCGCGGTCAGCTCCGGCGCGAATATTATGAGGACGGGTACCGCAGCGGCCAGCGCGACTGGGACGATGATCGCGCCCCGAAGTACATGAGATACAACGATCGCTTTCCGCCTGAATATCAAAACGATTTCGCCGCAGGCTACGACGATGGCTACAACAACCGCCGGAACAAATACCGATGAGCGCCTGTAAAAACGGCGAAAGAGAAAGGTCATGAGCGAGCAAAAATATTCCACGCAGCTGCGACTCTTCCTCGCAATTGCTCTTGCGGTCCTCACTGGCTTTGCGATTCCAGCATTTGGGCAGGATGCTCCTGCGCCAACCGCTCCCCCCGCGCCGAATACTCAGCCTTCCCCGCAGAATCCGGCTCAGCCCAGCGCTCAGCAGCAGCAGGCCACGCCGCCCGCGCGCTTGTCTCCCGAAGACTCGGTCGCCCCGCGAACCAACGTTGACACCCTCGCGGAAATCAAAAAGAACGGCAAGCTTCGCGTCGGCGTCTCAGTGATTATTCCGTGGGCGATGCACGATAAGGACGGCAATCTCATCGGCTTCGAAATCGACGTGGCGAAAAAGATGGCGCGCGACTTGGGTGTCGAAGTCGAATTCTACCCCGACGAATTCCACTATTTGATTCCGGATCTCCTGGACAATCGTTTTGATTTGATCATTTCCGGATTCTCCATGAGCACGAATCGCGCGATGCAGGTAAATTTCAGCGCGCCCTACAACTACACCGATTTGTCGTTGGCAGCCAATCGAAAACTCGCGGGCGGCTTCAAGGAACTCTCGGAATTTAACAAGTCTACGGTCACGATCGGCGTGCTCGACACCAGCACTGCCGTTGACATCGCATCGAACGCGTTTCCGAACGCGCAACTCAAGACCTACGCCGAAGACAGCGACCTCTTCAACGACTTGCTCGACGACAAAATTTATGCCGCCGTCGCCGATAGCCCGCGCCCACAAATCGTCGCAAAATTATTTCCCGAGAAAGTAGACGTCCCGTCATCGAAGGCGCTGGCGACTTTTCCGGCCGCCTTCGCGGTGAGGCGCGGGGACATGGATTTCATCAATTATCTGAATTCGTGGATCGAAGCCCGCACTGTCAACAAATGGCTCGAAAGGCGCCGAAACTACTGGTTTGCTTCGATGGATTGGGCGGACAGACTCTGATTTGCGAATCCAGGAGCGTTTGAAACACTGCACATCCAGACTGTTAATTTTTCTTGCCGAAAATGGATTTGGTTGTTCGGCCTAAGATTCCACCCACGTCCGCTGTTATATTTGGATCGTCGGGAGTGCCGGTAATACGGATCGGCACGCCGGATTTGCCGCCTGTGCTCCCGTTTAACGTCGAAAGTAACCCCACGCCTACCTTGCCGATTCCTTTCGCTGTGGCGCCCTTCAGAATCAGATTGAAATCGAGTTGATCGGCAGGGGACACAGTGCCGCTGCCCGTGAGTTCACCCATCCCGCCGATCACGGCATCGATCCTTTCCGCCACCACGCCTGCATTGGTCATTCGCACGTTCAGGCGCAGTCTTTCAAACTCAGTCGTGTCTCCCGTTTTCATTCCGCTCAACGCCGCAATGCCGTGAATCTTCGATCCGATATCGAAGCCAACAAGGCGAGTGTTTGCGAGAGCCAGCGGGCCGGCGATTGCAAGCGCTTCAGCCTCACCGTGCACAGCAAGGTTTAGCGAAAGTGTCCCGCCCTTCAACACTGAGCCGTTGGGCAAACGAACAGCCGCCGCTGTCATCAACTGCTGAAGCTCGTTGATAGGCAAATTTTCTCCAGAAAGCTTTAAATTCAGCAGAGGATCTCCTATTCCCGACTCAGCAGGCTGGTAGGTGCCGCTCGCGTGGATTGCAGAATCGCCCAGCTTTACGCCGGCATCCTCGATTTGCCCGGAATTTTCCTTCAGCTGGTGCGTTAAGCCGTAGTCAATATCAATCGGCTTGCTTGCAGGCGTAGCGCCTTTGCGAAGTTTTAAATTTTGGAGCTCCGCGGTTCCGTTTGCAGTGAGCGCTTTCCCGTCTGAGACCGCGTGGGTTTCAACGTCTGCGACGAGTGAGACTCCAGCGTCTGGATTGAGAAATCCAGCGGCCACAGGGTCAAGGTGTTTCAGCGAAATCTTCGCTTCCGCGGGAGTGGTGGCAACATCGTCGCCATTGATAGGCCCCAGTTTGCCTTTCACGCTCAGCGCGCCATCGCCGGGCAGATTTGCGCTCAGCTCGAATGGAAACTGGGACGCGAACGAAAAATCGCGCACTGTGATGTTCACGTGCTCGTATATGCTCGGTTCGCCATGCGCCGGAAGTGTGGTGACCGCCACGCGCCCATTCTCAACTTCGATCAAGGCCACAGAGAACGGAGGCACCCCTGGAACCGCGCTCCTTGAACCGCCCGATGCCGCACTCGCAGCGGCGCCGCCCGTAGTGCCGGTGTTGATGTGCCGCCCGATGCTCGAGAAATTCCAGGTACCATTCGCCGCGCGAATCAAATTGATTTGGGGGGACTCAATCTGAAAGCCGCGGAGTTCGAGTTCATGCGAGAAAACCAGGCTCCGCAGCGAGACTCCAATCCGAAGCGTTTTCGCCGTCAGGAACGGGCTCGCACTGAAATTAGGATCGTCCGCTACACTGAGGTCTTCGCTGACCATGCTTCCTGAGAACATCGATAGCTTAAGATCGCCCACCTTCACGCTGCGTCCCAGCGTGCTGGCAAGCTGTTTCTCAATGGCCGGGCGAAACGTGTTCGCGTTCACGAACAAGGGAATCGCCGCCACCGCAGCAACTAAGACAACGACGATGACTATCAGAATTTTGGCCCAACGTTTCACGTCGTTCCTCGGCCGGGTTGCGTCCGTCCGCGGCTGAAACTCATAACGAGTCACAAGTATATGACGAGGTCAGAATCGGAAACACCTAACGTGACAAAAAGCTGGGCGGCCTGGCCTGCGGTTTTTCTGTCTGGTTTGCTTAAGTAGGCTAAATAGAAAGCCGAGAGGACCCTAGCTCAAGGCTAAGGCTCTCTCGGCAAAAAGACTAAAATAGGTGATGCTTGTGCCCGCTAGAATCGGCTTAGTTGGATTGTTGCCTACGCCGAAGCATCGCGATGCCGCCCACGGCGAGTATTCCTGAAGCAACGAGAATTGCGATTCCTGGCTCTGGCACTGTGGCAGGGTCTTTATCGCAGCCCTTCGCTTTATTGTCGCTGCTCGTACAGCCCTGCTGGCTTGCATCGGCCCTCGCCAGCGCGGGCGCGAGCAGCGTTACACTCAAAATCATTGCGAGTAGCAGACTCTTCATCGTTTGGCTCCATGTGGGTTGCCGAAGGGTCTGGGAATTCAGCACAACTCCCCGGTTCTATTTTAGCACCTTTGGGACCAATGGTACTTCGCACGTTAAGGCTTTTATATTCTGAGCATCCGAGCGAATACCAACCATCCCTTCGTCAGAGATTTGCACACTTCTGCTTGAGTATTTCCCGGACTCTCCTCGTCTACAGCAAAATTGGTATGCTCCGGCTTGGACGTCCTGCGCGGGTCTGATTCGCCCATGCTGATCTCGGGTTTACACCGGGTTGACATCCATATCTTTCGGGCGGAAACTACTTTGGTGGTTAGCCTTGTCGATTTCCCCTTTATTCCCCGTCGGAAACCTCAGCTTTCCGCGAAACGAGACCCCTAGAGAGGTGCCGAGACATGCCTGGTAGTCAAGACTATTTCGGCGGCATCACCGACTCACGCGACCGCCGAAGTCACTCGCGCCAGATCACCACTCTCAACTACATAAAGTTGGGCGAAGACAATGGGGGGATACTTCTCAACATCAGCGAAGACGGTTTGGCTTTCACTGCAGCCGAGCCCCTCGTAGGGGAATTCGTCCCTCGATTGCGCTTTCAACTCGAAGAGAAGGCCGAATGGATCGAAGCCAGCGGACGAATTGTGTGGCTCAACGATTCCAAAAAGGGCGCTGGCATTCAGTTCCTTGACATTTCCGATGCGGATCGCCAGCAAATCAGGCGCTGGATCGAATCCAAAAACCTTTCCGAAATTCAAGATGCAGAGATGACCCCTCGGAAATTTCGCAAAGAGAATGAAGTCACCCCATTCCCAGCCCCCAAGATCCGCACTATCGAAAAGCAGTATGAAATCCTCGAGCCTCATCTCCAGAGGATGTTCCCATCGGAAAGCGCCCTCGGAGTTGAAAGCGCTGCTGCTCCGTCCCGTCAGGTTGAGCCATTAAATGACACTCCGGCCGCGCGCGCTGATTATTTCCCCTCCGAAAATGATGCGCATCGCGAAGTACCAGTAGTTCCAGATCCTCAAGTTGAAATCCATTCATCCGGCCGCGAAGGTCGGCATGCTGAATCGCCATCTGAGAGCGTGGCGCGGGTTCCAGCCGCGGAGACGCGTTTTGCCCAAGCTGTACAAGTCGAGACGATGGCTGAGACAGAGACTCACCACAAGGAAAAGGAATTCCCGCTACCCGAAAGAGCTCCCTCGGTTGAGCATTCAGAATCTGTTCCTGAGCGCAGTCCTGATTCCACCGCCCATACAAATCAATTTTTACCAAATGCTCTGCCTAGCGGGTCAGTTCGAGTGCCTAACTTCGGCTACCAATCCGCCTCTAATCCTAATTACGAGCAGCAGGACGATTGGACCAACTGGGTCGATCCTGCGGCCGGTACGCAGCGAAGTAAACTTGGCTTCGTCGTCATGGGCGTTTTGCTTGTTGTCGCTGCCTTCGCGATAGGGTTGGCGTTCGGGCACGGATCTATTGAAGGATTCATAGAGAACATCAAAGAGTATGTGCCGGACAAATACCGGCAAGAGCCGACGGCGAACATTTCTGAGGCAGAATCTGCCCCACCAGCCCCAAAGGTAGAAAAAACCAGAACTGACACCGATGCCGTCACCCAAGCCCAGAATGACAATGCTACGACTCCAGCTTCTAACACTTCGACGACGTCAAGCTCGGTGACGCCTTCCGGTGAGCCGGTTGCTTCACGCACTGACAACAAGGAAACTCCTGCCACCGCAGCGTTATCCCACACCGATACCGACTCCGCTAGTGTGACAGGGAAGCCGGCGGCTGCAGAACCCGACAGCACGCCGGTCTTAATATCTGTCGCAGCCTCTGGTAGCGGGCCGTTTCGTCTCATGGCTCCAGAGACTGCTGTCAGCGCCACTTCCTCCGTGGCAGTCAGCTCTCAGGCCACCATACTTGTGCCGCGCGAGGTGGGCATGGATGCGGCTCAGGAGGCAAAACGATTGCAGCTCGGCGCTCTCGTTTTTCGCGTCGATCCTCAATATCCAAAAAGAATCGGCCGCAGTGAAGTCGAGATCGTCAAGCTACTCGCCACAGTAGGAGAAAACGGGCAAGTTACCAATGTCCAGCATCTAAGTGGCTCCCCGCCGTTTGCTTCCGCGGCAATCAGCGCCATCCGCGAATGGAAATATTCGCCAACGTTATTCGATGGACGCCCAGTCAAGACCGAAGAGAAAATCACGGTTGCGTTTCGATCACACTGAACTGCTGGTGATCAACGAAACTCATCTTCTGAGTGATTTTTAATCTACGGTGTTGCGATTAGAATTCTCCATAAAGGCAATAAAACAAGGCAAATAACAGATTCTAACAGGTAGAAAAGTCGCGATCTGGGATCTATCCAGCAGTTATTTTGGGCCCTTAATCACTACAAAAAGCACCGGGAAAACCTATTCGCGGATGATTTCGGCGTTTGCACTGGGCGAGACGATTCGGACGAGGCGTTGTCCGTCGAGGAATAAGTTGATCTCGATGTCTTCGGTCTTCACGCGGAGTTGTTCGAGTTTCGTGCCGCTGCCCGTATCCTGCTTGCCGAGCGATTCCACTGTAACGCTGCCGGGCGTCATTTCCTGCGGGACGATCACCGAGAAGGTCTGCGCGCCTTTCTTGTCCCAATCATAGAGGCGGGCGAGAATTGCGTACTGGTCGTACATGTTGTTGTCGAGGACCACGACACGATCCGAATTGAATGTGAATTGCTGCGTGTAAGGCCGCGCACCTTCCATACGGAGTTCCACATTGGCTGTCGCGCCATTGAAGACGATGGTCGACGCTGCTTTCTTCGCACCTTGCATATTCCACTCGTAGCGCACCGCGGCGCCGTCAGGTCGAAGTTCCAGATTTCCCGTTATGTGCGCAGCGCCCTGCGGTGTTTGAATTTCAGCGTTTCCATGCGCGGTCCAGTTGCCCCCGTTCGCGCTGAGTGAGAATTCTTCCGTGCCGGCCGGTTGGCCGTTGACGAGGATCTTGAATTTGCCTTTATCCGGCGCAAAAGCGGGCGGTGCGGCAATGGCGGCGGCTGCGATCCCAAATGCGAGAAGCAGAAGGCAAGCGATTCGAGCATCGAGTTGGAGAATCGAATTGCATCGTGCGGAATCCCTCGTCATGCAGTCACCTTTGGAAAGATGCCGAGCGCGAGAATCTGTTCAACGACGCGCAAGGGCTCGATGTTGGTTTCGACGCGAAAGTCAGACATCTCGTAAGATGGCAGGCGCTCCTGATAGAGCCGGCGAAAGCTCGCTTCGTCGCGAAAAAGCGGGCGATTGGTGATGTGAGCACAACGCGAGAGGAGTTCTTCGACAGGGCAATGCAGCCAGACAAGTGCGGCGCCGCTCTCGCGAAGCAGGGCAACGTTGTCAGGTTGCGCAGTGGTGCCGCCGCCCAGGGAAATAATGCGTGGCTTCTGAAGCGCTAGGGCTTCGCGTACCGTTTTGGCCAGTTGCTCGTGCTCGATTTTGCGGAATGCCGGTTCGCCGAGCTTTGCAAAAATTTCTGGAATCGTGGCGCCCGTGGCTTCGGCAATCAACTTATCAAGATCCACGTATTGCCAGCCGATTTGGCGAGCCAGAAGCCGCGCAACGGTGGATTTGCCGCTGCCCATGAATCCTGTCAGACCAATGATACGGCGCGGACGAATGTCGTTCTTCATGAATGGGATGCCGCTGCTGGATGACCTGCTTTGCATTCGCAAGCCGGTTCGCTGAATCGCCTGAAAATCATCAGCCTGAAATCAGCCTCGCGAGAATTACTCTCGCTTCAGGATGTTGATTGTACCATCGAACGAACTGAGTTCGACTTTCGCGTGTCCGGCATTAAACGTGCCCAGTATCGCATTCCCGAATTTTGAGTAGACGGGATGCGCATGAGCGGGAGGAGTGAGGCTTGCCTGGCTGTTAACTTTGCCTTTGAGGGATGTAGCGCTGAGGTCGAATGAATCGCCCGGCGAAAAGTGGACTTCGATTACGCCGCTGTAGTTCTTAAGCCGGTAAATGCCGTTGGGTAGAAATTCGCCGTCGAACAGGATGTTGCCTTTGGATGTTTGCGCGTGAACGTGATAGCTGCGCAGGCTGAGCAATTTGAAGCTTCCACTGATGGATGAAACTTCCAATCGTCCGGCGCAACGAATGCACTGGAACGAACCGCCAACGGTTCGTACGGTGAGATAGCCGGCGGCGTCTTCAAGATCCACGCCAGCTCCAACTGTCTCCACGTTCATATCACCAAGGACATTCGCAACGGAAACCTCGCCGGAGTCGTCGTGAATCTGCAGCTCTGCGTCTTCGGGAACATTAATTTGATAGTCAGCTCGCAAATCTTCGGGGGAAATCGAATTGGAGATCTGATGGGTCATTACGTCCACGCGATTACCGGTCTGTTCGGCATCCACTTCCACCTTATCGCTGGTGTGCGTGGCAATTACCATCACTTCGGATTTCGTCCAGGCTTTAACGACCACCTTTCCACTGGGATTGTGAATGGTCACAACACTGCGAGGCTCTACTTTGAAATGCTTTTCGATGTTGTGGGCGAAAACTGCGGAGGAGGTGACAAGCAGCAGGCCGGGGGCAAGAAGGCCGGTCTTCCAATTGAAACGAAGCGGTACAAATTGAGCGGTACTCATTGGGCTGGCGCCTCCGGGCTCGACTGTAATTCGCTCCTCGCTCTCATCGTTCATTCAACTGAGCGAGTAAATCGGCTTTCTGCTGATAGGCCTCGTAGAGATACTCACGAGCGAGTTCATTCTCAGGTTCTTCGCGCACGCTGTTTTCACACAAAGAAATATAGTTGTCAACGATCTCAAGGTTCTGATGAAGGGAAGCAGTCACGGGTGTCTCAGATGCGGGCAAAGAAGAGAAAGAGGCTTTTTCCGCGGACATCAACTGTGCGCTTAACGGCTCTGTTGAGGATTGGGTTCCGTCCAGCCAGCGCTGCCGGTTGATACGGGAGTTAATCGGGCCGCTCAGCCCGAAGGCAATGGCCAGGAGCGCAGCCAGATACCCGCCCGCGAGAACGGGCCTGGGCAGCGCGCTGAATCTCCCGCTGAAAAGCTCTGCCAGCCATGTCTTGGAGGGACCGTCGTGGATAAGTCCTTCCTTTTCCAATTCGGCGCGCAGCGAAAACCAGATCCGAGCCGGGGGCTCCGGGTCGGAAGCAACCAACTGTGTCGCTGCGGCACGGATCTTTCCGAGGTCTTCGATGAAACTGCGGCAAGAAGGGCAATCGCGAAGATGTGCCTGGACGCTCAGGTCGCCAGAAGAATTGCTGCGCGGTGAATCTTCAGGGAGCTCAAAGCGCCCCTGAAAATCCTTGCATGTCACTGTAGTCATTGCATTTAATCCTCACCACCGGCGTTGCCGGCGGCTTTCCGATCTTCGCGGGCTTTATCCCGCAAAGATTCGTGGAGCAATTCGCGCAGCCGCATCCGCGCTTTGTGAAGCTGCGATTTCGAATTTCCGATCGAACAATCCATGATCTCAGCAATCTCGTTGTGCTCGTAGCCTTGCACGTCGTGGAGCACGAAAACAGCCTTATAACCGGGCGGTAACTGATCCACGGCTCGCTGGAGGTTCACGCGGTCAATCGAACCGCTCAACCTCAAGTCCGGCATACCGAAATCGCGCCGTGGCCCTCCGGATTCCTCATCCGGCTCGGTCATTTCGTCCAAGGAGGACTCGGTGGCCGACTTCTTTCTCAGGCGCATCAGGACCACGTTTACCGCCAACCGATGCAGCCACGTCGAAAAGGCCGATTCACCGCGGAAGGTAGCAATCTTTCGGAAGAGCTGGAGGAAGGCTTCTTGAGTCAAATCCTCCGCTTCGGCCGTATTCCCAACCATCCGCAGACACAGAGAATACACACGGCGGTTGTGCAACCGGTACAAACGCTCGAAGGCCGCCGCATTTCCCGCCTGGGCTAACCGGATCGCTTCCGATTCCGGCAATTCACCAGGCGTCTCGATTCGTCTCACGCGGGCCACGCTACCCGCAGGGACGCATCACCAATTGCGATGCGCCACCGAGTCTGAAAGTTGTCCTAGTGGTTCTTTTCACGCAAGTATCCAATTCGGCATTCCAAAATATAGCCTATAAAGAGGGCCGAAGTGCCTGTTCGATGCTACTGCGAGGATAAAGGCATCTATATTCTCGCTGCAATTGTGTTAGACGTCCAGTCGCGTTCCAAATCTAATTTTTTTCTTCCATTTATGGGAGCGCATTGGCGCACCTTGGGAACTCAATGGGAATAACCAACTATAAGTCTCAAATTGCTAGGCGGAAGCGCGGGTAGCCCGCGGCATCGGACGCGGTTTCGTAACCGTGCAAGGCCGGCTCAGTGCTGTACCGAAAACGGCGAGGTGCTCCGCGGGTAGTGCATGAAGGAACGATTTGAGGATCACTTCCGACTCACGAAGGCAAGTATTGAGGTCGTAGTGCAGCGAGTCGAGCTGTTTCCAACAAGCGGCGGGCTTAACGGACAACCCGGCCGCAATGTCGTGGGCATTTTCTTCAAATTCAGAACCAAGATGTTCGACGGTATTCGAGAGGATACGAAGCTTATGGAAAAAACGCGAGCGCTCTCCGAGTAGCACGTTGTGGAGAAGACTGTTCCAGGATGCTGCGCTTTGTCCGGTGTCTCCTCGAAAGAATTCCGAGTGCAATGGCTGGACGAGCGGAAGATTACTTACGTGTTTGCCGCTTTCGGAGAGGACAGCGCAGGCATTGGTGAGCATGGAAGTAAGGCGGAGTAGAAGGTTAGAAGTAATCGCCACCTGCTGCTGAGCACAGACCAACTCTCCACGTGCGCGCTGAGCGAGGGCTTCATCAAGCGATACGCTTAGCATCGCGTAGGCGCATTCCCAGTCGCGAACGGTACTCTCGAAAACCTGATTTTTCTCCCGCGGAAGCGTAGCGCGCCAGTCATCAGATGCGTTACGTCGGACGGGGGAGGGGGCCCGCCTTCGTTTGAACAACACGTGTCTCCGAAAGGCAGCGCATTATAGCACCAGTTTCGGTAGGGGTAGGTTTTTAGACTGAATGGCGGTGCCAACGTCCGCATTATTTGGAGCATTATGGAGAAACGCACCTCCCTTGCGTTTTAGATGTCGAGGATATCGGACAGGCACAAACGACTCTGAAGAATCCGGCGGACTAAGGCGTTTTCTTGACGCTTCTTGAATGCGACCGCTATACTGCCGGGCGACTCCTGGAAAGGACTCTTCGTTGGAATTTGAGCCGCTCGACCAGTTTCAACAACGCCGAAAAAAGCTGACCGAAATTGAGGCGCTGGGACACGCGTCTTATCCGCACAAGTTCGCATGGACACACACGGCCCGGCAAGTGGCCGAAAAATTCGGCGAGCGAACTGCCGAGCAATTGGCCGCCGAACATGTGGACGTGCGCGTGGCAGGACGCGTCGTCGCGCTCCGGCCGCACGGGAAGGCTGCCTTCGGGCACATTCTGGGCGACGGCGCGCGGCTCCAGTTCTATGTGAAGCTCGATGTCGTGGGCGCGGAGCAGTTCAAGCTATTTCAGCTGCTTGATTTGGGCGACATTATTGGCGTCAGCGGGCATTTGTTTCGCACGAAAACAAATGAGCTGACCGTGTGGGTGACGAAGCTCGAACTTCTTAGCAAGGCCCTGCTGCCGCTGCCGGAGAAATGGCACGGGCTTGCGGATATCGAACAGCGCTATCGGCGGCGCTATCTCGATCTGATTGTGAATGACCGGCCGCGGGAAATCTTCATCACGCGCGCGAAAATCATCCGCGAGATTCGGAATTTTTTCAACGAACGCGGCTACGTAGAAGTGGAAACGCCCATGATGCATCCGATTCTGGGCGGCGCGACAGCGCGGCCTTTCGTCACGCACCACAATACTTTCGACATGGATTTGTACCTGCGCATCGCGCCGGAGCTCTATTTGAAGCGGCTCGTGGTGGGCGGGCTCGATCGGGTCTACGAGATCAATCGCAATTTCCGCAATGAAGGTATCGACGCGATTCACATGCCCGAATTCACGATGCTCGAGTTTTATCAGGCCTACAGCGATTTTTCCGAGTTGATGGATCTTACAGAGACACTATTTCGAGGAATCGCGGAGAAAGTTACAGGCACTGCGAAAAATCCTTACGGCGATGTCGAAATCGACTTCGGCAAATTCGAGCGGCTGACGATGCGTGAAGCGATTGCGAAATACTGGATCGCTCCGGCGGAAGCAAGCGGCTTGGTTGCGGAAATGGGAAGGGAAGGAGGGCCGAAGGCCGTCGCCGCGCGGTACAACGC
>Ga0070731_10004540_pt1 | contig 11873 bp, 10 predicted proteins | sample Coa_R1_2_FD_66448 | JGI IMG/M metagenome (GOLD analysis project Ga0070731, IMG submission 66448) | Surface soil microbial communities from Centralia Pennsylvania, which are recovering from an underground coalmine fire - Coalmine... | ecosystem: Environmental > Terrestrial > Soil > Unclassified ... | reverse complement strand
GCCATCCTGTTATCCGGGCTGCTAGCTTCGCGCTTCAATCGCTAAGGTCACCGAGCCAACGCAACGCGCTCAGGCTGGGAAGAAAGCCGTACTCGCCCCCTCGCGTGATAACGAAGCGCGATAAGCCTTTCAGCTGTCGCCGGACAGGCCGGTGCGGTATGCCGAACGTTCCCTCTCCATCGCCTGCACCTGCTATCGGATCCCGCTCCTGGCCGTCCCCGAAAAACGCTCCCTTGTTCATCCACTCCGATTGAACGAATTCAAACTGCCGTCCGATATTCGCGCCAACGAAGGCGAACATCAGACCTCTATCGGCGCCGTCGTCCTCAAGAGTGCCCGCGGGAAGCGACGGGCCGTAGCCGCTACCACGCCGAATCATACGATGGATGCGCATGACGCCCGCGATGTTCGCGTCGCGCGGGTTCATGCGGCGAATGTGCGAGCCGAGCGGAGTCTTATAACCAATCGCGTCGTCCGCTTGAAAAAGAAAGTTGTTATTTCGCGCCGGATCGGCGCCGATCTCCGGATGGTCCGCGCCGGGCGACAAAGCGAGAGGCGCACCACTGCGCCAACGCCCCATCATCTTTGCAGCGAGCAATTCTTCGTCGGCGGCGTGCTGGGCATTGGCGCGAAGGTATTGACGGAATGCTGCCACTCGCTGATGGAGTTTCCGAAACACGATAAAGCTACCGTTGCGACTGAGAATTTCTGGCTGCGGGATTATCGGCAAATCGCTCATTTCGTCAGGATAGCCGAGGACGAACTCGCCCGCCTTGAGCGGCACTTCCTTGGGATTACTCCCCGGAATCCCGCTGCCCTCAATCGCCGGATGACTGATGCCGTCTTTGAACCCGAACGGCTCTTTTTCGTCCTTGAGCACGTGGCAATCTTGACGCCATATCGCGTCAACACCCTGTAACGCTTGCAACGCGCCTTGCGCACGCTGTAGGGCCGTCTGAAGCATTGCCTCATCGTTGGACACTGCAGTGATCACCACATGAACGTCGGGTGTTCCCAGCGGTTTCTCCCAGTGGTCGGGGCTGCTTTCACCAATGTCGCCCAAACCGTTCGCCCGCGCGGCCATACCTTCCGCAAACGGGGTGGGAAACGTCTCGAGCGACGCAGTCGGAACGCCCAGCACGCGAAGACCTTGAAAGGTAAGGGCCGCGCTGACCCACGTATCGCGCGTCGGGCTCTCGGGATGAGCCGCCGAGGCCACGACGTTGCTCAGGCGACGCATCAGCTCGCGGCCCGCGGCCCGGTCATCGATACGTAAGATGATGTACGTCGCGGCAAACGGAACCGGCCGCGGCCGAAGCACGCCGCTTTGAATATCGGCTAAGTCCAGCACAACGCTTCACTCATTTCATGGCAAGATTCTTCCAGAAGCGTTCTAGGCTTTCGTCTCCGCCGAATAGCGTCGTAAAAATCGTCGAGTCGGCAAGCAGAATATCGCCGGCGCGATCGCCGGCCGGCGGCATCCAGAGGAACATATTGAATTCGCGGTTTCCCGCCTCGATAAACGGATGCGGCTTGGACGTGTCGATCGGCTGGCGTGCGAGCACGTGAATCGCATTCGAATCGCTTGTCGTGACGGCGTAATGCGGCAAGTGCATATGAAAGACGAACGTTTTCACGCCCTCGAGCCAGCCGCGACGATCCAAATCGGCAGCGATCGAGAGGGGAACGGTGTTTGACGTGCCGGGATGCGTCGCGGGGCGCAGCCCCCATTGGTTTTGGACCGGTACACCGAGGCCTGCCATCAGGGACCGCACGTATTTGGCAAATCGTTGTTGGCGCGGAACGAGGGGGTCACCATGGTGCGCGTACTCCATGTTGCGCTGCTTCAAGTCGTCGGAGGCGCCGACGTCGTGATGCGGCCCCAGGATCAGGCACGTTCCCTCGCGCTTGAGGAACGCACGAAGCGCTTCAATTTCTTCGGGGTACGCTTCCTGGTCCGTAACGATATGGTCGAGCCCAAAGACCATCAGCGTGTCCGTGTCCGCGAGAATTCGGGCATCGATCGGCAGCTCTTGCCCGGCTTGATCGACGCGCTGGTACACCGCCACGGGCTGACCCGTTACCTCTCCGACGGCGCGTTGAAAGTTCACCAACGAGAGATGAAACAGTTCGAGTGTGCCCTCTATTCCCTGCAGAAACATCTTATCGGAGTACGCGTTCGTTTCGTATGCGGGCCATCCCACGCGGCGCACTTCCGTCATTGTCGAAAAGCGATTATCGAGCTCTCTGACGTCGCGATTCGATTCCCACGGATAGCTCCAGGTCCAATAGACGCTGAACCGACGCTTTCCGGCCCCGTATTTTCGGGGAACGTGGAGTTGATTGTACGTGCGACCCGTGGTAGACATGGAACCCTCCTACTGCATCTGATCGAGCATATCGCCCAAAGCCTTTTTGATGCGCAATGCCTTCTTGATCTCGTCGGCGCTGACGTACGGGTACTCGCCATATTCCATAAAGCTCGGCCGGTGGTGCTCCCGAACGAATTTGATGAAAGCCGGGACATTGCTTTTCCAGTCCTCGGGAAAGCCTTCGAGGTTTTCAAAGACGGTGTCGACTCCGAGTTGAGTGAATAGTGCGACCGCGTCGTCAGTATATTTGTCGAAATCCGTATCGAAAATACCTTGGTACATAAAATACTTGTCTTTTCCGATGTCGAAAAGCACCCACTTGAGATAGTGCAGCTTTAACGGCGCCAAGATGGTCGGCGCCGTGGGAAGGGTTGCCTCGATCTTCTTTCCGTACTCGTAAAATTTCGCTTCCGTATTGGGTTTGATCTTTGCGATGATCGTGAACCCGTAGCACGCCGGAGTTTTCGGGAAGACCGGGCCGTAGTTGCCCTCTTTATACTCGAAGTATCCCTCCTTCGGGATCGCCATCGCGGCTGGTTTGCTCCAGTCGCCGTCTTGCGTCGCCATCGCATTCTCCTTGTGGTTTTGAAAGAGCGTAGAGGGTTCGATTCTACGTCCTGCCTGACCCCTGGTAATGTTATAATCGACAAAATGGTGTCCGCACCAACACCCCCGCCGGTTGCAGCGCAGGCTCCCGTGCGTTCCGATCCATGCGGCGGCTATCAGGAACTGCTCAAAAAGTACTTGTCCGCATCGCCGTGCGTCTTTGTTGCGGGTCAAGCTGCCGTCCAGATGACGTACTCGGGCACTGACATTCCCGAAGTTCTGTCGCACTCCGTCCACGGCAAAACGACAACGTTCACTATATCTAGCCACGCCTTCGGATATCCCGGCGCCCTGGTGCACGTCGGCATATCACCCACCTCGCAGATTACAATAGTGCTTCCATCATTCTCACAAATCAGCACCACGCAGAACGGAACGGCGGCCGGGACGGACGACATGGAATTCCGCTACAAACAACTCGTCTATTCGAATCCTAAGGGAGGCATCTTGGCGGGCGTGCTTGCGACGTACCAAGCCCCGACGGGCTCACCGTCGCTCACGGCGCCGGGTCCCTCGTACGAGGTCAATCCCCTGCTCAATATTGCATTGAACCAACAGCGGTCGATCGGCGAAAATTTCTCGTTCCCGGTCACGAACGCGCCATCGGCGCAATCCGGCGAGCCGCGAACTTGGAGCTTTGCACCGCAAGCCGTGACCTTCTGGCGCTCTCCAGGCGGAACGCTTCTGGCGATCGTCACGCAATACGGTTTTTCAAACAATAGGCTTTACTTGACACTCAACACCGCGCAGCTCATCTCGCGGAACTTTCAAATCCAGGGAACGTACGGCGGAAACAATGCGCCGGTCGACTATGTCAACCCGGTGCAAGACGTCCCGCACGCCGGAGGGACTGCCTACAGCCGGTCGTTCACGATCGGTTTTAGCTATCTGATGGGCTACAGCGAGCCCCTCGCGCGGTGACCAGCTTTCGCCAATTCGACGTCGTCGTGATCGGGGCCGGCCCAGCGGGAACCGCGGCCGCACTGCGCGCCGGCGACCTCGGCGCCAAGACCGCGCTGATCACGCGCGACGCTTTCGGGGGTATGGCCGCGAATGATGGCCCGATTCCGGTTCGTGTTTTGGCGCATGCGGCGCGCTTGGCGCGCGACGCGCGGCAGTTGGCTCAGTACGGCATCAGCGTCGAACAGCCGGCACTCGACTACACGCGGCTTGTGCAGCGCGCGCGAGATGTCGTAGGCGAAGCGCGCAGCCACTCCACGCTTCTCGAGCAAGTCAAAAACGCGGGCGTCGAGCTCGTCGAGCATGCCGGAACCGTTGAATTCGCCGACGCTCATACGATCTGCAGCGCGTCGGGCCCGACTTTACGCGGCACGCGAATTGTAATCTGTTCCGGCGGCGTCAGCCGAACGCTAGGGGTCCCCGGCGCCGAGCTGACCGTGACCCCGGCCGATGCCTTTTCGTTGACCGCCGTGCCAAAGTCGATGATTGTTATCGGCGCGGGTGCGACCGGAGCGCAGGTCGCGTCGATCTTCAATGCGCTCGGTTCTTCCGTTACGATTTGTCAGGCCGGTCCTCGGATCATCGAGAGCGAGGATGCCGAAATATCCGATGCCGTTGCCGCGGCGTTTCGCGAAGATGGTATTGCGATACATCAAGGCTTCGGCGCGATCGAGCGTATCGATGCCGGCGCGAACGGCGCTGCAGTCACCCTCGCCGGCGCCCCACGTCAGCCTCTCAAAGCCGAACTGGTAGTCTGCGCGATCGGCTGGCGAGCCGGTATCGACGCGCTGAAGCTCGAGCGCGCCGGCGTCAAAACCAACGCGCACGGTTTCATCGAAGTCGACGAGCTGCTTCGTACGAGTGCTCCCCATGTTTACGCAGCGGGTGATGTTATCGGACGCTCGATGCTCGTTCCGCCTGCAGTCCGCGACGGGTTCATTGCCGGAAACAATGCGGCAGCGTCGCAGCCAATGACGGTACGCGCCGATCTTGAGCCGATCGGCAGCTTTACGGATCCCGAGTACGCAAAGGTTGGATTGACCGAGGAGCGGGCCCGCGCGCGCTACGACGCGGTCGTATCGCGCGCGGCCTACGCGGAAACAACGCGGCCGATCATCGATGGACGCACTCGCGGATTCTGCAAGGTCGTTATCGATCGAAACACGCGCAAACTCTTAGGCTGTCACATCGTTGGCGAGCGAGCCGTCGAGGTAGCTCAAATGGCGGCAATCGCCATGACCGGCGGAATGACGGTTGATACGATCGCTCGCGTTCCACTCTCGTTCCCTACGTACGCAAACGTTTTCGGTCGCGCCGCATTGCGCGCGGTGCGGCTCTTAGGAGGGTACTCGTGAGCGGCAGACCGGCCGCGGAAATCGAGATGGGCTTTTGAAGGGCCAGGACGTCGTGCGAACCGGTACCTTAGCGTTTACGTTCGCTGATCGCTCTACTTCGATTCCTGAAGAAGCTGCTGAATGTCGATGCCGCGCTTGACGGGCCATAACAGACTCCACGAAATGCGCAGTGTGGTCTGCGGCGCGGCCAACGGGCGAACGACATTGGTATAATAAAACGCGCTCAGCTGCATCAACTGACTACCGTTTTTGAAGGTCTTCGAAACTCCGGTGCCCACCGGCACCGTCCATTTTGTCCCAGCCAAGGTCCAGTTTGCGGTCATGACCGGTGCGCTGGAAATGGCCCATCCATCCTTTAAATTGTAGTTCACGAACGGCTGCAGGAGAAATGCGTTGACGTTGGGCTGAGCGGACGGGCCGGCGACGGACCATAGCTGCGTAACGAGCGCTCCCATCACCCACTTCCCCGGCATGATTAGAGCGACGGCGTCGGGACCGGCCGCCCATTTGCCGGTGCCCAGGAAGCCTGGCGTAGCCGTAGGGAATTGAAAGATCGGCCCAGCCGCCCAAATGAGCTGCCCCGGCTTGGTCTTGGGCCCAAAGAACAACTGCTCTTGCACGTTGCTAAGTCCAAACGTCGACGAACAGCCGATCGCGCAGACGCTCGGCGGGTCCGACGAGGGTTGATTGACGACGGGGATGATCGTCCGCGCGACGAGGGTCCAATCTTTGCTCAACATGATTGGGAAGACCGGCTGCACGTTAAGATTGTACTGAAACCGCGTGTAGGGGCCGAATCCATAGTTGAAGTTGTTCTGAAACGGGAACACCGTGATGTTGCCGACGGGATTTTGCGACGTCTTGATAATCGCAAGTTGCAACGCTTGACGTTGCTCGGGAGTCAACGTACTGGGGTCGAAACCGCCGGTCTCCGGGTGCGTATCCTCGCCCGGCGACGCCGTCGCCGCAGCCGTTGGCGCGACTTCGGGGGTCTGCGCGAAAGCCGGCGTTAGTGCTCCCACGTAAAGCACCGTCGCCGCGACGGCGCTTACAAAGCCAAACTTCATCGGTACCCTCACAATATAACAAAGTGGCCAGACGGTCGCTATCCGCAATGCGCATTTTGCGGTGCTTTTCTTGCCTTTTTGGGATAGCGTTAGAGCACGGGGGCCATTTGGGCCGCGTCGAACGTAAGATCGAGCCGAGCTTCAAGGAGATTCTCCCGTGAAAATGTTTTCGGCGGTCTCATGCGCCAGCGTAGCGTTTTGTGCGCTTCTGCTGGGTTGCTCGAGCCCCACGAACACCGCGACGTTAGCGCCCGTTCGTGATGCGGCAGTGGCACCTGCACAATACTCCGGCCTCAAGGATCTGTACGTTGCCGACTATGACAGCGGGACGGTTTTTCTTTTCAAGAACGATGGCTACACGCCGGACGGCTCGATCACGAGCGGCATAAGCGGTCCGTGGGACATTACGCTAGATAAATCGGGCAATCTCTACGTCGCGAACGCCGCGGGCGGAAATATCACCGAGTATGCACCCGGCGCGTCGACACCCTCCTTTACCTATTCCTACGGGATGAATTCGCCGCGTTTGGTCAGCGTAGATCGGCAAGGCAATGTCTTCGAAGCCGACTTTACAGATTCTTACGGCTACGGCAAAGTCAGTGAATTCCCGCAAGGCAGCAACTATCCGCTGCATTCGTGTTCGGTTTTCGCGCCGTGGGGCGTAGCGACCGACTCGAAAGGCGACGTCTTCGTGGACTACAATAGTTCGCGCGGCTTCGACGGGCACATCGAGGAGTTCAAAGGCGGACTTGCTGGTTGCTCTCCGACTGCGTTGGGCGTTCACGTCGACAAGGCGGCCGGTCTCGCGCTCGATCGCCACAACAATATCCTCATTGCTGATTTTAGTGAGGGCAGAATTGACGTAATTCCGCCACCGTATTCAACCGTTGCGAGGTACTTGAAAACCGGCCGGCGGGGGCCGCTCTTCATTGCGATCGATCGAACGAACACCAAAGTCTTTGCAAGCGTTTCCGGTTTCTATCATAGCTATGTATTCGTTTATAACTACGCAAACGACAAGTTCTTGCATCGACTAGGCTACGGCCGCGGCCGCTTCGCTAGTCCGTACGGTGTCGTCGACGCCCCCAACGCAGTCCCGTAGCGCTTGGCGGCGAGCGACGGCATGAACTTCAGCAGCGCATCGTTCACGTGCAAGCAAAAGTCCGCAACCTAGAGGAACGTTAGCAATCGCAGCCCCAACGCGAAGAGGAACGAGCCGAGGAAAACGCAGACGGGCAACGTGAGAATCCACGCGAGCAGAATATTTCGAACCGTTGCCGACTGGAGGCCGGAGCCGTTTGCGACCATCGTCCCGGCTACTCCCGATGACAGCACGTGGGTGGTGGACACGGGTAGTCCCCACTGGCTCGCCATTTGAATTGTCCCATACGCGACGATTTCCGCAGAGGCGCCTTGCGCGTATGACATGTGCGTTTTGCCGATTCGTTCGCCGACCGTTATAACGATACGTTTCCAACCGATCATCGTCCCGAAGCCCAAGCAGAGCGCGACTGCGACTTTGACCCAGACCGGGATGTAGTTCGTCGTCGAATCGAGCTGCTTGTGATAGGCATCGAGTTCCTTAGCTTCGGATGGGTCGCTGAAGCCTTTGAGGCGATTGATTTTTGCAATCGTGGCGGAAACCTGATAGATGTGACTGCGCACCGTGCCGCGATCCGCCGGCGAAATCTGCGACATCGACGTCTTTCCGTTCAAATCCGTGCTGATCTCGCGGTTTGTCGTTGCCAGAGCCGTCCACGTCGCGTCGTCGAGCTTGCCACTCGTCTTCAAAAACGCGTTGAGGCCGGCCGAGGCTTGCTCTGCGGTCGCCAGAGCGCCCTTCGCGGCGCGATCGAGAACGACGCTCGTCGAGCGGCTCGCCTGCGTGATCGCACCGATCTGCGTTTGCGATAAGCCGGGATTCAGCGCATAGACGCTCGGGACGATGCCGATCAAAATCAGCATGATAAGACCCATGCCTTTTTGGCCGTCGTTAGAGCCGTGCGCAAAGCTAACGCCGGTACAGGTGAGAACCAGCAGCAGACGGATCCAAAGCGACGGCGGCTTGCCTTTTGGAGGTTCCCGGTAGAGTTCGGGCACGCGGATCAACAGCTTCATGAGAAGCAGCAACAGTCCGGCAAGGACGAATCCGACGAGTGGCGAGAAGAGCAAGGCCGCGAGCGTTTCCTGAACTTTGGCCCAGTTGACCCCGTCGCCAAATGTGTGCGACCCGAACATGAGCGAGTTTGCCAGACCCACACCGACGATAGACCCGATCAGGGTGTGCGTACTTGAAGCCGGAAGACCGAAGTACCAGGTACCGACGTTCCAGATCATTGCAGAGATCAGCAATGAGAAGACCATAGCAAATCCGGCCGACGAACCCACGTTGATAACGAGCTCGACCGGCAAAAGCGCGACGATTCCAAAAGCCACGGCGCCGCTCGAAAAGAGCACGCCGATGAGGTTCCACATGCCCGACCAGACGACGGCCACCCAGGGAGGAAGCGTGTTCGTGTAAATGACCGTCGCCACGGCATTCGCCGTATCGTGAAAACCGTTGACGAACTCGAAGCCTAGGGCTAAAGCCAGGGCGAGGAACAAAAAAGCGATCGTGGCGGCGGAAGCCCCGCTCCCGAAAATGTGCTCCATAGCCGTCCATTATCGAGCATCGTCGTTAATTGCATGTTAAGATTGTTGCGCTTGGCGGAGGGGCAATTCCATGCGGGTAATCCATGTGTTTGCGGCCGGATCGGTCGTTGCGACTTTCGCAGCCGCTACGCGGTTATACGCCGGCCAAGTACCGTTTGCCGCGAACGCGCCTGACGTTCTGGTAAGTCATAAAGACCGGGTCTATGCGGCGGAGCAGTACTCAAACACGATTTCGGTTACCGACCCCGCCGATAACAAGTTGCTCGGCGTCATACGGCTTGGCGATCCAAGCCCCGCAAGCTTAAGCCCGCTGTACGCCGGGCAGCTGTTAGTTCACGGTATGGGCTTTTCCCCGGATCGTAAGACGCTCGCGGTCGTCTCCGTAGGATCGAACTCGGTTTCGTTCATCGACACGCAAAGCAATGCCGTCAAGGGCGTCGCGTACGTGGGGCGCTCGCCTCACGAGGTGTTCTTTACTCCGGACGGTTCCGAAGTTTGGGTGACGGTGCGCGGCGAGAGTTACGTCGGCGTCCTCGATGCGCAAACTTTTCGCGAGAAACTACGCATCACGGTGCCGAAAGGGCCCGGTATGACCATCTTTTCGCCCGACGGGAAGTACGGTTACGTCTGCTCTTCGTACACGCCCGAAACGGTCGTCGTCGATGTCGCGTCTCATGCAATCGTCGGTCACGTGCCGCAGGCCAGCCCGTTCTGTCCGAACATCGCTGCCACGCCCGACGGTTCGCAAGTCTGGTTCACGCTCAAGGACACTGGCCAAACACAAGTCTTCGATGCGCGGCCGCCCTTCGCGCTCCTCAAGACGATCGAGACGGGGCCGATTACGAACCATGTGAACATCGTACACAACGCCAACGGCACGTTCGCCTACGTTACCGTCGGGGGTCTCAACGAGGTGAGGGTCTTTCGGACGAGCGATTTCGCGCAAGTTGCCGGCATTCGGGTCGGGAATCTGCCGCACGGGATCTGGCCCTCGGGCGACGGTAGCCGTGTCTACGTCGGGTTAGAGAACGACGACCGGCTCATCGCCATCGATACGCTCTCGAACCGCGTCGTTGCAACGATAGCGATCGGTCAGGCGCCACAGGCGGTGGTCTACGTGCCGGGCGCCGTGCCGCAAGGCTCCGGCATGGCAAACCTTCAGCCGCTCGGCCTCGCCGGCCGCGCCGTTCATCTCGCGCTCACATCTCCTTCCGCACCTCCGCATTCGAAGGCGGATACGAGCGTGACGCTCTTCGATCAAGGCCACGTGCAGGTGCTCGAAGCCGCGGTTACCGGCCTAGAACCAAAGCAAACGTACGTCCTCGCGTTGTCGACGCGACCGGATGGAACCGGCACGATCGAGCCGCTGACGCGATTCACGACCAATCCGGCCGGCAGCGCCGTCGTCAACGCAATCGGTTCGATTCGACAAGTCGTGCGTATGCAAGAAGGCGCGCCGCGCCGCTACCTCGTGATTCTTCGCAGCGGACCAGGTGCTGCCGCGCCGGTGCAAGTCCAAGTCCCATAGCTCTTAACGACACGGAGTGCAGAAAATGAAAAACGTCGGAGTCGCCGGAGCAGGAAAGATGGGAAGCGCGATGGCGAGGAATTTGCTCGATCGCGGCTATCGCGTGTCCGTGTGGAATCGCACACCGGCGCAAGTCGAAGAGCTCGTCGCCGCCGGTGCGATTGCCCGCGAGTCCCCCGACGCACTCGTAGGCGGTGCCGACGCAATCATCGCGATGTTGTGGGATGATAGGGTTGCGCGCGAGATCACGCTCGGCCAGATAATTCCGTCGGCGCGCGAAGGACAGCTGATCGTCGAATCATCGACGCTCTCGCCGCAGATGTATCAAACGCTTGCGCAGGCTGCTGAAGAGCGTAAGCTGGATTTTCTGGCATGCCCCGTGGTCGGCAGTGTTGATAGCGCGCGGAGCGGGGGCCTTACGATCTTCCCCGGCGGATCGACCGCCGCATTCGAGCGCGGCCGCGACTTATTGGGGGCAATGGGTTCGACCGTGACATTCACGGGATCGCCCCTCGCGAGCGGTTTCCTAAAGCTTGCAAATAACTCGGTCCTCGGGGTAATCGCCGATTCCGCCGGGGAGCTGCTTCGCATGACGGGAAATGCCGGCGTCGACCGCACGCTCGCCATCGACACGATCGTACGCGCGTTCGAGCGCGCCGGCGGAAAGCGCGACCAGCTCGTCGCTCGCGACACGGCGGCGCGCTTCTCGGCGAGCGCCCTGCTGAAGGATCTGCGTCTTGCCAGAGACGCTCGGCACAGCGTCAACGCCGGCGGAGACGTCATGGATTGCGTTCTCGCTGAGTTTGAAAAAATGGTCGAACGCGGTATTGGCGATCGGGACTACATCGCCGTCGCGCTCGACCAGGAAGCTTTTTGGGCTCGTGAACCTCAAAAGTGAACGAAATGAGAGTATCAGTAGTCGCCGGGAATTGGAGCGTCGCTTTCGATCAAGCCTTGGCGCTTGAGTTGCGACCAAAACTCGCCCGGAATCCTTGTTTGTAGCGACGTGTAATCGGCTAGAACCTGCTGCGGATTAGCGCAACCGACGACCAGCGCTGCCGCCACATCCGGCGCGCTCGAAAACTGCAGCGCGGCCGTGCGAAGATCGACACCGTAGTTCGCGGCAACTGTGCGCAAATGATTGCGTTTTTCAAGGACCGCCGCTGGGATCTCGTAGTTGTCCTTGCCGTAGTTGAAACGGGCACTCCCACTAATGAAACCCGCGTTGAGGGATGAGCCTACGACAAACTTCATCCCGCAGTCGCGGGCCTTCGGAAAGACTTCATGTAGCGCTCTCGCGTGATCGATCAACGAGTACTGCCGAGCCAACAGA
>Ga0070731_10004539_pt1 | contig 11874 bp, 5 predicted proteins | sample Coa_R1_2_FD_66448 | JGI IMG/M metagenome (GOLD analysis project Ga0070731, IMG submission 66448) | Surface soil microbial communities from Centralia Pennsylvania, which are recovering from an underground coalmine fire - Coalmine... | ecosystem: Environmental > Terrestrial > Soil > Unclassified ... | reverse complement strand
GCGGTCAGCGCCATGAACGCGGAGCAGATCGAGCGCTACGCCACGAACACGCTGAACGACATCGCCCAACAGACGCCACAGGTCTTCATCGAGCGCGCGCCGTCCGGCGCGGGCGCGGTGCTCACGATCCGCGGCATCGGTTCGTCGCCGCTCGATTCCTCCATCGAATCCGCGGTGCAGATCAACCTCGACGGCGTGCCGATCACCCGCGGCCGCGTGCTCCAGGAAGGGTTCTTCGACATCGACAACGTCGAGATCCTGAAAGGGCCGCAGTCGCTCTATTTCGGCAAGAACAGCCCGGCCGGCGTGATCTCGCTGACCAGCGTCAGTCCCGGCGACGAACTCGAAGGCTATGCGCGGGTCGGCATCGAGGCCAACTCGGTCGAACCCTTCGGCGAGGCGGGCATATCGGCGCCGCTGACCGACACGTTCGGCATCCGTGTCGCGATGCGCTACAGCAACATGCTCGACGGCTACATCAGGAATACGGCGGCGCCGACCACTGCCGCGACGAACCCCTGGGGATTTGCCTCTCCCGGAGCGGACGGCGAGACCACGGGTCCGGATGACCGGCACATTCTCGGTCGCTTCACCGCGGCCTGGAAACCGATGAAGGACTTCGACGCGACCTTCAAGTTCTTCGGGTCGAGCTACAAGGACAATGGCGAGGGCAGCAGCTCCGGCATGTTCTCGTGCAACGCCCTCGGCAAGACGCTCGACACCTATGCGGTTTTGCCGAACGGGTTGCCGCTCCTGGCTCCCGGCGCGACCTTCATCGACCCCAGCGGCACCTGCAAATGGGACCTGACGACCGATCTCGGCGCGTTGCCGGCCAAGGTGCAGGCGGGTTTCCCCGAGACCAACGGGCCCGGCTACGACGTGGTCAACAGCTACCTGGCGTCGCTGACGCTGAACTATCGTCTCGACGATGTGACCTTTACCTCGGTCACGGGCTACTACGAGTACGAATCCTATACCTGGAGCAATTACGACTTCACGACCTACGCCCTCGGCGACGGCCAGCAGGACGAGTTCAACCGGACCTGGACCGAGGAAATACGCGCCGTGACGTCGTTCGACGGTCCGCTGAATTTCACCGGCGGCTTCTTCTACCAGAACGACCAGCGGCACTTCACCGAACACGGCAATTTCATTCCGCTGCCGCAGAACCCGGCAAACGGCGAGTTCAACGGCTACAACAACGAGTACGTCAATCCCGGCGACGCCTATTCGCCGTTCATCGAGGGGCGGTGGAAGATCGTGCCGGAGCTGGAGCTCACCGGCGGCGCCCGCTACACCGAGGAGCACAAGCAAGGCGATCTCACGACCACCTATATCAGTCCATTCTTTCCGCCGGGGATCGTGCTGCCGCCCGGCAACCACGTCATCGCCAACATCTCGGACTACAACATTTCGCCGGAAGCAACGCTGACCTGGCATCCGCAGCAGAATCTGATGCTCTACGCCGCGTACAAGACCGGCTACCAGTCGGGCGGCGTGGCCAATCCGGGCATCCTGCCGGCGATCGCCACCCCGAAGAACCAGTCCTTCGCCCCCGAGAAGGCCAAGGGCGAGGAGATCGGCCTCAAGTCGGAGTTCCTGAACGGCCGTGCCAGCTTCGACCTCGATGCCTATCACTACGACTACAGCGAGCTGCAGCTCACCGCCTTCGACGCGACGACGACCTCCTACTTCACCGAGAACGCGGGCAGCGCATCGATCGACGGCATCGAGGGCAACGGCAACTACCGCATTACCCCGGAATTCTCGGTGCGCGGCAGCTTCGGGTACAACCGGGCTCGCTACACCTCCTTCCCCGGCGACCAGTGCTTCGTCGGCCAGACGGTGGCGGAGGGCTGCGTCGGCGGGACGCAGAACGTATCGGGCAAGCCGCTGCAGCGGGCGCCGAACTGGGTCTGGGGTGTCGGCGCGTCCTACGACATCCCGGTCTTCGGCGACTACAATCTCGGGCTGACCACCGATCTTCGCTACACTTCGGCTTATTACATCTCGGCGACCGACAGCCCCTACGCGCGGCAGGACTCCTACTACATCTTCGATGCGAGCGCCCGGCTCTACAATGACAGCTGGGAGTTCGCGGTCATCGGCAAGGATCTCAACAACGAGATCTACTCGGTCCTGGGCGTCGACAAGCCGCTGGGCGCGCGCGGCGATGTCTACGCGGTCTATGCGCGGCCGCAGCAGATCATCTTGCAGGCGACCTATCATTTCGGCGGCGCGTCCGCGGCGCCAGAAGTGCCGCCGCCGGCTCCGCCCGCGGCACCGCCGGCCCCGCCGCCGGCTCCGGCGGTCGAGGCGAAGCGGTCCTTCCAGGTGTTCTTCGACTTCGACAAGTCGAACATCACCCAGGCCGCGGCGAGCGTGATCCAGGCCGCCGCCGATGCGGTCAAGGCCGGGAACGTCGTGCAGATCACGGTCACCGGCCATACCGACACGGTCGGGACTGCGGCTTACAACCAGGGTCTCTCCGAGCGGCGTGCCGCGTCGGTGAAGACACAGCTCGTGACCGACGGCGTCGCCGCCGGCGAGATCACGACGATCGGCGTCGGCAAGAACGGGCTGCTCGTTCCCACCGCCGACGGTGTGCGCGAGCCGCAGAATCGGCGGGCGGAGATCGTGCTGCAGTAGACCACGCGACTGGAAGGCACCCCGCACCAAGGGTCGGGGTGCCTTTCGATTCCAAGCCGGCTTCTCGACACACTCGGAAGCACCTCCAGCCGGCCTTCGATCGACGAGGAGGAGTAGACGGTGAGTGACGAAGCATTCGACGTGGTCGTGCTCGGGACGGGCGCGGCGGGGCTGACCGCCGCCATCGCGGCTCACGAGCAGGGTGCCAGGGTGGCGGTGTTCGAGAAGGCCGACAAGGTCGGCGGCACGAGCGCCTGGTCCGGCGGACAGGTGTGGATACCGGTCAATCCCCGCATGGCCAAGCTGGGCAAGGCCGACAGCCGCGATGACGCGATCACCTACCTGATGTCGATGTCGCACGACCTGATCGACCAGGCGCTCATCGAGGCCTATGTCGATACCGGGCCGGAGATGGTCGCGTTCCTGGAGGCGCGGACGCCGGTCCGGTTCATCTGCGTGCCCGATTTTCCGGACTACCACCCGGAGCATCCCGGCGGAAAGCCGGGCGGCGGACGCACCCTGGAATGCCCGCCTTATTCCTTCAACGAGCTCGGTGCCTGGAAGGAGCGGGTCACCGTCTCGCCCTACTGGCCCGACGTGCACATCACGGTCGGCGAGACGACTCTTTGCCAGGCCGTGCCGAAGGAAATCCCGGTCGAGGAGAAGCAGCGCCGGATCGCCAATGACGAGCGGGGCCTCGGCCTGTCGCTGGTAGCGCGGCTGCTGCGCGGCTGCCTCGACCGCGGGATCGAACCCCGCACGGACTGGGCCGCCAAGGATCTGATCATCGAGGATGGAGCCGTTGCGGGCGTGACCTTCGAGACGCCGGACGGGCCGCGCACCGTCCGGACCCGCAACGTCGTGCTGGCGACCGGCGGCTTCGAGTGGAACCGCGACTTCGTGCGCGCGTTCCTGCGCGGGCCGATGACCCATCCGGTGTCCGTCCACACCAATACGGGCGACGGCCTGCGCATGGCGATGAAGGCCGGCGCCATGCTGGGCAACATGCGCGAGGCCTGGTGGATGCCGGTGATCGAGCTGCCGAAGGAGATCGTCTCCGAAGGCCGTCATCTGCTGACCTGGGAGCGGACGCTGCCGGGTTCCATCATGGTCAACCGACAGGGCCGGCGGTTCACCAACGAGGCCGCCAACTACAACGCCTTCGGCGCGGCCTTCCACGAGCAGGACGTGAGCCGGTTCGAATACGCCAATCTCCCCTGCTGGGTGATATTCGACCACAAGTTCTTCGAGAAATACGGCTTCGGCCAGCAGCCGGGGTCGACCCCGGAAGAAGTGGCCCGACCGTCGCAATGGGTGACGCGCGAGCCGACCCTGGCGGCGCTGGCGCAGCGCCTCAACATGCCCGAAGGGTCCCTGGAGGCGACGGTCGATCGCTGGAACGACCATGTCGCCAAGGGCTACGATCCCGATTTCCGTCGCGGCGAGAGCGCCTACGACCTCTGGTGGGGCGATCCGACGATGAAGCGGACCAAGGGTGCGACGATGGGCGCGCTGACCGAAGGCCCGTTCTACGCGGTGGAGGTGAAGAGCGGCGCCCTCGGCACCAAGGGCGGGCCGCGGACGGACACCGATTCGCGGGTCGTCGATCTCGACGGCAACCCGATCCCGGGACTCTACGCCGCCGGCAACGTCATGGCGTCGGCCATGGGGATGACCTATGGCGGCGGCGGCGGGACGCTCGGACCAGGCATGGTCTTCGGCTTCCGCGCCGGCCGCCATGCCGGATCCCGCTCGACCGCGTCCTGAGCGCGGCCATGTCCGAGGGCGACGCCTACGACTACATCATCGTCGGCGCGGGATCGGCCGGCTGCGTCCTGGCGAACCGGCTATCGGAGGATCCGCGCAAGCGGGTCCTCGTGCTCGAGGCCGGCGGACCGGATTCAAGCCCGCTGATCCCGATGCCCAAGGGCATCGCCAAGCTCGTCTACGACCCGCGCTTCACCTGGACCTACAAGGTCGACCGGCCGCGGGACGAGGGGTTGCCGGCATCGGAGGTCTGGATCCGCGGCAAGGGGCTCGGCGGGTCGTCGTCGATCAACGGCATGATCTATATCCGCGGCCAGCCCGCGGATTACGACAACTGGGAGAGGCTCGGCGCTGCTGGCTGGAACTGGGCCGCGATGAAGCAGGCCTTCCGGTCGATCGAGGATCACGAGCTGGGCGACGACGGCGTCCGGGGCGTCGGCGGGCCGGTGCATGTGTCACCCGGCAAGTACAGATATCCCCTGGCGGAGGCGATAATCGCCGCCGGTGAGCAGATGGGGCTGAAACGCCGCGAGGATCTGAACGGCGAGGACCAGGAGGGCATCGGGTACTACCTCCATAACATCAAGTCCGGGCGCCGACAGAGCGCCGCGCTGGTGTTCCTCAAGCCGGCCGCGCGCCGGCCAAATGTGGAGGTCGTCACCGGCGCCCGCGTCGACCGCGTGCTCTTCGAGGACAAGCGGGCCGTCGGCGTTACGGCACGGGTCGCCGGCCAGCCGACCATCTTCCGGTCCCGCGGCGAGGTCATCCTCAGCGGCGGGTTGCTCGAATCGCCGAAGCTGCTGCAGCTGTCGGGGATCGGCCCCGCGGAGCACCTGCGTTCGCTCGGCATCGAGGTGGTCAGCGACAGTCCCGATGTCGGCAGCCGGATGCGCGAGCACCTGGCCTTTGCGATTCCGTACCGAATGCGCGGGCCCGGCAGCATCAATTCCTGCTACTACGGCGTGGGCCTGTGGTGGAACGTGCTGCGCTACTACCTGACGCGCAGCGGCCCGATGGCGACCGGCCCGTTCGAGGTCGGCGCCTTCGTCCGCAGCCGGCCGGAGGTGGAGCGGCCCGACCTGCAACTCTATATGAGCGCCTACACCTTCGCGCGCAGCGACGACAACTTCCCGGTGCCGCTGTCGAATGTCGAGCGCGAGCCCGGGATCTCGATGTATGTCCAGCTCCTGCGCCTCACCAGCGAAGGCTCGATCATTGTGCGGTCGGCCGATCCCGATGCGCCCCTGTCGATCACGCCCAACTGGCTCTCGACGCCCGAGGACCAGGAGACCGCGATTGCGGCGATCCGCTACATGCGGCGCTTCGCGGCCCAGCCGGCGATCGCGCCCCATATCGAGCGGGAGCTTGTGCCCGGCCCCTCCGTCGAGTCGGACCAGGACATCCTCCGCGTGTTCCGGCGCCTGTCGTCCTGCGGCCTGCACGGTACCGGAACCTGCCGCATGGGCAGCGACAACCGCGCCGTCGTCGACGAAAACCTCCGGGTCAAGGGCGTGCGGGGCCTGCGGGTCGTCGATTGCTCGATCATGCCCGGCCTCGTCTCGGGGAACACCAACGCGCCGGCGATGGCCACGGCCTGGCGCGCTGCCGAGCTCATCCGGGCCGAAACGCGGGCGTAACCTCGCCCGGTCGCCACGCGCGACCAACTCGGACCTAATCAAATTCCCAGGTCATTTCAGATCCTGGTCTGGGCGATAATAATAACGACGCGTTCGCGGAAGACCGATGGCGTCCGGCTGCCTGAGCCGGCGAACGGAGCGTCTTTGCGTTCAATGACCGTCAATCAAGGGCAAGTCCTCTCGGCCATAGGCGAGAGGCGAAAGGGGGAAGAATGCTGGGGATTTTGCGGCCATCTGCGGCCCGAGCGTGCGCCGTTCCATTGGCTGGTCTGGCGGCTGCCTTCTTCTTCGGCGATTGTGCGATGGCCGCAGAACCGGCTACCGACCAGGGTCTCGAGGAGATCACCGTCACCGCGCGTAAGCGGACGGAGAACATCCAGGACGTTCCGGCAGTGGTGAACGCCATCACCGCCGAGCAGATCCAGAAGTTCGATCTGACCAGCATCGAGAAGGTCGCGGCCGAAATGCCGGACTTCTCCGTAGGACGCGCCTCGAACGGTTCGGGCGCGCAGCTCACCTTGCGCGGCATCGGCACGAGTTCGACCAGCATCGGCGTCGAGCAGTCGGTCGCGACCATCGTCGATGGCGTCTATTACGGCCAGGGCCGGGTGATCGACGAAGGCTTCTTCGATCTCGCCTCGATCGAGCTGCTCGAAGGGCCGCAGGCGCTTTTCTTTGGCAAGAACGCGACGGCCGGCGTGATCTCCTTCACTACGGCCGATCCGACCGACAAACCGGAATACATGGCCCGGCTCGGTTATGAGTTCGGTTCCGAGCAGGTGCTGGGCGAGGCGGTGGCCTCGGGCCCGATCACCGATACGCTGAGCCTGCGCCTCGCCGTCCGCGGCACCGACATGTTCGGCGGCTACTACACGAACGAGGCGACAACGCAGCCGTACGACGTGCTCGACATCGCCACCGGCCGGACAGTTCATACCGTCGCCCCGCCGGCGGCGACCGATGAACCCGGCGAGGATCAGTTCCTCGGCCGCGTCACCGCGGTGTGGAAGCCGGACAGCCAGCTGACCGCCACGCTGAAGCTCGCGGGCGACCAGCAGAACTTCAACAATTCGTCGTGGAACTACGTGATGTACAACTGCGTGGGGGGGTTCAGCCATCTGAACCCGACCATTCCCTGCGCGGCCAATTTCGTCGTGCACCAGAACGACGCGCCGGCCCAGGTCGCAGCCGACATGCCGTTCTCCGATGGCGGCGCGCCCTACAACAACTACGTCTCGGCCTCGGGCACCGGCACGATCAAATACGTGATGGACGAGGCGACGCTGACCTCGATTACGAACTACAGCTGGAACCGCGACCGCTGGCTGTGCGCCTGCAATTTCCAGTCGAGCCCGACCGGCACCTGGGCGACGGAGAACTCGAGCTGGCGCGCCCTCTCGGAGGAAGCCCGCGTGCTCACGACCTTCGATGGTCCGCTGAACGCGATGGCCGGCGTCTACTATCAGAGCACGAAGCGCGTCTTCCACCAGTATATCGCCTTCGCCAATCTCGAGGATTCGGCCTTTCCCTCGGAGGCCTTCCTGGCGACGACCAAGGCGTCGGCGACGAATGGCGAGACGGTCTCGCCATTCGCGCAGATCACCTACAAGGTCATTCCCTCGGTCGAGCTTGCTGCGGGCGCTCGCTACACCTACGAGACCAAGGATTCGTTCTTCGACCAGCCTTATAACAATCCGGCGCTGACCGGCATCTTCACGCCGGCAACCTCGACGGATCCGGCGCATCCCGGCATCATCACGGCTAATCAGGGCTTCACCAACTGGTCGCCGGAAGCCACGGTGACCTGGAAGCCGACAGACGACGTCACCACCTACGCCGCCTACAAGACCGGCTACAAGTCGGGCGGCTTCTCGAACAGCGGCATCAACAGCGGCTTCTCCCCGCATCCCGCCCAGGACTTCGTGTTCCGGCCGGAGGTGCCGCGCGGCTTCGAGCTGGGGATCAAGACCAGCCTGCTCGACAACCGGGCGCGGCTCAATCTCGACCTCTACAAGTACCACTACCAGAATCTGCAGGTCGATTTCTTCAACTCGCCGACCTTCGCCTTCATCACCACGAATGCCGGCTCTGCGACGACCCAGGGCGTCGACCTGACGGGGGAGTATGCGCCGCCGGGTGTGCCCGGCCTCACCCTCCATGCCGCGCTCAATTACAACGACGCGAAGTACGGGCATGTGAATTTCCCGTGCTTCGCCGGCGAGACTCCGGCACAGGGCTGCAACGGCCTGACCTCGCGCCAGGATCTGGTCGGACAGCCGCTCGCCATGGCGCCGAAATGGAGCGCCGCCTTCGGCTTCAACTACGAGACCGAGGTGATGGGCGGCTACAATCTCGGCACGTCCTTCGAAGGCAAGTACAGCGACAGCTACCTCGCTTCCGCCTTCGGCGCGCCGAACTCGGAGCAGGGCAGCTACGTCACGATCGACGCCGCGGTCCGGCTGACCACCGCCGATGATCAGTGGGAGATCGCTCTCATCGGCAAGAACCTGACCGACCAGTTCTTCGTGACGGGCGTGGTCGACGGCCCGAGCACCGGCTCCGGCACGGGCACGCCGGCCGGTGTGCCGGCCGATCAGCTCGGCTTCGGCAACGTGCCGCGGACGGTGATGCTGCAGGTGACCTGGCGGGATTAGCGACCGAAGGGGTGGAGATCACATATCTCCTATCGTCATCCCCGCGAAGGCGGGGATCCAGAGCCCCAGGCTCAGAACCCAGTCGCCTGGATCCCCGCCTTCGCGGGGATGACTCTTTTGTTGTGCCTTTTAGGCGAGCGCCGACACCGCCTGCACCAAATCCGGGCTCAGCTCGGCCAGCTTGATCAGCACCTTGCCGCGGTTGGCGCCGGTGAAGAGGCGGCGATAGCCGGCGACGGTGTTCTCCAGCCCGTCGACCTCCTCGAACGCCATGTCGAGCTTGCCGGCGCGGTGCCAAGCGGCGGTCTTGCGGTTGATCTCGGGACCGCGGTGGTAGAAGTCCGGCGAGAAAAAGCCCTCGATGCGCAGCCGCTTCATCAGGATCTGGTCGAACTTGTACGGGCCGGGGATCGGCCCGGTCTTGTCATAGTTGTTCATCGTCCCGCAGACGGCGATCCGCCCGAACAGCGCCATGTTGGCGAGCATCGCGTCGAGGATCAGGCCGGCGACGCTGTCGTAGTAGAGGTCCACGCCGTTCGGGCACAGCCGCGCGATCTCGCCCGCCACGTCGCTGCTCTTGTAGCTGACCGTGTCGTCGAAGCCGAAGCGCGCGCGGATCCACGCGGCCTTCTCGGCGGTGCCGGTGATGCCGATGACCCGGCAGCCGATCGCCTTGGCGACCTGCCCCGCCAGCGCGCCCGTGGCGCCGGCCGCGGAAGAGATCACCACGGTTTCGCCAGGCTTCGCCTGTCCGGTCTCGACGATGCCCCAATAGGCGGTCCAGCCGTTCGGCCCGAAGACCGCGAGATACTGCCGGAGATCGTCGAGTCGCCAGCTCAGCCGGGCGACATAGGTGTCGTCGGGTCGCGAGACGGAATAATCCGCCCACTGGCCGTAGGCCCGTACCAGATCGCCGGCGCGGTAATCCGGGTGCCGCGAGTCCGTGACGACGCCCAGCACCATGCCTTGGACCGGCACGCCGAGCGGGGTCGGCGGCATGTATGAGTCCTCGCGCGGGTTCATCCACATCCGCGTGCCGGCATCCATCGAAAGGTAGCCGTTGCGGATGAGGACATCGCCGTCCTTGAGCTCGGGCATCGGCGCCGAGGTGAAGTCGAGGGCGGATTGGAAATCGTCGCCCTCCGGCCGCCGCGACAGGAACCAGACGCGATTGGCTTGCGGCATCTCCGTGACCTCGATCTCACTGGAATTCCAGGTTGGGCGCGACGCAATCAGAAGGGCGATCCGAGGGTCAACTAGCGTTTGTCGGAGCTATCGACGGCCATAACACCTGTCATGGTGCGTTATAACAGTTGTCTTTTCGCTGCCGATGGGAGGCGAGGGCTTGGACCGAGAGGCGCTTCACGGTGGCGGGGATTCGCCCGAGAAGGTCCAGGCGCCCTTTGAGACGCTGGCGATGGGGTTCGGCTTCGTCGAGGCGCCACGCGTCGCCGCCGACGACACGCTCTATTTCAGCGACCTGCTCGCCGGCGGCTACTATCGCAAGCGCCCCGGCGAGGCGGCTTCGGCGATCCTCGACGGCCGCAAGTGGATCGGCGGCTCCATCCTCAACGAGGACGGAACGATCCTGGTCTCGGGCGAAGGCGGGATCGTTCGGATCCACCCGCAGACGGGAGAGGTGACGACCATCCTCGACAAGCTCGGCGGCGTCGCGGTCGACGCGGTCAACGACATGGAGGCCGATGACGAAGGCGGCGTCTACGGCGGCACCGTCGATTTCTCGGCGATCCTTGGCCGTGGCGAGATGGGCCGTCCGGGCACCCTGTTCCGGATCGACCCGTCGGGCACAGTCGAGGTGCTGCGCGAGGGCGTCGCCGTCTCGAACGGCATCGGCTTCAGTCCCGACCGGTCGGTCTTCTACCATTCCGACTCCACGGTCGGCATCTGGGCCTACGACTATGCGCGCGGCGGCCGACCGCGGAACCCGGTGCTGTTCGCCAAGCTCGAGGACTCCGACGGCCTGGTCGTCGATGCCGAGGGCGGGGTGTGGGTGGCGCGCTGGAACGCGGCCGAGATCCTGCGGTTCCGGCCTGACGGCGTGCTCGACCGCCGGCTCGGCGTGCCGGCCGCCAACATCACGAGCCTCGATTTCGGCGGCTCCGACCCGCACCTTCTCTACGTCGCGACCGGCGGCCGGGACGGTGACGGCAACCCGGCCGGCGGTGTGGTGCGCATCCGGATCGACGTGCCGGGGCAACCTTCGCTCCCCGGTCGAATCTGAAGGGCGCACAGATGACGGGAATCATCGCCGTGAAGGTGCCGAAATGGGGTCTCTCGATGGCCGAGGGTACGATCGTCGGCTGGCACAAATCGGCGGGCGACGCGGTCGCCGAGGGCGACGACCTGCTGGACATCGAGACCGCCAAGATCACCAACGTGGCGCCCGCTCCCGGAAGCGGCGTGCTGCGCCGCATCATCGTGGAGCCGGGCGAGACGTTGCCGGTCGGCGCGCTGCTCGGGATCATTGCCGAACCGGCGACGCCGGACGCCGATATCGACGCCTTCGTCGAGCAGTACAACGCCGAGTTCGCGATCGTGAAGCAGCAGGCGGAGGAGGATGCCGGTCTCGCGACCGCCATGATCGACACCCGCCTGGGGCCGGTGCGGATCGGCCAGCGCGGTGACGGCGAGGGCGTGCCCGTCGTCTTCCTCCACGGCTTCGCGGCCGATATGGGACATTGGGCGTTCAATCTGGATGCCTTCGGCGAGACCCGGACGCTCCTGACCCTGGACCTGCCCGGGCATGGCGGATCGACCAAGAATGTCGGCGACGGCACGACCACGGCCCTGGCCCGGGCGGTGCTCGATGTCTTCGCCGCGCTGGGTGTCGAATTCGCCGATCTGGTCGGCCATTCGCTGGGGGCGGCGGCGGCGCTGCAGGTGGCGATCGAGGCGCCGGAGCGGGTTTCGCGGCTCGTGCTGGTCGCGCCCGCCGGGCTACCAGGCGCCGGCGTCGACAGCCAGTTCCTCGACGGGCTGATGACCGCAAGGCGGCCGCGCGAGCTTCGTTCCGTGCTGGAGATGCTCGTGGCCGATCCCGAGCGGATCACGCGCGAGATGGTCGACGACGTCATCAAGTACAAGCGCGTCGACGGTGTCGCCGAGGCGCTGCAGACCCTGCGCGACCGGATCGTCGAGGGCACGCA
>Ga0070731_10004538_pt1 | contig 11879 bp, 9 predicted proteins | sample Coa_R1_2_FD_66448 | JGI IMG/M metagenome (GOLD analysis project Ga0070731, IMG submission 66448) | Surface soil microbial communities from Centralia Pennsylvania, which are recovering from an underground coalmine fire - Coalmine... | ecosystem: Environmental > Terrestrial > Soil > Unclassified ... | reverse complement strand
CGTCGAGGTCCTCCTGCGAGTAGAACGCGGTGCCGTAGATGCGGGTGAGCTGCTTGTTGTGCTCGTCGCCGCGCCAGTAGGCGCCGGCGAGGCCAGTCAGCTTGAACGCCTTGATCGGCTTCGAGTTCTGGAGATGCGGGCCGCGGCAGAGGTCGGTGAAGTCACCTTGGGTGTAGAGGCTGATCGGCCCCTCGGCGGTGTCGACAAGCTCGACCTTGTAGGGCTCGTGCTCCTGCTCGAATAGCCGGCGCGCGTCGGCGGCGGAGATCTCCTGGCGCGACCATTCGCGGCCTTCGGCGAGCTCTCGCTTGACCTCGGCCTCGATCGGCTCGAGGTCTTCCTCGTGGATCGGCTCCGGGAACTCGAAGTCGTAGTAGAAACCACCCTCGATCGCCGGGCCGATCGCGACCTTGACTCCCGGGTAGAGGCGCCGGACCGCCTCGGCAAGGAGGTGCGCGCTCGAGTGACGGAGAACGGCGAGTGCGTCCGGGTCGTCGCGGTCGCGCGTGGTCAGGATCTGGATCGGCTGGCCGTCCTCGAGCGGGAGCCGCAGGTCGCGGACGTGGCCGTTCGAGCGGACGAGCACCGCCTGTTCGGCGAGCCTGGGCCCGATCGCGCGCGCGGCGTCGAGCCCGGTGGCGCCGGCGGGGAGGTCGAGCTGCGTGCCGTCGGGGAGAACGACCTTCATGCGTTCAGGATACGCAGGGCGGTTGCGGCGTCATCGGCGTGCGGCGGCGGCGCGGCCCCGCTCCCAGGCCTCGCGCGGGTGCGGGTCGCAGGGCTGGTTTCCGGCGGGTGCGCCTGTACCCGGGGGAGCCTCCGCGAGCGTGCCGCGTCGGGCGGCGCGCGAGCCATCCCCACCCTGGGTGGGGAAGCCACCCGCCTCCCTCTGAGGACGAGACTACCGGCTCAGGACGCGCGTACCAGTCACGGCCCCGTGCCATTTCTGTGCCCGTTTCTCCACCGCGGGCCGCCGGTTGCCTGCACCCCCGACCGGATCGCCGGCTCCGACCGGTGAGGCAGTCCGTTGCCAGTGGCAAGCGGCTGTCCTTGACAGATCTCGATATATCGGATACATATCGTGACATGCACAGACGCGATCGGTTCTTCTACTTCAACATGGGGCCCGGTGGCCCCGGTTCGGGCGGCCCGTGGTCGTTCCCGCTCCACGGCCCGCCGCAGATGGGCGGCTTCCGCCACGGCCGGCGGATGCGACGCGGCAACGTCCGCGCCGCGATCCTCCTCTTGCTCGCCGAGGAGCCGCGCAACGGCTACCAGCTGATGCAGGAGCTCGAGACGCGCAGCGGCGGCGCCTGGCGCCCGAGCCCCGGCTCGGTCTACCCCGCGCTCCAGCTGCTCGCCGACGAAGGCCTCATCCGCGCCGAGTCCCGCGACGGCGGCAACGTCTACGAGCTCACCGACGCCGGCCGCGCCCACGTCGAAGAGCACAAAGACCGGCTCGGCACCCCCTGGGAGCAGGCGACCGAGGGCGTCCCGGACGATGTCCGTGAGCTGATGAAGCTCGCGATGCAGGTCGGGATGGCGACGCGCCAGGTGACCCACGCCGGGAACGACGAGCAGCGCAAGCAGGCGGCGGAGCTCCTCGCCGAGACGCGGCGCTCGCTCTACCGCATCCTCGCCGAGCAGTAGCCGGGCTGCACCGCATCCGGCGCCGCGCACGCGCGCGGCACGGCACGATGCGGGCATGAGCTGGCGGCAGCGTCTCCCACCTGCGCTGCAGCGCAGGGACTACGGACTGCTCTGGACGATCACACTCGTCACGGGCGTCGCCATGCAGATGGTGGCCGTCGCGGTCGGCTGGCAGGTCTACGCGATCCACCGGGACCCGTTCGACCTCGGCCTGATCGGGTTGATGGAGTTCATCCCGCTGCCGCTTCTCGCGCTGCCGGCGGGACAGCTCAGCGACCGCGTGTCGCGGCGGGTCGTGATCGCGGTCTCGATCGTGCTCGACACGATCGTCGTGCTGCTGCTGCTCGCGGTCACGATCGCCGGTGCACGTGAGCTCTGGCCGTTCCTCGTTCTCGCGGCCGCGACCGGGGTCAGCGCCGCGATCGGCTGGCCCGCGCTGCGGGCGTTGCCGCCCGTGCTCGTGCCGATGGAGCTCCTGCCGAGCGCGATGGCGCTGCGCTCGATCGCGTTCCAGGCAGCGACGGTCGGTGGGCCGGCGCTCGGCGGCGTGCTCTTCGCCGTCGAGCCGAAAGCCGTCTACGCAACCGCGGCCGGGCTCTGCTGCGTTGCGTTCGCCGGCGCGGTCGCCCTGCGATTGCCGCCACGGGAAACGGGCGAGGTCGAGCCGCTCGGCTGGGCCAGCGTCCTCGCAGGCATTCGCTTCATCCGGGAGACGCCGATGCTGCTCGGCGCGATCTCGCTCGACCTCTTCGCCGTGCTCTTCGGCGGTGCGGTCGCGCTCCTGCCTGTGTTCGCGCGCTCGATCTTGCACACCGGGCCGATCGGGCTCGGGGTACTCCGCAGCGCGCCGGCGGTCGGCGCGATCGCGGCCGGCGTCTGGCTGACGCGGCGGCCGCTGCAGCGACACGCAGGCCACACGCTGCTCGTCGTCGTGGCGGGTTTCGGCATCAGCATGGTCGTGTTCGGGCTGTCACGCTCGCTCCCACTCTCGCTCGCCGCGCTCGCGGTGAGCGGCTTCGTCGACATGATCAGCATGAACATCCGCGGCACGACCGTTGCCGTCGCAACGCCGGACGCGGTGCGCGGGCGCGTGCTCGCGGTCGAGATGGTGTTCATCAGCGCGTCGAACGAGCTGGGCGCGTTCGAGTCGGGTGTTGCCGCAGCGCTGTTCGGCGCGGTCACTGCCGTGGTCGCCGGCGGGGCGATCACGATCGGGCTCGCGGCGAGCTGGCTGAAGCTGTTCCCGTCCCTCGCACACATCGACCGGCTCGAGGACGTCGGCGCTGCCGAGGCGGTGTAGCGTTCGAGCCATGCCTACCGTTCGCATCCCGCCGATCCTCAGGCCCGAGGCCGGCGGGAACCGCAACGTCGATTCCCCCGGCGCGACCGTGCGTGAGGTGCTCGAGAACCTGGTCACGACCTACCCGTCGATCCGCGACCGGGTCTTCCAAGGAAGCGAGTTGCCCCAGTTCCTGAACGTCTTCGTCGACGGCACCGACGTGCGCCTCTCCGAGGGCCTCGACACCGCGGTCGCCGAGAGCGCAACCGTCATCCTCCTGCCGGCTGTCGCCGGAGGCGCCGCTCGTCGAGGCCCCTAAAAGGACGTACGGGCTTTGCCCGCGCGTCCGTCTGGGTTGTACGCGGAAACGACCGCGCCCGCTATCACATCGAGCGGTTGACCAGAGAGCTTGCTCGCCTCCAGGAGACGGATGAATGCCTCCCCCGCGGTGAGCCCTTCACGGCGGATCAGCAACGACTTCGCTTCCTCGACCGAGCGCTGTCCGCGCATCGCCTCGGTGAGCGCGAGGAACTCGCGGTGCCGTGCACGCGCCGTCTCAATCGCGGGCAGCAGGTCTTGCTCGCGGAACGGCTTGACGACGTACGCGAACACGCCGGCGTCGGTCGCCCGCGCGACCGACTCGTCGTCGGCGTAGGCCGTCAACATCACGATCGGCACCGGCCGCTCGGCGAGGATCTGCCGCGCTGCCTCGATCCCGTCGAGCTTCGGCATCTTCACGTCCATGAGCACCAGGTCGAGCTCGTGCTCCCGCGCGAGCGCCACCGCCTCTTCGCCGTCGCGCGCCTCGACGACCGCGCCGAAGCCCGCACGCTCGACGAGCAGCCGGCAGAGGTCGAGACGGACGATCGCGCCGTCCTCCGCGACGAGGACGAGGGGCGGCCGGACGACCGCCCCTCTGTCCGTCGCCGACGTCACCCGAGCACCGCGGGAGGGTTGGGCTCGAGGGGTGACGCCATCGGGATGCGGAGTTCGTCGGGGCGACTCCGCATCCCGTCCTGGGAGACGGCGACCTTCACGCGCCGAACCGGATCGGCGTCTCGCGGGGTATGACGAGGACCGGGCAGCGAACGAGCTCGATCGCATACTGGGCCGCCGCGCTGACGGTGACGCGGCCGGGTTGAGTCCCGAGCTTCGAGCCGATCACGAGCAGGCCCTGGCCGCCGTCGGCGCGCGCGGCGACCGTCGCGCCCAGTCTCGACGCGATCAGCTCGGCGGTCTCGGTCGCACTCTGATCCCTGTCGCCGTCGATCGCCGCGACCGTCCGGATCTGGAAGTCGGGGTGATCGCGGAGTCCGGCAGGCGCGATCGCAACCGCATGCCGGCCTCCCTCGAACAGCCGCAGCGCCGATGCCTGCGGCATCACGTGCTCCGGCGCCGTCCGGTACTCGGATCCGAACACGATCACGTCCGCCTCCTCGGCATCGGCGAGCGACGCGAGACCTTCGGGCGTCGACGGGCTGAAGACGACGTGCTGCGGGATGCCGGGTTGCCCGAGCCATTTGGCCCCCTGCGCGAGCAGCTCCTCGGCCTCCTTCTGCACCTGCGTCTCACGGCTGGGCTCTTCCTCGCGGGCGTGCCGGACGTACGCGAGCTCGAGCGAGCCGCCGACCCGACCGAGGACGTCTGCGAATGCCAGTGCGTCCTGGTCGTTGTCGGTGCCGTCGTACGAGACGATGATCTTCGTCGGCATCCGTCAGGCCTCGGGTTCCGCGGGTCCTGGACCTCCGGCCGGTGCGGCAACCCAGCCCGGGACGCCGCCTGGATAGCCGAGCGACGGCACGTCGGATGGGTACACCTCGTGTCCGTGCACTGCGAGGTCGCCCTCCTCCATGTCGGCCTCGCTCATCCGCAACGGTACGACGAGCCCCACGAGCTTGAGCAGGACGAACGTCGCCGCCGCGGTGAAGCAGATCACCCACAACGCGACGTACGCCTGCACCTTCAGCAGGTGGAGGCTTCCTGTACCCGAGAAGAACGGCGTGCCGTCGGGGTTCAGGTACACGGCCATGTGCGAGTCGGCGAACAGTCCGACGAGCAGGCCGCCGGCGAGCCCGGCGAAGCCGTGCGTGTAGACGACGCCGAGCGTGTCGTCGACGTTCCGGAACGGGCGCAGGCGGCTGACGTAGTTGTAGGCGACGTAGACGATCGAGGACGCGATGACGCCGATCGCGATCGCGCCGTAGCCGTTGACGAAGCCGGCGGCCGGCGTGATCGCGACGAGCCCGACGATCATGCCGTTGACGCTGCCGATCAGCGTCGGCTTGCGGCCGGTCGCGTAGTCCCAGATCACCCAGACGAGGAACGCGACGGCGGTGCACAGATTGGTGTTCAGCACTGCGGCAGCGGCGTCGGCGCCCGCGTAGTACGGGTCGCCGCCGTTGAAGCCGTTCCAGCCGAGCCACAGGAAGCCGGCGCCGGTGGCGACCATCAGCAGGTTGTTCGGCGCGTCGATTTCGCGATCGCGCGCGAGGCGCGGGCCGACCACCGCCGCCGCGACGAAGCCTGCGACACCGGCGGTCAGGTGGATGACGTAGCCGCCGGAGAAGTCGAGCGCGCCCTTATGCGCCCACCAGCCGCCGCCCCAGATCAAGAAGGCGTTCACGGTGTAGACGCACGTGATCCACAGCGGAACGAAGATCAGCCAGGCCTTGAAGTTGATGCGACCGAGCACCGAGCCCAGCATCAGCAACGGCGTGATCGCGGCGAACACGAACTGGAAGTAGACGAGCGACGACTGCGGGAAGTGCCATGGCGGCCCGGCGACGAGCGGGATCGTCGCCTGTCCCTGCTCCTTCGTGTGGTTGAGCACGGCGCCCGGCTGGCCGATGAAGTTGCCCCAGAAGCCGCTGTGCGACAGGCCGTGCCATGGGTTGCCGAACCCCATGTCGAACGCGTACAGCACCCACACGATCAACACGGCCGCGAAACCCGTGAACGCCAGCATCATGCTGTTCACCGACCAGCGCTTCTGCATCACGCCGCCGTAGAGCACGACGAGCCCCGGGACGCTCATCAGCCCGACGAGCGTCGCCGCGGTCAACTGCCAGGCGTTGTCACCCGGATTCAGCCAACTTGGGTATGGGAGTACGGTTGCCCCGATCAAACGAATCTCCTTTCACCGGTCGGCTGCGCGCGCGCACAGGCCGACGCTCTGACCTGTTGGACCAAAAAGAAAGAGGCCGGGACTCGAGAGAGTCCGCAGGCCTCGTCGCCCACCGCGGGACCGACATCGGCCGCGCGCGAGCACCACGTTAACGACGCCTCCCGACGTCGTCAAATGCAAGGCGCTACTACGGGCGGCAGTTCTTTCGCGTCGCCCCGCCCATCGTCGAGGGAACGATCACGGTGACGCAGTGCTTTTGGGAGGGCGGGCTCGAGCGCGTGAGATAGACGGCCGCTGCAACGGCTGCGGCGATCACGGACGCGCACACGACGACCGCGAGCACGATCCGGTCACGCCGCGGCAGCGGTGCGTTCACGCGCTGTGCGTGGCCCTCGACAGGCACAGCTTGACTCTACGTCCGAGCAGGATGTGACGATCGCACGATGTCGATGCTGCGCGAGGAGGTGCGGGGGATCCTCGACTACGGCGAGCGCCACCGGCGCCTGCTCGCGCGACTCTGGCTCGTACTCGTCTCGACCGCGGTCGTGGACGCCGCCGGCACGGTCGCGATCTACTTCTTCGAACGCCACGCGCACGGCACCGAGATCACGTCGCTCGGCGACGCGCTCTTCTTCTCGACCGTGCAGCTCTTGACGGTCTCGTCTCAGATCAAGAACCCGTTGACTGTCGCCGGCCGAGTCGTCGACGTCGTGCTCGAGCTCTGGGCGGTGATCGTCGTGGCGGGCTCGGCGGGCGCGCTGGCGTCGTTCTTCCAGAGCGCGGACAGCTAGCTCTTCGCGATCCCGACGCCGCCTCCGACTGCCTTGCCGGAGACGACGCCGCCCGGCAGGATCGGGGTCGGCAGCGGGACCGGGGTCGGTGTCGGCGGGGTCGGGAACGCCGCCCAGCCGAGGCTCGAGAGGTCGGAGAGTGCGTTCGCGGCGACGCCGGCGTCGGAAACGGTGAGAAGGGCCTTGCGGACGACGAGCGAGCGCTCGATCTCCGGGAGCGACGACGAGGCGGCCTGCGTCTGCACGATCCGGCCGAGCTCGGTAATCCCACTCTGGGTCACGTGCAGCGCGACCGCTTGCTGGCCGAACGGCACCACGACGAGGTTCGTCGCCGGCCAGTAGAGAAACGCGTGGTGGTCGGACTCGGCGGCCGACCAGCCCTGCCCGAGCGAGTAGCTGACGACCTGGGTCGGGTGCTTCAGGTCGGAGACGTCGAAGAGCGAGACCTGCGTTCCGGTCGGCTCGTTCGTGTTCGGGTCGACGTTCTGGCCGATGCCGAGGAGCAGCGTGTCCGAGATCGGGTGCAGGTAGGACGAGTAGCCGGGGATGTCGACCTCGCCGAGCACCTGCGGGTTCGCGGGGTCATGTAGGTCGATCGTGTAGAGCGGGTCGACCTGCCTGAAGGTGACGACGTAGCCGGTGTCGTCGAGCATGCGCACGGCGTAGACGCGCTCACCCTGGCCGAGCCCGCCGAGCTGGCCGAGCTGCGTCAGCCCGCCGGTGCCGACACTCAGCGTCGTCAGGTAGGACTGGCTGCTGGGACCGCTTCCCCACCAGGCGGGCGTGTCGGTCGAGACGACGCGAAGGACGCCCTGGAACTCCGACATGGAGAACTGGTCGAGCAGGTAGCCGGGCACCGTGCCGCTGCCGAGGTACGTCGTTTTGGTCGGGTCGGAGATGTCGAAGGCGTTGATCTGTGTCGTCACGGTGCTCGACGGTGCTTCGGTCGGCGTCGCGGGCAGCGGGCGCGCGTTCCACTGCTCGGTGGCGACGTACAGGGTCTGCGGCGAGGCGTAGACGATGCGGCCGTCGGTCATCACCGCGGTCGAGTCGACGGGCGTCAGACCCTTCGACAGATCGATCGTGAGCACGGTGAGCATCCCGAGCCCCGAGAAGACCGGCGGGCGGAGGACGTCGCGGCAGCTGACGGCTGGGCGCGCCGCCTGGTTGCCGACGTGGTACGTCGGCAGCCACGCTGACACGCGCGACGAGGCAAGCGCGGCCTGGTTCTTCGCCTTGGCTGCCGCCGGGTTGACCACGCCGACGCCGACGCCGACCGGAGTCGGGAACGGCGGCTCGACCGGCAGCGACGACGACGAGACGATGCGGACCGTGCTCCCGACCATGCGCGCGTCGACGTAGGCGCCGTCGAGCGAGAGGGTCTGCAGGACGTTCATGTGCGCCGGGTCGGAGACGTCGACCTCGGTCAGCGTCGAATCGGACGGCTGCGGCGCGATGATCGAGGCCGGCTGCGCGGGCAGCGGCTCGGCCCAGTAGCCGCCGCGTGAGAGCACGAGCAGGTGCGTGCCGTAGAGCAGCAGCTCGTGACTCCAGCCGTCGTCGAGCGCGAGCGTGTCGAGCAGCTTCGGCGCCGAGCCTGTGACGTCGACCGCCTCGAGCTGGTTGCCGGAGACGGAGAAGAGCGTGTTGCCGTCCGTCTTCACCATGTCGGGCTCGTCGACGCCCTGCTCCTGGACGTTCGTCCCGGAGTAGTCGACGCCTTCTACCGGCGCCGCGGTCGGCGCTGCCGCGGCTGCGGACGCGTTGCCCGCGATCGCGACGCCGGGGGCGAGTTTCGGCACGCTCGTCGCAGGGCCGAGGCCGTACGCGGTCACGTACGGCGCTGCGTGCGCCTTCGCGTACGTGAGCAGTGCCGGGCACGAACGGAACGCGACGAGCCGTCCGGTTTTCGGAGCGGCGGTCGCCTGCGCGGCGAGCCCGGCGGCGGCAACGAGCGCCAGAGCCGCAACGACACTCACGCGCATCCTCATCACGCGTGTTATAAGCCGCCGCGTGCGGGCCAGGTCACACTGGGCACAAATTTTTACAACTCGCTCCGAACCCCGGTCTCAGACACATCTCAGAGACCGAACCACCATTTTGCAGGCAAATCGAGCGGTTCTTCGCCTCGCGGCGCCGCGTGCGGTCTCAGAGACGTGTCAGCGGTGGAGACACGTTGTCCACAGCTATTCGGCGGCTACGACATGCGCTTCGTCGACGCCCTGACGTAGGCGCTCGACGACCTCCGACGCCGGCGCGGTGTCGAGCGAGAGAGCCATCAGCGCCTTGCCGGCCTCGCGGCTGCGGGAAACGGCCATGTTCGCGATGTTCACGCCCGCCTCGCCGAAGAGCGTGCCGATGCGCCCGACGACGCCGGGCACGTCGTCGTAGACCAGGAACACCATCCGCGGTGCGAGCTCGATCTCGATCTCGAAGCCGAGCGCGGAGACGAGCCAGAGGCGGTTCTCGCGGCCGATCGTCGTTCCCGCCACGCGCACGTTTCCCGCCGCGACACCGATCAGGTTCGTGAAGTCGCGCGATGAGCGCCGCTTCTCCTCGACCACCTCGATCCCGCGCTCGGCTGCGATCACGGGCGCGTTGACGTAGTTCACCGGCTGGTCTGTGCGCCCCTGAAACGCGCCGTTCAACGCCGCGACTGTCAGCAGGCGCGTGTCGTACTCCGCAAGCTCGCCGTAGTACTCGAGCCCGATTCGCGCCGTCTCGCCGCGCGCGAGGTCGAGCGCGAGCCGGCCGAGCTTGGCCGCGAGCGGCACGAACGGGCCGAGCACCTCGAGGTCCTCGGCGCCGACCGACGGAATGTTGACGGCGTTCGTGACGAGCCCGCCGTCGAGTGCGGCGACCACCTGCTCGGCGACGATCACCCCTGCCCGGTCCTGCGCCTCGTCGGTGGACGCGGCGAGGTGCGGCGTCGCAACGACGTTCGACGCCTCGAGCAGCGGCCCCGCGTACGGCTCCTGCCCGAACACGTCGAGGGCCGCCGCGGCGACCTTGCCGGACTGCAGCGCCTCGAGCAACGCGCCCTCGTCGACGAGCTCCCCTCGCGCAGCGTTGATCAGCCGTACGCCGTCACGCATCTTCGCGATCGCATCCGCGCCGATGACGCCGCGCGTCTCCTCGTTCAGCGGCAAGTGCAGCGTCAGGAAGTCCGAGCGTCCCAGCACCTCGTCGAACGACAACGTCTCGACTCCGAGCTCGCGTGTCCGCTCCGCCGACACGAATGGGTCGTAGGCGACGACCCGCATCTGCAACCCGAGCGCGCGGCGCGCGACCTGCTGCCCGATCCGGCCGAAGCCGAGCACGCCCAGCGTCTTCTCCGCAAGCTCGACCCCGCCCCACTGCGAGCGCTCCCAACGGCCCTCCTTCAAGGCGGCATGGGCCTGCGGGATGTTGCGTGCGAGCGCGACGAGCAACCCGATCGTGTGCTCGGCCGCGGAGACGACGTTCGAGTCCGGTGCGTTCGCAACGACGATGCCGCGCCGCGTCGCCGCCTCGACGTCGACGTTGTCGACGCCGACGCCCGCGCGGCCGATCACCTTCAGCCGCTCCGCGCGCTCGATCAGCGGCGCGGTCAGCTTCGTCGCCGAGCGGATCACGATTGCGTCGTAGCGCCCGATGATCTCGGCCAGGTCGCTCTTCGAGTCGAGGTCGACGTCGAACTTCGCCCGCAGGAGCTCGACGCCTGCCGGCGCGATCTCCTCACGCACGAGCACTCTCGGCCGGTCGGAAGCCATCGACTCAACGTTACGCAAACGGGTCAAAACTGTACGAAGTGAAGCGGCGCGGACGGCCTCAGAGCTCAAAACTTTACTTTTTGAACCCGAGTCGGTAGCGTTCCCGCCGGTGGTTCCACCGAACGAAATCCCTCCTGGTTCGGTCGCCGACGGCGGCGGGGTCCGCACGCCCCGCCGCCGCACGGCGATTCAACGATGACGACCGCCCAGAAGCCGCCGCCCGACTGGGAGCTCGTCCTCAAGCGCAACCCGGTCGAGCGCCTGAAGAAGGAGAAGGCGCCGCTCGGCATCCGCGACGAGCTGCCGGCGTTGATCGCACAGGGCTACGAGAACGTCGCCGAGGAGGACGTCGTCCGCCTGCAGTGGTGGGGCCTCTACCACGACAAGCCCAAGATCGGGACGTTCATGCTCCGGATCAAGGTTCCGTCGGGCCAGCTCCCGGCAGCGCACCTGAGGCGGATCGGCGAGGTCAGCAACCGCTACGGCAAGGGCGACGGCGAGCTGTCGACCCGCCAGAACATCCAGCTCCACTGGCTCGAGCTCGCGCAGCTTCCGAACGTCTTCGCCGACCTCGAGGAGGTCGGGATGACGACCGCCGGCGGCTGCGGCGACACTGTTCGCAACATCACCGGCTGCCCTGTGCAGGGGATCGCCGCCGACGAACTGTTCGACGCGAGCCCGCTCGTCGAGGCTGCTGCTGACGAATTCTACGGCAATCCAGCCTGGGCCGATCTGCCGCGCAAGCACAAGTATTCGATCTCCGCGTGCGCCGACCGCTGTAACGCACCCGAGATCAACTGCATCTCGCTCGTCGGCACGATCGACGACGGCCGCGAAGGCTTCGCCGTGCTCGTCGGCGGCGGGCTCTCCTCTGTGCCGCGCATCGCGCGCGACCTCGGCGTCTTCGTCCCGAAGGACGAGGCGAACGAGATCCTCGGCGCGATCACCTCCGTGTGGTCGGAGGACCTGAAGTACCGCGTCTCGCGCGTCAAGGCGCGGCTCAAGTTCATGGTCGACGACATCGGCCCGGAAGGGATCCGCGAGCGCGTCGAGACGAAGCTCGGCCGCACGCTCGAGGACTACACGCTGCCGCCGGTCGACGTCGAGCCGTCGCACCACCTCGGTCTGCACCCGCAGAAGCAGGACGGCCTCAACTACATCGGCGTCCCGGTTCATCTCGGACTGGTGAACGGCGACCAGATGATCGCGATCGCCGACCTGGCCGACCGCCACGGGGGCGACGTCCGCCTGACGCGCCAGCAGAACTTCATCGTCACCGGCGT
>Ga0070731_10004536_pt1 | contig 11888 bp, 11 predicted proteins | sample Coa_R1_2_FD_66448 | JGI IMG/M metagenome (GOLD analysis project Ga0070731, IMG submission 66448) | Surface soil microbial communities from Centralia Pennsylvania, which are recovering from an underground coalmine fire - Coalmine... | ecosystem: Environmental > Terrestrial > Soil > Unclassified ... | reverse complement strand
TTCATCGGATTGTTCTTCGTCCAGTAGTGATACTGCTCGGTGAGCCGGTACGTCGTGCAAACAATCGTGTAGCCCTGCTCCGGCGTCGCGTACTTGTCGGCCGCAGTCGTCAGCTTCTTCACCACAGGATTATTGGACTGCTCGGGATGCAGTGGATTCTTGATGGGGCTCTCGATCGGCTCATAGTGCTCAGGGAACGGCCCATCGGTCACAGCGCCAATCGGCACGAATATTCGCCCCACGCCCTCCGGATTCATGATGAACGGCCCCATGTGATCCTTGGGATGCGAGTCGGGCTTAAAATCGGGCACATCGTTGCCCACCCACTTCTGCGCGTCCTCATTCCACCAGACCTGCTTGCGCGAAGGATCCCATGGTTTCCCTTCGAGATCGCAGGACGCGCGATTGTAAAGTACGCGGCGATTCGCCGGCCACGACCACGCCCAATTCTGATAAATCCCTTGTCCCGAGGGATCGTCCGTTCCACGGCGGGCCGTCAAATTACCTGCCTCAGTAAAGCAACCTGAATATATCCAGTTGCCGCATGCCGTGGTTCCGTCATCCTTCAGCCAGGCAAAGCCGGGCAATTGCTGTCCCTTTTTTATTTCCTGCTGTGTTTTCTCGTCTTTCAGGTCCCCGAGCGCCTTGCCATTGATCTCTTTAGCTACCTCGGCGAGCGAAGGATGCTGTGGATCGGTGTATGCCCACGTTGCGTGCAGGATGGGATCAGGGAACTTCCCGCCGTCCTTCTGATATAGCGCACGAACACGCAGGAAAATTTGCGCCAGGATATCTTGATCCAGCCGCGCATCGCCCGGGGGCGGCACCGCGACGTTCTTCCACTGCAGCCAGCGCGCGGAGTTCGTCATGCTGCCGTCTTTTTCCGCGAATCCAGCGCAAGGCAGACGATAGACTGTTGTGTTGATCTTCTTCATCTCATCGCTGGTCGTCCCTGGAGCCCTCCAGAATTCGCTTGTTTCATCCGGATAAATTTCGCCCACCACCAGCCAATCCGCTTTCTTCAATGCGTCGATATTCTTCTGGGTGTCGGGACCCACCATTACCCCGTTCATCCCGAACGCGTACAGTCCTTTAATGTTACCGCGGTACATCTGGTCCCAGATCTGCGTCCAGGAGTAGTTGCGATCGATTTTCGGCAAATAATTGAACGCGAAATCGTTCTGCTTTGTTGCCGCGTCGCCGTAGAACGACTTGAGCATGGACACCGCAAACTTCGGAGTATTTGACCAGTAGTTGAACGAGTCCCACGCGCCGGGTTTTGAGGCCGTCGGCGTGATACGCTTTAGGTAGGTGGCCAGGTCCGTATCGTTCGGGTTCGGCATTTTCAAATACCCGGGCAACACATCGAAGATGCCCGCCATATCCGTCGCGCCCTGAATGTTCGAGTGGCCACGCAACGCATTCACTCCGCCACCCGCCCGCCCCACGTTTCCAAGCAGCAATTGAGTCATCGCTGCGGTACGGATGATTTGCGTCCCAAACGTGTGCTGCGTCCAGCCCACCGCATAAATGATCGTTGCAACCTTCTTCGTGTCGCCGTCCTTGCGGATCGAAGTGAACAGGTCATAGGCCTTAAGCAGTTGAGACTTGGGGATGCCCGTGATTCTTTCGACCACTTCCGGCGTGTACCGTGAATACTGCTGTCGCAACAACTGGAAGACGCACCGGGGATGCTGAAGGCTCAGATCGTAGGCCACGTTCGGCGGGAGGCTAGGTGCTGCGGGGGGCTTTGCACCCGCAGGGCTCGCTGCTTGATACCCATGGCCTTCCTCATGCTTGCTCTGTCCGGAATGTCCGTTGCCCAAACCCGATTTCGCAGAGACCAGGAGTAACCCTGGCTCTGGCGATCCTGGTTCCGAAAGCCTTGGTGCAGCAACGTGAGGCGCGTGCGCAGGAACCGCCGCGGCGACCACCGGCTTACCGGCCATGTCGCCGCCCTCCTGATAATTCCAGGTGGTTTTGTCGTAAGTCTTCTTCTCGGGATCAAATCCGGAATAGAGCCCGTCTTCGGGCAGTTTGAAACCGTCTTTAATGATGTAAGCGGCGTTCGTGTAATTAACTAGGTATTCTTTCGGGTACCGGTTGTTTTCAATCGCGTAACGAATCAATCCACCAAGGAAGGCGATATCCGATCCGGCGCGAATCTGGCAAAAAAGATCTGACGTGGACGCCGTTCGCGTAAACCGGGGGTCGACGACGATCAGCTTGGCATTTCGGTTCCGCTTCGCTTCAATAACCCATTTGAAGCCGCAGGGGTGGCACTCCGCTGGATTCCCACCCATGATCAACATCATGTCGGTGTTCTTGATATCCACCCAGCCATTCGTCATCGCCCCGCGCCCGAACGTTGGTCCCAAACTTGAGACCGTGGGGCCGTGTCAAACACGGGCCTGGTTTTCCAGGTAGCAGACCCCCATGCTGCGCATGCTTTTCACTACGAGATAGTTGAATTCGTTGGTGTCCGTACAGCCGCCGGTAAACGCGAAGCCTTCGCAGCGGTTTACCGTTTTCCCGTTCACGTCCTTCTCGATGAACGTTTCATCGCGCGTCTTCTTGGTCCATGCCGCGATTTCGTCGAGTGCCTTATCCCACGAAATATCTTCCCAGTCTGTCCCGCCCGGACGTCTTACCTGCGGCTTTAGCAGGCGCCGTTCATTCAGAATGTCCTGTTCGAGCGACGCGCCTTTTGGGCAGAGTGTCCCGCGGTTGATCGGATGATCGGGGTCACCTTCCACGTGTATCACCTGCGCCGTCACGTTCTTGGCTTTGTCGCCCAGCGTGTAAATAAGAACGCCGCAACTCACCGAACAGTACGGGCACGTCGAACGCGTCTCTGTGGCGCGCGAAATTTTCAGCTCGCGCACCGCAGCGTATGTGGGCTTCAGATCGAAGCCGAAAACCGTCGCCGCAGCCCCGCCCAGCCCCGCCACCTTCAGGAAGTTTCGACGACTCGTCTCCATATCTCGATCCTCCGCTTAATCGCCCTTAATGGCTCGACGAACAGCTTCAAGTGGCCTGACACTCGTCTCCAATCCAGCTAGATGCCCGCTCGCCAAATCTGGCGACATGAAAATTCTCGAATGGCGCGAAATTACAGGATTCTTGGTAGGAATAAATTGCGGGAAGCGCCGCGCAGAAAGTCTAAATTCAGCGAGGCTCTCGGAGCGGGTGCCGGAATTGAGAACCGCGGGAATGGTTGGCTCCAGAGCAAACCAAACGCGTCAACCGGCGTATTATCTGCACGCCCCGCCAGCGTTGTCAATTCTATTTCTCCCGTATTCGGACGCCCGTAATGCTGTGACCGTTTATCGCTCGATCCGCGTCGAGCCCGCGTATCTCATGGTTTATCTTGACTTTCGCCGGTGCCAAGGATATATGACCGCGCAGACTGCGTGCCCGTGTGCGCTCCAAGCGCCCCGGAGGAGCACTTCATGAACTGGACCCAGGTCTACGATCCCCTCGGCCATTGGTGGCTCTCGACGCTTATTGCCGCGCTGCCCATCATCGTGCTCTTCGCGCTGCTCGCCGGACTGAAAGTGAAGCCCCACTGGTGCGCCATCGCCGGCGCCTTCACCGCCGTCGTCGTCGGCATTCTTGTCTTTCACATGCCGGCCGCACTTGCCATTTCGGCTTTTACCTATGGAGTTGCCTTTGGCGTTTTGAAAATTGCGTGGATCGTCCTCGCCGCTGTGTACCTCTACGATATTTCTGTCGAAACCGGCCAGTTCGAAATCATGAAAGAGTCGATCGCAGGAATCACGCCCGACCGCCGCCTGCAAGTGCTCCTCGTCGCGTTCTGCTTCGGAGCATTTATCGAAGGTTGCGCTGGATTCGGCGCGCCCGTCGCGATCGCCGGCGCTTTCATGATTGGGCTGGGGTTCCGCCCGTTCCACGCCGCCGCGCTCAACCTTATCGCTAACACCGCGCCGGTCGCATGGGGCGCAATCGGCACTCCCGTCCACGCCCTCGCTGCCGTCTCCGGTCTTCCCGAATCCGACGTCAGCGCGATGGTGGGCCGCATCCTCCCTTTCACCGCGGTCATCGTTCCCTTCTGGCTCGTGCGCACGATGGTCGGCTGGGCGGAAACTTTCGAAGTTCTCCCGGCCATTCTAGTCGTCGGCGTTTCATTTTCCATCACGCAATTTCTGTGGTCGAATCACGTCGACAGCAACCTCGTCGACATCGCCAGCGCCGTCGTTTCGATTCTCGCAACAATCGCCTTTCTCCTCATCTGGAAACCAAAAAAGATCTGGCGCTTCGATTACGATAAAACCGAAGGCACCGCGGTTCCCACTGCTCCCACAGCCAATGTCGCCGACGACATGGGCGGCAAGTGGCCCGCAAAGGAATACGACGGCTACATCGCGCCGACGAAATATCCCGCCGGCGTCGTGCTGAAAGCCTGGATGCCTTTCGCGATTCTCTCGGTTTTCGTTCTGCTATGGGGCCTGCCGAAGATCAAGCTCGCGATGAACCAGGCCACCACGCCCGCTTTCAAAGTCGTGCTGGCCGATGGCACCGTTCGTAAAGGCGCGCCCGGATGGGATTGGCCCTACTTGCACAATCTGATTTCGCGCAACGTGCCCGTCGTCGCCAAGCCCACGCCCGAAGCCGCGCGCTACGATTTCAACTGGCTCTCCGCCACCGGCACCGGCTGTTTCCTCGCCGCGCTTCTCTCCGGCCTGCTACTCGGCATGAGCCCGATCGCGCTGATGAAAACTTTCTGGCGCACGCTCGTGCGCATGCGTCTCGCGATGATCGCGATTTCGTTCATGCTCGGCCTCGGCTTCGTCACGCGCTATTCCGGCCTCGACGCCGTGCTCGGCCTGGCCTTCACGCGCACCGGCTGGTTCTATCCTTTCTTCGGCACGTTTCTCGGTTGGCTCGGCGTCGCGCTCACCGGCAGCGACACTTCCTCCAACACTCTCTTCGGCAGCCTGCAGCGCATCACTTCGCAGCAGCTGGGCATCGATCCCATCCTGATGACCGCCGCGAACAGCGCCGGCGGCGTGATGGGCAAGATGGTCGACGCGCAATCCATCACCATCGCCACCGCCGCCACCGAGCAAGTGGGCAACGAAGGCATCATCTTCCGCTACGTTTTCTGGCACTCGATCGCACTCGGCTCAATCGTGGGCATCATCGTGATGCTCTACGCCTACGTCTTCCCGCACCTGGTGCCGCACGGCTTGACGTTCGTGAAGTAAAAATCCGCGACGCGGCCTCTCTTTAGGAGACAATAAGTAGAGGAGCGCGCGGTGAGGCCGACGGACGATTCAGAGAAAGACGGCGGGCGCACATCAACAACCGACAGACGCATCGCCTATGCCCTGTTGCGAATCGTCTTCGGTGTGGATATTTTCTTCCACGGGCTCAGCCGGCTGGTCGGCGACCACGCTGCGTTCCTCGCCTACCTCTCGCAGCAAATGGCCAAAGCGCCGCTGCCAAAATCGATTCTGCCTCCGTTCGCGGCTGCGCTTCCCTGGACTGAAGCCATCATCGGGCTGTTGCTGCTTCTCGGCCTGTTCACGCGCTTCGCGCTCGTGGCCGGCTCACTCGAGATGATCGCCCTGATGGCGGGCATCACTCTCGCGCAGAACTGGGACGTGGCCGGCATCCAGCTGATTTACTGCGCGATTTACTTCGTTCTACTGACCCATCGCGGCCGAAACTTCTATTCGCTCGACACGCTGCTCCCCAAGCGCTCCTAACGCGAAAAATCGTTCAGGATTCCTTTGACCCGGTATATATCACCGGTATATACTGAGTCAGGAGCTGACAATGCCCAAGCTCGCCAAGCTTTTTCGCAATGGCCGCAGTCAGGCCGTCAGGTTGCCCCGCGAATTCCGGTTTGAAGGTAACGAAGTCCGTATTCGCAAAGTGGCGGGAGGTGTTCTGCTCGAGCCGCTTATGCCGAATACAAAAGACTGGTTCCGCAAACTCGACGCCCTGAATTCTGAGCCCTTTATGAAAGAAGGACGCAAACAGCCTAGGCCGCAGCGCCGCCGCAAGATCTTTTCGTGACCTATCTCCTCGATACCAACGCCTGCATTGCTGCTATCAACGGAAATCCCCCAACAGTTCGCCCACGGCTTGATCGCGCGATCAATTCCGGAGCCGAAGTGTACGTCTCAAGCATCGTCTTGTTCGAACTTTGGTACGGAGTGGCCAAGAGCGCTCGGCGGGAAACGAACGCCAGACGACTCGAGCTTTTCTTTTCCGGCCCTATTGATCTGCTTCCCTTCGACGGTGCAGATGCACAATCCGCGGGAATCATCCGCGTGGAGCTCGAAGCAGCCGGCAGTCCGATTGGCTCCTATGATGTGCTCATCGCCGGACAAGCACTCCGACGCAAACTCACTCTCGTCACCTCGAATGAGCGCGAGTTCCGGCGCGTTAAGTCGTTGGCTTACCAGGATTGGGCGCGCCCCTAATGGTTCCTCGGCCATCCTATACAGCGTTTACCTTATTAATTCGCTCCGTAGGTCTCTGTAGGGTATCCGACAGTGGTGGGCCGCACTTCGCGCTCCCATTCCCAAGCCCGTGTCGCTCACGCAGCTGATTGTCGGCGACAATCAGCCGGCCCGCCTCTCCTCCACTCGCCAACGCGACGGGATCTTCAGGAGGCGCATGATGATGATGATGATGGTAGTGGGATCCAAGCGAATTCTGGTCGCCGACGACAGCGACACCTCGCGCGGCGTCCTCACAAAATATCTCTCCGCTCAGCGAAATCTCGACGTCTGCGGCGAAGCCGTGAATGGCGAAGAAGCCATCGAGAAAGCCTGGGAGCTGAAGCCCGACCTCGTCCTGCTCGACGTTGCCATGCCCCGCACCAACGGCATCGTCGCAGCGTCAGTCCTGAAAGAAATGATGCCAGAGGTTCGCATCATCCTATTTACGATGTATACCGACGCTATCGCTAAAGCGTTCCCGCGCGGTCTGGCCGCCGACGCAGTGATCAGCAAAGGCGACGGCATGCAGAAGCTGGCCGACTGCGTTCAAGCCCTGCTGGCGTAATTTCTTAGTTCTGTTTTGCCCCGCCTGTAAATCCCGCAACGATCGAAAGGCTCGCAGAGCCCCACACTCATCTCATCCCGAGCGCAGTGAGGGATCTGCAGTTTCTTTGGTGTCGGGTCGCGGCTTCAACCGCAACACAAAACCTACAGCCATGCCCTAAGAACGGTTTCCTCTCTGCTTTCTGAATTGCTCCTCGATGCGCCCATCCTTGTCGCCATCGCTTAGCACGCTGATGGAAATCACCGGTCCCCCGCTCTCGCTTTTCTCGACGATATATACCGTCGTTTCGCGTTCGAGCGTGTCGCAGGCGTTCCCCTTGCACGATTCGAGCGTCGCAAACATCCTAATCTTGCCGTCATTGATTCCGTCGTCGCGCTTCACCACCACGCGCAACACAGCTTCGCGGTATGAATCCTTGCTCGACGCCGCTTTCGTTTCCGCTTTCGATCCCGCCGCTGCCGAGTCGCCCCTCGATTCCCCGCCCCGCCCAGACAACGACCCAGACAATGACCTAGACAACGCCCCAGAGGACGACCCAGAAGCCGCTGAAGCGTCGGCGCAGCCAGCGGCGCCAGTCTCACTCACGGTATCCCGCTCCCGCAAGTTCAGCGTGCCTGAAAACTCGCTCTTGTCATATTCAGGCTTCATATCCAGGATGTTGTCGATCCAGTGATAATCCTTAACGCACTCGGAGTCATGGTTCAGCATTTTCGTGAAGATATATTTGCCCTGAAGCCATTCCATCTGGTCAAACCATGCAGACTTCTTGTTGTTTTCAGCTGTTTTGGCTTGCAACTGTTTCATGATCACGTCCGCCGCCAGCTGAACCGCCTCATCCTCCAGCTTCTTCGGGAGACCAAGCTTCCGCGCGGCATCTATATTCTTCAATGCGGGCTGCCACTCCTCGCGCTTCGACTGAATCACCGCCAGCTTGTAGCGAATCAGCGCATTCTTCGGCGTCAGCTTCGCCGCCGCCTGCATCTCCTCCTCCGCGGCAACCAGATCGTTTTTCTCGAGCGCGGCAAGGCTCGCCTGATAGTGGCGCTGCGCAGCCCCGGCGTCAGCTACCTGCTGAGCCTCGCCGCCTACTGAATCGCTAAGGTTTGCGCGTTCGAAGCCAGCCATCACGTGATTCGGCTGGCTCCGCAATTCGAGTCCCGCCGTGGAAATTATAACCAGCAATATTTGAAGGTAGAGCAAGGCGTCCCCTAAACAGCGTGGCGCCGAATAATACCATTCGTGTCGTCGCTTCGAGCTTCGCCGACACGCACGAAGCCTTTTCCCTTGTAGCGCCGGCATCCTACCCGGCTCTTTGTAGATCACAATGTTCAAAAACTGGCCGTCACTTTTTGGATTGGCCCGCAATCGAGGAGGCGAACACCAAAAACCATTAAGAAGGATCACGACCTCATCGTGTGTTATTACTGGTTGGTTCTCGTAGATATCTTGCACTTGTTGCAAACTCTGATAGAGTTTCGGTTCGGTCGCGGTAATTCGTTTCCCCCTAGGAGGACGAATGGACGAGGACAATTCTTCCGCCAGCGAGATTTGGACTGTCGCCGGTCCCATTGAAGGCACTGAAGGCGAAGAGGATCTGAATACCGCAAGCTTACAAAAAGTCACCGAAGCGGTCGTCTCAAGTACCGATTGGACAGCGGAAACGATCTTGCGTCAACTAGAACGGGGAAATATTAAACTGAATCCAAATTTCCAACGTCGCGACGCTTGGCGACCTCCGGGCAAAAGCAGATTTATCGAATCGCTGATCCTCGGCCTCCCTATTCCCCAACTCGTTCTTGCCGAAGACAAACGCCAGAAAGGTTCCTACATTGTAATCGATGGCAAGCAGAGATTGCTGACTCTACGACAGTTTTCTTCGGAAAAGGGCGATCCGAAATACTCGCAATTGCGGCTTCGTGGCCTAGAAATTAGGAAAGACTTAAATGGCAAATCTTTAAGAGACCTGGAAGAGGACGCTAGCTTTTCTGAAGAAGTTAGTGCTTTCCAGAACCAAACTATACGAACTGTTGTGATCCGCGCGTGGCCGAACGAAGACTTCCTTTACCTCATTTTTCTTCGACTTAACACTGGCAGCGTCAGGTTGTCTGCCCAGGAGTTGCGCCAAGCATTGCACCCTGGAGATTTCGTGCAATACGTGGATGAGACTTCGGGCCAATTACCTGGGCTTCGAAAAATCTTCAATTCGTCCGAGCCGGACTTCCGTATGAGAGACGCCGAACTTCTTGTCCGATATTTTGCGTTCAGAAACTTCCTATCGGCGTATCGCGGGAACCTAAAACAGTGGCTAGACCAGACCTGCGAAGTATTAAACCAAGACTGGGCAACCCGGAAAAACGAGCTTGAGCAACAGACTGACGATTTACAGTCTGCGATCGATACGACCTACAAGGTATTTGGTCAGAAAGATGCGTTTCGAAAATGGGAAGGGACTCGATATGAGAGGCCTTTCAATAGGGCCGTATTTGACATTATGGTCTTTTACTTTTCCCAGGCTACTGTTCGGAAGCGTGCCGAGCTATCTCATATACATGTGCAGTCGGATTTCAAAAAGCTCTGTTCCTCAGACACTAAGTTTCTGGAGTCATTGACGGCAACAACCAAGAGTCTCGACGCTACCGGATATCGCCTAGGCACTTGGGGGAGAATTCTCCGCAAGCGAATCAATAGGCCGTTTGCGATTGTGGAACTCGTGGAACATACACTTACTTTGGTGCAATAAATCCATGCCGTCCGCAAGATACCGAGAATTAGCCTATCGTGTAGTAAAACTGCGACACCATTTTCTTCCGGCCGCATTTTCGGCTACCGGATCCTACACAGATAGAGACCTCGATCGCGCTCGCGGGTTTCGCTTACTCGCGCACGCGGAGATCGAGGCTTATCTTGAAGACCGGGCTAGAACAATCGTCAACACCGCATTTAAGAACTGGAAGGCCGACCGGAAGCCCCGCGAGGTCATCCTCAAGTTGCTAACCTTCCATCTTGAACAGAAAAGTGTGAGTCAACAGGAGCTCAAAGAGGAACATGCTGGGAGAAGACAGCGATTGGAAGAAGCTGTTCAATCGACGACGAACGCCTACAATCGTGTTCTTTCCCACAATCATGGAATTAAAGAGGAAAGCATTCTAAAGATACTTCTGCCGTTGGGCGTCAAACATACTGACATCGATTCTACATGGTTAGGAACCATTGACTCCTTCGGGGCGGCTCGAGGTGAAACGGCACACTCCTCTGTAAAAGCCCAACAGCCACTGGATCCACAGACGGAGTTCGCGACCATCAATTCCATCCTGCATGGCTTGGAAGATATCGACAAAGTGTTGAGCAAAATCAAGACTTAGCTTCGGTAGCCCAAAACCTCACTGCGTGAGTAGGGACTTCCAGCGCTTCCAGGCTTCTTCGCGGGCTTTTTTGTTTGCTTCGGTTGCGTCCGGGGCTTCGCCAGCGCGCATGAAGCCGTGGGTTGCGCCATCGTAGGTGACTGGCTCGTAGGTTTTTTCTGCGGCTTTCATGGCGGCTATCGTGTCGGGGATGGTGGCGCCGATGCGGGCGTCGTTGCCGGCATAGAATCCGTAGACCGGGGCGGTGATTTTCGACATCGATTCTTTCGGCGGCGGTGGGCCGTAAAAGACGAACGCCGCGACCAGATCAGAACGATTCGTCGCGTAGCGGAACGTTTGGCCGCCGCCCCAGCAGAATCCTCCGGCGTACAATTTGCCGTTGGACGCGGGGAGCTTCAGGGCGAAGTCGGCGGCGGCGTTCAGGTCCGCGGTGATCTGGTTGGGATCGAGCTTCCCGATGGCTTCGGTGACAGAGTCGCCGGGAAAATCTTTGGTGCGTCCGCCGCCGGGCGCCATGCCGGTGAGCAGGTCCGGCGCGACGGCCACGTAGCCCGCCGCGGCCACTTCGTCGGCAAGTTCCTGCGCCCAGTCGCTCAAGCCAAAAATTTCATGGATGATGAGCACCACGGGGCGCTTCTCTTTCGATTCCGGGTAGGCAATAAACAGCTCGACGCTGCGCCCGCCATGCTTCACCGTGACCCATTCGTGGTGGCGCGGCGATTTTTCGAGCCGTTCGACCGCCCAGGGCTGCGACCAGGCCTGCGCCCCGGCTGGCTGCGCGCCCAGCGAAATTCCACCTGCGATTAAGAATGTTGCGACGAGAAAAGCTCTGAAGCGTTTCATTGCGCACCTCGTGGATTGCGTCCGAGAATCTCTGCCAACGATAATAGTTGCGCCAGTGCTTGCCGGGCAATCGCAATGTGACGCGACCCCGCCGCTTGGCGCCGGTGAAATACGGAATCGCTATTGCTCAGGCACAATGTTGGCGTGTCGGGCCACTTCTTGCCAGCGTGCCGCTTGTTTCATCCACACAGCGGTGAAGCGGAGGTGCTCGGTCTTGCCAACGTGTGGCATCCGCCCGCCCCACTTCACCGTTTCGTTGCCCGCGACAATAGCCGTGTCGCCATAGAACCGAGGAAACCGGATTCGACCATTCCCAGGACCTGTTGCTTCGTTACAAATTTATTCAGCGGATTGGTGACCACGAAATCGTCCGACCACAAACGCGCCATTGATTTCGGATCGTTCTGGAGAAAGGATTCGACTTCCTGGGCATTGAGCTTGCGTATCTCCTGTTCGGCAGGATCGTCCATTTTCGCGGAATGGTCCGTGACCTGCGCGCAAGCCGCGCGCGCGAACGGCAGGATTCCGGCGGCAGAGATCGTCGTCACAAGCAGCATCATTGCGATTCGCTTCATGGTTGCACCTCGTCTTGAGCCGACCGTTGCAGGCGATAATACCCGAGCAACGATGCTTGCGCCCACA
>Ga0070731_10004535_pt1 | contig 11889 bp, 13 predicted proteins | sample Coa_R1_2_FD_66448 | JGI IMG/M metagenome (GOLD analysis project Ga0070731, IMG submission 66448) | Surface soil microbial communities from Centralia Pennsylvania, which are recovering from an underground coalmine fire - Coalmine... | ecosystem: Environmental > Terrestrial > Soil > Unclassified ... | reverse complement strand
TATCTGGCAATGAACTTCTGTTTTCGGCCTCCCTTTCTTGCTCTTTGGGTTTTGGGGTATGCCGCGGTTTATTACTGGATGTTCCGGAGTGGCAAAGAGCACCTGATCCTGCGCGTTACGGCGGTCTTTGCTCCAGTTTATTTGGCCTTATGCCTCGACAATTTATGGTATCGCGGAATCCTCGTTGTGGTGGATTGCATCGGCATAACGACGCTTCTGGGCGCGTGGAATGCGAAGCACCGGCTGAGTTTCTTTTTTCCCGTCACACTCCTGGCATTTATGGCATTTTTCTTCGTCCTGTTTTTCGGCTATGACGGAATGCTGACGTGGCGTTGGATGAATCAGGAATTCTTCGTTTTATTGGCGGGCAGCTTGGTGCTTTTTGGCGGGATGACAGTCTTGGCGTGGCGCCGCGGATTTTCTATTGGCTGGTCATGGATCCTGCCGCTCGCGTTCACGGCTTTTTTAATGTTCGCCAATACCCACTATTCTCAGGCGCATAACTATTCCAACTTCTTCTCCGCTGGTTTGACCTTACCGCGTTATTTTCTTAGCGAGCTTGGGATAGTAGCGATGTGGCTCGGTGTGGCATTGGTTTATCGCCGGATGCGACCCGGGGCGTCATTGCTTTGGCTCGATATTGTGTTGTGGATCATTATTGTCATTGGACTGCTTGATTTGCGGCTTGCCCAAGTCATGGCCGCGAGGCTGGATTGGCAGCTTTTGTCTCTCGCATTCGGCGAGACACCCAAGATGATGTGGAGAATGGCACGGCCTTATTTGCCATCGCTTGCGGTCGTGATCGTGATCCTTGTCGCGGTCTATGCCGGGCTGCTGGCTGCCATGCGGCGTGTATCGCAAAAATATATCGAAGGTGGAGTGATTGACGAAGGTGGAAAAAGCTGGCTGTCGCATTCCAGATTTGCCAATGCCCGGTGGTTGTTGCTCGGATTCGTGCTGCTTGGTCTGGCTGGCTTTGGGCTTATGCAAAACGACAAGGCGCGAGGCCAGCCTTTGACATTATTGGTAACAACCAGCCCGGTATGGCAGCACGCGGAGACTCCCACCATGGACGAGCAAAAGTTCAACGCGATGGCCCGGGAACTTGGTATCTGGCAATCGCCGGAAAAAGCGAGGCAGACAGCGGACATTAAAGCATCGGAAGCCTTCGGGTCCGCTCGCGATATGAATCTGGTGGTGATTTTTCAGGAATCGACCTACAACAGATTTCTTTCGTTATTTAACGGGACTAATGTCACGGAACCTCTTCTTTCCAAATACAAGGACCGGATGGAGTTGTTCCCGAATTTTTATTCGAGTTTCGCAAGTTCGATCAACGCGCGGTTTGCGTCGTTCACGGGCTTGTATCCAGTGGCTGATTTCAACGCCTTCACCACCCATCATGTGCCTGTCAAAAGCCTCTTCGAGGTGTTGCATGAACATGGCTATTCAAATTCCCTGTTTTATTCCTCGTATTTTGACTACACCGACTTCCGTGATTTTTTGCGCGGGCGCGGGATTGAGGAAATGTATGACGCGGATACAATGCCGGGCAAGCCCGTAGCCGCGGTTGCATGGGGGTTGCGCGAGGATGAAACTCTCACTGCGATTACGAACAAGATAAAAGAATATGCCACGACCGGAAAGAAGTTCTGTCTGACCTATGTCCCGGCCGCGCCGCACAATCCGTTCGACGGGACCCCGTCGCGGTTCAAAAAGTTTTCGCGCGGGGAAGTAGATGATTACACAGGTCCTTACCTCAATGAAATGCTTTTCATGGATTCGATTGTCACTTCAGTTGTGGACCAACTGAAGGATTCGGGTTTGCTCGACAAAACGTTGATTGTCATTACCGGCGACCACGGAGAAATGCTTGGGGAAAATCACACTGCAGCGGGCCATGGTTGGGCCTTCACACCCGAATTGGGAATGTGCCGCTCATTGTCTTGAATCCAAACCGCCGAGGTTACCGGCTCAACTATACACTCGGCTCGCAGGTTGATATGCTGCCGACAGTGCTGGATGTAATGGGCATTCCTTTGCCGACAGACCAGCTTTACCAGGGGACATCGCTCTATTCAGCCAGCGCCGATCCGAGGCGCACGATTTATCTCAATACATTCCAGGAATACGGCATTTTCCAGTCAGGTTTCCTATTCTGCGGCAATCGTGAACGTCCAACGGACTGCTATACTTTCACAAATGACGAGGCGCGAACGATTTTCAAAGTGGTCGATGGTTCACGGGACGTTGGTTCAACTCCAACCATCGGTCCGTTCAACCTTTTTCAGGAGAATTTTCTGCGCAATTATTCGGACTATTGCCGGATGGCGCGGCAAAGCACCGCTGTCAGATAACCTGCTTCTGATCCCGCTCGAACGTCAAAAACCTTCGGTTTCCTCCTCCGGCGCTTTCCCCGTAGCATTGCGGGTGCTTTTACCGCCGATTATGCGGATTTAACGGAGTTGGCGTCGGGTTAAATTGGGCACAGAATCTTGCAACTTCACTCGACACCAGGTGTTTATGCGATATACTGGTCGCTGGCATTTTGATTTGCCAGAGAACCAAATGCGGTTGGCGACGGGCAGTTCGTGAACAAAATACGTAGTATTAATAAATCGGCCTGTCGTCACAGTTCACGCCGCATGAAGAAAGGCAAAAGTTAGTCAATGAAAATTCAAACCACACGTGAGACGGGCTTCACGCTCGTCGAAATTATGATTGTAGTGGCCATTATCGGTCTTTTGGCCGCCATCGCCATTCCGAACTTCGTCAAAGCGCGCGAAACCGCCCGCAAGAACACATGTATTAACAACCTTCGGCTGATAGATGGCGCCAAGCAAAGCTGGGCTTTGGAGAGCAACGCCGACGCAACGGCGACTCCAAACCCCTCCGCGATTGCTCCGTATCTGGGCCGTGGCGGGACAGCTGCCACCACGCTCTCCGGCGCGGGAGTTAAATGCCCGGATAACGGCACATATAACCTGAACTCGGTTGCCACGAGGCCCTCCTGCTCGTACGGCAACGGCCACCAACTGCCGTAATCAATAGTGTTACCGTTTGCACAACCCGGAGCTGTACGCAGCCCCGGGTTGTTGTATTATTGACGGATGACCAGGAGATAAACTCGCGGCAAAAGATTCCGTTATGTCACCTATTCGATACTAAAGAAAATGCTTGGTTAAGGCAGGGTCTTAATTTGCAAAGAGTTGTGTAAAGCTTTGCTGGGCATGGCCCCTGGAGTGCTTAAATGCAGATGCGGTTGGTGATAGGCAATTAGTGAACGGAAGCAATATTAACATAACCCGCCTATCACTGCGTTCACGCCGCAAGAAAGAAGCAAAGTAGTATGAAAGTTCAGACCTCACGGAAAGCGGGTTTCACCCTTGTGGAAATCATGATCGTTGTGGCGATTATCGGTCTTTTGGCCGCGATTGCCATTCCGAACTTCGTGAAAGCGCGCGAAACAGCCCGTAAGAACACCTGCATCAACAATCTTCGCCTGATTGACGGTGCTAAGCAAACCTGGGCGCTGGAAAGCAATTCCCAGCCCTCAGCGGCCCCGAGCCAGGGTGCTATCGCCCCGTATCTCGGCCGCGCGGGTAACACTGCGACAACACTGTCTGCCGCTGGTGTTAAATGCCCGGACAAAGGTACTTACAACATCCTTGCGGTGTCGACGAAGCCCTCGTGCTCATTCGCGAACGGCCACCAACTGCCGTAATCCTTTTTCCGATTATCAACAACCCGAGGCTGAAAAGCCTCGGGTTTTTGTTTTAAGAGTATTGAAATGGCGAAAAACGGCTCCGCAAAGTATCGACTGGGCTCGGATAGCCGGAGGCCCATATTGAGACAATGTGTCTTAAATGTGGGAGCCTGTAATCAAGTCCCGGACGGCAGGGTCCTGGTCCTTCAAAAAATTGGCCTAAATTGTATAAAGAATCGGCCTATGTCCATTTTTTTGAACTGGCATTTCGCTTGCTTGGATGGCAAATGCGGTTGGCGACGGGCAATTAGTGAACGTAACGCAGTATTAGATAACCCGCTTGTCGCTGAGTTCACGCCGCGTGACAGAAAGAAAAGTAGTATGAAAGTTCAGACCTCACGGAAAGCGGGCTTCACGCTCGTCGAAATCATGATCGTTGTGGCGATTATCGGTCTTTTGGCCGCGATTGCCATTCCGAACTTCGTTAAAGCGCGCGAAACCGCCCGTAAGAACACCTGCATCAACAATCTTCGCTTGATTGATGGTGCCAAGCAGACCTGGGCGCTGGAAAGCAATTCCCAGCCCTCAGCGACCCCAAGTCAGGGTGCCATTGCCCCCTATTTGGGCCGCGCCGGCAACACGGCGACGACGCTGTCTGGCGCTGGTGTTTCCTGCCCGGACAAAGGCACTTATAACATCCTTGCGGTGTCGACGAAGCCCTCGTGCTCGTTCGCGAACGGCCATCAACTGCCGTAATTTAAAACATGAAGGTGACGAAGCCCGGGCGAAGAGTCCGGGCCTTCGTCTTTATAGGGATTTAAATGCGACAGGTGGTTTGTCGACAGGATTACTGGGCTAGCTCAGATATCGGGCAAACGCGGGCCGCATTCGAACCTTGTTTCGTATGAAACTAAACACCTTCCAGGCATCCGGCAGAACGGGCTTTACGCTCGTTGAGATCATGATCGTTGTGGCGATTATCGGCCTTTTGGCCGCCATCGCCATTCCGAACTTCGTCAAGGCGCGCGAATCCGCTCGCCGAAACACTTGTATAAACAACCTACGCCTGATTGACGGCGCCAAGCAGACCTGGGCTTTGGAGAGCAAATCCTCTCCGGATCAGACTCCGCAAGAACCCTCAATCACGCCTTACTTGGGTCACGCAGGTGCAACCTACGCGACACTGAGGCTGGCCGGTGTTTACTGCCCAGACCAACCCAGCGTTGGTTATGTGATAAACACAGTGGCAGAAAAACCCTCGTGCAGTTTTAACAGCCTGCACCAACTTCCTTAGCCAAGTAATTGGCCGGGATTATCACAAAACCCGAAGCTGAACGCTTCGGGTTTTTTGTTTTCACAAGAGGACGGGGGTATCGGCGAGGAACTTGCTTGTCCAAACGCATAAACTTGTTTATTGAGCAAACAAATGACGGCCATTCTCAGGACGGAGAACCTCGGGGTCGAGTATCGCTCTCGCGAGTTGAAACAGGGCGCCAAAGTGGCATTGAAGGCTTTGAACCTGAGTGTTCAACCAGGCGAAGTCTACGGCTTTCTTGGGCCCAACGGGGCGGGCAAAACGACGACAATGAATGTGCTGCTGGGCTACGTGAACCCGACCCGCGGCGCGGCATATCTCTTTGATGTGGATGTGCGCGAACCGATTGCACGGCAACGCATCGGTTATTTGCCGGAACTGACCTATTACTACAAATTTCTGACTGCGGAGGAACTTCTGCGGTTCTATGCGCGTATTTTCGAGATTCCAAAATCCGAGACGGAAAGGCGAATTGATGAGCTGCTCAAGCTCGTGGAGTTGGAACACGCCCGCAAACGCCCGATTCGCACTTATTCGAAGGGGATGCAGCAGCGCGCCGGCCTGGCACAGGCTTTGATTAACAACCCTGACCTCCTCCTGCTGGACGAGCCGACCAGCGGCCTCGATCCACTCGGCCGGATGAAAGTCCGCGAAATCATTCAACGACTGAAGAGTGAGGGCAAGACCGTTTTCTTTTCGTCCCACGAACTTGGCGAGGTGGAGACCATCTGCGACCGTGTGGCGATTCTGCATCAGGGGGAACTGAAGGTGGAAGGCCGCGTCAGCGATCTTATCCAGCAGTATCAGTGTAATCTGGAGCAGGTCTTTTTGAAGGTCATCGGCTATAAACCGCAATTGTCATGATATGAACAAGATCTTCGCCGTTGCGGGTGTTGTCATCAAAGAACTTTATCGCCGGAAGGATTTTTATGTGCTGTTCATCCTGACGGTGCTGATCACGTTGCTGATGGCGAGCATCAACTTTTTTCAGGACATCCATGTCATTCGTTTCGTGAAGGAAGGCTGCCTCTTCTTGATTTTGCTGGCGGCATTGGCCATTGCGGTCACTACTACGGCCCGGCAAATGCCCTCGGAACGGGAGAACCGAACGATTTTTCCGCTCCTGGCCAAGCCAATTTCGCGATGGCAGGTATTACTGGGCAAATTCGTGGGTTGTTGGGCGGCCAGCGGCATTGCTCTGGCGGTCTTTTATCTATTCTTCGCCGTGATGGCGGCATCACGTGAGCATACCTTGCCGCTGGGTGCCTACATTCAGGTGCTCTGGTTGCATTGGCAGATGCTGGGAGTCGTGATTGCCCTTACTTTGCTGGGGTCCGTCGTGCTGAGCTTCGCGGCCAATCTCACGATCGTATTTATCGTCAGTCTCGGCATTCTTCTGGTAGCGGGCCACCTGCATAAGGTTGCCAGTGGCATGACCGAGCCTTCGGCCTCTATCCTGACCGTTCTTTATTTTATCATTCCACACTTGGAATTCTTCGACATGCGGGACCTGATCATTCACGACTGGGCCGGAACGGATCTTCCGTCATGGTTGGATGTGTTCTCCGCTACTTTTTATGGCCTGTGTTACATGGCTTTCTTTTTATTGGCCGCTGGTTTGGTTTTCCGACGCAAAGCGCTAAATTAAGCGATGGTTCGAGCACGATTCATTTTAATTCTTCTTCTGGCGGTTTGTTTCAGCCTGGCCGCCTGGTTGCAGCCGCGTCGCCAGGAAAGGCTCAACCAGGGCGTTCAAACTGGCAGTGTTTTAGCGACCTTGCTGGGGGACGGGCGGCAAATGGCCGCCGATTATTTCAACGTCCGGGCGGATATCTATTTTCATAGCGGCTATTATCCATCGGTTTTTGATCAGGCCCGGGAAGAGGAAGAGAAGGACAGCGACGTTTCGCATCCGGAAGAGACCAACGCTCCGCTGGAGGCCGGATTTCGTGGACCACCGCAGGACTGGATTGATGGGTTCAGCCGCCACTTTCGTCCTGACCGGCACACCCATCTTAGAGGCGAAGCCGTCGCAGAAATACTGCCGTGGATGCGCCTTTCTGCCGACCTGGATCCTCACCGGGTTCAAACTTTTATCGTAGCCTCCTATTTTCTGCGTGACTATCTTGGAAAAGCGAACGACGCCAGAGATTTTCTTCGGGCAGGATTGATGGCAAATCCGAACTCACCTGAATTGCGCTACGAACTGGGGCGCGTTTATTTCGAGAATCTGAAGGACTTCCCGCACGCGAGAAATGTCTGGCTCGGGGCTTTGAGGTCGTGGGATGAAGTCGAGGCGCCGAAACCCCTCAAGACGGATTCTGGCGAGGGTGAACGTGATATTCATCTGCACTCGAGAATTCTTGATTCATTGGCTGACGAGGAATTGACAGTTGGCCGCACGAATGAGGCCATCGCCTATTTCAAACAATCCAAAGCCGACTCGCCATTTCCAGCCCGCGTTCAGAAACGGATCGATAATTTGGAAGCCGCCCTTCACCATGCCGGTAGCCAGACCAATCCGCCGCCGCATTAGAGCGTTTTCGGATTGTTCTGAATCGCTAAACTTCATTTCCGCTTTGTTTTTACGGGCATCTTCTGATTAATTCCCCGGCATGAAACCACGGCAGGCCGTCGTCGAGCGTGTCACTAAAGAAACCCGCATACGCCTCAAGCTCAATCTTGACGGGCAGGGGAAGTCATCGGTCAAAACGGGCGTTCCGTTCTTCGATCATATGCTCACGCTCTTTGCCAAACACGCCGTTATGGATTTAAACCTCCGTTGTGATGGTGACCTGGAAGTGGACGCGCACCATACGGTCGAGGATTGCGGCATCGCTCTGGGACAGGCCATCCTTCAAGCCTTGGGCGACAAAAAGGGCATTCGGCGTTACGGAACCGGTTTTGATCCCAAGAACCCCTTCACGGGAGAGGCCTATGTTCCCATGGATGAGTGCCTTGCGAGATGCGTGGTTGACTTCAGCGGGAGATCCTACCTCGTTTGGCGGGGCTTGGCCGATTTTGCCTATCAGAAACTGAATCGGGCGGCAAAAACCCAGGACGCTTCCAGTGCCTTCCGTTTTGGTCTGGCGCGGGAGTTTTTTCAAGGATTCGCCAATGAGGCCCGGTGCAATCTGCACCTGGAACTGCTCTATGGGGACGAGCCTCACCATATCGTAGAGGCTCTGTTTAAGGCATTTGCGAAAGCCGTCGACTTCGCCTGCCAGCGGGATCCTCGTATTGCCGGCCAATTACCCAGCACAAAGGGAAAGTTGTAACCAATCGAATACGCCCGCCCATTTTTGCGTCAAACCTATGGCTGAAACTGCTTATTCCTCGGCTGACGATCCAGCCCTGGTCCGGGCGGCGCAAAAAGGCGACACGGACGCTTTCGAGGAATTGGTCGCGCGGCATCGCGATAAAATCTATGCACGCGCCTTCAGCATGATGCGGCACGAAGACGAAGCCGTTGATCTTTCTCAGGAAGCCTGGGTGAAGGGCTGGCAGCGATTGGCGCAATTCCAGGGCGAATCCAGTTTTGCCACTTGGATGACACGTATCGTGATCAATTTGTGTCTCGATGAGTTGCGTAAACAAAAACGTCACCGGACCGAGTCCATCGAGGAAATGGACGAAGAATCCGGCGGCGTGGAGCGCCAGATGCCGGTCATCACCACCAATCCAACCGAACGGCTGGAGCGGGGCGAATTGCGGCAACGGATCGATCAAGCCATGGCGCAGATGTCCAACGAACATCGAACCGTGCTGGTGCTGCATGAATTTGAAGAAATGGAATACAAAGAAATCGCCAAAGCGATGAACTGCTCGATTGGAACCGTGATGTCGCGGCTCTTTTACGCCCGGCGAAAGCTGGCGGCGCTCCTGGCTGATTTGAAAAAACAAGAATGAGCCCGCTCATTCAACCGATTTAACGAATGTCATGACCGAAGAACAACAACTGAAACTGCAGGCCTTTCTGGATGGTGAATTGCCGGAAAAGGACGCCCGCGAGGTCGCAGCCTGGGTTGCGCGGGATGCGGAAGCAACCGACCTGCTGGCTGAATTGCGCAACACGCGCAAAGCACTGGCGGATTTCGAGCCGGCATTGAAGTTGCCCGAGTCGCGCGAGTTTTACTGGTCGAAAATTCAGCGCGAAATCCAGCGCCTGGAGCCCGTCCAGGCACCGGCAAAATCCCCTTCGCTCTTCACCCTTTTGCGTCGTGCGCTTCTGCCCCTCGGCGCAGTGGCAGTGCTCGCGGTTGCAGGAGTATTCGCCTTTCGGCAATTCAGCACTCAGGGCGGGACTTCCCACACACAGGTCAATGCCATGCTCGCGGACGTCGGCGCTATTCACTATCGAGACCAGGCTCAGGGCATGACCGTGATCTGGCTTTCGTATCCGGCGGAAAAAAAGTTGGCGGACAATCCTCCAGCAAGTACGCTCCCGGCAAAATGAGATTTGGACTCTTCTGCGTCAGTTTGTTGCTCGTGACGGTTTTTTTGTTTCCCGGCGTCACCCTCGCCGCTTCGGACACCGGCACGGTGAATATTGAAGCGCAACTCGTCTGGGGAACCAACGGCCCCAAGCCGGACTCCAAACTCAAGCTGGTCGGCCCTAAAATGTCTGAGCGGCTCAAGAGTTCTCCCTTCAAATGGGACCATTACTACGAGGTGAACCGCCAAACCGTCCCGGTGAAGATCAACAAGGCGACAACTATCCCCATGAGTAAGGACTGCCAGATCGTGATAACCTATCTGGGTGACTCGCAGATCAAGCTGGACTTGATTGGAAAAGGCCAGCTTGTCAACACCGTCACGCAAGCCTTGCCCAAAGGAGAATTGCTGGTCGTCGGCGGAAACGCGGAAAATTCCACCGCCTGGTTCGTCATCATTCGTCAGGCGGACTAATACGGGCGCTTGCCGCGTCGTAGTCGGACGAAGGCGGATGTCAGAATTTTTTCGATTGAGATTTCAGAAACTATCGTAACTTTCGTCCTCGTCCTCGAACTGCCGCCGAATTCTTTCGTGGGAACTTTGGAACTATCGAAACTTTCGTGCAATTACTGTGAGCGCCGGTCTTCTCGTCGTTCCATTTCATCGCGTTGAAACGCAGTGAAGACGGAAACAAAGCAATGGTGGAGACCCGGCACGCCCCAAAATTTTTTCCGGTTATCCGATAATAAGCGGTAATAAGCGAAAATAAGTGAGAATATCCGATCGCGGCCTGTGTGCCCCACCTTCCGTGCTGAATCCCACCACGCCGGAGAAGACGGAGACACGCGCCACTCCCGTGGCTCAATCGGTAATCTCGTAGCCCTTTCAGCCCCATGTCAAAGAACAACTCGCCGCCCCGTCCTCGGTCCCACTTTGGACTTTGGACCTTGGGCTTTGGACTCTTCCTCGGCCCAGCGGCACCGAACACCGTCTTCCTGACCAGAGGAAGCCCGGCGGCCTGATGGACCTGATCCATCAATCCGCGTAACCAATAATCCATTCATCCAAACCTTTAAAGCGTTGTTGGCGTTGTATGCGCTAACGCATTCTCCTCGTCCTCGATTTTCTGCTCACTCTTCAATCTGAACACTGAAATCCCGCCTCGCATGTGTGCTCCTACATAATTCTAAGGAGTGTTTTCCGCTCCTCGCGGCAGGGAACGTTTCCGCCAAATGGTGTAAATCACGGGATACAGCAGCAGTTCCAGCACGCCCGATGTAATCACCCCGCCGATCATGGGCGCCGCGATCCGCTTCATCACATCCGCGCCGCTTTGGGTTGTGGGCGACCACATGATTGGCAAAAGCCCGAACAGGATGGCGCAGATGGTCATGACCTTGGGCCGAACGCGGTTGACCGCACCCTCAACCACCGCCGCACGCAAATCAGTCATCGAGTTCATGCGCCCCTGGCTTCTGAACTTCTCCCAGGCATGATCCAAATACAGCAGCATGACGACTCCAGTTTCGGCGTCGAGACCGGCGAGCGCGATGAGGCCGACCCACACGGCTGGACTTGCATTGTAGCCAAGAAAATACAACACCGCGCACGCACCCACCAATGAGAAAGGCACTGCGCTTAAAACAATCAACGTTTTGACGGCTGATTTTGTGTTGATATAAATCAGCAGAAAGATGATCACTGCGGTAAGAGGAATAATCAGCAGGAGCCGTTGTGTTGCTCTTTGGAGGTTCTCAAACTGGCCGGCCCATTGGATATAGTAGCCCGGAGGAAATTTTACCGTCTCACTGATGCGTTTTGAGGCGGCATTAACGTATCCTTGAATGTCGTCGCTCGTAATATCAACGAACACAAAGCCAACCAACTGGCCGTTTTCGTTTCGGATGGATGGCGGGCCGGTCTTGTAGTTGATGTCAGCCAGCGTCGAAATCGGAACCTGCGCGGGCGATCTATCGCCGGTCATCGGAAGCGGCACCAGAACCCGCTTGAGCGCTTCCAGATCTTCGCGGAAGTCGCGGGCGTAGCGGATATTTATTGGATACCGTTCGCGGCCTTCGACAGTGCTCGCTATCGTTTTGCCGCCGATGGCTGTCTCGACGATTTCGTTCACGTCTCCAACGGTTAATCCGTAACGCGCCGCCACTTCGCGTTTTGGTGTGATATCAAGGAAGTAGCCGCCGGTCGTGCGCTCCGCAAATGCGCTGCGCGTGTTTGGAAAATCGCTCAACGCTTTCTCGATTTGCACGCCGATGTCCTGAATGGTGCCGAGGTCGGGACCAAAGACCTTGATGCCAAGCACGGAACGAAATCCAGTGGTCAGCATTTCCGTACGGGTTTGAATCGGCATCCAGAAGATGTTCGCCATCCCCGGCGTTTTGACGGTTGCGTTCATTTCGGCCACCAGTTTTTCCCA
>Ga0070731_10004533_pt1 | contig 11893 bp, 14 predicted proteins | sample Coa_R1_2_FD_66448 | JGI IMG/M metagenome (GOLD analysis project Ga0070731, IMG submission 66448) | Surface soil microbial communities from Centralia Pennsylvania, which are recovering from an underground coalmine fire - Coalmine... | ecosystem: Environmental > Terrestrial > Soil > Unclassified ... | reverse complement strand
AGCGCACGGTATGCCGCTTCGACCTCGTCTTCTATAGGCGCACGGATGTCACCCGACCCGGTGACACTATCGAAGAAAACAAGATCTTCATCGAACGACTTAGCGAGCGCCGCGACGCGCCCATCGGGCATGAAAGCGACGCTGGAGCCGTCGAAAATGAGGCTGTCGTTTCCACCAACCTGGTTGACGTACACAACAGGAACCCGCCGTTCGACGGCGATGGCGCGGAGCATATCGTGCCGAAGCCCGCGTATACCCAGCCGATACGGCGACGACGAAATGTTCAGGATCAGCGTGCTTCCCTTCCCCACAAGTTCGGAGACCGGGTCGCGGTCGTAGAGGCGCTCGGGCCAGAAGCTCTTGTCGTTCCAGCTATCCTCGCAGATGGTGATGCCCAGCGTTTCGGTATTGAATGGAAACGCGAACTGGGTGTGAGCCGGCTGGAAGTAGCGGGTCTCATCGAAAACATCGTAGGTGGGGAGCAGCATTTTGCGCTGCTCGAAGAGGATTTTCCCGCAGCCGACTAACGCCGCGGAATTGGCAACAGGTTTGCCGGTGTCGTCCTGTGCCTTGCCTACGAATCCGACTAAGGACGGCAGCGATATATCGCGCGCCAAACGCGCCAACTCAGTTTGATTGCGCTCGGCAAAAGCGGGACGCTCGATGAGGTCCTGGGGGGGATAGCCGCAGAGGCACAACTCCGAAAAGACGGCCATCTCGGCGCCGCCGGACGTGGCATCACGCGCGAGCTCAAGGATGCGCTCTCGATTCCCCTCGAAGTCGCCGACGGTCGGATTGAACTGCGCCAGAGCGATCTTCATTTGAAGGCGACAGCATATGGGGCGCGCGCCTGATTTTCAATCGCGCGCCATTTGGCCAAGCTGGAACGGTTAGTCATATTGAGGCGCAACCCGTGGAATTGAGTCCCAAAATAAAAACTCCCGGAGGAACCCGCTCCGGGAGTGAGATGCATTCGCTTGAGATCAAATTACACGGTGAAAGAACTGCCGCAGCCGCACGTGCTCTTTACGTTGGGATTATTGAACTTGAACCCGGCGCCCTCGAGAGTTTCGATGTAATCTATGGAGATACCGTCCAGATACATCTCGCTCATCTGGTCGACCAGAACCTTCAGACCGTCGAACTCATAGACATTGTCGCTGGCTTCATTGACCTGGTTCTCGAAGGCCATTTTGTAGCTGAAGCCCGAGCAGCCGCCGCCGACCACGGCCACGCGCAGGCCGGTTGGCTCAGGCGTCTGCTGCGAGAGAATCTCTTTTACTTTGTTTACCGCTACTGGAGTCAACTGAACCATTTTCAGCCTCCCGGAATTGGGCGCTCTGCCTCGCGGCGCGCCGATAAGTCCAAACTGATTGTACCAGATTTCGTCCCCGCGCGCAGACACAACTGGGTCTTCGAGACCGCCGGTGACGAACTTGAGGCCAATGCCTCAACTAGTGTATCAACCTGACCCAAATGCCTTTACACTAGCCATATAAAATGAAACATGCGATTACGTTGATCCCGGGAGACGGGATAGGGCCAGAGGTTTCTGCCGCCGTTCAGACGATTCTCGCCGCCGCCGGGCTTCAAATCGAGTGGGAACAAGCTAGCGCGCCCGCCGACATCCACCAGCGTGGGTCAGGCCGCATGCAAGCCGAGCTCGTCGAATCGATTCGGAAGAATGGCGTGGCGTTAAAGGGACCGCTCGCAACCGGAATTGCCATGGGACCACCCAGTATCAATGTGGGCTTGCGGAAGGCGCTGGACCTCTACGCCAATGTGCGGCCGGTAAAAAATCTCGAGGGCGTGAAATCCAGGTTCGAAGGCGTTGATCTGGTAATCATTCGCGAAAACACCGAGGATCTATACGCTGGGCTGGAGCATGAGGTGGTGCCAGGGGTGGTCGAGAGCCTGAAGATCATCACCGAAAAAGCGTCGACCCGGGTGGCGCGATTCGCGTTTGAATATGCGCGGAAGCACGGGCGCAAGAAAATTCATGGCATGCACAAAGCCAACATCATGAAGATGTCCGATGGCCTTTTTCTCACGTCCGTGCGAAAGGTGGCCGCCGAATACTCCGACATCGAGTACAAAGAGATGATCATCGACAACGCGTGCATGCAAATCGCGCTCGATCCGTATCAGTTCGACATGCTGCTGCTTACCAATCTCTACGGCGACATCATGAGCGACTTGGCGGCCGGGCTCGTGGGAGGCCTGGGCGTCGTGCCTAGCGGAAACATCGGGACGACCGCGGCAATTTTTGAGGCGGTCCACGGCACGGCTCCAGATATTGCTGGCAAGGGAGTCGCCAATCCCACCGCGCTGCTGATGAGCGCGATTATGATGCTGGATTATCTCGACGAAGCGAAAGCTGCCCGGCGCATCGAGAGCGCGCTGCATAAAATCTACCGCGAAGGAAAGTGGCTCACTCGCGATGTCGGCGGCACTGCGACCACGCTTCAATTCACGGAAGCCGTGATTGGCGCGCTGGGCCAGTAGCGAGAAATCGGCGGTTGGTTCGAATTATTCGACGTCGACAGGCACGATTGACTGTACGGCAATGGTATCGCTCTTCGCATTCAGGACGCCGGTTACCTTCACCGCCTGGGCAGGATATTTTTCCGCGAGACTCTGCTTGTCCAGTTTGTAGACTTTGTCTTTGGTCTGAAGCACGTACACTCCGCCGAGATTGTCCACGCACATGCGCACGCAATCCGCGGGAGTGTTTCCCATGGTGTGCGTCTTGAGCATCTCGGCGTGAGAATGCGTGGTCGAGTGAACGTTAAACGCACACTGGGAATCCGAAATCTCACCCCTAAAGACTTCCGGTTTCTCGCCAGCGGCGAGGAAAGCAACGGAGGCCGATACCATTGCCATTAGAATCAGCGCGACTCTCAATTGCGTGCGGAATTCCAGCATGATTTCTCCCTATCCTCCCGCAAGATCTGCTTACAAAATCGGTGTGACAAGATGCGAAATGAAGAGTTCCAAGCCGAGCTTAAAAGTGGCTCCGGACAGAGTCAACGAGCCCGCTGCGGCTTGTGCCTACTCGCTTAACTGTACCGGGGTACCAGAGACCGCGGCGACGTGCAGCGTTCGCGATAACGATCACCGCAGAGGCTCAATCGAAGTCACTGCGATTACATTGGACTTTGGATCAAGCACGCCGACCACCTTTACTTTCATCCCAGCATCCTTGTTGGCCAGTTCCTGATTATCAAGCTTGTAGACCTTGTCCTTTACTTGCAGCACAAAAACACCGCCGAGGTTTTTGACGCAGTATCGCGCGCAATCCGCCGCTGTTGTACCGATGGACTTCTTTTCGAGCATTTCCCGGTGGGAGCGGCTTAGTGAATGCACATTTAGCGCGCATTGCGAATCACCGATTTCGCCTTTGAAAACCTGCTCGTTGTTGCCGGCGCTAACGCCGATCGCGGCCGACGCGATTAGCAGGGCCAAAACGATAATGCTCGAGCACCTTTCCGCCATCGTCTATCTCCTTTTTTATTGTTCTCGCAAAGTATTCCGTCGAAGCCTTGGCCCGATCATGGCAACACGATGAATCTCATGTGCATTCCATCATGATCTGGGCTGCAGAGCACGGTGCAGACCACCACGTATTCACCCGGCTCCGCGGGCGCCGTCAGGCTAAATTCCTGCGTGCCGGGCTTGAGCAGCAAGTCCCAGCCGGGAACGGGCGAGCGATCCTTGGCACGAAGCAAGCTGAAGCCATGGATCGAACCGTCACGGTTGTGATTTTTTGCTTTGACGGCCGTGACTCGCAGCGTCACCGGACCGCCGGCGTGCACGGTGATAACCGGATCTTTCATCCCCGCGATCTTGAAGCGACTATCGTGATCCGCCAAGACTTCGATCACCTGCGGCGACTCCGGCCAGACGAAGTGCGGAGCGAGCGCAAGCAACAAAGCGGCGGCGGTAGCCAAGCAGCCGAGTCGCAGACGGCCAACCCTCGGATTTTTGTCCACATTCATTTTCGATAAGGCTACTGGGTGATGTAGCGAAGGATATACCGCATGTCGTCGTCGGTGATTGTTGCGCGCACGCGCATGTGACGGATCGCCGTCGCCATCACGCGCGGCGGGTATTTGTGCGGCGCCTGATGGCATCGCCCGCAGTTAGTCGCAAATCTCTTCTCACCCTCCATCCGCCAGCGAGCGTCATCTTGAGAAGCTGCCGAAGGAGGCGCGGTATTCGGGCGAGCGACGGCTGCTCGCGGGGCATCCGGTGCGTTGGGAGTCACGTTTTTGGCTTCCTGAGCTGAAGTGAGGTTCAAGCACAGACTTAGGGCGCCAAGCGCCAAGGCCGCGAGAATCGGCCATTTCGCGGTCATTCAACTTCTCCGTTCCCCAGAGGAAACACGAGCCGGTATGTGAGGCCCATCGTCCAGACATTCTCATTCCCACCCAGAGGCGCGAACTGACGCCCGTAGCTGCTCACGAAGCGAAAATTGTCTTGGAAGTAATAGTTCAAGCCGAACTCGAACATGTCGGTGTTCACGGGAAGCAGGCTTTCACTTGCCACGGTACCGACGTAAAACTGCTGCATACGCCCAACAGCCTGCACATGCCGCATCTGGTCGCGCCAAACTGGAACTTGATTTAACCGGTACGCGGATTCGATCCAATAACCGCTGCCGTTCTGCGAGCGTGCATATTCGCCCCGGATGTCGAACGGAAGCGGCCTCGGTTGCCAGGCAAAGTGAAACCCGAAGGCGTTCGATCGGTTGTCCTGGAGGAGATGCTCGAATGATCCTCCAACTTCCAGGCGTGGCCCCGGCAGGAAGATTCCCACACGCTCGCCGATGGCACGGTCGGATTCTAAGCGGTTCGTCGAACTCTCCGCGGAAAAATAGGCGGCATAGTTTACTTCAATTTTCGGCGTCGCATTGAATCCGCCGCGAAACATTACGCCTGTGCTCGCATTAGTCGGACCGACGCCAAGGGGTAGAATCAGCGGATCGCTCTGTAAGTCTCGAATCCATATGGGATAGAGCCGCTCGTTATAAATACCAAAGGGAGTAAGGAACCGGCCGATCGTGATCGTAGCGTAGCGGTTGGCGATGTAGTCCAATTGCAGGTAGTCGACTTCCTTTTGCAGATCTCCCTTAAAATCATTGCTGCCCGGTGGCGGACTTAGATCGGCTTCGAAGGTATCTCGGGATTCAATCAGCCAGTTTTGACCGATCGGAATAAGAAATATTGGGGAGATCAGGGGCCCAAGGTGTGGAGTTCCACCCTCGAAGCTAGATATGAATCCGGCACCCATGCTAAACACGGGCACAGGCTTAATTGGCTCGGGGTCTTCGAGTTGGCCATTGGCCTGTCCCACTGCCACGCCGAACAGCGCGGCCGCCACGAACAGGATTCGCAGACCGCCCGAGAGAGTCGAGTTAGAACGGTAAAATAGCATTGTCGGCGACCTTCGCGTCGAGTTACTTACGGAAATGCAGGGGTTTAGCGAGCACCCCACCCTGAATGGCAGGTTAGGGTGAGGAGGAGGGCACGTCAACAATCCGCAGGGGAGAAAGGGTCCCGCAGTTATTAACGGTCACGGAACAGCAGACGCATGTTTCAGATGGCTCAGCGTTACCTGACCGCACGTACAGTTGTACCTTTGGCACAGTTGGGGCTGGGCAACGCATTCTTAGCCGGTGGCATGGGTAAACTGACGCCAAGAAGGAGATCCCATGTGCAGTGCCGCCAAATCCAAGGTCGCGTATATATACCGGATACTTACTTGGTCGAGCCTTGCTGTGCTCGTTCTCGCATTGGCGCTCGTTTTCAAAAAGCCCCGCACGCCAACCGTGCCCTCTGACCCCACCGCTGCCGCGCGCGTAGAACAGAAGTTCGCCAAAGCGGATCAAGCCAAGGCTACCGGACAGCCGGTGGACGTCGATCTCGATCGGATAGAGTTGAACTCCTATCTCCACCAAAACTTGCAACTCGAGGGAGCGCCACCCGACGTGGTTCCTGCGGCGGGGCCGGCAACCTCCGCCCCCACGAGGGATGCGCAACAGGCCGACCCTACGGCGGGAATGGCCGCCGACGGAGCGACTCTTGAGCAAGTTCAGTCATCCGTGAAGGACGTCAACGTCGATATGGACGGCGACCTTGTAAAGGCCTATGTGACCTTTGATTTTCATGGGAAGGATTTGGCGCTGGAACTCGACGGTCACGTCGGGACACAGGATGGCTATCTGAAATTCGATCCGGTGGCGGGAAAACTTGGTTCTCTGCCACTGCCTCTATCCACTCTGCAGGCTGCGGTAGAGAAAATGATGGCTTCGCCTGAGAATCGCGAGAAGCTGCGGCTCCCGCCGGATATCAGCAACATTGCCGTTTCAAACGGCCAGGCCATCGTCTCCTACAAATGATTCACGCGGGCCATATCGGCGTGTAGGCAATGTACAGCAGCCAATAAACCACCACGCCGGTGATCGAGACATACAACCAGATCGGCAGCGTCCATCGGGCGATCGCGCGATGCCGGTCAAAGCGTTCACGCAGCGCCCGAGCGAGCGTAATCAGGACGAGCGGGACAATCGCCGCGGCAAGAATCGTGTGCGACACCAAAATCGTGAAGTAAACCGGGCGTATCCAGCCCTGTCCGCTGAATCGAATCACGCCAGCATGGAGGTGAAAATAGAGATAAAAGACCAGAAAGACCACGGAGCATCCAAACGCCGAGAGCATGCAGGCGCGGTGCCAGCGAATCTTGTGATTGCGAATAAAGACGTAACCGCAGAGCAGGAAAACAGTGCAGGCCGCATTCAGCCCGGCGTTCGCGGCCGGGAGCATCGCCAAAAAATGACTTCTCATCGGGAGGGGCCGCTGTCCGGCCGCATCAAGCCACATCAAGCCACATCCCTTTCGCGTGTTTTGCCGCGACGGGATGCCGCCGCTCATCGCGTAATCAACCGATCGACAATCAGCCAGGCCAGCAGCAGCGGAATGTGCGCCACCGTGGCGTGCATCAACCACTTCGCGCGCGCATTTGTGCGCGTGCGGTTGGCCCACAGACCCACTTGCAGCAGGGTCATTCCGAGAATAAGCGCGCCAAAAAAGTAATATTTCCCCGCCATTCCCACTACGGCGGGAAGGGCGCTCACCCAGACCAGAACCGCAGAAGTCCAAATGATCTGCCGGAAGGTCGAGTCGCCTTTTCGATCCACGACCGGCAGCATGCGAATGCCCGCGCGCGCGTAGTCTTCGCGGTACATCCAGCCGATAGCCATGAAGTGTGGAAATTGCCAGAAAAACAAAATCGCAAACAGCACCCAGCCACCCAGCGAAAGCGAGCCTCGCGCGGCTGCCCAACCGATTAACGGTGGCAGGGCTCCCGGAATGGCTCCCACTGCGGTGGAAAGGGTGGTGCGCGTTTTTAGCGGTGTGTACAACCCTAGATAAAGCACAGACGTTGCCAGCGCCACCAGCGCAGCCAATCCATTCACCAGAAATGCCAGCCATGCCGCGCCGGCCACGATCGTGCCCACTCCAAAAATCAGCACTTCTCTCGGATGTAGCAGCCCCGAAGGCAGAGGCCGCGACGCCGTGCGCCGCATCACCGCGTCCATCCTTCGCTCGACGTATTGGTTCAGCGCGGCCGTGCCGCACGCCACCAGGAGGGTGCCCCCCAGCGTGTGCAGCATTAGTATCCAATCGATCGGACCGTTTGAACCCAGGTAGAATCCGGCGATCGTGGTGATCACTACGAGGAACGTGACGTCCGGCTTGGTCAGCACAACGTACGCCCAGGGCTTGTCCAACGCGGAGAGCGTATCGGCGCGAGTGTCGCCCATTGCTTCTCTAGACCCCCGCCCTCTGGGGCGACTTCTCGCCTGGACTGGCGATCGCTAGCGAATCGACCGCCGTCGCAACGGCGGGTCGAATCAGACGGACCGAAGTGAGCGTCAAGATCACTGAAGCGGCCAACGTCAGGGCGCCCCCCAGTACGTGCGCGACCGTGAGCGAAACATACGTAAATGTTGGCTGTACGGCGTCTCGTGCCGCCACAACCGCCCACCATGCCGCAAATCCCAGCAGTATCTGAATACCAAAAAATGAGTGCAACACGATCGTGGCGCGCCGAAGAGCCCGCACCTGCCGAAATCGCTTCTTCGCTACGACCCCCGTCCACACCACCATCGCCGTGACCACTCCCGCGCCCGCCAAGTGTGGATCGATTCCGAACGCGCCATGGCGAAAGGCCGCGCCAAGGACAAGCTGAACCAGAATGACGACTGTGGTCCACGCTGCCAGCGAGCGCAAACGAGGCGAACCGGAATCGTGCAACTCGGGAAGGTCGCTTTGCCACCAGCTACTTAGGTAAAACGTGAGTCCGACGACGGTGATGAAAAATACTTGCGCGAGTATGGCATGCGCGGTCGCCGAAAGCGCCGGGTAGCCCACAAGCACGCGAACTCCTCCCAGACATGCCTGAGCAACAACAAGCCCGAGAACCGTCCAACCGAGCCGCCTTGCCAGCGGCCGCCGCTCCGACCACGCAAGCCATGCCGCCAGAATTAGCGTCAGAATGGAAACGATGCCGGCCAGCACGCGGTGCGTATATTCGTAGCGAATTCCGCCAATCAGCGGCGGAACAAGACGTCCATAGGCCAGCGGCCAATCGGGGACCGAATCCGCAGCGTCATTGCTTGTTACCAGCGCGCCTGCCATCAGCAGCAGCGCCGTGCAACACGAAGTGAGAACCGCGAAGCGGTAAAGCGCGCGAGGCGTTTGTAGTGGTCTGTCAGCCATTTCCAGAAAGCAACTTCTCGCCGAAAAAAATGACTCGTTAGAGCAAAAAATGAATTCCCATTGTAAGTAGGCCGCGGACAAAACGCAAAGAGTTCTGCGACGGTTTGGCGTTAGGAAAAGCGCGGCAGGCCGATTTGGAGGAGCTCGGTTTCCTCCTTGGCTGTGGCGATGGCCTGTTCGCTTTCGTGCAGATGGATTGTTGCGTGTCGCCGAAAATCCTGAGCCGCAACTGTACCGGAGCCAGCTGCTACGAAATAGATCGAATGGCCAGCGAGACGCAGGTTCGCGCCCGGCGCAATGCGATAGAGCGCTACTGTAGTGCGCAATTCCGAAAATTCTCCGAGATGTTTGCATTCCGCACCGGGCTGGTCCGCTAGCGGGATCCAGTCGAAGTTTGCCGGGTCCATAAAAATAGGACGGAGATAACGCTCGCGCGGGTAAACCAGCGGCCGCCCGTTTACGCGTTCCCAGACCGCCTCGTAAGCGTCCTTATTCATTTTTGCCCCATCGGGCTTGAGCGTGGTGTAGACACCCCTGGCAAATGTGCCGTACTGGGCGAGCTCGGCGGATGCTTGTTCGAATTGTTCGGCGGAGAGATAACCGCTGCCGCTTGCTCCTCCGAACTGAAGAACCAAGGTTTCGCTCGGCGATGGACCGGACTGCGGCCCGTAGTAAGTGCCTTCGGGAAAATATGCGACGCAGCCGGGCTTCATGATGCCATCGCTCGAGAAATCGAAGTCGCCGTGAAGCTGAAACCGTACTTGGTCGAAATTGTGGCGATGCCGCGGCGAGTGATAGGTGGGCGTGGACGAAAGCTGCAGCGAGAAATTGCCGGGCGTGCCGGGTTCTCCGGTCAGAAGGCGGCGGGTCCGCAGCGTCCCTTCCCGTATATTTGGCCGCTCGACCATCGGAACGCTTTCAAGGCTGATTACCTGCACCATCGAGTTCCCTGCCCTAAGTTTGCCGACGACCGCGAATATACATTCACGGCACCCGCGACGCAAGGCGGCCCCGGCACGCTCGCTCGTGTAGTTTAGTGATCGCCGCCGGTTGAACGCTATAATCTTCCGTATCCGAAATCGCTCCTGTATCATCCATGCGATTTGCCAGCCGCGATAGGCGGCGCGAAAGAGGTCCAATGGCACCTTCAAACAGCGGCATGCGGTTGGCCGTGCTGGGCGCGGGAAAAATGGGCGGCATCCTGATCGACGCGTTCGTGAAACAGCGACTCGTGCCGGCCCAAAATATTTTTGCGACCGTGCAACATCGGGCGCGCGACCGCAAGAACGGCGCGGCGCTGAGCGTTGGCGTGACAAATGACAACCGCGCGGCAGTGAAAAATGCCGACGTGGTCCTTTTGTGCGTGAAGCCGCAAACCGTGGCGCAAGTGGTGGACGAGATTCGCGATCTTCTGAGCGCCAAGACTCTGCTGATTTCGATCGCAGCGTCGGTGCCCACCGAGTACATCGAGCGGCGAATTAAGGGCAAGGTTCCGATCATTCGGGCCATGCCAAATACACCTTCAATGGTCGGTGAGGGAATTACGGCAATCGCCAGGGGAAAATTCGCCGCGCAGAAGGATGTTGACACCGCGCAAAAGCTCTTTGGCGCGGTGGGCAAAACGGTGGTGACGGACGAAAAAAATATGGACGCCATCACGGGACTCTCCGCCAGCGGGCCGGCGTTCATTTACATTATTCTGGAATCGTTGGCCGAGGGCGGAGTGAAAGCCGGGCTTTCACGCGAACTCGCCACGCTGCTCGCGTCGCAGACCGCTCTGGGCGCAGCCAAAATGGTGATCGAGACGGGCCATCATCCGGCGCTCCTGAAGGATTCGGTTACTACTCCTGCGGGATGCACGATCGACGGGATCCTTGAACTTGAAGAAGGCGGGCTTCGCGTGACGCTGATCAAGGCGGTAATGAAAGCAGCGGAACGCGCCAAGCAACTCCTGGTCACCGACGAGACCCTGTAGCACCTACGAGCGCGCTCCCCACTTGAAACGGCAGCACACGGCCGGCGAGGCCTCCGAAGATGAGCGCGCTGGGCTGTGTGCGAAGTGCCGCTTTGCGCGGCGAATCCAATCAGCGCGCGGCTCGCAATTCGTTCTTTGCGAACTCTCGGCGAGTGATCCCGCTTTCCCGAAATACCCGAAGCTGCCCGTGATCGAATGTGCAGGCTATTTGCCGTCTTTGAGGTGAGTTACCGTGGACGATTTTTCTTTACACCAACAAGTACTTGCGCGATTTAGACCTCCCGTGTAAACATTTTATCCGCATCCTCGAACTACGCCTCTAGTCACTTCCGGCTGTATCAATTGCGGATTAGCAACACGTTCACGGCCTTCACGACCACTTCAACCTTGTCTCCCTTCTTGATGCCAAGTTCGTTCAAGGACTCGATGGTCATCGCCGAGGCCATGCGTGTCGATGCGGGAATCGTGACTTTCACGATGGACATCATCGACCCCTTCTTGATCTGTTCAACCTTGCCAATGATGCGATTGCGCGCTCCAACTTTCATTTCGTTGGCTCCTTAACGGCTTTGACGTATATGTAATCGATTGCTGTAAAGCAGCCGCAGGGTATTGCGAGCTGTACAAAGGGCGGGAGACCATCGAAAAGCTAGCTTTGCAGACCTAGCTGGGCAAGGTCAGATTCGTGGCGCCGGGCCAAGGCCCGGCGCCACGTCCCGTCGCATGCCCCTCAGCGGTCGTGCGCGGTCCGGTCGTTGTGCTTCTCGTTGTGGATTTGGCGGCTAGCGTTATTTTGGCGTTGGTTGATGTTCTTGCGTTCTTGTTGCGTCAACCTGCCGCCATTGGCGCTGCGGTCCGCCGCGATGTGACGATTGATATTCTGCTCGTGGTTTTCCGCCCTAGCTGCCTCCCCGGCGGTCATCTGGCCACTGCGAACGCCGTTGGCGATCCGCTGCTGTTGCTCGTCGCGGCGCGCACCCACTTCATTGTTGCCGTAGTGAGCAGTAGCGTCATTGTGCTTGTCGTCGTAGATCGAACGGCTCAGATTATTCTGCTGCCGGTTTACTTGCTGGCGTTCCTGTGGTGTAAGCCTGCCACCGTTCGCGGCGCGATCGTTGCGAACCTCGCCGTTCAA
>Ga0070731_10004532_pt1 | contig 11898 bp, 16 predicted proteins | sample Coa_R1_2_FD_66448 | JGI IMG/M metagenome (GOLD analysis project Ga0070731, IMG submission 66448) | Surface soil microbial communities from Centralia Pennsylvania, which are recovering from an underground coalmine fire - Coalmine... | ecosystem: Environmental > Terrestrial > Soil > Unclassified ... | reverse complement strand
CAGCGTGCAGCATCCCGGCAGCATCGTGCGTCGCCACGTACGCTCATGAGGGGTGAACGTCCCGACGAAGCGACGTCGCCCCGTGTCGTACTTACGCGGCGGCATCTACGCGAAGCCTGAACTACCCAGCCCCGAGAGCCCCGTCGGTGCCGTCCTCGCCGAACGGCGCGCAGCCCTCGTCGCCGACCTCGGGGGCATCGAGGCGTGCAGCACGGCGCAGCTCGCGCTCGTAGAGCTGGCGCTGCGGACCTGGTGTCTCGTCGACGCAGCCGACGCTTTCCTGCTGTCGCTGCCGTCCATCGTCGACAAGCGGCACCGACGCTGCTGGCAGGTTGTGCTCGACCGGCAGCGCCTCGCCGCATCCCTCGAAGCCACCCTATGCCGCCTCGGCCTCGAACGCCGCGCCCGCGACGTGCGGCTCGATGTCGTGAGTGCGCTCGCGGAGGCGGCGTCGCGGCCAGCTTTGAGGGGGGTGACTTTTTCCCCGAGCGACGACGCGCCCACCATGGCCGGACGGAACCCCCCGATTTGTAGCTCCGAAGCGCCTTCAGGCGCGAACGGAGCTGGTAGGGACGAGTAGTGGCTCGGGCACGAGGAGCGCTCGTCCCGGCGGGGCTTCAGAAACGGGGGCGACCTTCCGGAGCCCCTGCGCGTTTAAACGCTGAGCCGTCCCCCGTCGCAGTCGATGGCGAAACGCTCGGCCGCTGGCGGCGAGACCCCGTCGCCTGGGTGCGGGAGTGTCTGAGACATCCGGACACGGGCGAGGTTATCGAACTGTTCCCGCTCCAAGAAGCGTGGTTTCGCGCATCGTTCACGGCCGACGCAGATGGAAGACTGCCCGCGAGTGAAACGCTGCTTCTCACGGGGAAAAAGAGCGGGAAAAGTTTTTTGAACGGTCTTGGAGTTCTCTACACGACCGTCGTGCTGGGCGGTCGCCGGGCTGAATCCTATATTTTTGCCAACGACCTTCAACAGGCCGCGAGCCGGGTCTACCAGGCGTGCTGCGAGCTGGTCGCCGCGAGCCCCTTCCTTCGCCACGCGGTCGAGATGACGAGCACGCGGCTCTATTTCCCCGCAACGCAGAGCTTCCTTCAGGCAATGGCCGCGGACCCAGCGGGCGCCGCGGGAGCTGTCAGACCGGTGGCCATCAGCCACGATGAAATCTGGGCAGTCGAACACGCCCGCGCGAAAAGGCTATTCGCGGAAGTCGTCCCGATTCCGAACCGCCACGTGTCAATAAGAATCTGCACCAGTTATCCTGGCTGGGTATCCCAGTCGCCCATCTTAGAGGCGATGCATGCCCGCGCATTGAAGGGTGAGGAGCTGTCGCCCGGCATCTACAGGAACAAGCGTCTTTTGATGGCGTGGTTCAGGGACACACCCGTCGCGCCGTGGCAGGACGACGCGTGGCGGGCAGAGATGCGTGAAGCCTTGGGCGAAGCGGAATACCGGCGCATGGTGTGCGCGGAGTTTGTCGCGTCCAGTTCGATTTTCCTGAGTCAGGACGACTGGGACGCCGTCGAGGACGCGAGCCTCCGCCCCCTCATCGCCGCGAAGGCGCTCCCGGTCTGGGTCGGGGCGGACTTCTCCCTCAAACACGATAGTTCGTGCCTCGCCGTCGTGACCTGGGATGCGGCGCTTCAGAAGGTTCGGCTGGTCGATTTGAAAATCTGGCAGCCGGCGCCCGATGCACAAATCGACTTTGGCGAGACGTTCGTCAGGACGCTTCTCGAACTGAAGGAGCGCTTTTCAATTCGGTCCGTGACGTATGACCCCTATCAGCTCGCCTTCGCGGCCCAGACCTGCACGGCCGCGGGTTTAAACATGGTCGAGCTACCCCAGTCGGAAAAAAATCTGACCGATGCCACCACGTCGTTATTCACGCTCGTGAAGGGCCGGAACTTCGTGACGTATCCCGATGCCGAGCTGCGGAAAGCCATCGCGCATACGGTCGTGAAGCAAACGGGTCGTGGCTGGAGGCTCAGTAAAGAGAAGCGCCAGCATAAAATTGACCCCGTCGTTGCGTTGAGCTTTTCGTGCATGGCGGCGGAGAAGGAAGGACCGACGACGGGCGACGGTGCGGACTACATCGCGAGTGCGAATCTCGGTCCCCGCCGCGGCGCTAGCGTGTCGCTCGTCGCTCTCACGGGCGAGCGTCCCGACTACGACAACGACCCGGACGCGTACATCCGCGATAGCCGATTAGAGCAAGCGGAGTGGCGCCGCAGCGCCGTCGCCCAGGAATTCGGCGCGGACGGGTCGGCCGATGATGCGGCTATCCCCTTCGAGGGCGACTACGGCTCGCGGCGCTGGCGGGATGGGTTTTGACCGCCGGGTTGTCACCGCTGCGCGACGGGATGTAGACGCGGGCGCGTATCCGACCCGGATGCCATCGCCGCATCACGCCGCCGAGCGACGTGGTTCCTATTCGCAGCGTCGGTATTCGTCGTGCCGATGCTGTTCGACATGGTCTTTATCGTCGGTTGGGTCCCGCTCGCCTTCACCGCGCGCGCGGGTGGCCGAAACGTGGACGGAAAAGACGCTTCGAGGTCAGCGGACGCAACGAAGGCGCACCTGGTCCGTGCCGCCGAGCGGGATTGTCTGTACGGCGGGTCTCCCACTACTAGGTAGCGAGACTAGGAAATCTTCGTGACGTTGACTCGGAGAAAGGTTGCTACAACCAAAGCCGGTCAAGACTGGCAGCGTCCTGCATGCTCCCGTAAACTTGGCTGCGCAGGCTCGCGAGAAAAGGATATTGGTGACGACAGTCTGTAGGTCTGGCGCAAAACAGAATGTACAAGAGCTAGACTCCGTGCGGGACTCTACGCCGCATACGGATGAGTGAAAGCGGGGGTGGCCTGCACGGCATCTGAAACGGATGACACTAGCATTAGCGGACGTGGCGCCTATCGCACCCAGAATGAGGACAACGGCAAGAAGCCTTGTCACGGTGCGAGCACCAGCGCGACAATCGCGGCGACGCTCCAGCGCGTCATCATGGCCCGGTCGTCGTCGTCGTGCTCGTTGTCGTCGTCGACGAGCAGAACGTGGAGCACAACGAGCAGTCTGGCGGCCGAAACAGCTCGCACTCGCCGTTCAGCGCAGCGAACATGTCCACGTAGGGGTAGCCGTTCACGAAGACGCACTGAGCGCCGCAGTTCTGGGACGGGCACGTGGTCCTCTCAAGCGTCGTGCTCGTCGTGCTCATGGTCGTGAGGCTCGCGCCGTGAGTCATCCGGCACTCGCGGGCGGCCCTCCGACACTCCGCCCGCCACCCAGCCGAGATGACACTCGGCATCCCGAGCACCAGCGCGACGACCGCGGCGACGCTCCGGCGCGTCATCATGGCGTGGTCGTCGCCGTCGTGGTCGTCGTCGATGCGTACGGCGGGGGCGTGGATGAGCACAGCCACGCGAGCGCATCGAACATGAGGACGTAGTGCTGCCCATTCACCGTTACGCACCGGCCACGGCACTGGTCGGAGCCGCAGTCGCTCAACGGAATCGTGGTACTCGTCGTCGCTGAACTAGCGCCGTGACGCTTCCGGCAGGCACGAGCTGCGGCACGACAATCTGCGCCCCACTGGCTAGTCGACATAGGCTCCGTAGTCGTCGTCGTGCTCGGCGCCGTCGTGCAGGTTGGGCCGGTCGGGTGGTTCGACTCAATCTCGCACTGCCCCGCGAGCGCGTTACACACGAGCACGTAGGGCTCCCCGCCGACCCAGATACATTGGACCCCGCCGCAGTTGTCGGACGGACACCCGCCGTGCGGTATCGTCGTTGTCGTCGTGACGAGGCTCCCTCCGTGAGTCATCCGGCACTCGCGGGCGGCCCTCCGACACTCCGCACGCCAGCCGGCCGACGCGACCTGCGGCATCGCGAGCACCAGGGCAACGACCGCGGCAACGCACCAGCGCGTCATCATGGCCCGGTGGTCGTCGTGGTCGTCCCGACGGTCGTCGTCGTCTCCCCGCAGAAGTACGGCTGTCCGCAGATGCACGGGTCCAGCGCATCGGACAGGCGTACCCAGTACTCCCCATTGACCTTGATGCAGACGCCCTGGCAGTTCCAGGACGGGCACGCCACGTTCTGAATCGCCGCGCTCGTCGTGGTCGTTGTGCTCGCCGTCGTGGTCGTGAGGCTCGCCCCGTGGCTCTTCCTGCACGCACGACCAGCGGCGCGGCAGTTCGCCCGCCAGCCAGCCGAGACGACGGCCGGCATCGCGAGCACCAGCGCGACAATCGCGGCGACGGTCCAGCGCGTCATCGGGCAGCAGGCTAGCTAGCCAACGGGGTCGGCGTCAATAAGCCGCTCGGCGCGAAGCGCCAGGGCATCGCTATTCCTTCGGCGCGGCCTGGTGACTCCACCTATAGTCCAGAGGGGAGCATGGTCCATCATCGACCCGCCGCTACGAGAGTGACGCCCAGCTCCGCGACGCTGAAGGCGCTGAAGCCGCTCTTCCTCATACATATCCGCCGTGAGGGCCGGCACTGGGTCTGGACCGGGCGGTTAAGCCGCTCGTGGCCGTGTCTCTTCGCACGGGGCCGCGGCTGGGGTGTCGCCCGCGCCCTCTTTGTCCTCCACGGCGGCGTTATGCTGAACGGCCAGCACCTCTGGAAGCGCTGCCCCGTTCAGAGCTGCGTCGCCCCTCGCTGCCACTCGACAGAGCCGCCAGCCTGGGGCTCGAAGCGACGGGCGGCAGAGACCGCACGAAAGGCGAGCATCACGAGGCGCAATGCGCCCGTAAGGACGCGGAGCGGACCCGTGATGATGGAGTGTTGGGCATGAGTAAGACGACACGGCGCACGAAGCCGACGCCGCGGAGCACGGACGCGCAACGGCCGCGTCATGCGGACGCGCTCCGGGCGCACAACGACCGCGCCTTGCGGGCGCGGACGCCGCGGAAGATTCGCTGCACGCGCGAGGATGTGTTCCGCGCCACGAAGTCACGCGCGCGGAAGCCTCGATGAAGTCGGAGCGCGAGATATGGGTCCCGCTGTTCTCGACCGGCTGGCACGGCGGGCGCGAGTGGACGACCGCGGACCTCGACACGATGGTCCGGAACGCCGAGCTGCTCGCCATTGGTAAGCTGCTCCCACCCGTTGCGGCGGGGCATAACTACGGGGAGCCGCCCATCCTGCTCGGGCAGCACGCGAGCGCGCAGCCAGCGCTCGGCTACGTCGTTGCGCTGAAGCGCGAGGGCAACCGGCTTCTCGGGAAGCTGGACAAAGTCCCAGCATTCGCACGACGCCTCATCACGAGCGGCGCGTATCAGCGAATCAGCGCTGAGATACTCCCGGCCGTCGAGCAGAGCGGGCTCGCGAAGAATCTTGGCACTGCTGCCGCTCGCGCCCATGGGCCATGTCTCGTCGGGGCGGCACTTCTCGGCGCGTCGCGCCCAGAATGCACCGACCTGCCCGCGCTCGCCGGGCTCTATGCCGAGAACGAGCAGGAGGGCGACGAGGTCCTCGCGTTCACGACGGACCGCGAGGACCTCAAGCCGAGCGTGAGCGACCGGGTCGCGGCCGCGGAACAGAAGTTCGCGCAGCTCGTCAGTGAACGGGCCGCGCTGCTGAAACGACTGGCACGCGTCCACGCTGAGCCCACGATGGTCACCTACGAGAGGACGAACATGAGCGACACAAACCCACAGACCTTCAGGGACCGCGTCGACGCGGACATCCTCGCGAACGGGGGCGATGTGAACGACCGCGCCGCACGCCTCGAAAGCGCACGTCGCCAAATCCGGGCGCTCCAGGATGTAGGCGAGGAAGTGCCGGATCCCCAGACGTATCTCGACGCTCTCAAGGCACAGCTGACCCCCGCGACGCCAGGATACGGACCGGACACCATTAAGGTGAGGCAGGTTCCCGGCGGGCTTGGCGGTCTCAGGCCACGCGAGCCGGTCGCAAACGTCTTCGCGGAGCGTCAAAACCCGACGCCGCGACGAACCGCGAGCGAGGTGCATCGCCTCAGTGATGACCTCGCTGCGAAGGACCCCAGCATTGGGCGCGAATACGTGAGCCGTGTGAAGACCGCACCAATCCCCGGCCATCTCGCGGAGATGCTGCACGCGGAACTGGCGAAGCTCGACCCGACCGACCGCGACGCGCTGGGGAAAGCAATGAGGCACGCGGCCGCGAAAGCACCAAGGGCTTGGTTGCCGCTTTACGGTTCCGCAGGGAGGTGAGGATGGCAGCCAAGAACGAGAAGAGCCCCGACATCATCGCGGCGGTGAAGGAACTGGCCGCAGCCATCCGCATCCAGGGCACCCTTTTCCGTCGGATTCATCCCTCGCCCTTGTGCGACGAAGCCACGCAGGTTGCGGAGAAGCGGGTTGTGGCTGCACTCGCCGCGGTCGGCATCGGGGACTAGATGCCCTCGACCGCCATCTACGCGACCGTCCTTTCGGGAAGTAGCGTCAGCTCCGCCGTCGCTTTGTATCCCGTCGACGGCCGCAAGTGGGCTCTCTACGTGCCCTCGATGTCAGGCAACACGCTGCGCCTGGAGTTCTCGACCGTGAGTGGTGGTGCGAGCGACTTCGGCGCACTACATCCGACGCCGGACCAGCCAGCCGTCATCACGTCGAGCACGGTCCGCCCGGCGTGGTCCGAATTCGTCCCGCCGACGCCCTTCTGCCGGGTCTCGTTCGTGGCGAACGTGAGCGACACGGTCTCTGCGTTCCTGTTGCCGCTCGCGGCTCGATAGAGGCTCCGAAGCGTGGCGGCGGTGTCAGGCAGTCGACCAGGCCGCGTGACGCGCGCGAAGCGGAGGCGCTCAGCGCCCGCGAAGCGTCGGACGAGGCGGCGGCGCAGGAACGTCGCGCCCGGGGATCTTCGGCTGCTGGGCGCGTTGGAGACCGTCGCCGTGCTGCTGGAGCGGCATGGGCGCGTCCTGGAGCTGCTCTTGCGCCAGCCCGCGCACGTCCCGCTCGTCGTCTGGCGGGGCGAGCTGGACGGACTCCCCCGCGGGCGGGGGCATTGACACCGTGGTTGTTTTCGCGTTGACGCATGACTGGCGTGCGCGGTAGGCGTACGGCCGAAGGCTCCAGGGCGAGCACGAAGGGAGTTCGTCTATGCGCCCAGCGCTTCTTGTGTCGCTCCTGCTCGTCGTCGGTGCAGCCCAGGTCTTCGCGAAGTGCGGCGACAGCCCCGGGGATAACGCCGCCGTCGTCGCCGCACGCCAGGACGCGACGAGTGCCTGCCCGTGCGCGTCCTTCACCAACCACGGCCAGTACGTGAAGTGCGTCAGGGGCGTCGCCAACAGCCGCTCCAGCCTAGACCCATCGGATCCGAACTTTCTTCCGAAAGACTGCAAGAGCGCGGTCACGAGATGTGCGGCACACTCGGTCTGTGGGAAGCCGGGCTTCGTGACGTGCTGCATCCCGCAGACGACATCCGTCCCGAAGTGCAAGACGAAGAAAGGCGCGATGCGCTGCACCGATGCCGGCGGCACGGTCGGTGGTGATGCGACGACGGGATGTTCGAGTTGCTGCGATGCCTGTCCGACAAGTGGCCCGCCGCCGGGAAGCGGGCCAAGTTGCGTCGCACCGACAACGACGACGACAAGCACTTCAACCACTTCGACGAGCACCACGACTTCAACGACGCTGGGCGTATGTACCTGCTTCTTCTTGGCAGTCACGCCTGGGGCGAACTGTCCCCCGGTATGTAGCAACTCCTGCGCGACGGGCACGGACTGTGCGTCCTTGTGTGATTTCAGCACTGCAAACTGTTTCCCCCAGTCAGCAACGTGCGGCGCCACGTGCCCCTGAGCCGACACGCCGCCGTGACGGTGCCGCTGCCGGCGAGTCAGCGAGCCACGGCCTCGTCCACGAGGACGCGAGTCGCGGAGCAGCTCGACGTGCCTCGCGACGCGATGGAGCGCGAGGCACGTCCGGGCTCGTAGTCGCGCAGCTGAACAGCTACGCCCGGGCCTTCACGGCGCGCTCGACGACGAGGCAGAGCGCTTCGGGTGACGCGATGCCTCGACGTTGCCACGTGCCGGGCGCGGGTATAGCGTCGCAAAAAGGAGGGGGCGGGGCATGAGCATGATGGATACCGTCCGCGACGCGGTCGAGCTTGTCCAGAAGCTCGACAACATCGACTTGTTGCGCCAACTCTTGAAGGTCCAGCAGGAGGCGATGGCGCTGTTCGAGGAGAACCTCGCGCTGAAGCAGCAACTCCGCGAACGCGACGAGCAGGAGCGCCTGGGAGCGGACCTTGTCTTCCGCGACGACGCCTACTGGCGCGGCGATGACGCGACGAGAGCGTACTGCACGCGCTGCTGGGACGTGGAGCGTAAGGTCGTCACGCTCAGGTCGTCGCCACGCACGCACACATGCCCGAACTGCAACAAGTGGTGGGGGCGTCCGAGCGCACCACCCGTCGAGCCGGTGCAGGTGACGCGGGCGCGTCCTCGCTTTCCCGACTGGTAAATCGCCCGCGGCTCGCGAGCGGCATCGCGCTACGAGACCTGAGTCGGAGAGGCCCGACCTGCTCGTCGTGCGGGTCGCCGTCGTTCCGCGATGATGCGGTAGCCGTTCGAGCCGTCCGTCGTGACCCTTGTGCGCGGCATGAAGTCGGGGTGGAAGGGCGCATCTATCTGGACGCCGGCCTGCTTGAGGAGCTTCCGCTTCCGCGTGTGGTTCCGGTCCGCAGGATCATCGCTCCAGTACCGGGTGTCGTGCGTGTAGATGCGCGCGATGCCGGCCTGCACGATGTCATTACAGCAGGCGAGGCAGGGGAACTTCGTTACGTACATAGTGCAACCGCTCAACGCGACGCCGGTACGGCTCGCGTTCAGGATGGCGTTCGACTCTGCATGGCAGATCCAGCGAAGCTTCTCCGGCGTGTGCCTCAAGACATGCACGTCATCGAAGACGCCACGGGCGAGGCCGTTGAAGCCCGTCGTCACGACGACATTGCCGTCCGGGGAGACGATGACGGCGCCGACCTGGCACCGCGGGTCCTTCGACTTCCGCTTCACCGTCTCGGCGAGGGTGAGGAAGTACTCGTCCCAGTTCTCGATGTAGCCGGCAGCAGCGTCGGGCCGGCCATCGGCACTATTGCGAGCCCGTTCCTGCCCTCCGTTGGACACCCGCTTCGCCTTCGCCTTCCTCGCCGTCGTGGAAGAAGTGCTCAAGGTCGCCTGTCGCACCCTCATGTCACTTCACCCCTGGCACGACGTGCAGCCGCGGCTTCTTCCGACCCTTCCGGTTCGCTCGTGCCTCCCGTTCCTTCTCGCGGTTCTGAATCTCCTCTTCCGCGAAGGGCGTCGCCGCCTCGATGAGCTTCTTCAGGATGTAGCGGTTGGACTCCTGCCGCCGGTCAGCCCCGAACCGCTTCTCACGCTCGATGAACCCCTGGTTCTCAAGTGCGGCGATGCGCCGCTGCACCGTACGAGGGTGAATTCCCATCGCGCGAGCGATGGACTTCTTCGACGGGAACGGCGGGTTGTCGACGTACCACCACCGGCACGCGAGGTGGAGGATGATGTTCACGTCGACCGCGTCCAGCCCGAGAGCATCCTGTCGGTCGAGGATGACGCTCGGCACGACCGTGAACCCGGCGCGCATCAGCTTCTTCCCCCACTTCAGTTCGTTCTGCCGGAGCTGTTCTCCAGCAGGTCTCTTCGCGACGTTCATTCGAGGCAGGCCTCCTTTCGCTCGCCTCACTATGCGCGCCAGAGGCGCACAATACGAGCTTTTGGAGAGGTCACCCCCGGGCACTACTGCCCTGGGGGCCACGGACGGAGCAGCCTCCCACCCCCGGGCGGGTGCGCCCTCCAAAATAGGAAGACGAGGGAGGCAGACGGACGTCGTGGAGAAGGACGCCAAAATAGGAAGACGAGGGAGGCAGACGGACGTCGTGGAGAAGGACGCAAGTAGAGGAAGACGCCCGGGAGGCGTACACGCCCCGGGGGGTCCCGCGCTAAGCTACGAGTGTCGTCGAACAGCGCCTCGGCCAGTTCGTCGAGTGCCCGACCGAGCTGCGCCGAGCGTGTCGATGATGGCGCCACGCGTGTCGTCGTCGAGGTCGCGCACGTCCTCGACCGCCGCGACTTCGATTGCCAGGTCCTCCGCGCCCAAGCGCATCAGCATCGCGCGCAACCTGGAGGCGGTGCGTCGGGAGCAAGCCGCGATGCTCGGCGCGGAGATGCGGCTTGACCGCCGCGCTTCGGCATCGCCGACGACGCATTTCCCTTGACAGCTAAGGAAGTACGGGCGGAGACTCCGGCGAAAGCCGAAGACCCAGCCAAGCGGGAACCGTAGGAGGGACCAATGAGGAGCCGCCTAGCAGCGATTGCAGCGCTCATGCTGATGCTTGGCGCTCATAGCGCCCATGCTCGCCCGGCGACGTGCTGTATCTCCTCGTCGGAAACGTGCCCCGGAACTCAGTGCGACATCCCGAACGTCGGGGCGCAGTGCCCAGAGGTGGCCCTGTCGAAGGACTGCGGTGGCCCGTACTATTGCTCGTTTGACTATGACCTGGGCTGTTTGACCACCAACCCATGCACCGCCGGCAAGTGGACGGCGGTCGCAAAGGCGGTGCGTCGTGCACTCAAGTGCGACACGACGGCTGATGCCAGCGGCTCCACGGTCGACCCGGCTTGTACCAACAAGGCGTTGGACGCACTGCCGGCCGCGTTCGCGGTCGCCAACGCGTTGGGGCCGTGCCCCGGAACCGCCAGTACCCTGCAGAACGACATCATCACGTTCGAGAGCAAAGCGAACACGGCGGTGGGCAACGCGGGCGCGCCGCGGACGGCGAGCCGATGCGACGCGGAGAAGGTCGCGGCGTTAGGCAGCGCGACGGCCCGCACCCTTGCTTGCATGGCGAAGACCGCGCGCACGGCGGTGAGCCCTTTCGTCTGCATTGGCGGGGCCTCCCGGCACTTAGGGCACGCCGTGGCCCGAGCCGACGGCGGAGCCGATTGCTCGAATTCCTCACGCGGCGGCGACCTCCAGGATCACGCCAGTTACCCATTCGGGATTACGGTAGCCGACCATCTCGCGTCGCCGAGCGGCGCGTTCCTCGACGGGTCGTCGGCGTTCTAAGGCGGTTCGACCGCGGCGACCTCCATCGCCAGGTCCTCCGCGTCCTCGCGGCCGAGTCCGGCTCGCGGACTTGCGCGCGCAAGCGCCTGAGCATCGCGCGCAACTTCGACTGCTGGTCGGCCGTCATCGCGCGGTGTTCTTATCGCGGACGTTCACGGCATGCAGTACGAACACATACCGACACTCTGACAACCGGCGACGGTGACGCCTTCAAGCCGGCAATCCATGTCGTTGGCACATGTGGATGGCGGCAGGGTTGTTGTCGTCGAGCCAAGGAGAACGGGGCAGATGATATGGCGGTGGGTGGCTGGCGGCTGCATGCACCGACCCTCGACGCAAGTCCGGCACGGCTCGGGATAGGAGACGCAGTCCGCGTCAGTGAAACAGAACGGCGGGTATGTCGTCGTGGTCGGAGTCGTCGGGCATCCAGTCGTCGAAGATGCCGCGCACGTCAGCATCAATAGCGAGGCTGAAACGCCGAGCCGGTAGCTCGGGACGTAGACAAACTGCGACTGTCCGACCGGCACCGACGCGTTGACGAACGCTGGACACGGCAGGCAGCCCTCCGCACATCCAGCGAGCGCATCGTACGTGCAGGCCGAACACTGGAAGGCGAACGTGCATGTTCCATCGCACGCTCGGTCATAGTCGCAGACCGCCGCATTTACCTGCGGAGTGATGTGCCCGGCATCGCCGATAGTCTCCGCGTTGATGGCCCCGTCATGACACGCGAGTGTCTGCGTCGCGGAAGCTGCCGAGACGCAGCTCAGGAGCAGCGAGGCGTGGAAACGCTTTCGCGATAACTGAATCTGGCGCGTCTGATTGAGTGCAACGCGAACG
>Ga0070731_10004531_pt1 | contig 11900 bp, 11 predicted proteins | sample Coa_R1_2_FD_66448 | JGI IMG/M metagenome (GOLD analysis project Ga0070731, IMG submission 66448) | Surface soil microbial communities from Centralia Pennsylvania, which are recovering from an underground coalmine fire - Coalmine... | ecosystem: Environmental > Terrestrial > Soil > Unclassified ... | reverse complement strand
CGGAAAATCCAGCCGGTCGTCGGGCTATCGCTGTTGGGCCAACCCGGATGAATGCCCGCATCGCAACTGATTAACGCGCCGTCGTGGATGGCCAGGCCGTGCGGGTCCGAGGAGCCCGGGGCGAATTCGGCCGTTTCGAGCACTTTCCCGGTGGCAGCTTCGTAACGTACCAGGCCGGCGCGGCCTTCGGCGTAATTATGACTGTCGTTGCCGGTGATCAGCCAGATCGTGCCGTTGTCCCAGGCGATGCCGTGATAGCGGGGTCTTCCGGGAGCGGCGTAGAACGGAATGAAAAATTCCGGCGCCCAAGAGGCCGGGTCCACCCGCAGAATCCCCCGCAGCCGCAGGGAGGCGATCCAGAGTTTACCCTCGTGCCAGAACGCTCCGTGGCAGCCGCCGCCATCGTTGGCCGGCCCCAGCGGGATCTGCCGGTGACTGACCAGGCGCGAATTCATGTCCACCTGGAAGATTCCCTCCGGCGGCGCGTTCGCGCACATCCAGATGAATCCGCCTCCCACCGCCAGGCCGCTGGTATTGCGGGAGGGGGTGGTCACGGTCTTCAGAAGCTTGCCATTCCAATCCACCAGCCAGCACTCCTCGGTCAGTGTCTTCGGCTCGGCTACGTGATACTGGACCGCTTGTGCGCCGGACATCTTCTGTTCCGCGATCCACAGGCCCTCGGGAACCGCCGCGATCCCGTTCGGAAATCCCGGCGGGCTCTTGAATAGCTTGGTGGTTTTCGCGATCCGGTTCGGGATCGGCCGATTCCCGGCGGATGGCGGGGCTTCCGGACGCGCGACGGACGATCCCTGTTGTGCGAAAGCGTTCACGGCCTTCGTCAAACCCAAACCTGCGCCTACACCGGCGGCGAGAAATTCTCTCTTGGTCATGAGGGCCTCTCTAAGATCTTCAATCGACCTGAATATATATCACAGATCCGCTCCAACAGCACGGGTCAGGCCGACAGGTCAGGCTGGCAGGGGGTGTTGAAACCTTTCAAGACCCGCTTGCTGTCGCGCGCGGTTCGGTGGCGTGGGTTTGACAGAGGGCTGGGAGCGCGCCGGTCCCGATATTTGGGCCACTTCGGGCGATCGTAACAAGTGCGGTAGACTTCTATAGACGCGGCCCCACGTCAAGCGCGGCCGGCCGACCCCGTCAGTCTCGCTCACTCCGTTGGCCGTGAGGTTTCGTGCAGCGTGAATGGAGAAGGGGATGACTGCATCGGTTCAAACGAACGGGGCTTTGCGCTGGCTGATCGCCGGTATTGTCTCCACAGGTTTTGTCGTCTCGGGGCAGCCCAAACCGGCTGACCCGGAGGAAGGCATTCCAGTCACCGATCCCGTGGTAATTGCCAAATGCGGAAGCTGTCACCCTCGCGATGAACGCGGGAACATGCAGCGCATTTCCTGGGAACGGAGCACTCCCGAGGGCTGGCAGGAAGCGCTGCGGCGCATGATCCTGGCCAATGGCGTTTCGCTCACCACGCCGGAAGCCCGTTCCATCGTTGGCTACCTCAGCTCATCGCATGGCCTGGCGCCTGAGGAGGCCAAGGCCGTGACGTTCGTGGCCGAGCGGCGCGTTCGCGAGGAAACGGTTCCCGACGAGAATACTCGAAAGGCCTGTACCAAATGCCATGCGCTGGCGCGAGCTCTTTCATGGCGGCGTTCCCACGCCGATTGGAGAGAGCTGGCCGTGCAGCACGAAACCCAGCACAAGGTTGCCGTGAGCGAAGAAGCCCTGGCTTATCTGGGGATGGTCGCACCGCTGCATACTCCCGAGTGGGCTGCCTGGAGCACCCGCACGCGCGCATCAAAACTGGATGGCCGATGGCTCTTGACCGCTTACATGCCTGGCCGCGGCAAATACTACGGCGAAATCGTGCTGGAATCCACCGGTACGGACGAATTCAATACCCGTGCGCGGCTGACCTCGGTTCAGGATGGTTCGACCATTACGCGAACCGGCCGCAGCGTGGTTTACGGCGGGTATGCCTGGCGCGGCCGGTCGAAAGGCGGCGAGCCGGCGACTTCGCTTCCAGGCGATCTGGCGAGCGAAGCGCGTGAAGCGCTGTGGATCGCGCCGGAACAGTCGGCGGCGGAGGGCCGCTGGTTCTGGGGAGAATACCAGGAGTTCGGATTCGACGTAAAACTGCGGCGAGCTTCCCCGGAAGGCGCTTTGCTGACCGTGGAACCGTCGTCTCTGAAAGCCGGGTCGCAGGGCAATCGCGTCCGGCTGATCGGCGAGGGCCTTCCGGCCAAGGTGACGCCCGCGGATCTGCACTTTGGTCCGGGCGTGACGGTCCGGCGGGTTGTTTCGCAGAACCGGATCGAGGTTGTGGCCGAAGTGGATGTGGCGTCGAGCGCAGGGCTGGGAAAGCGCGATATCGGGTTGGCGCGGTCGGTATTGCCGGGCTCCATTGCGATCTACGACCGTGTGGACTACATCAAAGTAATGCCGGATTCGTCCATGGCAGCGTTCGGCGACTCCACGCATGGCCGGGGTTTTCACCAGTTCGAAGCGATCGGTTACCAAAGAGGCGCCGACGGGCAGCCACGCACGGCCGACGACGTGGAACTCGGTCCCGTGGATGTGACCTGGTCGCTGGAGAGATTTTACGTGGCCGAGGGCAGCAGTTCGGAGCAGGTAGGCAAGATGACCCCGACGGGCCTTTTTGTGCCGGCCGACGTCAATCCTAATGTGAATTTCGACATGTGGGCGATCGCCACGGCGAAGACCGAAAAGGACAAGAACGGCAAACCTCTGGTGGGCAAGTCTTACATGGTGGTGACCGTTCCGACGTATGTATTCAACGGCCGCAAATTTGTCCGAGATCTCGATCGATGGGTGGACGATGGCCCAGCCAGATAATCATGACAGGAGGAAAGATGAAGAATAAATTGTTGACGTTGCTGTTCGCGGCAATCACGGCGCTGATCTTGCTGCCGGGGCGGGTGGAAGCCCATCACGGCTACGCGGCTTACGACCAGACCAAGGTCATCACGTTGAAAGCGACGGTGACCGATTTTAATTTCGTCAATCCTCACTGCGTGCTGGAGTTCGAGGCGAAGGACGATAAAGGCCAGGTTCAAAAATGGCAGGGTTCATTGCCCAGCCGGAGCGCGCTGACCCCTAAAGGGTGGAAAGCAAATTCCCTGAAAGCTGGAGACGAGCTTACCGTCAGCGGCTATCCGGCCAAGAGCGGAGCGCCGTCCCTGTGGGTCACCAAGATTCTGCAGGCGAACGGCGAAGAATTGAAGCTGGTGCACGAAAACTGAGTTATTCCTCAGATCGCTTAAAGGGCGGCGGGATGATGATCTCGCGGCGGCCGAACACCCTGGAATCCACCGAGAAGAGGCCAGGGCCCAGCCCCAGGATGGCGATCAATATAGTGAAACCGAAAACGACGGTGACCTTGGAATCGAACAGCGTCGGCAAAGACGACGGCAGCAAAGAAAGCCCGATCCCTATGGTTACCGCGGCTACCGCTGTGGCGACAACCGGCGTCAGAAAGCCCACGATCAGCAGGCTTCCCGCGGCAAAAGCTGAGCATCCGAGAACCCAGCTCCACGGAGCCGGGTTCGGCTGTCCGACGTAATATCTGCCCTCGCCCAGCACGGCCAGGCCGAAAACGGTCCTCAGCAGCAACAGGGCTATGCCCGGAAAACCGCCGGGAAATGAAGAAAATAAACCTCTTACCAACACGTACCTCTGATTTCTTAGGCGCCACTACACAGGCCCTTACGTAGCGTATTGGATAACAGAGCTTCGCGAATCCCAAACTGTTGTAACTTCCACGTACCACTTTCGAGGAAGGGGCCGTTCTTGAAGCAGTTAGAGCTGGATGATGCCCCGGCGGACTGCGATGGCAATCGCCTGGGTGCGGTCCTTGGCCCCCAGCTTGTCCATGATGTGCTTGACATGAACTTTTACGGTCTCCTCCGAGATGCCCAGCAGTTCCGCGATATCGCGATTTCGATTGCCGCCCGCGATCCGATCCAGCACTTCCACCTCACGCGTGGTCAGACTATCGTCGCTCATGTGCTCGGCGAGCTGGGCGGCCAGGGCCGCCGGGATCCGCTTCTTTCCGGCGTGGACCTGACGGATCACCTGAACCAGTTCGCTCGGGGGCATGTTTTTCAGAAGATAGCCGCGCGCTCCGGCTTCCAGGGCCCGCTGGATTTCCACGTCCCCTTCGAAGGTGGTGAGCATGATGATGCGAGCGTCGGGGAACTCGGTGCGGATCGCGATCATGGCGTCGATGCCGCTCAGGTCCGGGAGCCTCAAATCCATCAGCGTTACATCCGGGCGATGCTCGCGATACTGCTGAATGGCCTCGGCGCCGTTGGCGGCCTGGGAAACCAGCACCATATCCGGCTGGTTGGTGATGATGGTGGCAATTCCCTCCCGAAGCAGCGGATGGTCATCGACGCTGAGCACACGAATACTCGATGGATCACTCATTTATATTTCCCATTGTCGCTGGTAACCCCGCCCATTCGTCTTTGCTATGTAGCATACCCGGTTACCCATGTGGCACACATACCCAAAATTGCGGAGGTGCGCTGTACCACCAAGGTGGTAGCGAGGTCCCTCACTGAAGTAGGTAGGTTAAAAAACCTCGATGTTGTGATGAACCTGAGACAGGAATCCCGCATAGTCTCAGCATGAGGTTGGAGTCAGTTCAACGCGCTGCCGGGATCTTCAAGGGCAGCGGCAGCGCCGAGCGGAAAATTAACCGGACCGAAATATGAGAAGCGTTCACTTAACTGACTCCGTTCAACCGCAGGCAGTGATGCAGAGCGATGCGGCGCGACCACAGGCGGGGCGTGGCGAGCTCTTGATTCGTGTTTTCGCGGCCGGCTTTATTCCGACGGAATTGTCCTGGTATCCGACCACGCATCTCAAGAGCGGCGCCGCACGCAAAGCGGCGGTGCCCGGACATGAATTTTCAGGCGTGGTCGCGGAAATCGGCGAGGATGTCGGCTCGCTCGTGATTGGCCACGAGGTCTACGGAATGAACGACTGGTATTCCGACGGGGCGATGGCGGAGTACTGCGTCGCGCCGTACTTCGGCGTGGCTCTCAAGCCGGAATGCCTCACGCACGTGGAGGCCGCTTCGGTTCCGATCAGCGCGCTGACGGCCTGGCAGGGTCTGTTCGACCATGCGAGGCTCCAGCCGGGCGAGCGCGTTCTGGTTCACGGCGGAGCGGGCGCCGTCGGGGTTTTCGCGGTCCAGCTCGCGCGGCTTCACGGGGCGCGAGTATTCGCAACGGCGTCGGACCGGAATCGTGAACTGGTGGCGAGGTTGGGCGCGGAACAGGTCATCGACTATCGCGAATCCCGCTTTGAAGATTTCGCTAAAGAAATGGACGTCGTGTTCGATACGGTGGGCGGGGAGACGCTGAAGCGTTCCTGGGGCGTTCTAAGTGCCGCCGGACGCATGGTGACGATCGTGTCGACGGAATCGGCGTCGGCCGATCCCAGAGTCGGGCAGGCCTTCTTCATCGTGGAGCCGAATCAAAAACAATTGGGCGAAATCGGCGAGATGCTGACCAGCGGGCGGCTCCGGTGTGTGGTGGACAAGGTGATCCCGTTGTCGGAAGCGCCGGTGGCATACGCGGGCAAAGTTGCAAGAGAAGGCCGCGGCAAGCTGGTCGTCGCGGTCACAAACAATTAATCAGAGAGGCAATCATGACTCAGAGCGCGAAAGCAAAAACCGTGGAACCTAAGCTGGACCTGGGCAGGGAAGCAGTCAGCGAGATTTCCGCCTCGTTACGCACGTTGTTGGCGGATGTCTTCAGTCTGTATGTGAAGACGAAGAATTTCCATTGGCATATGACGGGGCGTCATTTTCGGGACTACCACCTGCTGCTGGACGAACATGCCGACCAGATTTTCGCGATGACCGACGATATCGCCGAACGGGCTCGCAAGATCGGCGGTTATACCCTCCGCTCCATCGGCGATGTCGCCCGGCATCAGCGATTGAAGGACAACGACGACGGGAGCCTGATGCCGCGCCAGATGCTTTCCGAGCTTCGGGATGACAGTGTCGATCTGACGCGCTACCTCCGCGAAACGCACGAGCTTTGCGGGAAATTTAACGACGTAGCGACCACCAGCCTGATCGAGGTTTGGATCGATCAGACCGAGCGCCGCACGTGGTTCTTGACCGAAATAGTAAGCGAGCTTTGAGAGGGGACATCATGATTCGAAATACGAGTGGACACGAGCTGATCGGTGAGGGCCCGAAGTTCGAGGCCGTGATGGAACAGGTGAATATGGTGGCGCCGGCAGACTGCGCGGTGTTGATTCAGGGCGAAACCGGCACCGGCAAGGAAGTGATCGCGCAGGCCATCCACAGCCGCAGCCAGCGCGCCACCGGACCGATGGTCCGGCTCAACTGCGCGGCGATTCCGGCGGGGCTGCTCGAGAGCGAGTTGTTCGGCCATGAGCGCGGAGCGTTCACCGGAGCGCTGATGCAGCGGATGGGCCGCCTTCAACTCGCCCACCGGGGAACTTTGTTTCTGGACGAGATCGGGGACTTGCCGCTGGAGCTTCAGCCCAAGCTTCTGCGCGCTTTGCAGGAACAGGAGTTCGAACGGCTGGGCAGCTCGCAGACCATCCGGGTGGATGTGCGCGTTGTCGCCGCGACGAATCAGAACCTGGCGCAGATGGTAAACGAGCGGCGCTTTCGAGCCGATCTGTATTACCGGCTGAACGTATTTCCGATCACGCTGCCGCCGCTGCGCGAGCGCACCGAGGACATTCCGGCTTTGGTCCGGCACTTCGTCGCCGAATTCGCGCGGCGCATGAACAAGACCATCGACGAGGTCCCGGAGCATGTGATGGAAGCGCTTCGTTTCCACGATTGGCCGGGAAATATCCGGGAATTACAGAACTTCATCGAGCGGGCCGTGGTGGTCACCGAGGGCCGGATCCTGCGTCCGCCGCTTTCGGAGCTGACGCGCTTAATTCCGGTAACGTCGAATGAGTCCGGCCAAACACTGGCGCACGTGGAGCGGCTCTACATTATCGAGATGCTTCAGAAGACCAACTGGGTGGTCGGCGGCCGCGAAGGAGCCGCGGCCAAGCTGGGGCTGCCGCGGACCACGCTGATCGCGCGCATGCGAAAGCTCGGAATCTCTCGCGCCACGCAAGGGCTGCGGGAAGCGCCGGCTTTAGCTGGCACTTGGGCAGGGAACAGTTTGCAATCGGCGGACTTTCCCGCGGCATTCGCCCATGCCGTCTAGAGCAAGTGAGTGTGGATTTAGCAAGGACCTGGCAGGTGAGAGGAGCATACCGTGATACACGAGCTGATGGAGACTGAGATGTGCGAACCAATCGGTAATCTTGAGCACACGCTCAACCGGGCTTTCCTGGCAGCTCGTCTGCTGACGGGAAGCGCCGGACAAGCGGAGACCGCCGTCCAGGAGGCGATCGGGATATGGGACCCGGACGAGGACACCGAGGAGGCGTTGTTTCAGGAGGTGTTGAAGGCCGCTGTCCGGTTTCCGGCCGAATTCGCGGTGTCCAACTGGGGGGTGTCGAACTGGCGCGAAGCCGGATCGCCTCTTCCCGCCGAATTGCAGGCGGTTTTGCGTCTGTCCCCGCGATTTCGCCAGTGCTACGTGCTGCGGGTCCTTCTGGGCCAGTCCCTGGAAGCGTGTAGCCGGTTGCTCGGCTTAACGTCCGAACGCATAGACGAGTACACTTGCTCCGCGCTGCGGGCCCTGGCACAACCGTCGGCCGCCAGATTTGAGCAAGTGACATTCGAGCAACCGGCTTGGGCGGGCAGGATTCGATGGAACGGCTGACGAACGGTCGTTCCCGATGAATGCACTGGCGGATTTCTTTCAAGGCTCGGATACGACATTAGGGGTTTTCTATCCGAGGCACTGTCTGGTTGCGGTCTTCCCTCGGGAGCAGGACGCGCGCACGGCCGTCGACCGGTTGCGCGCCGCCGGATTTTCCTCGGATCAAATGATCGCCGCATCCGGCAGGGACGCGATCGCGTTAGGCCAGGATGAGGCCGGACTCGGCGGATCGATCATGCAAGCGCTGTCTCGTTTCTTCAAGACGGAACAGTACTACGCGGACAGGGACCTGGACAAAGCGCGCGACGGCGCAGGTTTTCTGATTGTTCGATGCCCCGAAGCGGCCAAGAAGCAAGAAGCATGGGGCATTATCCAACCCCTGAATCCTTCAGCCGCGCGCTATTACGATATCGGCGGCGTCGAGCATCTGGCGGGCGATCCGGACACGGATTGAGCGCCGTCACCACCCGGATTTGGGTAACATAGGTTCATCGTACGACCTTCGCGGGACGTATATGAGCGATCCTACTTGTATCCGGGTTCTGAGTGTCGACGATCATCCGCTTCTCAGGGACGGCATCGCTACGATTATTCGCAGGGAAACGGACATGCTGCTGGTATCGCAGGCGGCAACCGGCGCCGAGGCGATCGAACAATACAGACTACACCGGCCGGATGTAACGCTGATGGACCTGCGGCTGCCGGACATCAGCGGAATCGACGCCATGATCGCCATCCGCACGGAATTTCTCGACGCCCGCATCATCATTCTCACCACCGCCGAGGGCGATGTCGATATTCAGCGCGCGCTCGAAGCCGGGGCCCGGGGTTACCTGCTGAAGAGCATGCCGCCCCGCCAGATGGTGGAAACAATCCGCCAGGTTTACGCCGGCAAGAAACGTGTCCCGCCGGAGGTGGCGGCTCAGCTAGCCGAACATATGAGCGACGAAGGGCTCAGCGAACGGGAAGTCGACGTTCTGCGCCATGTGGCCGAGGGCAATCGGAATCGGGACATCGCGGAGCGCCTGTTCATTTCCGAGGAAACCGTGAAGATGCATCTGAAGCACATCTCGGAAAAGCTGGGCGCCGCGGATCGCACCCAGGCGGTCGCGATTGCCGTGCGGCGCGGCATCATCCATCTTTAAATCACTTCCGCATCAGCCAGACTTCCGACACCTGGCATCCCCGCCCGTTGCCGCCCAGCGCCGGCTCCCGGAACCAGCTCAGATTCAATTCACCATTTTGGGTTGCCTCTTTGGGGATATCGAATTCCACGGGCGCCACCGGCGATGGTTTCACGATCAGCGGATGAATTTCGATGGAGCCATTCGCGATCAACCGGATCTTAACGTTCGGACTATCACCGCCATAAACCACGCGGATCTTGTATTGGGCGGCGCGGTCGAGGCCTTCGTAGCGCATTCGCAGCGGCGCGTTATTGAGCGATTCGGCTTGATTCCACCACGAACTCCGGGAGTCCGGCCGGTAGGAGAATCCGGTCAGTGGCGACTCGAGAAATGCAGGATCGGTCGCGTAGTCCTTGCCGCGGACCAGATGCGGCTGGCGCTCCAGATTTCCTAAATCGTCGTAGAAGCCGCCGGGGCCGGGGTCCTCCCAGTTGAGGATGCGGTCCAGCGCGCTCAGGCGGCCGGCCTCGTCATTTTTGAGCCGCAGCTCCGCGAACGTGCGCCTAAGCCACAGGCGATTGTTCAACGGCACGTCGATTGTGTCCAGGTTGGCTCCGCGATCTATCGAGATGGCTTTGTATCGTGGCACGCTCAACTGCATCCGGATGCTCTGGAATAGAGCTTCGGCAAGCTCGAACACCCGCGCGCGCCACTCCGGCGCAGGAGCCGCAACAGCAATCTGGCCGATCTGCTCCTCGGCGCGGCCCATCGCCGCCATCGAACCCACGGCCTTCGCATTTCGAAGTTCGGACATGGCGCGTTGTTCGGCCTGCGTTTCCTGAATCAGGCGGGCCCGGGTGTAGGCGTCATAATACGCGCGATAGAGCGCCTGCTGGAAACGCCAGTTCGCGAGCGTCGCGGGCGACGCCTCGCGTTCCATCTTCTGAAACTGAGCGAGCGTCGCATAGACGGTCTCGTTCGAGCGCAGCGGCCCTCGCCAGTTTCGTTCCAGCGCCAATAGCCCTTGCGCGAAGGAATCCGCCTGCCGGTATCCGATGAAGTACCGTGCATACTCGCGAAGGATATCGAGAACGTCGGCGTCCGGGTTCCATCCCAGCGCGCTCCAGATCATTTTGTTGACGTCATCGTTGCATCCTTCGGAATACGTGAGCGATCCGACGGTGTACGGCGCGAACAGCCGGAAGATGGCGGCTTCATCCACGGGCCGCGGATTGATTCCTTCACGAGCTTCCGTCGCGGCATACGCGACATCCCAATCGGGCACGGGATATTGCGACTGACGGCTATGGGTGATGTCGGGATAATGCCGGATCGGATAACGCTTCGGCACGGCCGCGCGCAGTTCCGGAAGGCTCAGGCGGATCTGGGGCCCGAAGACGACACCCGACAGCCAGCCTGGTTCGCGATCCTTGAGAATGCCCAGAAATTCGTCCATCCATTCGCGATTGAAACTTTGCGGCGACATCCACATCTGGGCGTTGGGATGATAACGGCGCAGATTGGCGGTCTGCTTTTCGAGCAGCGACATCAAGACGCCCGGCTGCGTGTGGCCCGGATCTCCGCCCGGCACGAACACCGCGTCGACGCGCGGCAACTGGCGGAATACATCGCCCCATTCCCGAAGCGCAAACTCCACTGTTTTGGGATCGGAATAGTCGCGATCCATGGCCGGGTACCAGATCCAGACATCGAGACCGTATTCGTTCGCCAGGCGCGACATTTCGACCATCATCTGCATCGGCGGAAGCGGAAAGTGCGGGCTGTCCGCGGCATCGTCGGACCGGGGAGGAATCAGCTCGATCGCGTTCGCGCCGAAGACCACCAGATCCCGGATGTATTGTTCCCACATAGGAACGCTCCAGCCATCGTAAGAATTGGTCTTGGGCCGGTACCCGAGCTGGTGCCCGCGCAACGGATATCTCGGCGCGGACTCGATCTTAAGGCCATCGGGCGCTTCGACGGTGTCGCGCTCCATGTGGAGTTGTCGCAGAAGAGCGCCGACGCCAAAAAGCGTCCCCCGCGGATCGTTGCCGGTCACTGCGATCGTCGTGCTTTGTGCTTCAGTTTGCTCTTCAATGCTAAATCCGTCACGCGGGGAAGCGCGTTCGCGGGAAGGCCCGACCAGGATCGCCGCCCCTGAGCCAGGCCGCCGTTCCGCAACCGGCAAACGAATCCGCGTGCGTTTTTCGATTTCATCCACCAGCATCGCGGCCGCCTTGCGTTCCGGGCTTGGAGCACCCGCCGACACGACCACCGTCGCGTTTTTCAAGTCGATCGCCGGCGCCGGCGCGATCAGGGCGAGTGCGACATAGCACGCAAGACGCATGTTTCAGTTTCTCCTATTCATTCAAGCTCAGAACATCCGGCGAAGAAACCAAGATAAAGATTTGCGATCACCCGGCCGATCATACTATGACCGGTTTCGGGCGAAAGTGAGTACCCGCTTACTCTCGTGCGCGGGTCCGTGTCGCGCCTGGATGACGCAAGAGCGGCACGGAGCCGCAAGCATGAGCGAGCGGGTCGTCGCATGCCTCTCAGGGCCCGCCTAAGGGAGAAAGCATATGAGCAAACGCATCGTTTTCTGCGCCGATGGGACTTGGGACAGCTCGGGCAACAATACGAATGTCTACCGGATCTTCAAAGCGCTCCAGACCACTGCCGATCAGGTTCCTTACTACGACGACGGCGTTGGCTCGGACGGATTGGCGATTGAGAAATTGATCGGCGGCGCATTCGGTGTGGGGCTGTTTCAAAAAATCAAAGACGGCTATACAAAGATCGCCCAGGTCTACGAGAAAGACGACGAGGTGTTCCTGTTCGGCTTCAGCCGCGGCGCCTACACGGCGCGCTGCCTGGCTGGAATGATTGCGGTGTGCGGCCTACCGACCGCGAATTTCACGGACCAGGTGGTCGAAACCGCTTTTCAGGCATATCG
>Ga0070731_10004530_pt1 | contig 11902 bp, 11 predicted proteins | sample Coa_R1_2_FD_66448 | JGI IMG/M metagenome (GOLD analysis project Ga0070731, IMG submission 66448) | Surface soil microbial communities from Centralia Pennsylvania, which are recovering from an underground coalmine fire - Coalmine... | ecosystem: Environmental > Terrestrial > Soil > Unclassified ... | reverse complement strand
GATCGGCGGCCGGGAGGTCGCCGGAACGTGACGATCGTCCCCGGCAGCGGCCACTCGATCTGGCTCGACGGGCAGCTCGTCGACGGTCGCGGTCCGCACCTGAGCGTCACCGACCGTGGCTTCCAGCTCGGCGACGGCCTGTTCGAGACCGCCCGCGCGCGGCGCGGGATCGTGATCGAGCTCGACGAGCACCTCGAGCGCCTGCGCGCCGGCTGCGCCGTCCTTGGCCTGAACCTGTCCGCCGGCGACGACCAGCTGGCCGAGGGCATCGCCGAGCTCCTCGCCGCCGAAGGGATGGCGGGCACCGGAGCCGGCGCCGGTGCGCCGGTTGGCGACGCGGCGATCCGGATCACGGTCAGTCGCGGACCGCTCGAGCGGCGCGGCCTCCTGCCCCTGGGCTTCGAGGACCTGGTGGCGACGATCGTCGTCCAGGCGTGGCCGTATGTCGCTACGGCGCCCGAGCTGCTGGAGCGGGGTGTGCGGGCCGTGACCAGCTCGATCCGCCGTGATCCGTCCTCGCCCCTCGCCGGCGTCAAAACGACGTCGCGCGCCGACTACGTCTACGCCCGGTTGGAGGCCGCCCGGGCAGCGGCCGACGACGCCCTGTTCCTGACCCTGGATGGCCGGCTGAGCGAGGCGACCGCCGCGAACCTGTTCGTGATCGCGGGAACGACCTTGGCCACGCCGCCGTTGAGCGCGGCGATCCTCGCCGGCACGACCCGGACCTGGTTGCTGGCCCACGCCGAGCAGCTGGGCCTGACCCTGGCCGAGGTGGACCTCCGACCGGCCGAGCTCCTCGCCGCGGACGAGGCGTTCCTGACCGGGAGCGTGGCCGGGATCGTGCCCCTCGTCGCCCTCGACGGCCAGGCCATCGGGCCCGGCCGGCCGGGCCCCCGGACCGGGGCCCTGCGCGCCGCCCGCGAGGACTGGATCGATGCGATGTCGATGGCCGCCCTGCTGCCCCAGCCGGGCGATTGAGCGGCTCGTGACCCGGGATGAGCTGATCCTGCGCACCCGCCAGCTGGTGGACGAGGGCGATCGCCTCCAGCAGAGCCCATCGTTGGGCGCCCTCCAGGTCTGGCTCCAGCTCTCCGACGAGCTGCTCAGCCGGGCGTGGGGGACGATGGATCGCTACCACCTGAGCTGGCTGATGGTCGGCAAGTCCCGGACGATCATCCGCGGCCGGCCGATGCAACCTGATGAGGAGGCGGCCTACGTCCGCGAGGTGGCCGAGCAGAAGACGGCCGCCCTGCGGATGAGCCTGACTGCGGCGGAGCGCAACCGGATGCCCTTCGTCGGCGAGACCGAGACGTGACCGAGCCCGCGCTCGGCGGTGAGGCCCAGATCCCCCAGCCCGATCCGATTGCGGCCGAGTACCTGCGCCTGGCGCTCCGTCTCGACCAGCACCTGCCCGGCTTCGTCGACGGCTACTTCGGGCCGGCCGGACTCAAGGCCCAGGTCGATCTCGAGCAGCTCCGACCGCCCCAGCTCCTGGCGGTCGATGCCCGGGCCCTGCGCGAGCGGCTGGCGGCGGAGCGACCCACCGGCCCGCGGGCGGCCTGGATGCACGCCCAGCTGGTGGCGATCGAGGCCAACGCACGGGCGCTCACCGTGGCGCCCCAGGGCTACACGGGGACGGCCTATCTCGAACATGTCCAGGCCTGTTTCGACAGGTTGCCCGAACGTCGCCCGGCCGAGCTCTTCGCCGCGGCCCGGGCGGACGTCGACCGGCTCCTGCCCGGGCCGGTCCCGGCGATCGAGCGATTGGCCGCCTGGGATGCCGCCCTGACGATCCCGACCGACCGATTGCGCGCCGTGATCGACTGGCTGCTCCCGATCCTGCGCGAGCGAGCCGGCTCGCTCTTCGGGCTGCCGGCGGGCGAAGCCCTCCAGGTCGGCCTGGTGACCGGCCAGCCGTGGTCGGGCTACAACTGGTACGACGGCGGCCTGCGCTCGCGGGTGGACATCAACACCGACCTGCCCGTCCGGGCGCCGGACCTGCTCGGGTTGCTGGCCCACGAGGCCTACCCGGGCCACCACCTCGAGCACGCCTGGAAGGAGGCCCGGCTCGTCCGGGCCGAGCGGCGGGTGGAGTGCAGCGTGCTCCTGATCAACACCCCCGAGTGCCTCGTCAGCGAGGGCCTGGCCGACCTGGGCCGGCGGTTCGCCACGACCCCGAACGAGGAGCCAGGTCTCCTGGTCGAACTCCTCGAGCGAGCCGGTCTCGCGGCGCGCAGCGACGGCCGTTCGGCTGCCGACGTGGCCGCGGCCGCGATCGCCCTCCACGCGCCCCGCCGCCGGCTGGGCGAGTTCGCGGTCAATGCCGCGCTGCGCCGCCACGCCGACGGCGCCGATCACGCGACCGTCCGGCGCGAGCTGGAGCAGGTCGCCTTGTTCGCGCCCGAGCGCGCCGAGAAGCGGCTCGAGTTCATCGAGCATCCCCTGTGGCGGACCTACGTCTTCGTCTACGCCGAAGGCGAGGCGCTCCTCGGGCGCTGGCTCGACGAGGTCCCCGAGGCAGACCGGGCGGCGCGGTTCGGCCGGCTCCTCGTCGAGCAGCTGACCCCGGCCACGATCGCGGCCGAGGTCAACCCAGCTACAGCCGGTTAGGGCGTCGCCGAGCCCGAGGGGGCCTCGGAGCTTGGCGCCGTGCCCGACTCGGTGCCCTTGACCGAGGTGGTCATCGGCCCGTTGTCGTCGCGGACGGCATAGCAGGTGACGCTCCGGTCGCCGTTCGACCAGCCGTCCGAGAGCGGATAGAAGTAGCCGATCGAGAGGTCCGGACTCGAGTCGAGGTCGGTCCCGACGTACTGCTGGAAGGCCGGCTTGCAGGCGTTCCCGACGAACGTGTCGAAGTCGCTGACCTCCGGGTAGACGTCGGTCGCCGGGGCGTAGTCGCCGACGAAGATCACCTCGCCGGTGTGGCTCTCGGTGCAGGGATGGTGCTGGACGGTGTCGACGGTGTCGTCTTCGCTGGCGAGCGTCGGGACGTCGAAGCAGTCCCCGACCTTGAGGTCGCCGACCGCCTTGGGGCCCAGGGCGTTGACCACCACCGCCACGACGACGATCGCCAGGATGACGACGCTGATGATGATCGGCCGGAGACGGCCGCCCCCCGGGCGCTTGGCCGGCTGCAGCGGCGCGCCCGGCGTCCAGCCGGCCGGCGCGGCACCGGGTGCCGCCGCGGACGGCGCGCCCCAGGCGTCGCTCGGCGGGGGCGGGCTGGCGGGCGTCCCGAAGCCACCCGTCGCGGGTGCCCCGAAACCGCCGCCGGTGGGCATTCCGAAGCCGGCGCCGGAGTCTGCTGGTGCCGCGGGCGGGGCCGGCGGCTCGCTGCTGGACCAGGCGGACCCTGCGTCCGGGGTCGTTGGCGCGGCTGCCTCAGCATCGGCCGGGGACTGGCTGGGTTCCGCCGGACTGGACTGCTGCTCGGGCAAGCCCGCGCCGCCGGGGACGATTGGGTCGGTCATATCCACCTCCTGCGCGCAGGATAGCGGCGCGCTCGAGGGCTGCGCTAGACTCTGGCGCAGTGAGCCACCCCGCCCTCGGGCTGCCGCCCCTCGATCCCACTGCCGGACTGCCGGCCGCCGCCGCGCGCCTCAAGGCCGCCCGCCAGCGGATCGGTGTCCGGGCCCTGGAGGTCGCCCTCGACCTGGATCCGACGATCACCGTCCACAACGACGAGACCGGGATTCGGCTCCTCCTGCGCGACGCCGAGGTCCTGATCGACGAGGTCGCCGATTCGATCGCGACCGGCAGCGTGGCCGCGATCCATTCATGGGCCGAGCAGGCATCGGTGATCTATCGCCGCCGGCGGGTGCCGATGGACAACGTGATCGCCCTGTGCGAAGGCGTCCGGGAGGCCGGCCAGTCGGTCCTGGGGCCCGCCGAACGGGCCGCGGCCGACCTGGCCATCGACACGGCGATCGAGCGCCTGCGCTGGCAGCGCCGGCTCGCCGGGGATGCCCGCAAGCGGAACCGGATCCTCCAGTTCATCTACAAGGGCGCCTGAGGCGATGACCGTCAAGTGGGTCAAGACCGACCCGCTGGTGATGAACGGCGAGCCGTTCTGCTACGGCAGCCGGCTGACCGTCCGGCAGCTGCTCGAGCTGCGCCGCAACGGCTACGACCTGACCCGCCTGCTGACCGAGCACCCCGAGCTACGGGCGATGGGCATCGCCAGTGCCTACGCCTTCGCCGCCGAGCACCGGGCGAGCTACAGCACGTTCTTCGAGGCCGATGGCTCGCTCGCCGGCCCGGGCTACAGCCCGGCCGAGGCCGAGCTGTTGCCCGAGCACCTGCGCCTCGCGGGCATCGTCGTGAAGGGCGCCGGCCAGCCGGCCTGAGGCCCGCGACCGGCGGCCATTTCCGACCCATCTGGTAGGATTTCTCCATGACCGATCAGATCACGGATCCCGCCACAACGGACGCGGCGCCGTTCGACGCCGAGCGACGGGCCACCGAGCTGGCCATCCTCGATGCGTTGCGGGCCGTCGTCGACCCCGAGATCGGGATGAACGTGGTCGAGCTGGCCCTCATCCGGCAGATCATCCTCGGGCCGGAGTCGACCGAGATCAAGATGATCCTGACCACGCCGTTCTGCCCCTATGCCGGGTCGATGATCCAGCAGGTCAAGGAGCAGGCCGAGTCGGTCGTCGAACACGACGTGAAGGTCACCCTCCTGGCCGAGCGCTGGGATCCCCGCGACGCGGGCCTGATGTGGTGAGCCGGTAGCGCGAATGGATCGGATCGACTCGGTCGTGAGCACCGGCCGAGGGGATGACGGGACGACTGGGCTGCTGTACGGCGGCCCGCGCATTCGCAAGGACGACGCCCGGACCGAGGCCTACGGCACGGTCGACGAGGCGGTCGCCGCGCTGGGCCTGGCCCGCGCCGAGCTTGGCGTCAAGAGCCAGTACGGGATCCTGAGCCCGGGCCTGGCCTCGGTGGGCGAGCTGATCCTGCGGCTCCAGCGCGAGCTGTTCGTGGTGGGCGCCGAATTGGCGACGACCCCGGCCGCGGTGGACCGGCTGGTCGACGGCCAGACCCGCGTCTCGGCGGCGATGGTCGATGCCCTGACGGCCCTCGTCGTCGACCTCGAGAAGCGGATCGAGATGCCCCGCGAGTTCGTGGTCCCGGGCGAGACCCGGACGAGTGCCGCGCTGGAGCTCGCCCGCACGATCATCCGCCGCGCGGAACGCCGCGCAGTCACCCTTGAAGAGCGGGGATTGCTCAGCGGCGAGCACCTGCTACCGTATTTGAACCGGTTGGCCGATCTGGTCTGGGTTCTGGCCCGGGTCGCCGAGCAAGCCGAAGCGAGAACCAGCACCCCAGCGCGGCCCGGTGGCCGCAAGCGGACGAAGGAACAGCAGCCATGAACTACTTCCAGACACCCTCCCAGCTCGGCGTCCGGCCGGCAGCCCGTCTGTCGACCGGCCTGGTCAGCCAGGCCCTGGCCTGGATGTTTGCGGGCCTGGCGATCACCGCGGTCGTGTCCTGGTTCGTGTCCAACGACGCGACCCTGGCCGCCGCCGCCCAGACCCTGTTCCTGCCCGGGATCATCGTCCAGCTGGTGCTGGTGATCGTCATCAGCGGCGGGATCCGGCGCCTGTCGGCGACCGTGGCCCTGGGCCTCTTCTTCGTGTATGCCGCCCTGACCGGGTTCGTCTTCTCGATCCTGTTCCTGGCCTACAACCTGCCCACGATCACCCTGGCCTTCGCCAGCGCGTCGGCGATGTTCGGCGCCTCGGCGGTCTTCGGCTTCGTGACCAAGCGCGACCTGAGCGTGTTCGCCCGGTTCTTCCTGATGGCCCTGATCGGGATCATCGTCGCGTCGTTGCTGAATGCGTTGATCTTCCAGAGCAGCACCGGCAGCCTGCTGATCTCCTACCTGGGCGTTGGCCTGTTCGCCGGGATCACGGCCTGGGACATCCAGCGGATCAAGAACGGCGACCTGGCGGCGATGGCCGGCTCGCTGGAGAAGGCCTCGGTCATCGGTGCCCTGCACCTGTACCTCGACTTCATCAACATGTTCCTGTTCCTGCTCCGGATCTTCGGCGGCGGCGGCCGGCGCTAGGCGCGGCCCAGGCACTCCTCGATCCGCTCGGCGGGCAGGGCCACCGAGTAGTAATAGCCCTGGCCCCGGTCACAGGCCAGGCGGCGTAGCCAGTCGCGCTGCTCCACGGTCTCGATGCCCTCGGCCGTGACCTCGATGCCCAGGCCATGGGCCAGGGAGATGACCGCCTGCACGATCGGCAGGTTGGCGTCGTCGTCGACCAGGCCGGCGACGAACGAGCGGTCGATCTTGATCGTGTCGAGGGGCAGGTGCTTGAGGTACGCGAGCGACGAATAGCCGGTCCCGAAGTCGTCGAGGACCAGCTTGACCCCCAGCGACCGGAGCGCCTGGAGGGCACGGATCGCCGCGTCCGAGCTGTCCATCACCACCGACTCGGTGATCTCCAGCTCGAGGCTCGCCGCGGGCAGGCCGGTCTCGGCCAGGATCGCCTCGATCTGGGCACCCAGGTCGGGCTGGGCGAACTGGCGGGCCGACAGGTTGACGCTGATCATCGGCCGGCCGTCGGGCAAGAGCGCCTGCCAGGCCTGTGCCTGGCGGCAGGCCGTCTCGAGGACCCAGCGGCCGATGGGCAGGATCAGGCCGGTCTCCTCGGCCAGCGGGATGAAGGCGAGCGGCGGGACCAAACCGCGCTCGGGATGCTGCCAGCGGACGAGGGCCTCGAAGCCGACGACCCGGTCGGTGGCCAGGTCGACCAGTGGCTGGTAGTGCAGGACCAGCTCGTTGCGCTCGATCGCGTGGCGGAGATCCGATTCGACGTCCAGCCGTTCCAGCGTCTCGCTGTTCATGCCCGGCTCGAAGAAGGCCTGGTGGCTGGTCTGGTCCGCCTTGGCCCGGTTGAGCGCGATCTCGGCGTCGCGCAGCAGGTCGCCCGGGTCGGCGACGCCGGGCGCCCCGATCACGATGCCCATACTGGCGCTCAGGAACACGTCCCGGCCGTCCACGCCGTACGGCTCATGCAGTGCCGCGTCGAGTCGATCAGCCAGCTCGCGGGCTTCGGCCGGCGAGGAGATCCCGTCGAGCATCACCGCGAACTGGTCGCCCCCGAAGCGGGCTACCGTGTCGCCCGGCCGGACGCCGAGGGCCAGGCGCTGGCCGACCTGGGCCAGCAGCCGGTCGCCGACCGCGTGGCCGAGCGTCTCGTTGACGAGCGTGAAGCGAACCAGGTCGACGAGGATGATCGCGACCGGATCGTCGTCGTCCTGGCGAACCCAGGTCAGTGAATGGGCGCAGCGGTCCAGGAACAGGGCCCGGTTCGGGAGACCGGTCACCGGGTCATAGAACGAACGCTGGCTGATCTCCTCCTCGAGCCGGCGCCGCTCGCGCAGGTCGTGGACCGAGACGACCCCGACGATCGAGCCGTCGGCATCGGGCATCTCCCGCCAGACCACCTCGACCGGGATCGTCCCGCCGTCAGCCGCCAGAGCGGTCGCCTCGAACGGAGCGTTCGAGGCCGGGCTGAAGCCCTTGACCTGCTCGCGCGTCTCGGGGGCCGCGAACTCGAGCAACGAGTGTCCGATCACCGCCTCGGCGGGATGGCCGAGCAGCCGGGTGAAGGCCTCGTTGACCTCGATGATCCGGCCATCGCGATGGATCGCGATCGCCTCGTTCGTCGCGTCAGCCAGCCGCCGGAAGCGCTCCTCGCTGCGGCGCAGGGCGTCCTCGGTCGCGACCCGCTCACGCACCTGGCGCTGGGTTGTCTCGAACAGGCGGGCGTTGTCGAGGGCGATCGAGGCGAGCTGGGCGAACCGCCCGAGCACCGCGATCTCGCGCTCGCCGTACTGGTGGAGGGGACTGCCCGAGCCGACGCCCAGGACCCCGACCACCACCCCGTCCGAGGTGAGCGGAACACCGATCACGGAGCCGAACTGGCCGACCGGCATGTCCGCCGAACGGTTGGCCCATGCGTCGTAGTCGGGAATCGCCATCGGCCGGCCGGTCTGCCAGACGGTGCCGCCGACCCCGACGCCGCGCTCGAGCCGGAACCCCAGCCACGAGGCGAATAGGCCGCTGCCGACCTTGACCACCAGGTTGTCGTGGTCCTCGTCGACCAGGTACAGGTAGCCGCTCGTGGCGCCCAGCAGGGCCGAGGCTCGCTTGACGATCGCGTCGAGCAGCTCGCCTGGATCGAGGCGGTCCATGAGCTTGACCGCGGTGTCGTGCAGCGCGCTGAGGTAGGCCTCGCGGGCAACGGCGCTCTCGACCGTCTCGCGGGCGGTGCTCGGCTTGGACAGGAACAGCTCCGCGTCGGCCGCCGCGACGAGCTCCGCCTTCGACTGGCCATCGGCCGGGAAGCAGGAGATGCCGACCGTGACCGTCACCGGCGCCCGGTGGTTGCTGGTCAGGGCGGCGACGGCCCGCTGGATCCGGGCGGCGACCTCTTCGGCTCCGGCCCGGGTCGTCGCCCCGACGATCGCCGAGAACTCGTCGCCGCCGTAGCGATAGGCGCGATCGGTGGGCCGGATCGAGGCCACGATCGCTTCCGCGATCGAACCCAGCAGGGCATCGCCGGCCGGATGGCCCTGGGTGTCGTTGAAGCGCTTGAACGAGTCGAGATCGAGCATCAGGACCGCGAATCGCTCGGCGGCACGCTGCTCGATCGCGAGGCCCAGGTCACGCTGGAAGGCGCCGTGATTGCCCAGGCCGGTCAGGCTGTCATGGTCGGCCCGGAGCTTCATCGCCAGGTGGGCTTCGGCGTTCTGGAGGGCGATCGAGGCCTGCCCGCCGAACAGCTGGGTCAGCTCGAACTCGTACTCGGTGAAGTGCGATTCGACGCCACCCATGCGGGCCACGTTGAGCGTCCCGATCACGTCGCCCCCGACCTGGAGTGGGACGATCAGCATCGACTCGGGCTCGACCGGCGTGCCCGGGATCTGGACGCAGCGGGGATCCTCCAGCGCGTCATTGCACAGGACCGCCTGGCGATGGTCGATCGCCCAGCCGGTGATCCCGACCCCGATGGGCATCTGCTCGCGCAGGATCACCTCGGCGAAGCGATCCCGGGCGATGACCGCCCAGCGCCGGCCGGTGTCCCGGTCGACGCGGTAGATGGTCAGTGCGTCGTAGGCCACCACTTCCTTGAGGAGGTCGGCGATCGTATCGAGCACGGCGACCGGGTCGAGGGTCGCCAGCAGCTCGCTGTTGACCTCCAGCAGGCGGCGCTGGCCGGCCAGCCGCAGCTCGAGCTCGGCCTGCTGGCGGCGGACTCGTTCGGCGTTGTCGGCGTTGACCAGGGCCTGGGCCGCGTGGTCGGCGAAGATCGACAGGGTCGCCTCGTGGTCCGCGCTGAACCGGTTGCGTCCGAGCTTGGCCAGCACGATCAGGCCCTCGACGCGATCGTCATAGGCGACCGGGACGATCAGCATCGACTCGGGTCCCGTGGTCGCGCCGACCAGCATGCCCCTGGCGTCCGACTCGGCGTCGGACACCACCAGGGCCTGGTTGTGGGCCGCCACCCAGCCGGTCAGCCCTTCGCCGATCCGGACCCGGAGCATGTCGGCCTGGACCTCGGGGATGCCCATGAAGGCGCCGTGGAAGGCGATCGGCTCGCACGTCCCGCGCTCGTGATCGATCCGGTAGACCCGGATGTTGTCGAAGTCGATCAGCTTGCGGGTCGCGGCGACGATCGCCTCGCCGATCGCCGGCACGTCGGTCAGCCGGCTGAGGCGCCCGCCCAGGTCCTGGATCGCCCGGAGGCGGGCGGCCAGCTCGCGAGTCTCGGCCCACAGCCGCCCGTTGGCGACCGCCGACGCGACCTGGTCGGCAAAGGCCCGGGCCAGCTCGAGCTCCTCGGCCGGCCAGGCCCGTTCGGTCGAGTGGTAGAGGGCCAGCACGCCGAGCGCCGAGTCGCCGAAGACGATCGGCACGAAGCACGACGTCCGGATCCCGTCACGCAGCTCGGCCGCCCGGATCACCGACGCGTCGGCACCCTCGCGGGGATCGCTGAGGACCTGGATCTGGCGCTCGCGGACGCAGCTGACCAGGGCGTCGTCATCGGCCAGGGTCGTGCGCGTCGTCGCCTCGCGCAGGCCTGGGCTCAGGCCGCGATGGGCCGCCAGCCGGAAGGGCTGGGCCAGGTCGGGGTCGTACAGCCACAGGGCGGCTCGGTCGGCACCGAACAGGGCCGATGACGCTTCGATGACGTCGGCCAGGATCGTGTCCAGGTCCATCCGGCCCGAGACCTCTCCGGCGATCCGGCGGAGCGCCTCGCCCCGTCCGCTGCCGTCCGGTCGGTCGTCGGTCGAGGGCCCGCCACCCGATCCAGGATCAGGCGCAGCCCCCGGCGCGGGCAGGCGCACCTGTGTCCCGAGGCCGATCGATTCCCGACGGGCGACGAACCGCTCGACATCGCGGCGACGGACCCGGCGGTCGCCGCGGCGATTGATCCGGACGCTCGACAGACGGCCGCTGGAGCACCACGACCGAACGGTGTTGCGATGGACGCCTGCCATCCGGGCGGCCTCGGCCATCGTGATCAGGTCGCCGGACGCAGATCTGTCGAAAACAGGCGCCACCCGGGTCGGACCTCCACGACTCATGCCGGCGCTGCGGCTGCCGATGAAATGGAGCGCGCCCCCGAGCTCGCTGTGGACTCCGCGCTTCGATTGCACCGTACGCTTCGGTCCCGTGTGCATGAATAGCCCGGATGTACCGGTCGAGGGTAGACTCGACGCCGATGGCGAGGCGACGGCGACCCTTCCGCGAATCAACGACATTCCGGGTGCTGGTGGTGCTGTTCGTGCTGGGCTTCATCCTCCTGCTCGCCCTGCCGGCGGCCGGCTTCGCGACGCTGCCCAGCGCCACGCCCTTCAACGGCGGCGCGTCGCTCCTGCCCTGACGGCTCAGGCGGGCAGCAGCCCCGCGATCGAGTCGAGCACGACGTCGGCCAGCGGTTCGAGCTCCGAGCGCCGCCCGATGCCCGACAGGACCGCGACCCGCAGCTCCACGCCGGCGGCCGTGGCCATGGTCATGTCGGCGACCGAGTCACCGATCATCGCCGTCCGCCCGACGGCGACCCCCAGCGTGCGGCAGGCCGCCAGGATCGTGTCCGGCGCCGGCTTCGAGGGCAGCCCGTCGTCGGCGCAGACCAGCGCTTCGACGAACCCGTCGACGCCCAGGGCCTGCAGGGTGGCTTCGGTCGGCGCCCGATCGTCGGAGGTGACGACCGCGATTCGACAGCCCTTCGCCCGGAGTGACCCGAACAGGGCCGCCAGGTCGGCCAGGGGATGGGCCAGCAGGACCGGGTCGGGTGGCAGCCAGGCATCGTCGACCAGGCCGGCCGCGGCCGCCGGCGAGCGGCCCGTGGAACGGACCACGACATCGGTCGTCATCCGGCGCAGGTCGGCCATCGGCGTCGCGGCCAGCGGCGAACCGGGCCTCGTCCGGCGCAGCTTGGTGTCGTAGCCAATCCGCTGGTGGAGATCACTCCGGATCGGCTGCGCGAGGCTAGCCTCGAGGCGGTCGGCGAGGCTCTCGGCCCAGCCGCCCCACATCACGTCGAAATCGATCAGCGTGCCGTCCTTGTCGAAGACGACCAGCTCGATTCCCGAGAAGTCGATCGGGCCCGCCGGCCCGCTGGGACTCACGCCGCGTCCAGGTCCTCGGGCGCCGCCGCGGCCGCGACCGCCGCCTTGTCGAGGACGAGGCAGGCCTCCGGCGGGAACGAGATGGTGATGGCGGTGCCGCGATCGGGCACGGCCAGGTTCGGGTTGTTGAACGTGTCGAACGAGATCACGCCGCTGCCGTCGGTGAACTTCACCCGGACCCGGACGATCGAGCCCAGGAAGGTCACGTCGTCGACGACGCCATTCAGGCTGTTCAGGCCGTCCC
>Ga0070731_10004529_pt1 | contig 11903 bp, 11 predicted proteins | sample Coa_R1_2_FD_66448 | JGI IMG/M metagenome (GOLD analysis project Ga0070731, IMG submission 66448) | Surface soil microbial communities from Centralia Pennsylvania, which are recovering from an underground coalmine fire - Coalmine... | ecosystem: Environmental > Terrestrial > Soil > Unclassified ... | reverse complement strand
CGACGCTCAGCCCGGGCGGCCCCCTTGCCTCCCCGCGGCCGCGCCGTCGCCTTGATCAGATTGACGGTCGCCATGGTGTAATCCTGTCCTAAAAGCCCGTGATATGTGAGATTTTCCGCAAGCCGCCTCCAGGGGTGGAGCCGCGGATGCCGCGCTTATACCTGCGGGGACATTGAAAAACAAGAATATGAGCCACCGGTTGAGGCGGCTCAGGCGGGTGCCCAAACTGCTTGCGGTAGCGAGCGTCTCGGGGGGCGATTAGGTCGAAGGCCCGGTTTTGCCGAGCGCGGCTTCAAGGGCCGCCACACGCGCCTTCAGCGCTTCGTTTTCCTCACGCGCGATGCGAGCCATATCTTTAACGGCCTCGAAATCCTCGCGGCGGACAACATCAAGTTCGCGCAAAACTCGCTCGGCCTGGGTGCGAAAAAGCGTTTCAAACTCGCGCCGGACCCCCTGCGCGGCCCCCGCCGCATCGTTCATCAACCGCGCAACTTCGTCGAAGAAACGATTTGTCGTCTGCACCATGGTCGCCTCCGGAAACTCGCTGACGGAGCCCCGCTTGCTATGCTTCCAAACAATGGCAATGGTAAGCCGCAGCCGCAAGGGGGCGGCCCGATAACCTGGCACCTTGGGGATGTCCAGCCGATGCTTGTCTTGCCGGTCTTGCCGTATCCCGCCATCAACCCGGTACTCATTCACATTGGGCCGTTGGCCGTGCGCTGGTATGCGCTGGCCTACATTGTCGGCATTCTCGCCGGCTGGTTTTACGCGCGGCACATTATTGCTTCGGAGCGGCTATGGGGTGGACCGGCGCCGCTCACCGTCATCGACTTCGACGACTTTATTATTTGGATTACGCTCGGCATCATCCTCGGTGGGCGCACCGGGTATGTGCTGTTCTACAATCTGCCGGTCTTTGTGGCGCACCCCATCCAGATCTTCGAGCTTTGGAACGGCGGCATGTCGTTTCACGGCGGCGTGCTGGGCTGCATTGTCGCCATCGTTGGCTTCGCGCTGCACCGGGGCATCCCGGTGCTGTCGCTTGGCGACGTGACGACGGCGGTCGCACCAATCGGTTTGTTTCTCGGCCGCATCGCCAATTTCATCAACGGCGAGCTATGGGGCCGGCCAACCGACGTGCCCTGGGCCATGATCTTTCCCAATGGCGGTCCAGTTCCGCGTCATCCAAGCCAGCTCTACGAAGCCGCACTGGAGGGGATTGTTCTGTTCATCGTCCTCAACGCGCTGGTGCGCTTCGGGGCGCTCAAGCGGCCCGGCGTGGTCACTGGATGCTTCGGCGTAGGTTACGGAATTGCACGCATCACCTGCGAATTTTTTCGCGAACCGGACGTGCAGCTCGGCTTTCTGTGGGGCGGCCTCACGATGGGAATGCTATTGTGCGTTCCGTTGATGCTGATCGGTATTGCCATACTCGCGTACGCGTTCAGTAGTGAACCCAAGCCAAAAGATGGCTGACGAACTCTCTCCGCTTGAAACAGAAATCCGCAGACTCATCCGCGTCGCCGGGCCGATGCCGATCGCCGAATACATGCGGCTGTGTCTGACCCATCCGCAGCACGGCTATTACATCAAGCATGATCCGATCGGCGCCGGCGGTGATTTCATCACCGCCCCCGAGATCAGCCAGATGTTCGGCGAATTGATCGGCGTCTGGCTGGCGACGGTCTGGCAGCGGATGGGCGCCCCGGAGAACGTGCGCTTGATCGAACTCGGCCCCGGACGTGGAACCATGATGGTCGACGCCCTGCGCGCAGCAAAAAAGGTGCCGGCTTTTCTCAACGCCATTGTGCTGCACCTGGTCGAGGTCAGCCCGACGTTGCGTAGGACACAGGAGGAACGGATCGGGCCCGTTGGCGTGCCGACACATTGGCATTCCGAGCTCGAGGACGTCCCTTCCGGCCCCTCCCTGGTCGTTGCCAACGAGTTCATCGATGCGGTGCCGATCCGACAGGCCATCAGACAGGCTCACGCCTGGTACGAGCGCGTCGTCGAGATTGAGGCCGACGGCAAGCTGGCGATTGGCACGGCGCGCGAACCGCTCCCCAATTTCGACGCGACGCTGCCGCCCGACTTGCGGATGTCGCCGGACGGCTCGATCTATGAATGGCGAGCGGACGGCTTCGCGTTCGAACTCGGACGGCGTGTGCGTGATGACGGCGCTGCCCTGATCATCGATTATGGTCACGTCCGGTGCGGATTGGGCGAGACACTGCAAGCCGTTTCCGGACATGACTACGTTAGTCCGCTCAGTTCACCCGGTGACGTCGATCTCACCGCGCATGTCGATTTCGACGCGCTTGCGCAGAGAGCTGAAAGCATGGGCGCTCGTGTCCACGGCCCCGTCCTGCAACGCGATTGGCTCCGCCGTCTCGGCATCGATCAGCGGGCCGCGGCGCTCAAGTCGCATGCGCCCTATGGAAAGGCGCTGGAGATTGACCAGACACTCTCGCGTCTGACCGCAGGCGGCTCCCGCGGCATGGGCGAATTGTGCAAGGTGATCGCCATCGCCGATCCGAAGCTCGCTTCGCTTCCGGGGTTCGAGCCCTCATGATGGTCAGGGCAGACACGCTGGCGCTGCCCGGCATCCGCCACGCGTTCTTCACCCGCGAAGGCGGTGTCTCCGGCGGCGCCTACCGGAGTCTCAACGGCGGGATCGGCTCGCACGACAGCGCCGCCCATGTCTTGGAGAATCGCTCACGCATGGCGGCCGCACTCGGTGTGCTACCGAGCCGCTTCCTCACCGCCTATCAGATTCACTCACCGCAGGTCGTTGTGGCCGAGGGAGCGTGGGCGAGCGAAGCTAGACCGCGCGCGGACGCAATCGTCACACGCACGCCGGCACTCGCGATCGGAGTGACGACTGCCGATTGCGGCCCAATTCTGTTTGCCGATCCACAGGCGCGCGTCATCGGCGTGGCCCACGCGGGCTGGCGCGGAGCGCTTGGCGGCGTGGCTGAGGCGACCGTCGCGGCGATGGAGCAGCTCGGTGCCACGCGCGGCCAAATTCGCGCCGCCCTAGGGCCGATGATCCGCCAGCCCAACTACGAAGTCGGACCCGATCTCATCGATCGCTTTGCCGCCGAAGACCCAACCAGCAAGCCGTTTTTCGCTTCGGCGGCGCGCGCTGGGCACGCTCAGTTCGACCTCGGCGGTTACATCGCGTCACGCTTGCGGCGGGCCGGCGTCCCCCAGGTCGAAGACGTCGGCCTGTGCACCTACGCGGATCCCTCGCTGTTTTACAGCTATCGCCGCGCCACGCATCGCGCCGAGGACGATTACGGCCGCCACGTGAACGCGATTGTGCTCGCCGACAATTAAGGAGTGGCGGTTACAGGGAATCTATTCGCGAAGCTATTCGGCCAATGAGAAGTCCGCGGAATTGCACCAGAAAATCCCGCGGGAAAGGACCTTGATTCATATTGCCAGCCCCCGACGCCGCTTGTATCAGGTCCGCGTGAAAGCGCAGTAGCGCGCGCAGGAGAGCGGGATGGCGGGCAATAACGGAGCGATGAAGCTCGTCGCCGGCAACTCCAACCCCGTGCTCGCAGGGGCCATTGGCGGCTATCTCGGCATCCCCCTGACCAAAGCGGTGGTCCGCCGCTTCGCCGACATGGAAGTCTTCGTCGAGATCCAGGAAAACGTCCGCGGCGCCGATGTGTTCGTGATCCAGTCGACGTCGTTTCCGGCCAACGATCACCTGATGGAATTGCTGATCATCATCGACGCGCTGCGTCGCGCCTCGGCGCGGCGCATTACGGCGGTGATCCCCTACTACGGCTATGCCCGACAGGACCGCAAGGTCGGTCCGCGCACGCCGATTTCGGCCAAGCTCGTCGCCAACCTGATCGCCCACGCCGGCGCCGACCGCGTGCTGACGCTCGACTTGCATGCCGGTCAGATCCAAGGCTTCTTCGACATTCCGACCGACAACCTGTTCGCCGCACCCGTCATGATGCGCGACATCAGGGAGCGTTTCGACCTCAGCAAAGTGATCGTGGTTTCTCCCGATGTCGGCGGCGTGGTCCGCGCGCGCGGCCTCGCCAAGCGGATCAACACGCCGCTCGCCATCATCGACAAGCGGCGCGAACGGCCCGGGGAGTCGGAGGTGGCAAACGTCATCGGCCAGGTCGACGGCGGTATCTGCATCCTGGTGGATGATATCGTGGATTCCGGAGGTACATTGGTAAACGCCGCCGATGCCCTTTTGGAGAAAGGCGCGAGCGAGGTTTACGGGTACATCACCCACGGCGTGCTGTCCGGCGGTGCTGTCGCGCGCGTTAATTCCTCAAATCTCAAAGAGCTCGTGATCACTGATTCGATTCAGCCGACTAAGTCAGTGGCCGAGTCCAAAAACATCCGGGTTCTATCGATTGCGAATCTGATCGGCGAGGCGATCAACCGCACCGCCGCCGAAGAATCAGTTTCCAGCCTGTTCGACTGAGATTCTCCATCACGATATTTCTCCACAGCACTGTGGATTGATTCGAAAAGCTGAAATAACGGCACGCAAAGCACACCGCGCCCGCCCGCGAATCACCCCGAGTCAACTTGACGCATGCTCCGCTGTGGACGGAGTCATCTTCGGCATTGTGCCGCGGGCGCAAATCACTTCATGAGTGCAAACATTGTTTGCCGTCGCGGCGCTTACAACAAATTGGCGGTAAGGAATCCAAACGACTATAGTCGGCGTCACTGCTGATTCGCGATTTCCGGTCAATCCGCAGGTGCCATCGCTCCTGCGTCAAATCGCAGCCGGAGCAAAGCGCAGTCATAAGTGGCGTGCGCATTTCCACTCTCTGGAATCTGTGGAGGCGGCATGTCCATTATCGAAATCGTACCCGAGGACAGAACCAACGCTCTCGAAGTGGTCGAGCGCATGGCGGCGACCAACAGCTGGCCATTCGAGCGCACGGGCGAAGACGAAATCACACTCAACGTCACCAGCCGCTGGACCAACTATCAAATCTCATTCACCTGGATGAGCGAACTTGAGGCGCTGCACTTGGCCTGCGCTTTCGAAATGAGAGTCCCGGAGCCGCGGCTCAACGAAGTGCAGGCGCTCATCGCACTGATCAACGAGCAAATGTGGATCGGGCATTTCGAGGTGTGGCTGCAGGACGGCGTGGTCATGTTCCGCCACGCCCTCGTGCTCGCGGGCGGCGTCACCGCGTCGGATCGACAGTGCGAAGCGGTTCTCGGCAGCGCGCTCGATTCGTGCGAACGCTACTTCCCGGCATTCCAGTTCGTCATTTGGGCCGGCAAGACAGCGCGCGAGGCCATGGACTCCGCCATGTTCGAGACGTCCGGGGAGGCATAGTGCCGCGATTGGCGATATGATGTCGCCATGAAGCGAGCCAAGAAGCGACCGAAAGCTGCCGGCAAACCTCTGCTCAATTTTCCCGGCCATCTCGTTTTGCTCGGCGCCGGCAAGATGGGCTCCGCCATGCTCGAGGGTTGGCTGGCGCGCGGTCTCGCCCCGCGCAAGCTGATCGTGCTCGAACCGCAGCCAACAAAAACCGTGAAGGCGCTCGCGCGGCGCGGCGTTGTGCTCAATCCCCGGGGCAAATTTCAAAACGCGGCCGCAATCGTCATCGCCGTCAAGCCGCAAAGTGCGCCGGAAGCCCTGAGAGCGCTTGAGCCGTTCGTCGGTAAATCCACGCTTGCCGTGTCGATCATGGCCGGTCGCACACTCGGCTTTCTCCGAGATGCACTGCCACCTAGCGCCGCTATCGTGCGCGCCATGCCCAATACGCCGGCGGCGATCGGCCGCGGCGTCACCGTCGCCAGCCCGAACGCGAAAGTCTCAGCACGTCAGCGCAAGCTTGCCGGCGATCTGCTCGCCGCCATCGGCACAGTCGAATGGGTCAGCGACGAGTCCCTGATGGACGCGGTCACCGCGGTCTCGGGCTCCGGCCCGGCTTATGTGTTTCTTCTCGCTGAAGCGCTGGCGCAAGCCGGCGTTGACGCGGGATTGTCCCCCGATCTAGCGCGGAAACTAGCGCGGGAAACCGTTGCCGGGTCGGGCGAGCTATTGCACCGTTCGCCGCTCGACGCCGCTGTCTTGCGCGAGAACGTGACTTCCCCGGGCGGCACCACGGCCGCCGCGCTTAGCGTGCTGATGGGGCAAGGCGGCTTGGCATCGCTGATGCGAACCGCCGTTGCTGCGGCCACCGCGCGTTCACGCGAACTCGCCGGTTAACATTCGTCGGCTTGGAACCACCCGCCGGCGACCTTACATTGCTCATTAGCGCCGCGTTTGAATTGCCCCCGCCAGGAGTTCGGTCATGGCTCGCAGACCCGCTCGCCCTACCCGCCCCGCCCGCAGATCGAGCCGGGCATCATCCAGCGCAAGGCCATCAGCACCGGCCGGTGAACGCGAAAAGATCATCGCGGCACTCTTTGCGCTGCTCGCCGACAAGCCGATCGAACAGATCGGCCTTGCCGAGATCGCCCGCCAGGCCGGTGTATCCCTTGTGCAGCTGCGCGGCTCGTTCCCTTCTCCGCTTGCCATCGTGGCCGCCCACTTCAAAGACACCGACTCTGCCGTGCTCTCGGCCGACCTGAGCGACATGGAAGAGGAGTCCCCGCGCGAGCGGTTGTTTGACGTCTTGATGCGCAGACTGGAAATCCTGGCACCGGATCGCCAAGCGATCCGCTCGCTGTTGCGTTCGGCCCGGCGCAACGTGCCGCTGGCATTGGCGCTTAGCGCCCTTACGGCGCGGTCGCAGAAATGGATGCTTGCCGCGGCCGGGATTAACGCATCGGGACCGCGCGGCGCGATTCGCGCTCAGGGACTCGGCGTCCTGTTCGGCTCAGTACTGCGCACGTGGACTCGCGACGACGATCCGGGCCTGGCCCGCACGATGGCGGCGCTCGACCGCGCGCTCGGCCGGGGTCAACGCCTCTCCGGGTTCCTCGATGATTTGTGCTTCATTCCCTCCCGGCTTTGCCGCCTTCGCTCACGTTGGCGCCATCGGCCCGATGATCTCGAGGATGAAGAGTCCGTCGCAGCCTGACCCATTGGGGCTTACCCACAGGCGTTTGGTTCGCCGCAGCGTCGAGTATTACTGAGGTTAACCGAGCACGCGATGCGGCGTAGCTTGGCAATATTAATAGGGAGAAGGTGCGTTACTCAGCCTCATTAGTAATCAATCAAAAGACTATTTCGCGCGGTAATTATTAGAACTCCTATAAAGAGTATTTTTTCTTTGCAAACCGTTTTGGCCCGCGTTACAGATAGTTGCAGATCATACCAATTCGGCCCGGCTTATCCGCGATGATCGTCTGCTCCTGCAACGTGTTCTCCGATCAAGACGTGCGCGACACGCTCAGGGCGAGCGAAAAAGCACCGCGTACCACCTGCCAAGTTTATCATTGTCTCGGTTGCAGCGCCCAATGCGGCCGTTGCGCCCGCACCATCCGGCGGATCATGGATGAAGCGTTGATCGCCGCTGAATCTCAGTGCTGCCAGCAGGACCGGTCCGGCTCCTGATTTTCCCCAACGTTACGAAAGACGCCGGCGAAGTGCCGCCATACCTTCCGCAGCGCCAAAACTAGGTTATAATCATTCTAATCAACGAGCGTGCCCCTTGAGCGCGCCAGCACAGGAGCATGTCATGAGAGGCGAGCCGGGAGTCCTTGACTACTTGAACAAGGGACTGCGCCACGAGCTCACGGCGATCAACCAATACTGGCTGCATTACCGACTGCTGGATAATTGGGGCTACAAGGCGCTCGCCAAGCAATGGCGCAAGGAGTCGATCGAGGAAATGCAGCATGCGGACAAGATCGTCGCGCGCATCATTTTTCTCGACGGCTTTCCCAACATGCAGGTGCTCGACCCGCTGCACATCGGTCAGAACGTCAAAGAGGTGCTCGACTGCGATCTTGCCTCGGAAATGTCGGCCCGTGCGCTCTACGAGGAGGCGGCGACCCATTGTCACGCAGTGAAGGACTACGTGAGCCGCGATCTGTTCGAGAAGCTGATGCACGACGAGGAGGAACACATCGATTTCCTCGAAACGCAGCTCGATCTCGTCGCCAAGCTTGGACTGCAGCTTTACGCGCAGCATCATATTGGCGAGCTTGACGAGGACGAGGACTGAGCAGCGGCGACCTCCGGCGTCACGTTGCAATCGTAACAGACCCACGCACCGCCACTTCCCGCTCGCGTTAATAAATGTGGCGCGTTGCAACGCGTTATTGGGCTTAATCCGCACGGACACCACGATCAAAGTTAAGAATTAAGGTTAAGAACTGCTTAAGAAATAGCTGCCATCCTCGCCCCGGCTCACAACTGGCGCGGCCGCGCCGACCGAGGACGAAGCGATGGTCAGCGCGAGATTTCTCATCCGAACCCTAGCGGCAGTTACGATCAGCAGGGCGGCATTCGCCGCCGACATGCCGCCTCCCTATCCCCCGCCCGTTCCCGTTCCGGTGCAGAGCTCGTGGTATCTGCGCGGCGACATCGGCTACGGATGGGAAAGCTCCAATCTGCAATTCCTGCAGAATCCGCTCAACGCGACCAACTTTGCGTTCGATCACTCCTCGCTGGCCAACACGCCCTTTCTCCGTGGCGGCATTGGCTACGAAGCAAACAATTGGCTGCGTTTCGAGACGACCGCCGAATATCGCTTCAAGAGCGCGATCAATGCATTCGGTCAGTACACTTCCGGCGGCACGACATTCAGCGAGGCCTACCAGGGCTATTTGACTTCCCTAGTTTTCCTTGAAAACGCCTATGTGGATCTCGGTACCTGGGCCTATCTGACGCCATTTGTCGGTGCCGGCGTGGGTGGCGCCTACAACAGCGTATTTGATCTCAGCGAAACCGGCTTCGGCGCTGGCAGCATCAACGGCACCGGGCCGACGGCGAACAAATGGAATCCGGCTTGGGCGGCCTATGCGGGAGTTGCCTACAACGTCACTAACAATTTTAAGGTCGAGCTGACCTATCGTTACCTCAACCTGGGATCGGTTACCGACACCATCGATTGCATCGGCGGCTGCAATCCGAACTCGTACCGATGGAACAACCTCACTTCACAAGACTTCATGATCGGATTTAGAGGGCAGCTTTAGTAAGCGCCGCGCGCCAGCAGGAAGAACGTGACGATTGCCATCTCAAGCAATCTGCCAAGCGCCGAATTCAATCTCTGATAACGAAACAGACAACAGGCGTGACCCGTCGTTCAGCCCTCTGACTTGACGGTTTTGCTTCGCTGGCTTATTTCCAACGGTGGGACACTCCTCCCCAACGAGGGGCGACTATCTGGAAGGATAGGATCATGACGGTTGCAATGCCCGCCGTGCGGCCGCTTGTGCCGCATTTTTCGTCCGGCCCCTGCGCCAAGCGCCCCGGCTGGAGCCCAAAAGCCCTCCACGACGCCCTCCTCGGACGCTCTCACCGTTCGAAGCCCGGCAAGGCCAAACTCAAGCGCGCCATCGATCTCACCCGCGAGGTGCTGCAAGTTCCAGCAGCGTATCGCATCGGGATTGTGCCCGCATCGGATACGGGCGCGGTCGAAATGGCGCTTTGGTCGCTGCTGGGGCCGCGGCCGATCACGATGCTGGCGTGGGAATCCTTCGGCGAAGGTTGGGTGACCGACATCGTCAAGGAGCTGAAGCTCAAAGACGCGACCGTGCGTCGCGCCGCCTACGGCGAGTTGCCGGACCTGCGCGGCATCGATCCAGCGCACGACATCATATTCACCTGGAACGGCACGACTTCCGGCGTCCGCGTCCCGAACGCGGACTGGATCGCCGCGGACCGGACAGGACTTTCCATTTGCGACGCGACATCGGCCGCGTTCGCGCAGCCGCTCGACTGGCCGAAGCTCGATGTGGTGACCTTCTCCTGGCAAAAGGCGGTGGGCGGCGAAGCAGCCCACGGCATGCTCATCCTCTCCCCGCGCGCGGTGGCGCGGCTTGAAACCTACACGCCACCTTGGCCGGTGCCGAAAATCTTTCGCATGACCAAGGGCGGCAAGCTGATCGACGGCATCTTTGTCGGCGAAACCATCAACACGCCGTCCATGCTGTGCGTGGAGGATTATCTCGACGCGCTAGAATGGGCGAAGTCGGCGGGCGGCCAATCGGCGCTTCGTGCCCGCGCCGACGCCAACGCGCGGGTCATCGCCGATTGGGTCGCGCGCACGCCGTGGATCGATTTTCTGGCGCGCGAGCCGGCGTTGCGCTCCAACACGTCGGTGTGCCTGAAGGTCGTCGATCCGTCGGTGAGCCGTCTCCCAGCCGATGCCCAGGCAACTTTCGTCAAGGGCATGACTGCCGCCCTCGAGCGCGAGGGCGTGGCCTACGACATCGACGCCTATCGCGACGCACCCACAGGCCTGCGGATCTGGTGCGGCTCGACTGTGGAGCGGAGCGACGTCGAGGCGCTCACGCTCTGGCTCGATTGGGCCTACGCCAACGCCAAGGAAGCGCTGGCACAGGCGGCCTGACTTTTTCCGCTCCCTTGCGGGAGCGGATTTTTGAAGCTTCTGCGCTTCCTGAAAAATCATGGGAATTGAACGACAGGAATTGACCAATGGCCCCGAGAGTTCTCATTTCTGACGCTCTGTCACCTGCCGCCGTGCAGATTTTCAAAGATCGCGGCCTCGAGGTCGACTTCCAGCCGAATCTCGGCAAGGACAAGGAGAAACTTGCCGCGGCAATTGACGGCTTCGATGGTCTCGCCATCCGCTCGGCGACCAAAGTCACGCCGAAGATGCTGGAACAAGCCAAACACCTAAAAGTCATCGGTCGTGCCGGTATCGGCGTCGACAATGTCGATATCCCGGCGGCCACCGCCCGCGGCATCATCGTCATGAACACGCCTTTCGGCAACTCAATCACCACGGCCGAACATACGATCACGCTCATGCTGGCGCTGGCGCGGCAGATCCCTGAAGCTGACGCGTCGACACGGGCCGGCAAATGGGAAAAGAACAAGTTTTTGGGCGTCGAGATTTTCGGCAAGACCCTGGGCGTAATCGGCTGCGGCAACATCGGCTCAATCGTGGCCGATCGTGCGATCGGCCTGAAGATGAAAGTCGTTGCTTACGATCCGTATTTGTCGGCCGAGCGGGCGGTCAACCTCGGCGTCGAGAAGGTCGAACTCGACGAACTGTGGCGCCGGGCCGACTTCATCACGCTGCACACGCCGCTGACCGACCGGACCCGCGAGATCATCAATGCGGAAACGCTGGCGCTGACCAAAAAGGGCGTGCGAGTGATCAACTGCGCGCGCGGCGAGCTCGTCAACGACGCGGCGCTCGTCGCGGCGCTAAAGTCCGGCCATGTTGCGGGCGCGGCGATCGACGTGTTCGCTGTGGAGCCCGCGACGCAAAGCCCGCTGTTTAGTCTGCCCAACGTAGTCTGCACCCCTCATCTCGGCGCGTCGACACTCGAAGCGCAGGAGAACGTTGCGCTGCAAGTGGCCGAGCAGATGTCCGACTATCTGCTCCGCGGCGCCATCACTAACGCGGTCAACTTCCCTTCGATCAGCGCCGAAGAGGCGCCGAAGCTGAAGCCGTTCGTGGCACTGGCGGAAAAACTCGGATCATTCGCCGGCCAATTGACCGAGACTGGAATCCAGCGCTGCCAGATCACCTACGAAGGCTTGGTGGCGCAGATGAACACCAGGGCGCTGACATCGGCAGCCCTCGCCGGCCTCCTTCGCCCCATGCTGCAAAACGTCAATGTGGTCTCCGCGCCGATCCTCGCCAAGGAGCGCGGCGTCGTCGTCGAAGAGACCCGCCGCGAGGCGGAAGGCGACTACGAGAGCCTGATGACCGTGACGGTGACGACCGACCGTCAGTCGCGGCATGTTTCCGGAACCGTGTTCGCCGACGGCCGCCCGCGCATTGTCAACATCAAGGGCA
>Ga0070731_10004528_pt1 | contig 11904 bp, 7 predicted proteins | sample Coa_R1_2_FD_66448 | JGI IMG/M metagenome (GOLD analysis project Ga0070731, IMG submission 66448) | Surface soil microbial communities from Centralia Pennsylvania, which are recovering from an underground coalmine fire - Coalmine... | ecosystem: Environmental > Terrestrial > Soil > Unclassified ... | reverse complement strand
AGCGGCGTGGTGGTGGATACGCATGTTCAACGGCTCGTCGAACGGCTCGACCTTTCGAAGAACACCGATCCGAAGAAAATTGAGCAAGATTTGATGAAGATAATTCCGCGAGATAAATGGATTATCTTTGCGCATCAGTTGATCTGGCACGGGCGGCGCGTTTGCCGCGCGCGATACCCGATGTGCGCTGAATGCAATCTCTACAAACTCTGCTATTACCCGCACAAGACAGCCTGAAAAACTTCTAAGGATTCGGCGATTTTTGCGTTCCAGGCGAACTGGCTGGAGGCGCCGCAGCGGGAGCCGCGGGAGTGGGCGCTTGCGGCGGCTGTTCGAGCGCCAGATAAGCGCGGCCGAATGCGGCTTGCTGCGTCCCCGCGGCGATCACCACAGCCTGCACGGTGTAGCGCCCCGACGGCAGCTTGGCAAGGGGCAAGCTGACTCGGAACGATGCGGTGTGCGTTTTTTCGTCGATCTGGGTAGGCTCGATCAGCGGAGTCATGTTCACCTGCATTCCGCCCCGGAAAAATATCAGGCCCGCACGCAAGGTGCTTGGATCGAATGCCTGATTTTTTTCCGGCTTCTCGGGATAGTAAGCCTGGAAGAAAACGTAGAGCGTTTGCTGCTGGTTGAAAAAGCGCGTCACGCTCGGGACGATTCTTTCGCCCCCGATTTCGAGCGGCGCGGTTGCCATTTTCGCGTGAAATCCCTCGCCTTTGGTTTCGGCTTCCGTCGATTTCTCAACTGGCACAAGCTGGCTCGACAGAAGAACCGAGCTGAGGCTGACCCGCGCAGGGGGACGCGGAGGTACCACCAAATTTTCTTCGAAAGTGCCGATTTTCCCGGACTCGTTTTCGCGGGCGACCAGCTTCAGCCGGTAGTTTCCCGGCGCGAGAACCACGCCACCCTGATAAACCAGACTGCTGCGGTTTACTTGCGCAAAGCGCTGCTGATCGAGCCGCACATTGATCGTATCGCGTAAAGCCGCAACGGACTGGCCGGAGGGCACGGCGCGTACCTCCACGGCGAAGTCGAAAGCGGCTTCGCGCCGGTCGTGCTTTTGCGCCCAGTCCAGCGCGAGCGGGGAAAGCTTTGTCGAGATGGGAACGTAAGCTTGCTCGTCGTTTAGTCGGAAGACGGAAGTTTCAACCGCAATCGGTAAATCAACCTCAGGATTTTCCGAGTTCAAAGCGTCTGCGAGCTGTTCGTCGCGGCTCTCTTTTTCGAGATGCTGGAAATCTCGCGGAGCGTAGTATCCGTTGCGGTAGCGAACGTGCGCGCCGGAAACCTTTACCTTCACCCGAACAGCGTGCCAGCGGCCGTCGCGCTTGGCGTCCGCGGGCAGATCGTAGCCGATGAGATAGTAGCCGCCATTTTCCTGCTGAATTTTGGGGAAGGCGTCGCTGAGATCGCCGAGATCGAAGAATGCGCGGCCGCCAGTATCCGTTGAAAGGGTTGCGAGCGTATCCCGCGAATCCTCTCGCTGATCTGTCTGATGAAATACGGAAGCGCCGCTGAACATGGAGGTGCCGCTGGCCGCCGAGGCGGTGACGTCGCCTCCAGGCGGAGTTGTATACATCCCGCGGGCGTCGATCGAATAGATGGAAATGTCGGCGCGATTCGCGGCGTCCGTGGCGGATTGCAGTTCCGCGCGATTTTCTTCTCCGGTTTGCGTGATGCCTCCGGTGAATTCGACGAGCGCCTTTCGTCCTGGAATCGAGGCGAGCGTATTGGCCAGTCCCTCGATGGCAACTAGCTTTTGATCGGTATTGAAGACGTTGAATTCGGTTTCGTCGGCAGTGTAGGCGTCGCCGGTATATTGCTGCACATCGGATTCGCCGTTTTGAGCGGCCGCGTAAAGAGGATTCGCAATCCCTGATGACACACCGGGAATCAGTTGCGCGATGGCCTTTTCCAGGGTGGCGTGGTTGTTCGTGAAGTTCGCCAGCACGGAAAGATCGGAGCGAAAGGTGACCACGGCGACCAAGTCCGGCGGCTTCATTTGCGCTTTGAGGAACTTCACCGCGGCATCGTGCGCCCGAATCAGGTCGTCCGTTTCCATCGATGTGAGATCGAAGAACAGAACAATCATGCGGCGGTTGCGGATCTGGTCGGCGACGGCGTCCGAGGCATTCGAGCCGGCCACGGGCGCTGGGCTATCGACAGGAACAACCAGCGGCTTAGCGTCTTCCGAGCCGGCTTGCTCGACTGCTTCAATATCGGCATACGAAAAGCTGGAGATTTTCTGGTCTTTGCCATCGTCGGTGATGACGAACTGGTCGGCTCGCAAACCTTTGATGGGCTTTCCATCGCGGTCCGTTACTTCAATATCGATACGGACGACGTTGGATTGCGTGCGCAGGGCGGTGCCCCGATTCAATTGGTTAGTCCCCGGAGGGGTCTGCGACTCGCGAGGAGCGGGAACAGCGGTCGGCTTCGATTGCTGCGCGCACAAAAACGAAGGAGCAACACAACTCGCTGCCACTAGCACTCCGACGATTATTTTGGCGACAGCCACCGGATGCTTCGCGACTTTTGTCATACTAAATTCACCCTAAAAATTGAATCTGATCATTAGATCCATACTGCGCATGGCGCCGGCGCTGGTTACTTCGCCGAAGTACCGCGACCCAAGGGAGGTGCCGACACCGCTGTAGTTGACGGTGTTGGTCAGATTCTGAACTTCCCAACGCGCGTCCACGTGATGGCGTTGTTCCGGGCCGAAACGAAAAGTTTTTGCGATAGACATATTCCAGCTGATCGTACATGGACCTTCGACAGCGCCGCGGTGCTCGTCGCCGTAGGCAAAGGCGGGCGGGGCAACGAAGGCGCTCGTATTAAAGAACTGCCCCTGAGAGCCTCCGCAGATTCCTACGTTCGGATCGCCCACTTGATCGGCTCGCAAGGAAAAGTTGGCGCCCGTGCCGTTGTCCGTAGCGGCGCCGCCGACAAGCACAGTGTAGGGAGTTCCGGTTTGCCAAGTGAAGACATTCTGAAGGCGCCAGTCGCCGAAGATATTTCTGGTCCAGCCGTGATTTGCATGGCGATTGCGTTCGCCGAAAGGCAATTGATAAACCGAGACCAGTCGAAATTGATCGCGGACGTCGAATGACGATAATCCATATTCGGCGTGAATGTTCCCATCTTGCTGTTGTACTGTCGCCGACGTGCCGCCCAGCGATCCGGCATCGTCGAGCGATTTTCCCCAGGTATAGATGGCCTGCATCATGAAGCCGTGCGTGAACCGGTGCATCAGGCGCACCTGCAACGCGTTGTAAATGGAATTGGCGTTCGATTGGAGGTAGTAGAAGCTGGTGGCGTACGGAATTTGGAGATCAAGTTGCGTTTGATTCGGCGGCGTGCCGAGCGGCGCTCTATTTGGCGAGCGCAAGGTTTCAAGGTCGGTGCCTTTTGTTCCCGTGTAGGTCAAGTCCAAGATCCAATTTTGCGAAAAGGACGTCTCCGTGCCCAGCGACCAAATCTGCGCATAGGGATCTCGATAGTACGGATCAATACTGCCAGTGTTCGAGATGGCCGAGGACGACTGCCCCTGTGCCAATAAGCCATTCGAGAGCGTAAGGGGCTGTTGCGGCGTGGTCAGGACGGTGTTCGAAACGTCGAAAGGCGCCTGGTAGGCTAGGTATCGCTGAGCGAGCGTGTTGTAAATAGATGTGTCGTAAAAAATTGAGAAGCCGCCGCGGACAACCGTCTTGGGCTTGATTCCGGGCTGCCACGCGAATCCGATTCGAGGCGCCCAATTGCTGTAGTCGCCGTGGATCAGCGCCCGGGGATAGGTGCCATGGAACGGGCCAACGTCGCCGGGCACGGTGACGCCGTTTAGCGTGCCGGGCGCCCCTGGAGTTACGACCGCCACGGCTGTAGCCGTTGCATTCAAATCCAAATTCGCGATTTGATTGGCAAGCTCGATCGGAGGCGTGACGGCGTCGTAGCGAATCCCGTATTGGATAGTGAAAGTTTTGCTGACTCGAAAATCATCCTGGGCGTAGGCGGCGAAGCCCCAACTCCGGAAATGCGTGCTGGGACTCCCAAACTGCACGCGCGTGTTGTAGGGAAATCCCAAGAGAAAATCTGCGAAGTCGTTTCCCGTGCCTTCGACGGGAAAGCCATTCGAGGCTTCCTGGGCGGTCACCAGTCCCGTGAAAGTGAACTGGCCGCGCGGAATAGGATTCGAATCATTGTTGAGCTGGATGCGGCGAACCTCTCCCCCGAATCGCATGGTGTGTTTGGTATGGACCCAGGTGACGCTGTCGTCGAAACGCAGCGTCTGATTGCGCACCAGGGAGGGCACCGGATCGTTCAAGCTCGAAAAATTCGTAAACTGGATCAACGGCAGGCCGAAATCGATGGGGGTGGTCGCTATACCGTTGATTCCAAGATTGCCGGCGATGTTGTTGACGTACGAATTGTCACTCAAAATTTGCGCCCGGCTGCGGCTCCAGTTGATTGAAGTGTTTTCGACGAATCTGGGAGACCAATTGTGAGCCAGGCTCAGATTGAAGCCCTGATTTCGAGTGGATTCGTTTCCTGCGGTATCCAGGAAATTGGAGAGTGTGTTCTCGCGCACGGAATTGAAATTGTAGCCACCGTTCAGATTGAACTTGGCATTGAGCGTGTGCAGCACGTGAAGGTTCACGGAATCGGTATTCGATGGAGTTGTGGCTTGCAGCAAATAGTTCCGAGTGACGGGGCATCCCGCTGCCGTGCAGGGCACATTGGGCGTCGGAATATACGCCATCAAGGCCTGAGAAATCGGACTGACAGGAACTTGCTGGCAACCCGGACTGACCGAGGGAAACGGCGTGCCCGGGTTAGAAAAAGGCTCGTAGAGCGTGGTGCCGCAAAAAATTCCCTGGCGCTCGGCAAGCGTCGGCACAGTCGAAAATGTGTTTATCGGAGTTTGCTCAGTCTCATGCTGGTAGTTGCCGAAGAAATAAGTACGGTCTTTGCCGTTGTAAATGTGCGGAATCGCGAGCGGGCCGCCTATGTTCCCTCCAACCCGCTCGTCGTAATGGCCGATTTTTGGAAACTGATTTCCTGTAAGCGAATATGGCCTGGCATCGAACGCTGAATTTTCATAGCGGTCGTAAAAGCTGAAGCGAACGCGATTGACGGCCTGACGAAATAGTCTGCCGCCTCCGCCGCCTCCGCCACCGCCGCGAGGACCACCTCCTCCGCCGGGCCCGCCACCCCCGCCTCCCGGTCCGCCACCGAAAAACACAGCTCGGCCGCCGCCCTGGACCAAGCCAGGTCCCGACCCTCCACCTCCCCGTCCGCCAGCTCCACCACCAAGTCCGCCTGGGACCCCAACTCCGATCACGTCAGGCCCCATCCCGCCAGGAGCGAATGCTCCGAAACCGCCAGCGCCTGGACCACCCGGTCCGGTCGGGGATAGTCCCATCCCGACGGTCCCTTGCAAGAGAAACGCATCAGAAGACGATCCCGATGCATTGGAAGAGATCCCCGCGGGGGGCGGACCAGCTTCCTCATTCTCGCCAGTTGACTCATCCGCCAAATCAGTTTGCTGAAAACCGCCCGTGGCCAATCCTTGGCTCATCGCATTCAACACGCCGGGAGGGAGTTGACCTCTGCCACGATATCCGCCGCGCCCGCCAGGCGCATTCGATCCCCCATTCGGTGCAGGCGCATTTCCTGCATTTGCATTCCTGTTGCCGCGCTGCCCTCCGGCATTTGATTGACTTGCGCTTTTCGCGCCCTCCGCCGGAGCCGTAAGCTCTGCAAGCGTTGCCACGCGGAGCACGAACTGCATCGAGGGCGCGGCTGGTCCGGCTCCAAGCCGCAACTCTAGAGAGGAGGAAACGAAGCCCAGCTGGCTGGCTTCGGCTCGATAAGGTCCTGCGGGAAGCGTGGGAAATTCGAACTTGCCCGATGAATCCGTCCAGCTGACCCAAACCTGATTTGTATCGGTATTGGTGAAGCGCACGGTAGCTCCGGGAACCGGGGTTCCGTCGGCGGTATGCGCCACTCCCCCGACGCTGAAAGTGGGCGCAGACGCCGGCTTGGATTCAGGCCGTGTTTGTTGAAGTTCAGTTTGCTGCTGCGAATCTTGCCGCTCAGCGGCGGAAAGCAGGGCGTGATGGTTCCCGCAAGGCGCGGCGAGAATCATCGCGATCACCATCGATGGAAAGGCCGCGATTTTCACTGTCCTACTGTCGCACAATTGCCGTTTCCTGGGCGCATGGGCCACAGTAGGAGACTCCTTGGAGTACCGTCACGAGATAGCTATTGGCTCGACTTGGCCGGATCGTACACGAAGCGAATCACAACCGGCTGACTCAGTCTTTGATTCTCGATGCGCGTCGTCACATAGAGTTGTTTGCCGTCTGGAGAGAGTCCATAGCTGCGAGTTGTGGAGCCGCGCCGAGTTTGCGTGGTCACCACAAGCTGATCTTGCTGCCATTGTGCTGCGGCAGAATCCTCATTCTGCGCTGAATTGTCGGACTTGTTCGAATCGCCGCTTGCAGACTGATTTGCTGATTGATCGGCGCTCGAGTAGAGAGCAAGGACGCGGCCTGATTCGCCGGTTACTTTGGCCATGGAGCTCGTTTGGGTGATAGTGAGCTGCGAAAATTCTTTCATCATATCGCCGCCTTGGCCTTGCCCCTGCCGGCCTCTGCCCATTCCTCTGCCGCCGCCTCCGCCGCCGAACCCGCCGCCGCCCCCTCCGTTTCCTTGCTCGCTCCGCGCCTCTTGCATTTTTTCGCGCGGATCGTCGCTCTGTTTCTTGTTGAGCTGCCAGGTTCCCGCCAGATTCGGATGCGCGTCAGCAGAAGCGGCCGGAGTCTGGGTCTGCGCCGGTGGAGCTTGGTCAGATGGTGTACCGCCAGCTATCGGTCCGGCTGGAGCATTCTGAGCCGAAATTCCGAGAGGCATCAAAACAAAAACACATCCCAGCAGAATCGCGGGCAAGTAAGGCGAACGCTCCTTACCTGGATTTCGACAGGTTTTGCGAAAAAGTGTAATCATGGAGGAACTCCTCGGTATCGGGCGCTTCGTTACTCAGGCTTGGTTGCCGCGACAGATATGATTCCGCGCCGAGCCTGCCTGAGTTCCACGATTTGCGTGAGACTGCGCTTCTTGAACCACCAGGGTTACGGCCTGACTAAACGCCAAATTGCCGCAGATGGTGGTCCAGATGTTTGTACATCAACGTGGCCCATTCATCTGGCGTTAGCCGCCCGAAAAAGCTGTGCGGATGCGTGGTGCACCCCTTTGGGCCGGCCGCCGCGAAGCGGTCAATCAATCGGCACAATCGCTCCCGCTCTCTGTCCAGGTCGCATTTATCCTGCACCACAAGATCCTTCGCTGTGCCCGAATTCCGGCGCATCGGTGCGTCGTTCCCGAGCACCATCGGCTTCACCATTCGCCCAATCACCCTCCCGAAAAACATCCCCGGCGGAATCCTATCTCCCACAGCCCACTCCATTGCCAGAGAGCAATGTGCCAGCGCCTGAGCCGGGTTCATCTTGCCCCACAGCCGATTGCTATCCGAACTCAACCGTGCCAGCCGCTCCTTCACTTCTTTTACCCTCTCTGCTTCAAAGAGATTTTTCATGTGTTATTCCATGCTCGATTACAGTAGGGCCTCGAAACGAACCCAAGGCTGTCGTCCGAAGTCGTTGAAATTAACTCTCAAAGAAGTGGCGCGCCCGGAGGGATTCGAACCCCCGACCCTCTGCTTAGAAGGCAGACGCTCTTTCCAACTGAGCTACGGGCGCGTTAATTGATTCTAAGAGATTTCCGGTTTGCCAAACCATCATTTGTTCCCGGTTCGCTCTTTCCGTGACGTACACGTTTACATTGCGAGTGGACGAAATTTCTAGTATCAACGTGGCGCGAGCCGCGACTCGGCGAGTACGCCAGCGACTGAGGAGAAATCGTTCATGAAACGATCGGCCAGGCTTTCGGCATGGGTCGCGACCGCCATCCTAATTTCCGCTTTTCTCGCTCCTCGATCGATCGCGCAGGGCCGAGTCCCGGCGGTATCAAAGCCACCCGGCGACACTCTCTATCAGCAGAGTTGCGCGAAGTGCCATTCCAGCCCGACTGCTTCGAGCCGGGCGCCCGACCTGAAGGCGCTGATGAAGCTCTCTCCGGAGACGATTTACGGCGCGATTACCACGGGCGCGATGGCAACCGCAGCGCAGCAGCTCAGTGCCGCCGAGAAGCAAGTTCTCGCCGCGTACTTAGGTGGGCGTCCACTCGATCTGGCGGATGCGGGCAGCGCAACGAGAATGCGCAATCACTGTGAGGCTAACGCGCCCATCGAAAATATTTCGTCCACTCCCGCGTGGAATGGCTGGGGCGTCAACCTGTCAAACACCCGGTTTGAAAGTGCCCAGGGCGCAGGAATTACGGCGCAACAAGTGCCGCACCTGAAATTGAAATGGGCATTCGGATTTCCTCACGGCGACACGTCGTTCGGACAGCCTTCTATTGTCGGCGGCCGCGTGTTTGTGGGCAGCGACATCGGCTATTTCTACGCGATCAACGCGAACACAGGATGCGTCTACTGGTCCTATCGGGCTCAGGCCACGGTGCGGACCGCGGCGATTGTTGGTCCGGTTACGGGGCAGGGCACGACAAAGTACGCCGTCTATTTCGGCGACTTCCGCGGAAATGTCTACGCGCTCGATGCTTCGACCGGGAAGCCGCTATGGATCCGCAACGTAATCAACAACAACTACATCGCCCGCCTCAGCGCTGGCTTCGCGCTCTACAAGGGCCACCTCTACGTTCCGGTTTCTTCCACGGAGGAAGTTTTCGGCGCCGATCCGACCTATCCGTGTTGCAAGTTTCGCGGCAGCGTCGTGGCGCTGGATGCGAGCACCGGTCAAACAATTTGGAAATCGTATGTGATCCCAGAGGCGCCCAAGCCTGTCAGGAAGAATTCGCGCGGCGTTCAGCTTTACGCCCCCGCCGGCGGCGCGCTTTGGGATTCACCAACGATTGATACGGAGCGCCAGTTGCTGTACATCGGTACTGGAGACTCTTACACCGAGCCTGCACCAAAGACGACTGATGCCATTGTCGCCCTCGATTTGAAAACCGGGAAAATCGTTTGGTCATTTCAGACCGTGAAGGACGATGCGTGGGTGGTCGGGTGCGCTCCCACGACGACGGCGAATTGCCCGAAGAACCTCGGTCCCGATCACGATATTGGCGCCTCGCCGATTCTGGTGAAAATGCCCGATGGTCATCGCCTGCTAATCGCCTTGCCCAAGAGTGGGACCGTCTTTGCGCTCGATCCTGATCGCAAAGGCGCGCTTGTCTGGAAATTTGCTACGACGGAGACCGTGGCTCCCAACAATGGGCAATTGGCGCTCGGCGGCGCGAGCGATGGTCAAAATCTCTATGTAGCGCTCGAAGACGGCACTGCCGTGGCGATTGATCTCGCAAACGGCAAACGTAAGTGGCTCGCTCGGCTCGAATCGTTGGACGACTTGGGCGAGCCTACGTCCAACGGCGAAAATCGCACCAAGGCCGGCTTGCGCTTTGGACAATCCGCCGCGGTCTCAGCGATACCCGGCATTGTTTTTACCGGTGGCTGGGATGGAATTCTGAGAGCGCTATCGACGTCTGACGGTCAGGTGATTTGGCAATTCAATACGGCTCGTGCGTTCAACGCCGTGAATGGCGTCCCGGCGAAAGGTGGCTCGATGGGTGGTCCCGGGCCCACTGTGGCCAATGGCATCCTCTATGTGCCCTCTGGTTACGCCGCGTTTGGCGGGGGAATGCCTGGCAATGTTTTGCTGGCCCTTTCGCCTGCAGAATGATCTGTCCGCAGCGTGCATTTCGCAATTTCCTCGAGCGCGGAAATGAGTCTGCCAGGGAGGTGGGTTCATGGGCCTTGTAAATTTCGGCCAGCCCGACAATGGGATTATCCAAACGGCGTACGTTGTTAAGGACATCCGCCAGGCGATCAATCGTTGGGTCAAGGATTTGAAGGTCGGGCCGTGGTTCTTGCTCGAGCACTTCAGGGGAGAAGAGGCGAAATATCGGGGTGGCGACTCGAGTGCCGACGTCGCTATCGCTATGAGTTTCGCCGGCCACATGATGGTCGAACTTATCGCGCCGAACGACGATGCCCCCTCGGTCTATCGAGAGACGATTGAAAAACGCGGTTATGGATTTCACCACTGGGGCGTCGCTACGTCGAATTTCGATCGCGACGTCGAACAACACCGCGCCCACGGGCATGAACTGGCCTTCTTCGCCCGCGTTCCCAGCGGGGGTCGCGTCGCGTATATGGATACGACCGCGGAGCTGGCCGGCATGCTGGAGCTGATCGAGCTGGGCGCTTCGTTTGACCCGATCTTTAGCCGGTTCTACGGCGCCACGATTGGCTGGGACGGCAAGGACCCAATACGTTCATTTCTCTAAGCAAGTCCGGATTTGCCGGACGAGCCTATTCGTCGCGCGTAATCAAGAGTTGCTTGTAGGCCTCTCGGCGTGTGAGGCCGCGTTCGCGGGCCGCTTGCTTTAGCGCGGCCTTTCGGTCTAAGCCTCGCTCTCGCATGATGTCTTCCACGTGGCGTGCCAACGGAACGGTTTCGGCGGAGGCTTGCTCATTGCCGGTATGCTGCGTCTGCCCATCTGGCGGGGCGACGAGCAGCGTAATCTCGCCACGCGGCGGCTTGCTCCTTGCGGCTCGGACAAGATCCTCGATATGTCCGTGTGAGAATTCCTCGAAGGCTTTCGTGATTTCCCGCGCCATTACGGCGGGCCGATTCCCGAAGATTTCAAGAGCATCCTCCAGGGTATCGAGCAGGCGATGGGGCGCCTCATACAGCGCGAGCGTTCGGGGATCCGCCGCGAGTTTTCGAAGCGCTTTGCGCCGCTCGCTTTGGCGCGAAGGCAGAAATCCCGCGAATGTGAATTCGTCCGTGGGCAATCCCGAAGCCGAAAGCGCGGCGACGAACGCGGATGCGCCGGGAATGGGCACCACCTTGATTCCATGTCGCAGGCACAAGCTAACGAGCCGGTGGCCAGGATCGGAAATTGCCGGCGTTCCGGCATCGGTAACTAACGCGACTTTGGCGCCCTGCTCCAGATCGATCACGATTTCCGGGGCGCGCATAAGTTCGTTGTGTTCGTGATAGCTGACAAGGCGCTTGGATATTTCGAAATGGGAAAGCAGCTTCAAAGTGCGCCGCGTATCCTCGCAGGCGACCACGTCCGCCTCTTTAAGAACGCTCAACGCGCGGAGCGTGATGTCCTCAAGATTGCCGATAGGAGTGGATACAACGTAAAGAATGCCGCTCACCACCGCGTCAGGTTGAACTTTTGCTTTTGGTTTGGTCTTCGCCATGCGCCACCAGCCGCGATTGCAGCAGCCATTGTACTCGGATTGGCGTGTTTGGGTTTGCCGCTTTGGGAGAAGTCGCAGGGTGGCGGCGCTCTGGTCGACCGTAGCGAAAATGCCACGGCCCGACGATTGACTTTTCTGTTCACGCACCCTAGCATCATCAGCTTGCTGCGAGTCCGGCCGGCGTTTCTTGTCATCAGATAATCTAAGCGGCCGTTCTTCGGAGGACGCATGTCAGTGAAAGTGGGCATCAACGGTTTCGGGCGCATCGGCAGAAATATTTTTCGCGCCGCGCTCGGCGATCGAGATATCGAAGTCGTCGCTGTGAACGATATTACGGACTCGAAGACGCTCGCACATCTGCTGAAGTACGACTCCATTTTGGGCAATCTTACGAACCAAGTCACCAATACGGACGACACGATTTCCGTGGATGGCAAGAGCTTCAAGGTATTTCGCACGAAAGATCCCGCGGATTTGGACTGGGCCTCGGTAGGCGCCTCGATCGTGGTTGAATCCACAGGCTTATTTACAAAAGGTGCCGACGCGCGCAAGCA
>Ga0070731_10004526_pt1 | contig 11910 bp, 13 predicted proteins | sample Coa_R1_2_FD_66448 | JGI IMG/M metagenome (GOLD analysis project Ga0070731, IMG submission 66448) | Surface soil microbial communities from Centralia Pennsylvania, which are recovering from an underground coalmine fire - Coalmine... | ecosystem: Environmental > Terrestrial > Soil > Unclassified ... | reverse complement strand
TATCTGGGCGGCCTGGGCTTCGGTTTCAAGTGGAACATGGGCTGGATGCACGACACCCTGGACTACTTCAGCCGGGATCCGATCTTCCGCCGCTACCACCACAACGACCTGACCTTCGGCCTGCTCTACGCCTTCAGCGAGAACTTCATCCTCCCGCTCAGCCATGACGAGGTGGTGCACGGCAAGCGCTCCCTGCTCGGCCGCATGCCGGGCGACCGCTGGCAACGGTTCGCCAATCTGCGCGCTTACTATGGTTTCATGTGGTCGCACCCCGGCAAGAAGCTGCTGTTCATGGGCTGCGAGTTCGGTCAGGAGCACGAGTGGAACCACGACACCAGCCTCGACTGGCACCTGACCGGCGATCCGATGCATCGCGGCGTCCAGCTCCTGGTCCGCGATCTCAACAACCTGTACCGGTCCGAGCCGGCGCTGCACCGGCTCGACGCCATGCCCGGCGGGTTCCGCTGGATCGACGCCAACGATGCCGACCAGAGCTGCCTCAGCTATCTCCGCTGTGCGGGAGAGGGCGAAATCGCCGTCATCGCGTGCAACTTCACGCCGGTGCCGCGTGTCGGCTACCGCGTGGGCGCGCCGCTGGCGGGTTGGTACCAGGAACGCATCAATACCGATGCTCGCGACTATGGCGGCAGCGGCATGGGCAATAGCGGGGGCGTATGGAGCGATCCGCGGCCCTGGCACGGCCACGGCCAATCGCTGGTGCTGACTCTGCCGCCGCTTTCGACGACCATCTTGACCTATCGGCCCGGCGCCTGACGGCCCGGCCTTCATTCAGGGGGAACCAAGGCATGCGCTTGGCGATGGTAGCGCTCGTCGGCCTGGCGGCGGTGACGGCCGCGCGGGCCGACGAGGTCGGCAGCTTCCGCAACGACTGGACCGGCAACGGCTTCGTGGTCGAGGCGATCCCCGATCCGAAAGTGCAGGGCGTCACCTGCCATCTCACGCATTTCGAGCGCTCCGTGATCGACCGGCTGACCAAGGGAAACTGGTTCGAGGATCCGTCGAACTCGGCCATCGCCTGTCGCCAGACCGGGCCGATCACCGTCGGCAGCATCGACACGGGCAAATCGGGCGAGGAGGTGTTCTCCGAGCGCGCCAGCCTGATCTTCAAGTCGATCGCGATCCGCCGGATCTACGATCGCGCCAGCGACACGCTCATCTACATCGCCTATTCGCGGCAGGTGAAGGATGCGAGCGCCAAGATGAGCATGACGACCGTGCCGCTCGGCCCCACCAACGCCACCTGGACCGGGCGGAAACCTTAGAAGCCGCCCGGAACATGCCATTGTAAATGAAGGGCATTACTGTCATCCCCGCGAAGGCGGGGATCCAGGGGACTTGGCGCCGGCGCTTGCGGCCCTGGATTCCCGCCTTCGCGGGAATGACGACAAGTTATTGAAATTGAGAGATTCATTTCTGTTAGAACTCTTGACCGGCGCAAGAACCGGAGTGCGGGCGGCGGCATCGACCCTGTAGGCGTGGCGGCTCGCCGATCCGGGAGCGCCGCCATGCGACCGATTTCAGTTCTGCCCCTGCTCGCCGTCCTGGCCGTCGCCGCGCCGGCGGACGAGCCGAAACAGACCGCCACCGCGGCCGCCGGCCCTCCACCGGGCCTGCCGGCGGCCTTGGTGCCCCGGGTTCTTACCGGCAAGGAGCGCCTCAGCGACAAGGCGTCCGACGAGCAGCGCGTCGACGACTGCAAGGTGCCGCCGGAGCGCCGGTCCCATCCGCGGCCGACCGCCTGCCCATGGGACTCGGGCAGCTGACCCGCCCGTCGCTTTCCCTGCTACCGTTTCGGGCGTAGACTGCAGCGCAGTCACCCAGACGAGGCGTTGCCATGCCAAGTCTTCGAACCCTTCTCGCCGCTTCGACGGCGCTCGCGCTGTGCGCCACCGCTGCCTTCGCCGAGCCGGCCTGCCGCCTCCACCGGGTCGCCTCTGCCGAGGCGACGGTCAGGGACGGCAGCCCGCTCCTCGTCTCGGCAACCGTCGCCAATGTCCCGGTCCAGCTGGTGGTCTCGACCGGGTTCCGCTACAGCGCGCTGACCCGGCGCTTCGCCGAGCGCGCGCAGCTGCCGATCGAGGACATCCACGCGCCGCTCTACGGGCTCGAGACGTTCAATGTCAGCGACATCGTCTACCTGACCTCCAAGGTCAACGATGCGTTCGGGGCGACCGACGGCAATTTCTACGAGCGGACCCGAGTGCCGCTGCTGCGGCTCGGTTCGGCGCGCAGCGAGAACGAGATGTTCGTGCTGACCCCGGAGGGCGGCGACGGAACCGACGGCCAGCCCGTGGGCGCCTTCGGCTCGGACTATCTCTCGGGCTACGAGGTCGAGCTCGACCCGTCGGCGGGCCAGCTCAATCTCTACGACGTCGATCATTGCCCGGGCCGGGTGGTCTACTGGTCGAACACCTATTCGACGGTCCCGCTCCACGTGGATCCGGGAACGCGGCGCATTACCGTGCCGGTCGTGCTCGACGGCGCACAAGTCGATGCCCAGATCGATACCGGTTCGGCCGGTACGAGCATGCCGCTCTCCCTCGCCGCGCGCAGCTTCAACATCAACGAGGACAGTGCCCAGCTCACGCCGGCGGACGTCGTGCTGCAGGCGGACGGGCGGACGCTGCGCCGCTGGACCACGGAATTCCACACGCTGACGCTGGGCGGCGTGATCGTGCACAACCCGCAAATATCGGTCATCGCCTATCGCGACGGCCAGGCGCCGCCGATCGGCAGCCACATCAAGCCCGGCGAACCCGCCGAGCTCCGCATCGGCATGAATGTGTTGAAGGCGCTCCACCTCGTCATCTCGTACGGCGAGGGGATGCTCTACTACACGCCGACGCGTTCGAAGCCGCTTTAGACGCGCCCGACACGGCAGGGCCTCATCACCCTCGCGTCCTGACTTTTACGGATGGCTCCCGCCGCTCCCTGACCGTCATGCCCGGGCTCGTCCCCATAGGCGCTAAGATAAGCCGTTTTAGCAGTGCGCTGGCCCCCTCTCCCGCTCGGGCGCTATGGCATGCACACATCTCGACATGCCCGTGTCGATGGCGCGGTGGCGACGACGGAGCGGCGGCACGACCCCCACCCAACCCTCCCCCGCAAGCGGGAGAGGGCTTCCATCCGCCCTCTCCCGCTTGCGGGGGAGGGTTGGGTGGGGGTGCATCCGCAGTCGCGATGCCCGCTTGGATGTGTGCATGCCATAGCGCTCGGGCGGGAGAGAGCCACCGCACGCCGGAGCGGTGGCACCCCTCCCCCTGTCCCCCTCCCGCAAGGGGAGGGGGAACGCTGCCCTTGAGATCTCCCCCTCCCCTCGCGGGAGGGGGATGGGGGGAGGGGGCGCCGAAGACCATATGGTTGGAATCGCAATGTTTCTCCTCCACATTTTCATGGCAGGGGACGCTCCCTGGATACCGCGCTCCCCTCCGGAACCGGAAGCGGCACCGTGAGCGCCGCTTCGTCCCCTCTCCCGCTTGCGGGGGAGGGACAGGGAGGGGCCTCGCCGGTACATCCATCGTTATCTCAGCGCCTATGGGGCTCGTCCCGGGCATCCACGTCGTGCAACGGCTGAGCGGCCCGACGTGGATGGCCGGAACAAGTCCGGCCATGACGACAAAGAGGCAACAACCGTCGGAGTCACAACACTAGAATCACGGGCGCCGCGCTTCCTCCTCGTGGAGGGGCCGCGGCCCGTGCTTCTCGCGGAAGCGCTCGATGTCCTCGTCCGGCAGACGCTCGATCGCGATGTAGCGGCTGTCGGCCGTCTCGGTGGCGTGGATCAGCTCGTCGAGCTTCGCCTGGATCGCCTCGCTGTCGCGTGCCTGGGTGTTCTGGATGAGGAACACGACCAGGAACGTGACGATGCTGCTGACGGTGTTCATGACCAGCTGCCAGGTGTCGGAGAACCGGAAGAACGGCCCCGAGACCGCCCAGCCGACCACGAACACAGCCGCCATCGCGAAGGCGGGCGGGCGCCCGCTCCATTTCGACACCTTGCTCGCCAGACTGGCGAAGATTCTCTCGACGTTCACTGCATCTCCCTCTTCGACACCTGGAAGCACGTAAGGCAGGCCAGCGTTCCGCGATCGGCGCTTGGTCACGCCCGAAGCGGCTTCTATATCGTGGCATGGAGCAGCAGGGCAGGAGCAGCGCGATGGCACGGCCCGCGATCTTCATCGACGGCGAGGCGGGAACGACGGGGCTCGAGATCCGGGCGCGTCTGGCCGGCCGCGACGATATCGAGCTGGTCTCGATCGCACCCGAGCATCGCAAGGATGCGGCCGCGCGCCGCCGGCTCCTCAACGCCGTCGATCTCGCCGTGCTCTGCCTGCCCGACGACGCCGCACGCGAGGCGGTGGCCCTGATCGACAACCCGCATGTCCGGGTGCTCGATGCGAGCACCGCGCACCGCACCGCCGAAGGCTGGATCTACGGTTTCCCCGAGCTGCTGCCCGGCCAGGCCGAGGCGATCCGCGGCGCGAGCCGCGTCGCGAACCCCGGATGCTATCCGACGGGTGCCGTAGCGCTTATCCGGCCGCTGGTCGATGCCGGCCTGCTGCCGGCCGATCACCCGATCCATGTCCACGCCGTCGAGGGCTATTCCGGCGGCGGACGCCAGCTGATCGACGCGTATGAGGGCAAGGGCGGAGGCGCGGCAGCCGATCCCTACCGCCTCTACGGCCTGCAGCTGCAGCACAAGCATGTGCCCGAGATCCGCGTCTATGGCGGCCTCAATCGCACGCCGCTGTTCTGGCCGGGCTACGGCGCCTGGCGGCAGGGCATGCTGGTCCAGGTGCCGCTGGATCTCGCGAGCCTGCCGGGCCGTCCGACGCGGCGCGACCTGCTCGGCGTGCTGACAGACCGGTTCGCCGGGCAACGCTTCGTCTCGGTGGTTGACGAGGTGCCCGCCGGGCTCTCCCCGGAAACGCTCAACGGTACCAACCGGATGGAGCTTTTCGTCTTTGCCAGCGACGCGACGGGCGTGGCCCTCCTCGTCGCGCGCGCGGACAATCTCGGCAAGGGCGCATCCGGAGCAGCAGTCCAGAACATCGACGTGATGCTGGGATTGGCAAGCGACCGGGACTACGAATTGCACCAAGTCGCCTGACCGGCTCGAACGCTAACCGCAGCCGCGGCGACGGGGAAACGGCGTCCCCGTCGAGGAAGTGCCGTTCACTGCTGCTGTTGCTGCGGCGGCGCGTTGTTGTCCGGCGGCGTCGAGCCGGACTGGTCGCTCGGAGGCGCACTGTTGTTCTGCGGCTGGTCGCCCTGTGGCGGGTGGTTGTCCGGCGGCGGGCTGTCGGTCTCCTGAGCCGGCGCATTCTGCTGCGAGGACTGGTCGGTCGGGATGGCGCCATCGCTCGGCAGGCTGAGCGCGGCGAGCGTCGGCGAGTCGACCTCACCAGTCGCGGTCAGGCCGTGCGACTGCTGGTAGCTCTTGAGAGAGGCCTGAGTCGCCGGTCCCCATAAACCGTCGACGCTCCCCCTGTAGAGCCCCTGCTGCTGCAGGCTCGCTTGTACCTGCTGCACCATCTTGGGCGTCATCTCGTGTTGCGCCGGCTGAACCTGGGCAGGTCTTGCTGCCGGTGCGGGCGCGGCCGAGGCGTATTGCGTGGGCGCAGGCCGCGCGCTCCCATAGGAGGTGGCCGCTGGCTGTGCGTTGGATTGGCTGCTTGCAGGGTGATTGTTCCAGTTGCTGCAGGCCGACAGGGCCGCAAGGCTTATCCCCCCGAGAACCCAACCGCGGACATAGAGGTGAGGCATTGCCGAATCTCCGCATCATCGTGTTGCGGACAACACGGCGGGCCTGATTTCGTTCCCGGCCTTCTTGCCGCGGCCCCATAGGAGCCGCGGGCGTCAGGCGCTGAGGGCCTTGGCGAGGAACGGCAGGCTCTCGTCCATGCGATAGTCGATCCCCGTGTGATTGTCCGGAAACTCCTCGTAGCGATGGGCGATGCCGCGCGCCGTCAGCTTGCGGTGGAGCTGGCGGGCACCGAAGATGAGGTTGTACTGGTCCTCGGTCCCGCAATCGATATAGAGGGCCTTGAGGCGCTTGAGATTGTCTCCCAGCCCGTCGACCAGTCGCACGGGGTCCCAGTCGAGCCAGTGGCGCCAGCGCTCCGCGATCAGCGTGCCGGTCTCGAGATCGACCGGCAGGCGGATGCCGAGAAACGCCGACGGCGCCGGATCGTAGGTCGCGGCCATGGCCAGCGTCATCAGCGCGTGCAGGTCGGCATCGGTCTTCTTTGGCGCCGCCTCGAAGCGGGCGATGAAGGTTTCGATCGACCGGTCGTGCTTGCCGAGCAGCCGCACCGTATCGAACACGGCGCCCATGTAGCAGATCGCGAAGTCGAGATCGCCGGAATGGCAGGCGGCAGCCGACCAGACGTCGCTGCGGCGCAGCGCATGCACGATCGCGCCGTAGCCGCCCGAGCTCTTGCCGAACACGCCGCGCCGGCCGCTGCCGCCGCATTGGAAGCGTGCCTCGATGTCGGTGACAACTTCGTCCACCAGGAAATCTTCCCAGCGGCCCACCGCCTCGCTGTTGATGTACTGGTTGCCGCCGAGACGGGTGAAGCAGTCAGGGAAGGCAACGACGACCGGCGGCATCCCTTCGGCCCCGATCAGCCGATCGAGCCGCTCCGGCACGTTCTCCCCGAAATTCTTCCACGCGACATGCACCGGCCCGCCGGCGGTAAAGCCGACCAGGTCGACCAGCAGCGGCAGCCCCTTCCCGCTGTGCCCGGCCGGCACATAGACCGGAACCTCGCGCCGGGTCGGATCGCCGAGCAGATTTCCGGCCAAGGCGTGACTGTCGATCGCGTGTGCGTGGATTGTCCCCGCCCGATAGTTTCTGGCCTTGCGCATGAGTAGAGGTGACTCCCCGGTCCGCCGCCAGTCTCGCGGGTAAGGCGGTACGGTTCAAGCCGGTTGCTCTCTTCCCCGCCGGGCTGCATCGGAATAGGCTCTTCGGGCGGAGCGGGCGGAACCAGCGGGCGGTTCGCGGGATCGAAGGGGGACGCTGTGGAGATCAAGGAGCGGCGCCAGAGCGACGTGGTCGTGCTGAGCCCGATCGGCCGGGTCGACAACGAGACCAGCCCGATCTTCCAGGCCAAGCTTCTCGGCACGGTCGGCCCGGCCTACGCGGCCGTCGTGATCGACTTCACGGAGGTCGAGTACATCTCGAGCGCGGGGCTGCGCGCCATCCTGATGGCCTCGAAGCAGTCCAAGGCGACCCACGGCCAGCTCGCGGTCGCGGCATTGCGGCCGATCGTGCGGGAAATCTTCGATATCAGCCGTTTCTCGAACATCGTGCCGATCTTCGTGACGACCGCCGAGGCGGTCGCCGCCCTCGGCTGAGGAGACGGCGCGTGCTCGCGCGCTTCTGGGGCACGCGGGGCTCGCTGCCGACGCCGCTCGGCCACGCCGCTGTCCGCGGCAAGGTGAAGGCCGCGCTGACAGCCGCGAACGGCCGCCTCTTCGATTCCGAGGCCGCGGTCGACGCCTTCATAGACCGGGAGCTGCCCTTCTCCGTCAGATCGACGTTCGGCGGCAACACCAGCTGCGTCGAGCTGGTCGCCGGCGGCGATGACTACGTGCTGTGCGATCTCGGTTCCGGAGCGCGCGAGTTCGGCAACGCGCTGCTCGCCCGCCACGGCCCGGGGCGCAAGCACCGGTTCCATGTCTTCATGTCCCATCTTCACTGGGACCACATCATGGGGTTCCCGTTCTTCACGCCCGCCTACATTCCCGGCAACGAAATCCGCATCTACGGCTGCCACCGGGCGATGCGGGACGCGTTCCGCCAGCAGCAATCGGCGCCATGCTTCCCGGTCGATTTCCGGGCCCTGGGCGCCGCCATCGAATTCATCGAGCTGGAGCCGGGCCGGCCGTACGAGATCAACGGCCTTTCGGTCCGCACGATCCTGCAGAACCATGCCGGCGATTCCTACGGCTACCGCTTCGACAAGGACGGCAAGACGGTCGTCTACTCGACCGACGCCGAGCACAAATACGGCGCGCTCGACGACTCCTACCCGTTCGTCGGCTTCTTCCGCGACGCCGATCTCCTGATCTTCGACGCCATGTACGCGCTGGCCGACGCCATCTCGGTGAAGGAGGACTGGGGCCACGCCAGCAACATCGTCGGGGTCGAGCTGGCGCATCAGGCCGGCGTGAAACATCTCGTCATGTTCCATCACGAGCCGATCTACAGCGACGCGACGCTGGACAAGGTGCTTGCGGAGACGCAGCGCTACGAGGAGATCAGCCGCGCCGGCGCCCGCCTTGTCGTCTCGACCGCCTATGACGGGCTCGAGATCGAGGTCTGAAGGGTCCGGGGGAAAGGCGGCTGCCGATCATGGTGGATCGACTCTCGGTCACGGCCGGTGCCGGCGCCACAACACAGGTGCGTCGGTTCGTGACTGAATTCGCCGCCGTTCGGGGCATATCCGCCGACGATGTGGCCCGGATCATGGTCATGCTGGAAGAGCTTCTGACCAATCTCGAGAAATACGGCACGCGCGCCGGACAACCGGGCGAGGCCGAGATCGCGATCGGCCTCGCCGATGCCGAGCTGACCGTCGACTACTCCGATAACGGCGTCGCCTTCGATCCGTTCAGCCGGACGCTGGCGCCGCTCGACCTGCCGCTGGAGGAGCGGCAGGTCGGCGGTCTCGGGCTGCACCTGTTGCGGGAGCTCAGCCACGCGGCGAGCTATCGCCGGACCGACGGCCGCAACCGCATCCTGCTGATGTGCCGGGTTATCCCGGCCCCGCCTACTTCGCCGTCTTGAGCGCCTTGACCGCGTTCATCGTGTTCTCGACATGCTTGTCTGGCGCCAGGTCGGTGTAGGTGTAGGCGACCTTGCCGTCCTGGGCGATCACGTAGGAGGTCCGGTTCGCGTATTCCGGCTTCACCGCCAGTACGGCATCGTAGGCTTTCTCGATCTTCTGGTCGGCGTCGGCTGCCACCGCGAACTTGCTGCGGCATTCGCTGACCGAGAACTTGTCGAGCTTGTCGATCGGATCGTGCGACACGCCGATGACGGTGGCGCCGAGCTTCTTGAAATCATCGGTCGCCTCCGCGAACTCGTGCGCCTCGATGGTGCAGCCTGGAGTGAACGCCGCTGGGTAGAAATAGAGCACGACCGGCCCCTTCTTCAGAGCGTCGGCGAGCGAGAAGGTGAACTCCTTGCCGCCGAGCGAGGCCTGGGCGGTGAAATCCGGCGCGGCGGCACCGACCTGGAGCGCGGCTCCGGCCGGCAGCGCAAGAAGCGTTCCGGCCAGGATCGCGGCAGTCATCGAGCGACGCATGCATTCCTCCATCCTTGTGAACTCAAGCACTTTGGCATCGACCCGAAGCCGCGGCAACCGCCAGCTCGTCGCCGGCAGGCCGCTCAGGAGGCGACGGCGATGCGCGCTACGGGCCAGCGGGAATCGGTGAAGAAACGCTCCATCTGGTCGCGCGAGAGCGGCTTGGCGATGTGATAGCCCTGCGCGTAGTCGCAGGCGAGCACGCCGAGGCCGATCAGCGAATCCTCGTTCTCCACGCCTTCCGCCGTCACCTTGTAGCCGAGGCGGTGGCCGAGCTCGATGACGGACTGGACGATCTTCTGGTCGCCCGTGCTCTTCACCAGATCCTGCACGAAGCTCTTGTCGATCTTCAGCTCCCGCACCGGCAGCCGGCGCAGATAGGCGAGCGATGACTGGCCGATACCGAAATCGTCGATGGACAGCGCGATCCCCTGGTCGGCGAGCTGGTTCAGCACGGCGATCGCCGTGTCCGGCTCGCCCATGATCGCGCTTTCGGTCACCTCCAGCATCAGCGACTCGGCCGGCACGTCGTGCGACATGAGGAGCGAGGTGACGCGCCGCGGCAGCTGCGGATCGGCGAGATCGCGCACCGACAGGTTCACCGACACGCGGAGCGCCAGGCCGCGGTTGAGCCAGCGGGCGGTCTGGGCAATGCCTGTCGCCAGCGCCCAGCGGGTCAGCCGCTGAATGTTGCCGGTCTCCTCGGCCAGCGGGATGAAGAGGTCGGGCGGCACCAGGCCGCGGAACTCGTGGTGCCAGCGCACGAGCGCCTCGACGCCGCTGATCTTGCCGGTCGCCAGCTCGAGCTTCGGCTGATAGTGCAGCGACAGCTCCTTGCGCTCGACCGCCTCGCGGAGATCGACCATCAGCGACAGATGCTCCGGCCGGCGCGGATCGGCATCGGGGTCGTAGACCGCGATCCGGTTCGAGGCGCTATAGGCCGCGCTGAGCGCCGCTGTTCCATGCTGCAGCAGAAGCCCCGGTTCGGAACCGTGCTCGGGGGCGAGCGCCACGCCCACGGCCGCCGTCGCGTCGATCGCCAAGTGGCGCTCCTGATAGGGCTTCTCGAACGCCTCGACGATGCGCTCCGCCATTTCCACCGCACCCGTCCGGTCGAGACCGATGACGAAGACCGCGAACGCGCTGTCGCTGACGCAGGCGACGATGAGGTCGGGAGCGAGCGAGGTGAGCCGGCGTCCAGCCTCCTGCATCAGCCGGTCCGCGATGTCCCGGCCGACGGTGTTGACGATTTCCTGCAAACGGACCAGCCCGATGATCAGGAGCACCGACGGCGCCTCCTCGAGCTTGCCGGTCATCGCCTCCGTGAGGCCGACCCGGTTGAGCAGGTTGGTAATCGGGTCATGACGCGCCCAGCCGCGGATGCGGTCCTCGCGCTCGGCGACCGCCCGGGCCATCGTCGCCAGCGCCTGGCTGAGCTCGCCGATCTCGTCGCCGCGATCGAGCACCGGCGGCGGCGAATAGTCGCCCGCTTCGAACCGGCGGGTGGCAACGGCCAGCTCCGAGATCGGTCGGGTCAGGCTGCGCACGACCAGAACTGCCGCCATGAATGCGCCCACGGAACCGAGCAAGAAGGCGAGCCCGATGATGGCGAGCGTCGTCGCAGTGAACTGCAGGTCGCCCTCGACCGTATAGATCGCCGAGAGCGTCGCCGCCTGCACGACCGTCATTGCCACCAGCAATATGGCCGCCAGCCTGACGCGCAGCCCCAAAACCTAGCCTCCTCCGCGAGGCAGCGCTTGGCTCCGGCCGTTTGTCCGCACGCCCGGAGCGGCGACATCCTCCCTGACGGCCCGGCATCGCCGGGTGATTCGGTGTCTCGCTCACGTTCGACTATAAACGATCGCGCGGTGCCCGCCTATCGCGATCCTATTGAGAATGCGCCCGCAATTGAGCGGGAGAGCGATCGTTCCCGGCTTCGTTCGCGGCGCGAAGCATGCCGGCGCCGGCGCAGGAACCGCCGCTGCCGTCGTCAGCGACCCCGCGCGATCTGGTCGACGTCGCGAACGGCACCGCGGGACGCGCTCGTCGTCAGCGCGGCGTAGGCACGGAGGGCGGGCGACACGACGCGCTCGCGGGCAGCCGGATGCCACGCCCGATCGCCTTTTTCCGTCATGAGCCGCCGGCGTTCGGTGAGCTCGGCGTCGCTCACGGCGACACGAATGGAGCGGTTCGGGATGTCGATCTCGATCCGGTCGCCCTCCTCGACGAGTCCGATCGCGCCGCCTTCCGCCGCCTCGGGCGAGGCATGGCCTATCGAGAGACCCGAAGTGCCGCCGGAGAAGCGCCCGTCGGTGACGAGCGCGCACAGCTTGCCCAGGCCTTTCGATTTCAGATAGCTGGTCGGGTAGAGCATCTCCTGCATGCCCGGCCCGCCGCGCGGTCCCTCATAGCGGATGAGGACGACGTCGCCTGCCTTGATCTTGTCGCCGAGGATGGCCTCGACCGCCGCATCCTGGCTCTCGAAGATCCGCGCCGGACCCTTGAAGGTGAGGATGCTGGCATCGACGCCGGCGGTCTTCACGATGCAGCCTTCCTCGGCGATGTTGCCGTA
>Ga0070731_10004525_pt1 | contig 11912 bp, 11 predicted proteins | sample Coa_R1_2_FD_66448 | JGI IMG/M metagenome (GOLD analysis project Ga0070731, IMG submission 66448) | Surface soil microbial communities from Centralia Pennsylvania, which are recovering from an underground coalmine fire - Coalmine... | ecosystem: Environmental > Terrestrial > Soil > Unclassified ... | reverse complement strand
CTTTTGTCTGCGACAGATTCCGCTGTATTGCGGTCGACCAAATCGACGAGGCAAGGTTTTTTCAGCTTTCGCCAGCTCGGCAACGGAAAATACCTGCTAGTTGCATCTGCGACCGGCCATCGCCCAGTCTACTCAGGGCTGCTGCACGTAACTGATACGACCAATTCAATTCTCATTCCGGCTATGATGCTTTTACAGGAAACCAAAGACCTAAAAGCCGTCACGGTAATCGCCTCCAAGCCCTACATTGAACAGAAGCCCGATCGGCTGGTTGTCAATGTCGACGCATCTCCTACAAATACTGGCGCAAGCGTAATGGATGTCTTGGAAAAATCCCCAGGTGTGACAGTGGATAAAGATGATAACATCAGCTTGAAGGGAAAGCAAGGTGTCACGATCATGATTGATAATAAACCCACTTATATGTCGTCTTCGCAACTTGCCAGCTATCTAAAAAGCTTACCGGCCTCAGCAATTGACCAGTTGGAGATCATGACAAACCCATCGTCAAAATATGATGCGGCGGGTAATTCGGGAATTATCAATATCAAGACCAAAAAAACCAAAAATAAGGGATTTAACGGCAGTTCAACCCTGACGCACACCCAGGGAATTTATCCCAAACCTGGTGCAAGCGTCAATTTGAACTATAGAACCGGAAAATTTAATTTCTTTTTCAATGGTGGGTACACTCACTGGGAAGGCTTCCAGGACCTTGATATTAATCGAAATTACCTGGATTCCACGAGCAAGCATATAACGTCAATATTTACCCAGCATACTCAAATCAAATTCACCAATCCCGAACTTAACGCGAAAATTGGTGTCGACTATTACCTTACAAACAGAACCACGTTGGGAATGGTGCTCAGCGGCTTCAATAGCAAGGAGAACAATAATTCAAGTAGCACAATTTATCTGAAGGATCCAAATAATGCAATTGATTCCATCGTGTACTCTCCCAGCACCAACAAAACTTCCTGGAAAAACGGATCGGTAAACTTCAATTTCAGGCACCAGTTCGATTCAGTCGGAACCGAATTGACAGCAGATGCCGACCTCATACGTTATACGTCACTCAGTAACCAATACTTCGACAACATAACCTATGATCCGTCGTGGCAGGAAAAAAATGCAACAATCCTCACGGGCAATTTACCTAGCAGTATTGGAATTTACTCCTTAAAGAGTGATTTTTCGCATGTTTTCAAGAACCAGTTGAAAATTGAAGCAGGACTCAAGTCAAGTTATGTTGCTACTGACAATACTGCCAATTATTTCAATCTGATCAACAATATTCCTATACCCGATACGACGAAAACCAACAGATTCCTATACTTTGAAAATATCAATGCCGCATATCTAACCTTAAATAGGCAATTCAAAAAATTAAGTATTCAGGCCGGATTAAGAGTTGAAAATACAAATTATCATGGTCATCAGCTAGGGAATCAATATACCGTTGAGCTTAACGATTCGTCCTTTCAAAAAAGTTATGTCAATGCTTTTCCAACGGTTTACGTCAGCTACCAAATAAACGCAAAAAACCAACTTTCGATAAACTATGGTCGAAGAATCGACAGGCCGGCTTATCAAGACCTCAACCCGTTTCTTTTCTTCCTTGATGAGTATACCTACCAGGCAGGAAACCCCTATCTCCAACCACAGTTCTCTGATAACATCGAGCTATCTCACACGTATAACGGCTGGTTGACGACAACAATGAATTATAGCCACACCAACAATTTTTTCGCCGAGACTTTCCAGCAAGAGGGCCACGCGACGATTGTTCGAAACGGCAATATCGGACTGAGGCAAAATATGGGAGCTGCAATCAGCGCACAGATTCCCGTTGAAAAGTGGTGGACCTCTATTTGGTACGTGAACTATACCTATAATAAATTCACCGGATTTCTTTACGGTTCCGACATTGACATCAGTTCCCCCACTTTAATGCTAAACGTGAACAATCAATTCAGATTTTCGAAAGGATGGGGAGCAGAGTTGTCGGGATTTTATAGAAGCAAAGGTGTTGAAGGACAAGTGTTGCTTCAACCATTCGGGCAAATGTCTGCAGCTATTACCAGGCAGGTATTAAAGGATAAGGGAACGATCAAATTGGGGGTTAGAGATGCATTGCATACCCAGATAATCAATGGCACTATAGATTTCCAGCAAACGGCCGCATCTTTCAGAAATTCAAGAGATAGCAGGCAAATCAGCCTAGCATTCACCTACCGGTTTGGAAAGCCAATAAAGGGTGCCCAACCCAGAAGGAATTCTGGGGGAGCGAGCGACGAATCCAGTCGAGTAAAGACAGGCGGAAATAACTAATTGAATATGTGCAAAGATGAGCGCAATTCAAATTTGCAATTAACTCCTGTTGAAAAAAATGAAAAATTTTGAAACGTGTGATTTACGATCAAGTAAAAATATTGAAATTGATAAGCGTGGCCGCGTGGCTTTTTATTTCCACGGTGATTGTTACCAGCGAGTCGGGCCATCGGGCATTGTTTTTTGAACAGCCAGAGTTTTTATCCCATTCGATGACAGGTCGATATTTTGCGAATTACCGGTCAAATTCAAGCCTGAAGGGCGCAAAGTTCCTGATAAGTAGAAGGGGCAGGCTATACTTTTCCCAAAATTTCACCCTGATCTTTATCGGCGCACCGGCGCTAACGGCCACAAAGCATTTCTGAAGGAAAATTTGAAGTGACTTCCATTTGGACGAATCCTACCAAATTATAGCATAAAGCCTGCCTAAACTTTGTTTGAACTCGCCTTTGTTTTTTATTTTTGTTTCATAATTCAAGTACGATGCCTTCTTTTGATATTGTGAGCAAAATAGATTTGCAAACGCTGGATAATGTAGTAAACGTCGTTAAGAAAGAGATAATCAACAGGTTTGATTTCAGGGGATCACACGTCCAGATAGAGCTTGACAAAAAAGATTTCAAGATAAATTTGGAAGCCGAAAGCGAAATGAAAATTAAACAGATTACGGATGTCATCATCAGCAGGGCGATCAAACAGTCACTGGATCCGCTGGCTTTTGATTTCTCCCAGGAAGTCCATCCGAGCGGAAAGATCGTAAAGAAGGATGTGCCCGTAAAAAACGGATTGAAACAGGAGGACGCAAAAAAAATAATAAAAGTCATCAAGGAGTCTGGTTTAAAGGTTCAACCACAAATTATGGATGACCTTGTCCGAGTGACTGCGAAAAAAATAGATGACTTGCAAAAAATAATCACTGTGTGTAAATCGACCGTAACAGATATACCCTTACAATACCTAAACTTCCGGAACTAGTTATTTCCAAATTTAGACTGAGAGAATTATGGTAAAGGATTTAATGAAGCGATACCTCCAAAAATTGCTTGGGTTTGACAATTATCTCTACGTTTTTTCAATTTTTTCAATTATCAAAACAAGGAGAGACAAGGAGTTCGTATTTTTCATGGAGCGGATTCCAACGGAAGGTAACATTCTCGATATTGGCGCCAATATTGGCATCATGTCGATATTGCTTGCTAAAAAATTTGATAAGTCAAGAATATACGCGTTTGAACCCATGCCGTCCAACTTAAAGGCTCTCAAAAGAATCATCAAGCATTATGGCGTTAACAATGTTACAGTCGAAGATAAGGCGTTGGGAATGGAGAATGGATCAATTAAGATGGTCATGCCGGTTATTAATGATGTCAAGATGCAGGGGCTTACACATATTTTTGATCCTGAAAGATATCCTACATCAAACGAAGGGATAGTTTTCGAGGTACCTGTCCGACGGCTTGACGACGTCGAGATGCTACACCATGTCGGACCAATCACCGCCATTAAGATTGACGTTGAAAATCACGAATATGAAGTTTTGTTGAGCGGAAAGAAATTGCTAACCAAGCATAGCCCAATCATATATTGTGAATTATGGCCTGGCAAAGAACGAGATGAAACGATTAAGTATCTGGAAGGCCTTGGTTACAAAACCGAAATATTTGATGGGAAAAAATTTGGGCCTTACCAGGGACAAGACGCGTCCAACTTCATGTTTACAAAGCATCCCATAGAGGCGAGTTAATTTTGGAAAAAAAACAGTATTCGTGTAGTTTTGCAGCAATTTTAAACCAGGTAGTTCAAAATTTAGTTTAACAAATTGATTATCATGAAGAAAAGTCTTCATCCAGAAAACTACAGATTTGTTGTTTTCAAGGATATGAGCAATGGCATAGCTTTCCTTAGCCGGTCAACGGCGCCCTCCAAGGAAACTGTGAAGTGGGAGGATGGAAAGGATTACCCTCTAATAAAGCTGGAAATCTCAAATACCTCGCATCCATTTTTTACGGGTAAAAACGTGCTCGTCGATACAACCGGTAGAATCGAGAAGTTTAAGAAGAGATACGAAAAAAAGACAAAGTAATTTCAATACAGGTTTTGTGCCTGCATCTACGATTTGTTTTTCATGGCTATACTTTCCCCTTGCCGGGCCGTCGGAAGGGGATTTTTGATTCTATTCGTGCTCACGATGGCGTTACCTGTTATATTGCCGGAACTGGCGCACTTCTGCATTGGGAATAAAGCTTGGCGTTAGCAAACCCTTCATGAGCAGTTTACAGAGCCATTCGGCATCAGTCGTGTCTGTTTTTTTTGCCCGGGATTTGTTTTACGCAATGGGTTTGCAATCTGTACCCGCACACCTTGATCACTTAATAACTCATATAACGGCGCCCAATTGATCCCCGTGCTCTCAATAATAATGTCAGAAACTCCAAGATCTATTAGCACCTTGCTTAACTGCTTCAACCGAGCAGTCGATGTACCGCCCTCTGGTACCAACATGCACGCTTGAAGAATGTCTTTATGCATGTCTACACCAACTGCTTTGTCTAACTTTGCTGCAAATGAAAATGGGTTGGGCCTATCATTATGTTTTAGGTGAAACATAAAGTTCTAGTATACCCCATTTTCATAAATACTTTGTGTATTAATCGAATTCATTTACGTTTAGAATATGAAGGCATCGGAAGACCCCTCAAAAAAAGAAATCGACAGTCTCTATCCAATCACGGCAATTCGCAAGTTTGCTGACCTTAATATCGGGATATTCACTGTCCGGAAGAAATGGGAGCTGCTGGGAATTTTTCAGATGATTGGCGCCGAAGCCCAAATAAATAGCCGCATGGTCCTTCCCACCACACAAACCGCATCTCTGGTCGGCCAAAATAGACTACAGGACGCCATTGATCAAGCGTCATCCATTAAGACCCTCTGGGAATTCTTGTCGTCAAATGCAGCGATGATAAAGCTTGACTATGAAATGATCAAAGGCAGCGCCGAATCCCAATCAATTTCTCCGACAAATCATTTAATCAACGAGCAGGGCATATTTGCTGAGCCGGGAGCCGTTGCCGAGCATTCTGTGCTAGATGCATCTGCGGGTCCAATTTTCCTCGGGAAAAACAGTACGATCATGGCAGGTTGTTCAATCCGAGGGCCGTTTTCACTTGGAGAAGGGAGCGTTGTCAAGATGAACAGTCGAATATACGGTGCGACAACTGTCGGCACCGGTTCTGTAGTCGGGGGCGAATTAAAAAACGTGATTATAGGTAATTATTCCAGCAAGGCGCATGATGGATATCTTGGAGATTCGATAATCGGGAATTGGTGCAATATTGGGGCAGGAACGTCTAATTCAAACGTCAAGAATACCGCAGGCGATATCATGGTTTGGTTCGAAAAAGAAGGCAGGTATTTAAATGCAGGTTCGAAGTTTGGTATGATAATGGGCGACTATTCACGTTGTGCGATCAACACGGCGTTTAATAGTGGAACGGTCGTTGGAATATGTGCAAATGTTTTTGGCGTCGGGTTAACACCTAATTTAATCAAAGATTTTACCTGGGGCTATGGCCAAACACTCTATGAATTTGATAAAGCAATGCAACACATCAATAATTGGAAAAAATTAAAGAATCAGGACATAAACCCAGATGAATTTGATTCGTTGAGGCGTATTTTTGAACAGTCAAAAAAATAAATTGATGAGAAAGCAAATAGCCGCAGCAAATTGGAAAATGAACCTAAATCTGCCTCAGGCAACAAGTCTTGTAGCCGATATTTGCAGCACACCGATTGACCTGGAGGAAAATCAACGCGTAATTTTTGCGGTCCCATTTCCTTATTTGGTCTCAATCAATCAAATGATCGAAACGCGGGATAAATTTCTTACGGCTGCTCAAAATTGTTCCGATAAGAAATCAGGCGCATATACCGGAGAAGTATCTGCCGAAATGCTTCATTCGATCAATGTGGGTTATTGCATAGTAGGTCATAGTGAGAGGCGCGAATATTTTGGGGAGACCAACTTTGTGCTTCGGGAAAAGATCAATCAATGCCTGGACCATGATATTTGTCCCATTTTCTGTTGTGGCGAAGCATTACCCGTACGGGAACGCGGAGGACAAAATGAATTGGTGGAATTACAACTTAACGAATCGCTATTCCATCTAAAGGCTGATCAGTTGACCAAGATCATCATCGCTTATGAACCAGTGTGGGCCATTGGAACGGGAAAAACGGCCACAGCGACTCAGGCGCAAGAGATGCATGCTTATATCAGATGGCTTCTTAAGAATCAGTACGGCGAAAGCGCCGCTGAACTTGTACCAATTTTGTATGGAGGTAGCGTTAAGGCGGGAAACGCCAAAGAATTGTTTGATTGCGATGATGTTGACGGAGGCCTTGTTGGCGGCGCATCTTTGGTTCCCGCTGATTTTATTAAAATCATCAGGTCATTAAAATTTTAAAATTCCAAATTGGAAGAGTGCAAATTTCCTCCAAATTATTCTTGGAAAAAATACTAGTGATAAAAACCGGCGCCGGAGGCGACGTTGTTCGGACGTCGGTATTGTTAAATGCTTTAGCCGGCAAAGTGACCTGGCTGACAGAGGAGAAATACAAAGACCTGTTTCCGGAATTCCACCCGAGGGTCGAAAGCATTTTACCAGTATCAGAATGGACCGAATTGATTTTGAAAGGACCATTCGATCTTGTCATTTCGCTGGAAGAAGACCGCCAATGCGCGACGATTGCGACAAATGTGCCAAGTCGCAGGCTCACGGGAGTTTACTTAGATGGTAATTCAATAAATTATACGGCTGACTCGGCTTGCTGGTTCGACATGGGTCTTTTGTCTAAATATGGCCTTGAAAAAGCCAACAATATAAAAGCACACAACACGTCTGCATATCAGGAGCTGCTATTCACCATGATCGGCGGGAAATTTAGAGGGGAAAAATATGTCGTTTATAAAAATCCAACGCTGAATCCCACCCCAGGGGTAATTGGTATAGAAAAAAGAGCAGGAAAGAGATGGAATAACAAGATTTGGCGTGGCTATGACCATTTGGCGCCAAGGCTATCTGCCCTAGGATACAAAACAAAATTCCTTAGACAGCAAACTTCAATAAAAGCCTACCTCGACGAAATCGCGACCTGTGCTTATGTGATTTCCGGAGATACATTGGCGATGCATGTCGCGCTGGCTTATCAAAAACCTTGCATTGCAATTTTCAATTGCACAAGTCCAGCTGAAATTTTCGATTATGGGCTGTTACACAAAATAATTAGCCCATTCCTCGAAAAATACTTCTATAAGCCAGGTTTTGACGAAGAGGCGGTTAATGCCATAAGCGTGGACGAGGTCGAGTCAGTCGTAAAATCGTCCTTTTGCTGATTTTAGATGGTCTTTGAACAATATTGCATCCTGCCCAAATCAGGGGAAGCAATCAGAGCATCGAAAAAAGCCCTGGATTTCTATCGCGTATATTTTGAACTCTGTATTGGCTTGAATTTGAAAAAGCTTTTTTTGACAAATTTCGATACAGTTCAGGTTGCTCACGGATTTTTGACAAAAACTCCGTGATTTCAATGATCCTGCTATACCGCACGCAGCTTGAAACAAGAAACTGGTCAATCTGTAACGATGCCGGTACGATAAATGGCTTGGCATGTTTAATTACCTCAAATATGCTTCCGGACGAAACTGTTTCACCGTATATTTCTTCTATGCCGTCCGTCAAATTCGTTCTGATGCGGGAAGGAATCCAGACAAAATCAGATGCTATCATTACCTTGTCAAATTCAGGTTGATCCACAATATTCACCGGATAAAATATCAAATTTGAAAGATTCCTTGAATATTCCAGGCATCGGGCGAGTATATCCTTCCCGAATTCCATGGAAATTCCTCCCAAAAGGTAAATTACAAGAGGCACAGACAACTCATTCGCTTGTTTGAGAAGCAGAAATACTTCATCATAATTTCTCCTCCTGCTATCAACGGACCCAGGGATCACAATTTTTATCTGTTCGGGTGAAAAAAGTCTGGAATCTCGCTGCTCCATCTCGAAAACTGCCCCAGGAACACAGTAAACCTTCTTTTCATGAGAAAGGCGTCTAGACAATTGTTCCAACATAGGCTGTCCTACCACATTAAACTCTTTTGCCGTATGGACAAGCAGCCATCGTCCCCATTGCCGGATTTGACGTCTGAAATTGACGGACAAGAGAGGCCTAAAATGAGCATTTATATCATGGATCGTAACTATTTTCCGGGCTTTCATCATCATCATTGCTGTAACATATGATGGGTAATTGTTCGCAATGGTATTAAAGTAAATAAGCGAGATATTCTCTTCCTTAACCGCTTTAACCATCCGCCAAATGAAATGATTCTTGGATTCTTTTTGGGATTTGACTATCCAAACATAACGGTCCATCTGTCCGTTGAACAAAAAAAGAAATTGGCGATATGCGCTTTCATAAGTAAAAATGGTAATGCGTGTTTGATTCACATCAAAAGCTCGGATCACAGGATATGCTCCCTCGAAATGGTCAGTTTCAAATATCGCAATGTGCATGAGGATACCTATTTATAATCCATGCGTGTGCCAGTCATGTTAAAGCCGAATGTATCGGTTGTCGTGACCTTGACGGAGGTGTAGTTTAATCGACCAAACCAGCTACTGGCCTCTTCAGGAGAGTGCTCCCACCGGAATTCCGGTGTAAACCAATCCAAAATATCCACGATCATTTCACGAACATTTTGCTTGTTTCCAGTCAATTTCTTAAATACGTAGCTCGCGGGAAAGATCGTAGTCATCAAAACATAATACTCTAGCTTTAGGGGAAGCCGTGAAAGATATTTTCGAAGCCAGTTAAAAAAATTATGGATAACATTTTTTCTCGGATGGTACAGCCACACACTTAGCTTCCCTCCTATTTTTACATTCGTGGCGATTCGGTTAAATGAAAGTTCCGAATCGGTGGTGCAAATGAGCACGCCGCTACATTGCACAATATCGAAATGCGACTCCTGTATTGGCGAAAATTCAATGTCACCTTGAACAAACAAGATATTACAGGATCTGCCCGCCTTTTTCGCACGCTCAACACTGGTGCTAAAATCCATAGCCACCACAAACCTGGAATTATGCGCAATTAAATGGCTCAAATACCCATTTCCGCATCCCATATCGAATACGGCCTTGTCGTGCAGTGATTCGGCAGTTTCATCAGTTTCTTTAAGAAATCGCTCGAAAATCTCTGGGCCCTGCGCATTCCATGTTTTATCATTCCCGTAGTCATAAACACTCCATTCAAGCGCGAAACTCTCCTTTGTCCGCCGATTCTTTTTGACGACCGCACGAACAAAATCACCGTATTTTGCCATTAATTGGTTTTTTCGAATTACAAAGTCGGACAAGTGCTTTTCCAAAAAATCTTGATAGTCCAAAAAAGATTCTACAAGCATCCTGGGAATTCCATCGATTATCGGGAAAAACCAGTCCTTTTCGGCAAAAAGAATCCCTTCGTGAATAACCTGTTCGATTTCGGAACCATACCGCTCTGAAACTGTCGAAATTACCTGCAAGTTCAATTTACTGCCTGTTACGGGGCAACGCAATAAGGAAATACATTGCACGCGCATGCGTTTTTGTAGTTCTTTAAAAAGTGATCAAAATTAGCGCAAATACCTGGAGTTTTGTCCCGCTCACCGACCTCAATTGCGGATAAAGCTTACTTTCATACGACTTATGCAAATTGTTTCAAAAACACTTTCAATTGTTTTCAAATCCGGCCTGGATGATAGTGAGCGGAAAATGATCATTAGAAATACCATCCATTCGTTCATAATTCAAGGAGTTGCCGTCAGCGTTGGCTTTGTTACAAACTTTTTTTTTACCCGGTGGGCCGGAGCTTCTGCCTACGGTCAGTTTATCCATGTCTTCAATTGGATTAGTGTATTGGGAATTGTTGCACTTGGAGGCCGCGACGACCTTGCGCTGGCATTGATTCCAAAATATGAAGGTTCCGATGAAAGACGAGTCCTGCGCATCGTCAAGAAGACCAATCTCGACATAGCAATACGCTCCGGCATAGTCGTCTTCATATTTATGCTCGTGATATCGTATCTGAATATTAAAACGCTCAGCGGCAATATCACCAATTTTGCTATCGCAAGTTTTTTTGTTTATGGCTCTTCATTTGTAATTTTGAACCAATCGATTTTGCAGTCAATGCACTTTGTGAGGATTAGCCAGGTAACCGAAAAGATCTTTCGCCCTGTTCTGATGCTGGCCATCCTTTTGGTCTGGAGATCATTTTCACGTCAACTCGGTTCTTCGTCGCTGACATATATCGCAAGTCTGAGCTCACTTGCCTCATGCATGTTCTTGTTTTATTTAATAAATGTGACACTACATCAAAAATCCAAAACTGACGATATTAAGCCAGTCAATCACGTTCAAAATCCCAATACCCTTCATTTTTTTTTGATTAGTCTGCTTTACCTGCTCACCACAAAGATTAGCATGTTAACGCTGCCCTACTTCATGTCTCAGAAAGATGTCGGAGTTTTTAATATTGCCTATCGATTTGCCGAATTCCTGATATATCCGTCCTTTTTAATGCACTATGTTTTGCCCCAACTTTTTGCCAAAAGCGACGTTCGCTCCTCGCACAAAATATCGCTGTATCGGGAGTCTGCGTTTCTGATGACTGCACTTGCTATTCCAATACTTCTTATCAACATTTTTTTTGGCAGGCAACTCCTTGGAATTTTTGGCAAGGCTTTCGTAGACGGTTATCAGGCCCTCATACTCCTTAGCATTGCCCAGTTGCTTTTTTCAATTTTCGGCCCTTCTAATACCATCCTAATGATGCAGGGAAAGGAAAAGTACTCGGTACTCGCACTTGCCGTATATGTTCTGATTCTCCTGGTTACTAGCGTCGTGGCTATTCCATTGGCAGGCCTGACTGGAGCCGCTATAAGCCTCCTGGTCAGTTGCCTGATCTACAATGTGATTTTATCGGCGTTTGCCTACAGGTTTTTTGGCACAATTTCGCCCTTTTTTAAGCCGGCAATGAGAACCTCAACCGCTGAAAGTCAATGAACGGCCTTGATATAACCCCACCCCTCATGTTGTTTCGACACTATTTCGTAAATACCGTCGGGCACTACCTGCACGCATGGCAACAGGTCGCTTTTTTGGACATTATTACTTTTCATTGCGACTGCACAAACCTTAAAAGCTATGTTCATGTGTGCAGAAAGCTTGTTGACGTCATCCGCAAATGAAAGATTATTTTTCATAACGAGATTGAATCCTTTGCCATTCATGACAACTTCGAATCTGCCATTAGGATTTGGAACGGCGACCTCGTTTAACCACCTGATTACAGCTCTTTCATCCAAACTGTCTTTGCTTGTCAGATCAAATACCACCCGATAGTTGCTGCGTTGGGCGTATAATAGCGCAGGCATCGTACCTACTAAGAGTGCAATCAAAAAAAAGCTTTTCATATGCGTTAGTTTACTTACCAAAAATTACAACTATTTGATCAATTATAAT
>Ga0070731_10004524_pt1 | contig 11913 bp, 10 predicted proteins | sample Coa_R1_2_FD_66448 | JGI IMG/M metagenome (GOLD analysis project Ga0070731, IMG submission 66448) | Surface soil microbial communities from Centralia Pennsylvania, which are recovering from an underground coalmine fire - Coalmine... | ecosystem: Environmental > Terrestrial > Soil > Unclassified ... | reverse complement strand
AAGAAGCCGTGATTCTCGGCCTGCCGCCACAAATGATGAACGGCAGGAAATAGCGTGCAAAACTTGCGGTCGGTTCCGGCGGAATTCGTGTGAGGGCGATGCGCACGCGGTATTGGATGGGCGGAGAACTTCGCCCATCTTGCGGAGGCCATGTCCGACCTCGACGCCGTCATCATCGGAGCGGGCCATAACGGGCTGACATGCGCAGCCTACCTCGCCATGGCAGGCTTGCGCGTGCGCGTCGTTGAGCGGCGCGGCATTGTCGGCGGCGCCGCCGTGACCGAGGAGTTCCATCCCGGCTTCCGCAATTCCACCGCCGCCTACACGGTCAGCCTGCTGCAGCCGAAGATCATCCGCGATCTGGGGCTTCGCGATCGTGGTCTGCGTATCGTCGAGCGCCGGGTGCAAAATTTTTTGCCGCTGCCGGATGGACGCTATCTGCTCACCGGCGAAGGCCGCACCGCGCGCGAGATCGCCAAATTCAGCAAAAAGGACGCGGAGCGTTATCTCGATTATCAGGCGGAAATCGGGAGCGTCGCCGAGGTGCTGCGTGGCCTCATGCTCAAGGCGCCGCCCAACCTGGCGCTCTCGGGTTTCGCCCGCGCCATGGGCGAACTCGGCAAGCTCGCTGCCATTGGCAAGAGCCTCTGGCAGTCCAGCGCTTACAAAGCGGCGTTCAATCTTTTGCGCAGATCCGCCGGCGAAATCCTCGACAGCTCATTCGATTCCCATCCGATCAAGGCAGTGCTCGGGTTTGACGCCGTCGTCGGCAATTTGGCGAGCCCCTACACACCCGGTTCCGCCTATGTGCTGCTCCATCACATGCTCGGTGAAGTCAACGGCAAAAAAGGCGTATGGGGCCACGCTATCGGTGGCATGGGTGCAATCACGAAAGCGATGGCCGAGGCCGCGGGTGCCCGCGGCGCGCGCATCGACGTCAACGCTCCAGTGCGTGAGGTCATCGTGGAGCGTGAGCGCGCCACCGGTGTCGTGCTCGAGGACGGCACGCCGATACGCGCCCGCGCAGTGATTGCCAATGTGGCCCCGCAATACCTGTTTCTAAAACTGGTGCCGCGTGGGGCCGTTCCCGCCGCCATGCTGGCGCGCATGACTGGGTGGAAAGCAGGGTCGGGGACGTTCCGCATGAACGTCGCGCTATCGCAGCTGCCGAATTTTATTGCGCTGCGCAACCCAGGCGACCATCACACTTCCGGCATCATTCTGGCGCCGAGCCTTGCGTACATGGATCAAGCCTATCGCGACTGCATCCAGCACGGCTGGAGCCGCAAGCCGATCATCGAAATGGTCATTCCCTCGACGCTTGATGACAGCCTGGCGCCGCCCGGCGCCCACGTGGCGAGCCTGTTCTGCCAGCATGTGATGCCGAAATTTTCTGACGGCTCCTCCTGGGACCGCCATCGCGAAGCCGTGGCGGACCTGATGATCGACACGGTCGAGGCGTACGCGCCGGGCTTCGCTCTCAGCGTGATCGCTCGCCAGAGCCTCTCGCCACTCGATCTCGAGCAAACCTTCGGCCTGCCGAACGGAGATATTTTCCATGGCGCGCTGACGCCGGATCAATTGTTCTCGGCACGGCCGATGTTGGGCTATGCCGACTACCGGATGCCCGTGCCCGGACTTTATTTGTGCGGGTCGGGCGCGCATCCGGGCGGGGGCGTGACCGGCGCGCCGGGTCACAACGCAGCACGGGCGGTGATTGCGGACCTCAAACGCAGGTGAACACTCACTCCGAAGCATCCAATCGCGCAGCATGGCCTTAATTGCCATCCTGTGCGGCGATCAATTAAACAGACCAACGACAAAGCACGCGCCGGGACGACGCAATGAACGCAAGCTGGGACAGCCAACGGATTGCTCGCACCGTTCTCGTCATCGCGATCGTGCTCTTGAGTGTTTGGACACTGTGGCACTTCCTCGCGGCGCTGGCGTGGGCGGGCGTGCTTGCGATTGCAAGCTGGCCGCTGCGCCAGGCTCTCGTCCGGCGCGGAATGGGAAACACCGCGGTCGCATCCCTGCTGACGCTGGTGCTTGCGGTGGTCCTGGTCGTGCCGCTGATCTGGCTAGGCATTCGCGCTGGCCACGAAAGCGGCGCCGTCATGGAATGGGTGAAGGACGTCCGCGAGCACGGCCTCGGCACACCCGGCTGGTTACCCGGCATTCCCTACATCGGCAATTCGCTCGCAACGTGGTGGCAGACGAATTTAGCTCAGCCCGGCGCCGCACAAGCGTTGCTCGGCCGCGGCGAAACAACTGGCATTTTCAGTTTGACCCGCACCGTCGGAGTCCAGGTGGCGAGCCGCCTGACTATTTTGGTGTTTACCGTGCTCACGTTGTTTTTTCTCTACCGCGACGGCCCAAGCGTCATGGAGCAGGCGCAGGCGATCGCCGAGCGGCTGTTCGGCCCGCCGGGCGGTCGCCTTGGCAAGGACGCCATCTCCGCCGTGCGCGGCACCGTCAACGGACTGGTGCTTGTCGGACTGGCCGAAGGCCTCGTGCTCGGCATCGCCTATGCGGTGGCCGGACTTCACCATGTCGTCCTGCTTGGCCTTGCGACGGGCGTGCTCGCGACCGTTCCGTTCGGCGCGCCGCTGATCTTCATCGGCTGCGCCCTGTTTCTGCTGGCCACCGCGAAGACGACCGCCGCGATTGCGCTGGTCGTGTTCGGCATGCTCGTGGTGCTTGTCGCCGACCATCTGGTGCGGCCCCTGCTCATCGGCAGCACGACCCGGCTGCCCTTCCTGTGGGTGCTGCTCGGCATTTTCGGCGGCCTGGAGACTTTCGGGCTGCTCGGGCTGTTTCTCGGCCCCGCCATCATCTCGATCTTGCTCGCGATCTGGCGCGACGGCACGGAGAAACCTGCGGTGTGATCGGTATCAGGCCGATCCCCACACCTCACGCGCGGTCTCAACCACGAGGTTGAGCTTTCTGATCTCGTCGTCGACTGTCATCGCCTGACCGCCGATGCCCGAGGAAAAGCCGCATTGCGGCGACAGCGAAAGCTGTTCGATGGGCGCATAACGTACCGCTTCTTCGATGCGGCGCTTCAGGTCGTCCTTAGTCTCCATCTTCGGGCTTTTGGTGGTGACGAGCCCGAGCACGGCGATCTTGTCCTTCGGCAAGAACCGCAACGGCGAGAAATCCCCGGCGCGCGGCGAGTCGTATTCGAGGAAATATCCGTCGACGCCGATCTGGTTGAACAGAAGCTCGGCGATTGGCTCATAGCCGCCCTCGGCGATCCACGCACCGGCGAAATTGCCGCGGCACAGGTGCATGCACACGGTCATGTCCGCCGGCTTACCAGCGATCGTGGCGTTCAGCAGCTTGGCGTACGTCTCCGGCAAGGTCGCGGGGTCTTCGCCGATGTTGCTGACCTGCCGTCGCAATTCCGGATCGCACAGGTAGGCGAGATTGACCTCGTCGATCTGCAGATAGCGGCAGCCGGCCGCCGCAAGGTCAGCGATCTCGGCGCGATAAACTGCAGCAAGATCCTCGTAGAAGGCATCCATCTGCGGATAGGCACGCGCATCGATGGCCTCGCGGCCGCCGCGGAAATGTACGACCGTCGGGGACGGGATGGTGATCTTTGCCGTCACGCCCTCGGGCGTGATCGATTTGAGAAATTTGAAATCCTCGACAAAAATTCCTTGCGGTCGCGAAAGCTTGCCAACCACCTGCAGGGACGGCGGGGTGTGGTCGCGGGTCCCGGCCGCGGAATGAAAGCGCACCGTAAGCTTCGACGCCAGCGGCTTGACGTTGCCGATCTTGAGCAAAAAGTCGCGCTGCCAAGAGAAGCGATTGTACTCGCCGTCCGTGGCCAGCCGAAGCCCCGCCTCCTGCTGCAAGCGAACCACGTCGCGGATCGCACTCTGTTGGATGCGCGAAAGTTCAGCCGCCGCCATCGTGCCCTTTTCGGCCGCAGCGCGCGCTCCGATCAGCGCATCGGGTCGGATCAAGCTGCCGACGTGATCGGCGCGAAAGGGCGGCTTCGCTCGTTCCTGCATGGGTCACGTTGCCGTGTGGGCGGTTCCGCCCGTCATGCCATCTAGTGCCCGGTTTTCAAAGTTCGTCCAGATCGCGGCACCCCAAATACGAACTTCGAAAACCAAAGGGCACTAGCAACTCTATGATTCTAGTGCCGCTTTTCGATTTGAAATTCCTGACGAGATTGCGGCCTCGGTGCAGGAATTTCAAATCGGCGGCACTGGTGTAAAAGGATGGCAAATACGCGCGAGGTTTGTGATGGCGACTAAGACTTTGTTCCCCGCCCCGCAGGCTCTGGGTTACGTCGGCGTTCGCGCCAAGGACTTGGGCGATTGGGCGAGTTACGGTTCGGGACTTCTTGGCCTGCAGCGCATCGACAAGTCGCGCTCGAGCCTCGCCTTCCGCATGGACGACCGCAAGCAGCGCATCATCGTCGACGCCGACGGCGGTGAAGGCATCGCGTTCTTCGGCTGGGAGGTGGCGGACGCGGCGACGCTCGACGCAGTCGCGGCGCATCTGGAAAAGGCGCAGATCAAGGTCGCCCGCGGGGCGCGCACGCTCGCCGACGAGCGGCACGTGAAGGATTTGATCGTGCTCAATGATCCGGTCGGTAATCGGCTGGAGATTTTTCACGGCGCCGAAACGACTGTGGAGCCGTTCCGTCCCGGCCGCTCGATCTCCGGATTTCGCACTGGGCCGCTTGGGCTCGGCCACGTGGTGCTCAACGCCGATAGTCGCGACACCATTGACAAGCTCATGGCGTTTTACCGCGAAACGCTCGGCTTCCGGCTGACCGATTATTACGACCACCCCTTCGTCGCGCGTTTCCTGCATCTCAACCCCCGCCACCACAGCCTTGCCTTCATTCAGACCGGCAAGAACGCCGTGCATCACGTCATGATGGAGCTTTTCAGCTTCGACGACGTCGGCCAGGCCTATGACATCGCGCTCGGCCAAGAGGGCCGCGTCGGCGTGACGCTCGGCCGCCACACCAGCGACTACATCACCTCGTTCTACAGTTTCACGCCGTCGGGCTTCATGGTCGAGTACGGCTGGGGCGCGCGCTCCATCGACGTCGACACCTGGCAGGCTTCCGAGCGCAAGGAAGGCCCAAGCATGTGGGGCCACGACCGCGTCTGGCTGTCGAAAGAGGACAATGAAAAGGCGCGCGCGCTGCGGCTGAAGAACGCCGCCGATGGCTTTCGCCGCCCCGTGCAGGTGATGGACGGCAACTACGAGGTCATGGCCGGCGTGTGCCCATGGTGGGATGCCGTCAAGGCGAAGACTGCCGCGCAAAAGTAAGCTCGCCCAATCTCACGAGCTGGACCTTGGCTGCTGACGATGCCGCGAAGGAAGCAGCGTGCTGCTTACTGCTCCCGCCAGCGCGAGCGCAGCACACACCAGCATGATGGTTTGGATGCTCTTCGCCAGCGAGTCTTTCAGGATACCTTCGGCAAGTTGCCGATCATTGCCCTGAATTTTTTCCAGCGCCGGTGCGATCACGAATTGCCCCTTTGCCTTACCGATCGCCTGCACCACCTCGCTGGATAGAGACTTATCGGCGAGATGCCGGTCCAATCCACGATCGTAAAGCCCGAGCGCCAACGCGCCGAGAACCGCGACCGCGAGTAGGTTTGCCACCGATGCAACGGCGTTATTGATGCCAGCCGCCACGCCGGTCTCGTGGTCGGGAACGGCGTCCATGACCGTCGCGGTCAGCGGTGCGACCGTTATCACCATGCCGAAGCCGAGGATTGCTATGGGTACGAGAAACGCCCCATACGAGCCACCACCGATGGGCCAAGCGAGAAGCGCGAAGGCGAGTGCGGCGATAGCGGGACCAATGATCAGCGGCCTTTTGGCGCCGAAGCGATCGAGCAGCCCTCCGCCCCAGCGCGAGAGCGTCGCCATGATCAGCGTGAATGGCAGGAAGGCAGCGCCGGCCAGGACCGCCGAAAATCCCCCCACCTGAATGAGCGCGAAGGGCAGAAAAAAGAACGTGCCCCCGGTCGCCGCATAGAGCAGCAGCGTCAACAGATTGACGGCGCTGAAGGTGCGGGATCGAAATAGCCGGAGCGGCAGCATCGGCGCCGGGTTACGCGCTTCCTCCCAGATGAAGGCCGCGAGCAGCAACAACCCGATCAGCAGGGCGCCAATGACAACCGGGCTACGCCAACCATAGACCGGCTCCGACATCAAACCAAACGCAAGGCTGCCAAGCGCCGCGAGGGCGAGCAACGAGCCGCGCCAATCGAGTCCACCCTTGGCCTGCATGTCGCGGCTCTCGGGCACTTTGTTGAGAGCAATCCAGATGACCGGCAGCGCCAGCACCGGGTTGATGAGAAAGATCCAGCGCCAGCTGAAATGATCGACGATCCAGCCGCCAAGGAGCGGACCGACGGCGCTAGCAATCGCGGAAAAGCCGGCCCAGGTGCCGATTGCCTTGCCCCGCTCCGCTTCGTCGAAGGTCGCGCCAATGATGGCCAGCGAGCACGGGATCAGCAGCGCCGCCCCTGCCCCCTGAATGCCGCGCGCAAGAAGCAATTGGAAAACGTCCGGCGACAGGCCACACCAGATCGACATGACGGCGAAGATGGCAACGCCCACCAAGAAGATGCGGCGGCGGCCAAACAGATCACCGGCGGAGCCTCCAACGAGGAGAAACGCGGAAAGGCAAAGCGTGTAGGCGTTGACGAGCCACTGGATGACCTCAGCGGACGTTTTCAGATCGGTCTCTATGGCGGGCAGCGCGACGTTGACGACGGACTCGTCGATATACGAAATGCTCGACGCTAGAATCGTGACCGCGAGCACCCACGGCTTGGCGCTTGCCGCGCAAGCACCCGCCACGCGAGTCGATTCGATCGCGGCCTCGTCACATGGTCTCTTGGCATAGATCGTCAACGGCAACTCGCGCGCACAGAACGAGAAGATCGACGTTCGTATAGTATCGATATAATCTCATTTGCATGCGGGCGCATCTTTCCGATCTCGTGCAGCGCCAAATGTGTGAGCAATGGCGGAACACGGGAACACGGACAACGTCCACACGCGAAGAATTGCCGAATTCGTTGCGGGGCTGACCTACGAGGAAATTCCCGCCGAGGTTCGCGAACGCATCAAGCTTCTCATTCTCGATTCACTTGGCTGCGCGATCTATGGCGCCAATCTCGAATGGTGCCGTATTTTGCGCGGGACCCTGGAAAAGCTCGATGCCACGCGCACCACCTCAATCTGGGGGACTAATGCCCGCTTGTCCTCGGACCACGCGGCGCTGCTCAACGGCACGCAGGTCCAAGGTTTCGAGCTGGACGACGTGCACCGCAAGGCGGTCCTGCATGTCGGCGCGGTGACGTTGCCGGCCCTGATCGCGGTGGCCGAAAGCCACGCGCAACTGTCCGGCCGCGATTTCCTCACCGCGGCCGTTGCGGGCTACGAGATCGGGCCCCGCGTCGGCTTGTGCATGGGACCGGAACACATCGGCCAAGGCTGGCATTCGGGTGCGACGGTAGGAATTTTCTCCGCCGCTGCGGGCGCGGCCCGCGCGCTGTCCCTCGACGCGGACAAGACCGTGCACGCGCTCGGCATCGCCGGCACGCAATCGTCCGGGCTGATAGCCGCGCAATACGGCGCCATGGTCAAGCGCATGCATGCCGGCCGCGCAGCGCAGAGCGGACTTTATGGTGCTCTGTTGGCGAAGGACGGCTTCACCGGTATCGCCGATGTGTTTGAAGCGCCGTATGGCGGCTTCTGCACGACGTTTTCGCGCTCGCAAGACCGTTTCAACCTCAATGAGCTGAGCGCCGGTCTCGGCCAGAGATTCGAGACCATGGGCATTGCCTTGAAGTTCTATTCCTGCGTCGGCTCCAACCACACGACGCTCGATGCCTTGCGCGATATCCGCAAGCGCCACCCGTTTGCACTCGATGAGATCGACTCAATCATCGTCCACGGCTCGCAGGTCACGGTCGATCACGTTGGCTGGCCATACAAGCCCGAAGGACTCACCGCGGCGCAGCTCAACCTGCCGTTCTGCATCGCCACGTTGCTGATCGAAGGGGATGTGTTCGTCGACGAGTTCATGCCCGAGTGCGTTGACGATGCAGTACGCATCAAACTTTCGCGCAAAGTGGTGGTGGTGCACGATCCCGCCATCACCGCGCTCGGCGCCGGCGCGCGGCACAAGGTTCGCGTCGAGGTGCATTTCCGCAACGGCGCGGTCGAACGCGAGACCCGCGAAGCACCGCGCGGCAGCGAGCGATCGTTCGCCAGCACAGACGAGATAGCAGCGAAGTTCCGCAAGCTGACCAAGGCGACCATAAGCTCCAAGCAGCAGGACGGCCTCATCGAAGCGGTGCTCGGTCTAGACAAATTGCCGGACAGCCGTACGCTGATCGAGCGATTGAGCGTCGCATAGCGGAGCCACCATGGAATTCGGCATCTTCGATCACCTCGACCGCGCCGGCACGCCACTGCCGGACTATTTCGAGGAACGCCTGAAGATCATCGAGGCGTATGACCGCGCCGGCTTTTATGCCTACCACATCGCCGAGCACCACTCGACGCCGCTGGGTATGGCGCCCTCACCGAACGTGTTTCTGGCCGCAGTAGCGCAACGCACGCGCCGGCTGCGCTTCGGCCCGATGGTCTACGTCGTGCCGCTCTATCATCCGGTGCGGCTGATCGGGGAAATCTGCATGTTGGACCAGATGAGCGGTGGCCGTCTGGAAGTCAGCTTCGGCCGCGGAGCGTCGCCGATCGAACTCGAATATCTGGGTGCAGATCCGGCGGCGGCGCAGGACATTTATAACGAAGCCGTCGAAGTGATCCTAAATGGCTTGACGCACAAGACGCTCGATTTTCACGGCAAGCATTTCAGCTTTGACAGCGTGCCGATGGAGATGCAGCCGTTGCAGCAACCGCATCCGCCGATCTGGTACGGCGCTCACGCGCCCGACAGTGCCGCGCGCGCAGCGCGCCGCGCTCTCAATGTGGTGACCCTCGATCCCACTCCGGAGGCACGACTCGCCATGGCGAGCTACTACAAGACCTGGCATGAGACGCACGGCACAACGCCGCTGCCTAAGCTCGGGCTCGGCCGCTTCGTGGTCGTAGCCGAGACCGATGCGGAAGGGCTGCGGCTCGCGCGCCGCGCCTATGCGGTTTGGCATCGGAGCTTCACGCATTTGTTCAGACTGCGCGGGCGCCCACAAAACCATCCGCGGCCGTCCGAGTTCGATGCGCTCATGGAGCGCGGCCAGGGCGTCGCGGGTTCGCCGGCCACCGTGAAGGAATATCTTGCCGGCCAACTCGCCGAGACTGGCTGCAATTACGTCGTCGGCCAGTTCGCCTTCGGCGACCTCACGCTCGATGAGTGTCTGCACTCGGTCGGCCTGTTCGCCAGTGAGGTCATGCCGGCGTTGCGCGCCCAGCAACCCCGGATATCGGACGCAGCGGAATAGCTAGGTATTCCGCGTGCCCTTAAGGTGTTGCAGCACCCGCGCGCGAAGGGCGGCTTGCTGTTCCGGGGTCCACTCGCGAAAACCTTCACCGGATTTGAACCCAAGCTTTCCGTCCGCCACCAGCTTTTTCAGATAGGGCGACGGACCGGGCCGGCTGTCGATGGCGGGCAGCACCGTTTCGTGAATGGCGAGCGTAAGGTCGGTCCCGACCTGATCGGCATTTTCAATGGGACCGAGGACGGCGAGGCGGCGGCCGAATGATGCCTTGACCACGGCATCCACTGTTTCGGCATCACAAATGCCGTGCTCGACCAGCGAAATCGCCTCACGCCAGAGCGCGTGCTGAAGGCGATTGCCGATGAATCCTGGGACATCTTTCTTCACGTGCGCGGGCTTCTTGCCGGCAGCCTGGTGCAACTCCATAGTCCACGCGACCGCCTGCGGCGAAGTCCACTGCGTCTCAATCACCTCGACCAGCGGCACCAGAAACGGCGGATTCCACCAGTGGGTGCCAAGCGCCCGCCCGCGCTTGCTCAAACCCTGCATGATCGAGGTGATCGGAATGACGGAGGTGTTGCTGGCGAGGATAGTATCAGGCCGCACGTGGCGCTCGATCTCCGCGAAGAGTTTTTGCTTCAAGGGCAGATTTTCCGAGACCGCTTCCACCACGTAATCGGCCTCACGCACGGCGTCGCCAAGATTTGCGGTCGGTGTCACCCGCTCGGCCGCGTGCTCGTCGTCGCCCAGGTCGCGCAGATTGGCCGCAATGCGCGATTTCACCGTGTCGAGATTTTGCAAGAAGGAATCGGTAACGATCACATCGTGGCCGGCAAGCGCGAACACCTGCGCGATGCCGTGCCCCATCAGCCCGGCGCCGATCACGGCAATTTTAGCTCTGCCAACCTCGACCATTCTCTCACCGTTTCCCGGATGCGGTGCAGCACGAAGTGGTGCACCGCTGATCCGGGATCGTAACAAACTCAGAGTACGCGAAGATCCCGGGTCTGCAGCGCACCACTTCGTGCTGCGCTGCGCCCGGGAAACACATGCTTGCTAACCAGCCGTGTAGCCGCCGTCGGCGTAGAGGATGTGGCCGGTGTAAAAATCCGACGCCTTGGAGGCGAGGAAGAGCAGCGGCCCAGCGAGGTCGGACGGCTCGCCCAGGCGGCCTTTTGGCACGCGTGTGATGAAGCCTTTGCGCACGTTCGTTGCGTTCTCGTTGTCCTCGTACATCCACGCCGTCAGTGGCGAGCGAAACACCGTCGGGCCGAGCGCGTTCACGGTGATGCCGGTGCTGCCGAGTTCGCAGCCGAGAGCCTTGGTGATGCCGTCGACCGCCGACTTTGAAGCACAATACGCGGTGTAGCCGGCCGGATGTCCGAGCAGGCCGCGCGCCGATGACATCAGGATGATTTTGCCGCCGCGGCCCTGCTTGAGCATCTGCCGCGCGCAGGCGCGGGCCATCAGCCAGGATTGAGTGACATTGGCGTCCATGACGTCGAGGAAGTCCTCTGGCTTCTGATCGACGATCTTTGACACTTTGTTTTGGCCCGACGCCACCACCAGAATATCGACGCCACCGAACTTGCTCACCGCAGCCCCTACGATCGCATCGCAGTTCGCTTCGGAGCTTGGGCGCTTCGCCACGGCTTCGGCTTTGCCGCCGAGCTTCTCGCATTCCGCCGCGATCTTCTTGAGACCCTCGGCATTGTTGGCGGTGATAACGACGCTGGCGCCGGCGGCGGCCAGTGTTTTCGCCGCTATGGCACCGAATGCGCCAGTGGCGCCAGTGACGATAGCGGTTTTGCCTTTGACATCGAACAGCGACAGCGGATTTTTTAGGAAGTCTTCGGACATGGCTGGGTAACGGCTCCTCTTCTCTTTCCCTCCCCTGAAAGGGGAGGGTGGGGTGGGGGTCCGGCCGAGAAGCTTGCGCAAGCGGTGAACATTGACCCCCACCGGCTCGCTTCGCTCGCCACCTCCCCCTTTTAGGGGGAGGAAAGCGCGTCACTTCACCGGCGCGATGGCGACCAGGATCGAGCACACCTCGTTGCCGCGATTGATGATCTCGCGATGCTCGTTTGGCCCGATGACGCAGGAATCGTTTTTCTTCAGCACCGTCTCCTTGCCGCCGACGATGACGGTCAACTCGCCATTGAGCACAAAGTACACCTTCTCCGGCGGCGAAGCGTCGGGCCCGGCGCCGCCGCCCGGCTGAAAGTGCGACACGCCGACAATCAGCGTTTGCGTGCCGCCAGCCTCGACGCCGAAAAGGCGCAGCGGCGTACAACCGCGATGGTTCGGCGCATCATAAGTCTTGGCCTCGGCGAAGCGTTTGACTTGCATCAGACCTTCTCCCCTTTCTCGATCCGATAAGTCCCCTTCGGATCGGTGATCGCAACCAGCCGGATGATGCAGCCGTCGCCGCGCTCCCAGTTCCACGGAAACA
>Ga0070731_10004523_pt1 | contig 11916 bp, 8 predicted proteins | sample Coa_R1_2_FD_66448 | JGI IMG/M metagenome (GOLD analysis project Ga0070731, IMG submission 66448) | Surface soil microbial communities from Centralia Pennsylvania, which are recovering from an underground coalmine fire - Coalmine... | ecosystem: Environmental > Terrestrial > Soil > Unclassified ... | reverse complement strand
AGCGTGGCAAATGTCGACACGATCAATCCGCCAACCACGGCCCGGCCGAGGGGCGCGGATTGAGCACCGCCTTCTCCAAAGCCGATGGCCATGGGCACCATGCCGAAGGTCATCGCGGCGGCAGTCATGAGAATGGCGCGCAAGCGGCTACCCGCGCCCAGGCGGGCTGCATCCAGCAAGGGCGCGCCCTCCCGCCACATGCGTTCCGCGAAGCTAACCAACAAAATCGAATTGGCCACGGCGATACCGATCGCCATGATCGCGCCCATGAAAGATTGGATGTTGAGGGTGGTGCCGGTCAAGCGCAGCATCAACAACACACCGCAGAGCACGGCGGGAATCGTGAGCAGGATCGCCAGCGCCAAGCGGATCGATTGGAAATTGGCTGCCAGCAGCAGGAAAATAACCAGCACCGCCAGCAGCAGCCCGATTTGCAGACCGGAGATGGTTTGCGCCAGCGCCGGTATTTGCCCGCGATAGCTTACCGACACGCCGCGCGGAGGCGCGCCCGCTTTGTCGACCGCGCCTTTCAGCTTCTGTGCGGCTTCGCCCAAAGTCACGCCATGAAGATTGGCGGTCAGGCTAACCACGCGCTGGCCATTGTCCCGCTCGATCAAGCCCGGCATGGTTCCCGGCTTCAGCGTGGCGATGTTTTCCAGGCGGGTTTCCGAGCGGCCGTTGGCCATCACCGGAAGGGCTCCCAATTCGTCGATGCTTTGCATGCGGTTCTGCGGCAGTTCTACTTGAATTTGAAAAGCATTGCCGGAGTTGGGGTCGCGCCAATAATTCGGCTGCGTGAATCGCGAGGAGGATGTCGCCGGCACTACCGATCGCACAACGTCCGCCATGGTCAGACCGAACTGCCCCGCGCGTTCGCGGTTGATGTCGACATCCAGAGTCGGGTAATTGATTTCCTGCGCGAATTGCAGATCGCGTAGAAACGGGAGCGCCGCCATCTGGGTTTGCAGTTTACGGGCGAACCCGAAATCGTCCTGCAGATTGACGCCGCGCACCGCCACTTCGATCGGCGTAGGCGATCCAAAACTCATTACCTGGCTCACAATGTCACCCGCCTCAAAGGAGATTCTGGTTCCCGGCAGTTCCTTATCGAGGCTGGCCCGCACGCGCTCGCGCAGAGCTTCTCCCCGGGGCGCGTCAGGTTTCAAAGCTACCTGGATAATCGCTTCCTGCGGGCCGCTGGTGAATAAGTGAATCAGGTCGACCGGATAGCTGGACGGGACCACGCCTACGAAATCGCTGGTTATTTCGACATTTTGCGGACCGCACTCTTGGCGAATCACATCCAGCGCATGCAGCACCACACGCTCGGTTTCTTCCACGCGGGTTCCCACCGGAGCACGCAACCGGATACGAAACACCGGCGCATTCACATCCGGAAAAATTTCCGTGCCCATCTTGGGAAGCAGCAGGAAAAGCACGCCGATCGAAACCACCAGATAGATGAGGACCAGCGGAAAACGGAACCGCAGAACCGCTCCCAGATAGCGTTCATACCAGGAACGAAAAGATTGTTCCTTTGCCGCGCCGGCCTCCTTCATGAGCCATGTCGCGAATACCGGCACCAGGCTGTTGGAGAGCAGGTAGGAAGCGATCATGGCAAATCCCACTGCAAGCGACAGCGGAACGAAAAGCTGCCGGCTCACTCCCAACATGAAAAACGACGGCACGAACACAGCCAGAATGCACAACATCGAAACCAGGCGCGGCAAGGCGGTCTGGCTGGAGGCCTCGAGTACCGCTCGCGCGCGCGAGATACCCGGATGTAACTGGCTATGAATATTTTCGATGGAGACCGTGGCTTCGTCGACAAGCACGCCGACCGCCAGCGCCAGTCCTCCGAGCGTCATGATGTTGATCGTTTGTCCAGTGGCCCAGAGCAAAATCAACGCGCTCAGCAAAGCAAACGGAATATTCAGGACCACGATCAGCGCACTGCGCCAGTCGCGCAGAAACAGCAGCACCATCAGCCCGGTGAGTACGGCGCCCAGCGCTCCCTCCAGAGCCAACCCGCGAATGGAATTGGTGACATAAGGCGATTGATCAAATTCCAGGCGCACGTCGACATCGTCTGGGACAACTTTCTTAAACGTTGGAATCGCCGCTTTCACGGCGTTGATGACGGCCAGCGTCGAGGCGTCGGAGCGTTTAGTGACGGGAATGTAAACCGTCCGCTTGCCGTTGACATGCGCATAGGCGGTCACCAGGTCGGTGCCGTTCTCGATAGTTCCGATGTCGCGCAAATACACCGTTGCCCCGGCCTTGGGCCGGATCGGTGTGCTGAGTAATTCCGTAAGATCTCCGCCCAGTGCCGCATTGGTCCGGGCGATGCGATTGAGCGTGCCGGTAAACATATTGCCGGACGGCATCACGAGACTAGCCTTGCTCACCGCGGCGATAGCTTCGTCCGGCGAGATTTGGTACTGATGCAGCTTGTCCGGATCGAGAGTAATCACAATCGTCCGTTGATTCCCTCCAAACGGCGGCGGAGCTGACACGCCCGGCAGCGTCGCGAACAAAGGCCGGACGCGGTTGAGCGCAAAATCCTGAAGCTCGCCTTGCGTATGCGCGGCGCTGTCAAAAACCAATTGCCCGACGGCAACACTACCCGCATCGAAGCGGGTGATGAACGGAGGCACCGTGCCCGGCGGCATGAAAGCGCGCGCGCGATTCACATATCCCACCGTCTCCGACATCACCTGGCTCATGTCGGTGCCTTCGTGAAACACCAGCTTCAAAAGCGTGGCGCCTTGAATCGTTTTGCTTTCCACGCGGTCAATTCCCGTGATGTAGAGGAAGTGATACTCGTAGTAGTACGTGATGTAGCCTTCCATCTGCGCCGGGTCCATACCGCCGTAGGGTTGGGCTACGTAAATGGCGGGGTCGCCCACTTGCGGAAAAATATCGATTGGCATTCGCCGCACAGCCAGCACGGCAAACAACGCTATGGCGATAAGCGCCACCACCACCGTTATCGGCCTGCTGAGTGCTGCTAGAACGAGGCGCATAGTCTCACTTGCTTGCCTCGGTCAGAAACGGCTGCACATCGCCGGCCGCGGTTGCCAACCCGAGCAGCGCGCGCCAGACGCTCAGATGCGCCAGGGCATCGTCGATTTCCGCCTGCGTGAGCAATCGCTGGGCTTCGGCAACCTGATCGATGGTGGCGAGCCCGGCTTCGTAACGGGCCGTGGCCTGCTGCGTTGCGGTGCGCGCGGCGGCCACTTGAATCGGCGTGTTCACCGCGACCTGCCGGGCGCCGTTCAGTTGCGCGAGCGCAATATTCCAGCGCGCCCGCAGTTCCGTCACGATCAGGTCTGATCTTGCCGTCTGTGCGCGAACGGTGGCGGACTGCGCAGCCTCACGCGCGCGCGTCGCCGCCAAATCCATGATCGGGAAAGTCACGCTGAAACCGACGGCGTAATTCTGCACGTTGGGCGCCAGGCCGTTCAGCCCTCCCAGCCGTCCGCCGTTGATTTCGTCGCCGGTGCCGCGCGCATAAGCCGCGCCCTCCAGCGCAAACTTGGGGAAATACGAGCGCTCAAGCGCGCGCAACTGGGCCCGGGCCTGATCCACGGTGGCATTTTGCTCTACGGTGATCGGATTGGCTTTGAAATCGACCGCCTCGGGCGCCCTCTCCGGCGGCAATTGCAGCAACCCCGGCGCATCGATGACAATCTGGGCTGGATCGACGACCACGAATTGCGCCAGAGCGGCGCGGGCGACTTCGACTGCCTGCCGGGCTTGAATCAGCTGCGTTTGCGCTGCCGCCCGCTCCGCTTCCGCCCGCGACGAATCGGCTCCCGGACGCAATTGCGCGTTCACTTGCGCATGAGTGGTACGCACGACGGCATCCGCTCGATCGACGCCAGCCTGCGCAGCCTTGGTCGTTTCCTGGGCCGCTGCCAGGGTGAGGTAAGAGTCGAGGGTCGCCGCAGTCACTTCGAATTGCGTGCGCTTCAGGCTGGCTTCGGACTGCGCTCGCACCGCTTCCGCCACGCCGACATTGGCCTGGCGGAGACCGAAATCAAACGGCTCCCATCTGACCAGCCCTCCCACCGCACTACCCCACGCGGTACCCAAATTGTTGGTACCGAGAACTGGCCCCGACATCGACGGAATCACGCTTTGCGGCAGCAGTATGCCGAAGACGTTATTTCTAGTCGCGCGGTTCACGAGCGCCAAGGCGTCAACGCGAGGCAGGTAGGAGGTTCTTGCCAGGCGAATGCCAGCCGCCGCGGCATTAATTTGTTCTTGCGACACGCGGATCGACGGGTAATTCTTCGCCGCCGCTTCCACTGCCTGCTGGAGTGTTAGGGGAGCCTCAGCCACTAGAAACTTGGTACTAATCAGTAAGGCCACGGCGAAGAGGGTGGGCTTGGCCGGCACGCCGTTAGTCTCCCTCGATCAATTCGTGAAATAGCTCACGAACCTTATGTTTGGCTGCCACCAGCGCCTTGCGGCCAAGAGGCGTGGCCCGATACACCGTGCGGCGGGACTTTCCCTTGACCTGCTCGCTAGAGCGTAGATACCCCTTCTTTTCCAAACTGTGCAGCAGGGGATAGAGCGTGCCGGGGCTGATGCGATAGCTGTGCCGCGCCAGTTCCTCGATCATGCCCAGGCCGAAGATAGGCTCTTCCACCGCGTGATGCAGCACATGGAGGCGGATCAGTCCGGAATAAAGATCCTGGTCCGCTGAGATTTTATCATCGATTATCGTCTTTGACATTCGATTACGATAATCGAATTCTTTCACGTTCCAATGACCGGAGTCAATTGGAATGCCGGGACTCAGGGTATGGCCGGGGCGTCCTTCAGTTTTTGAATGACCAGGGAAGCGTTCGCGTTAGCTTGTGTGCCACCGGCCAGAGTCTGCAGGGTTACCGCCGCCGACGACGTGTGATTGCGAAGGGTGAGCACATCCGCCGCAGCCAGCGTGAGGATCGCCTGCCCAGTGGTTTGCTGCGTTCCAGCGCCTGATCCGTAGATAGCTGACGCGATCGCCGTGCCATTCACAGCCAATCCGAATTGGTTGGGCTCGACGCCGGTCACGATGAACGTAACTTTGTAATCGCCGGCATTGAGAATCGTAACTGCGGAAGCTCCTAGGCCGTGCGTGATTCCGGCGCTCAGCGGGCCGTTGGAGTCAAAGACTACATCCGCCTCCAGGGCGACGGCCTGGCCGCCTGTGTTGTAGACGTACCCGTAGTCGGACGAACCACCACTAAGCCCGGCTGGTCCGGCGGGACCGGCTGGACCAACAGGGCCGGCAACGCCTCGCGGACCCGGGGCTCCCTGTAAGCCCTGCGGACCGGCCGGCCCCGCTGAAGCCGCGATGAAATACCCGTTCATGTCGATGACCAAGTCGGTGTCATTGGTGGCCTGCACGATGATTCCGCCATCCGGACCCGCCGTCACGACGGCTGAATTGTCCACTTTTCCGCCTTGCACCGCGTTCAGAATCACAGTCCCCGGCCATGGTTTGTCATCTTCCCAAGCCGCAACCCAGGCGACTGGCTGGCCAATGGGGGTGACCGAAACGATGTTTAATGAATAAGCCAGTGCCACCGGCACCCCGCAATTGGAGGCAGGAATCAGAAAAGTACGGGGTTGTCCGCCCACCAATCCGGGGGGGCCAAACGCACCTGTTTTCCCAGATCCTAGGGACCCCACCCGCGTGTCCGCCACCCGGCAGGGGGTAATCGCAATGAATATCATCCCCGACGAGGTGACAGGTGTATTCGTGGCGCTGGCAGCGCTCTTGTTCGTTTGGCTCGCGACGGGCCAGTTTTTCAACGGGATGGAGTCCCGCTGCATGCGCTGCGCCAGGCTTGCTGGTATGAGTACCGCCGCCATAACCAGTGCCCATGGTGAAAATTTCACTCTCATGTGTTTCTGTTCCTTCCCTAAAACTGGATTGAATATTCAAAGTGCCGTCTTCGCTCCGATACTCTCAAAAAATATTTCGGCTCAATTTCTGTCTTGGCTTCCCGCATCTCGAAACGGCGTGTCACACCGCAGGAGGGTAGCGCTCGTTTTGTATTCCATTAGACGCTCTAGTAGAAATAAGTTCGGCGAACAGCGCAATCGCTATATTCCGTAACCTTTTTCTCTTTCGACAGTCTAGTAGTAGTACATGTCACGCGGCCATAAAGAAACCAACCGGCACACCACCGCAGGGTGAAATGCTCCAGGGCACGCTCGACCTGCTGATTCTCAAGACATTGGCCCCCGGCGCCGCCCACGGTCAGGCCATTGCGAACGTGATTGAACGGCAGTCCGAGGACTTCCTCCAGGTAGAGCACGGGTCTCTGTATCCGGCCCTCTATCGGCTAGAAGACCGCGGCTGGCTCGCCTCGTTCTGGGGAACTACCGAGAACAACCGAAAGGCGAAATATTACCGTCTGACCGCAGCCGGGCGGAAACAGTTGGCGGAACAGACCAGCCGTTGGGACCAGTTGGTCCAGGCGATGAGCCGGATTCTACATCCGGCTTCGGAATGAATCTATGGGTTGGCGGCGTTATTTTGGCCGGAACCGGGCGGATATCGATCACGCCCGTGAATTTCAATCGCACCTGGAACTCGAAGTGGACGACAACATCGCCCGCGGCATGCCGCCGGAAGATGCCAGGCGCGCGGCGCACCGCAAGTTCGGCAACCCCGCCCTTATCCGGGAAGAGGTTTACCAGATGAACGGCCTTGGATTTGTAGAAACGGTCAGTCAGGACCTTCGGTACGCCGCGCGAACGTTGGCGCGGAGCCCTGGCTTCACGGTGTCTGTTGTGCTCTTTCTCGCGCTGGGCATCGGCGCAAACTCAGCGGTCTTCAGCGCTCTCGATCAAACGGTCATTCGCCCGTTGCCCTACGCCGATCCTGGCCGGCTGGCAATGCTTTGGGAAGATTTCTCGGCTTTCGGCGTGGCCAAGAGCCGCGTTTCCCCGGCAACATTTCTGGACTGGCGCAGGCGCAGTCAGACGTTCACGGAGATGGCCTCGTATGTCGGTTCCGGCACCATGGACCTCTCCGGTTCGGGAGCTCCGGAGGAAGTAATCGGCCAGGCGGTTACGGCGAATCTGCTGCCGATGCTCGGCGTCGCGCCGCTGCTGGGACGCACTTTCACCATCGAAGAAGAGCATCCCGATAGCGCGTTGGTGGTCCTCAGTTACCGGCTATGGGAGCGCCGCTTCGGCGGCGACCGGAATCTGATTGGCCACACCATACTGATGAACCACGTGAAATATACGGTCGTGGGCGTGATGCCGCCCGGATTTCAGTTTCCCGATCGCCAGACGGAGCTGTGGGTTCCCATGGGTATATCGCCACAGGTTCGAACGAGCCGGAATAGTCATTTCCTGAAGGTGGTCGGACGCATGCGGCGGGGTATTCGCGACGCGCAGAGCGACATGAGCGCCGTGGCGCGCCAACTCGCTTCCGAATTTCCTAAAACCAACGCGCAGATCGGCATCACAGTGATCCCGCTCCAGGATGAACTGCTCGGCGAGACCCGGACTGCGTTCCTCATTCTGCTGTGCGCGGCGGGCTGCGTGCTGCTGATCGCCTGCGCCAATGTCGGCAACCTCCTGCTCGCCCGCGGGTCGGCGCGCAAGCGTGAAATCGGCGTGCGTGCCGCTTTGGGAGCCGCACCGGCTCGGTTGCTGCAACAGGTGCTGACCGAGAACCTGCTGCTCGCTTGTGCAGGTGGTGCGTTGGGCCTGCTCTTTGCGAAGTGGAGTATGGTGGCGCTGGAAAGGATGGTCCCACCCGGCCTCGCGGGCGGTCTCCGGCTCGATTGGCGCGCGTTCGCATTCACCAGCGCCGTTTCGATTCTCACCGGTCTGATGTTCGGACTGGTTCCGGCTCTTCGTCTGGCGAAAATACAGGTGTCAGACCGAAGCAGCATCGGCCAGGGCAGCCGGATTCGCGACGTTCTGGTTGCAGCGGAGATGGCAATTGCACTGGTGCTGGTCATCGGCGCCGCGCTGCTCATCGAAACCCTGGTGCATCTACGCGCCGTGGACCCAGGTTTTCACTCCCAAGGCATTCTCACCGCCGAGATCAACGTGCCATCCACGAAATATCAAGGCAAGAATCAACGCTTTTACAATGACCTGGTGGCGCGCGTGCGATCCATCCCTGGCGTGAAGTCCGCCGGCCTCACGTCGGACTTGCCCTACACTTCGCGCGGCAATACCATGAGCCTCGCCATTGAAGGCAAGCCCGCGCAGTATGTTCTGGGTCAGGACGTGTTGTTCCGTCTGGTCAGCGCCGGGTATCTCGAAACCATCGGGGCCCGGCTCATCGAAGGCCGTTTCCCTGACGCCCGCGACGCGGAAGAAGCCACATCCGTGGTAGCGATCAACGAGACGCTCGCGCGGCAATATTGGAACGGTGAAAGCCCGCTTGGTCATCGCATCGATACCGGCACCGGCGATGGAAAGCCCCGTTGGATGACCATCGTCGGCGTGGTGCGCGACATTCGCGAGCGCGGACTCGACCTCGCGCTCAAAGGCGCCGTCTATGTCCCATTTCCGCAGGTGGCGATCACCTTTTTCCAGCCATCCGAAATCGCGATTCTCACCGCGCGTGAGCCGCTTAGCCTGTCGAACGAGCTGCAACAAAGTGTGTGGGCGATGGATCCGGAACAACCGGTAGCCAACATCCGGACGATGGAAGCGATTGTCGATGACGAACTCGCCAACCGCACCCAAGTCCTGCAACTGCTGGGCGTTTTCGCTGCTTTGGCTTTGGTGCTGGCAGCGCTCGGGATTTACGGGGTGCTCTCGTATGCCGTTTCGCAGAGAACGCGCGAGATCGGCTTGCGGATGGCGCTCGGCGCGGGACGGTGGGACATCGCTCGCGGGATTCTCGGATATTCCGCTCGCCTGACCGGGGCAGGGCTGGCGGCGGGAGTTGCATTGGCTGTAGCGGCAACGCGGCTGCTTGCCACGCTGCTGTACGGAATTTCTCCACTGGATCCTCGCACGTTCGCCGTGGTCGGCGTTATTCTGGCGGCAGTCGCTTTTCTCGCGTCATACCTGCCGATGCGCCGCGCAATAGCGGTGGATCCGCTCATCGCTCTAAGAGAAGAGTGAAAAGCGGTGCTATACCAGTTTTTTGACCACTTCGCCGCTCACATCGGTGAGGCGGAAATCGCGGCCCTGGAATTTGTAAGTCAGGCGCGTGTGGTCGAGACCCATCTGATGCAGGATGGTCGCGTGCAGATCGTGAACCGACACCGGATCTTCGACGATGTTGTAGCCGGTCTTGCCCACGGTGACGCCGGGCTTGATGCCGCCGCCTGCCATCCATACCGTGAAGGCGCGCGGGTGGTGGTCGCGGCCCAGGAATTTGGATCCGCTGCGGGCTTCGTTCATCGGCGTGCGATCCTGTTCCTTTCCCTTAAATCAGCTTGAAGAGGTGAAGTGCGGCTATTTCGGCAATATTCTCAGGGGAAACGAGGGGTAGTCGGGGACTCGGCGACAGGGGTCGAATCCGTTGTACCTTCGTAAGGAGTCGCGATGCTATGAAAAGAGGATCGGAAGAAGCTTTTGCTGCAGCCGATGACGCTCTTACGCGAGGCGCCTACCTGGAAGCGTTTGAGATCGCCAAGCCTTGGGTCGATGAAGGGCATGACTGGGCCGAGTCCTGCATAGGGAGTCTTTACCAATGTGGACTTGGCGTTAAGCAGGATCTGGAAGAGGCGGTGCGACTCTTTAGACGGGCGGCCGACCATGGTTCGGCAGGAGCCTGGTATTCGCTCGGCGTTATCTATGATGTAGGCGGAGTCAACATGCCTCCAAATCCCGAACTGGCTGGCGCTTTTTATCAGAAGGCTCGCGAGCTGGGATATTTTCCCGGTCAGCCGTATATCCGTCCGTTGCGCTAAACCAGCTTCTTGACCACTTCTCCGCTCACGTCCGTCAGCCGGAAGTCGCGGCCTTGGAACTTGTAGGTCAGCTTGGTGTGGTCGAGACCCATCTGGTGCAGGATAGTCGCGTGCAGATCGTGCACCGACACCGGATCTTCGACGATGTTGTAGCCGATGTCGTCGGTCTTGCCCACGGTGACGCCGGGCTTGATGCCGCCGCCTGCCATCCATACCGTGAAGGCGCGCGGGTGGTGGTCGCGGCCTAGGAATTTGGATCCGCTGCGGGCTTCATTCATCGGCGTGCGCCCAAATTCGCCGCCCCAAACCACTAGCGTTGAATCCAGCAGGCCGCGCTGCTTCAGATCTTTGACAAGGGCTGCGGCGGCGCGATCGGTTTCGCGGCAGAGCTGCGCCAGCTTGTTGACGATATCCTCGTTGTTGCTAGATCCGTGCGTGTCCCAGCCGCGGTGGAACAGTTGCACGAAGCGCGTGCCGCGCTCCACCATGCGCCGGGCCAGCAGGCAGTTGTTGGCGAACGACCGCGTGCCGGGCTGCGTACCGTACATTTCGTGGATCGCCTTCGGCTCCTTGGAAATATCGGTGAGCTCGGGCACACTGGTCTGCATGCGATAGGAGAGCTCGTAGGAAGCAATGCGCGTGGCGATTTCGGGATCGCCCACGTCCACCTGATGCTCCTTGTTCAAATCGCGGATCAAGTCGAGCGAGCGGCGGCGGGTTTCCGCGCTGACGCCTTCCGGGTTCGACAGGAACAGCACCGGATCGCCTTTTGAGCGGAATTCCACGCCCTGATATTGCGTCGGCAAAAAACCGCTGCCCCAACAGGATTTGCCGCCATCCGGCTGGGCGAGGCCAGAGAGCAGCACGACGAAGCCCGGCAGATCGTGATTCTGCGTGCCGATTCCGTAAGTCAGCCACGCCCCCACGCTGGGACGGCCGGGAATCTGATGCCCAGTATTCAGGAAAATCTGCGCTGGCGCGTGATTGAACTGCGTGGTGTGCAGCGTTTTGATGATCGAAACATCGTCGACGATCTCCGAGAGATGCGGCAGCAAGCTCGAAAGCTCAGCGCCTGACCGCCCGTATTTGGCGAAGGTGTGCGGCGTCCCCAAAAGCTTCGGCACGCCCTTGATGAAAGCGAAGCGCTCGCCCTTGATGACATCTTCCGGACACGGCTGGCCGTCGAGGCGGGTGAGCGTGGGTTTGTTGTCGAACAGATCGAGCTGCGAAGGCCCGCCGGCCATGAAAAGGAAAATAATGTTCTTGGCTTTGGGCGCGAAGTGCGTGCCGGTCTGGGCGAGCAAGCCGCGGTCCAGCAACGATGCCAAGGCGAGCGAGCCGATGCCGAAACCGCTCTGTTGGAAAAAATGGCGGCGTGTAACGTGCAGAAGTGGTTCTTTCGGCGGGGTCATCTCATTTACTCCTTGGTCAACGTCTCGTCCAGGTTGAGCAGCACATTGGAAAGCATGGTCCAGGAAGCCAGCTCCGGGGCGCCGGCTAGCTTTTGCGCCTCCGCGGGATGGGCCACGAAGTACTGCATTTCGTTTTGCTGCCAGCTCAAGAGACGGTCCACTTCATCCGGCTTGGGACGGCGGCTCATGCACAGGCGGAATGCCAGCTCCGCGCGCGAACGCCCGTCGGCACCACCCTCCGCCACCACGCGTTTGGCCAGTGCCTGCGCGGTTTCGAAGAAGGCGGGGTCGTTCAACGTGGTCAGCGCCTGCAGCGGTGTATTGGTGCGCACGCGGCGCACGGTGCAACTCTCCCGGCTGGGAGAGTCGAACGTCAGCATGGTGGGGTATCCGGCAGTGCGGCGCACAAATGTATAGAGCCCGCGGCGGTAGCGATCTTCGCCCCCGCTGGTGACCCATTTGTCGTCGGAATACGGAATGTCCCAGATACCCTCGGGCTGCGGCGGAAACACGCTGGGACCGCCGATCTTGGAGCTCAGCAGTCCGCTCGCGGCGAGAGTCACGTCCCGAATCATTTCGGCTTCCACGCGGAAGCGCGGACC
>Ga0070731_10004522_pt1 | contig 11918 bp, 10 predicted proteins | sample Coa_R1_2_FD_66448 | JGI IMG/M metagenome (GOLD analysis project Ga0070731, IMG submission 66448) | Surface soil microbial communities from Centralia Pennsylvania, which are recovering from an underground coalmine fire - Coalmine... | ecosystem: Environmental > Terrestrial > Soil > Unclassified ... | reverse complement strand
CAAGATTGCGTTTCCTAATCTGGTGGATTACACCGCGAGCAAAGGCGGGATCGAGATGTTCACCAAAGTCGCGGCCGTCGAGCTGGGGCAATACGGGATCACGGTGAATTGCGTCGCGCCCGGCGCCGTCGAAATCGAGCGTACCAAGAATGAAGCGGGCGATTACGCGGGCACGTGGTCCAAGCTGACACCGCTCGGACGAGTGGGCGTGCCTGCCGATGTGGCGCGCGCGGTGGCGTTTCTGTCTGGCGATGCGGCGTCGTTCATCACGGGGCAAACGATTTGGGTGGATGGCGGATTGTTCAGCCGTCCGAACTGGCCGTACGCCTGATTGCCAACTGCCACGTGCTCAAGCCACAATAATAGAAGCTTCCCCAAAAAATATTATGTTGGACCGGATCACGGTGCATGGCGCGCGCCAGCACAATCTCAAGAACATCGACGTCGAGATTCCGCGCAACAAGCTCACCGTCATTACTGGTCTAAGCGGGTCCGGCAAATCCTCGCTGGCGTTTGACACCATCTACGCCGAGGGCCAGCGCCGTTATGTGGAAACGCTGTCCACCTATGCCCGGCAATTTCTGGATCAGATGGAGCGGCCGGAAGTCGATTCCATCGAAGGCTTGAGCCCGGCGATTTCGATCGAGCAGAAAACCACCAGCCGCAGCCCGCGCTCGACCGTCGGAACTATCACGGAAATCTACGACTACCTGCGGCTGCTGTATTCCTCGATTGGCGTTCCGCACTGCCCCGTCTGCGGCAGCGAAATTTCTCGCCAGAGCACGGAGCAAATCCTGCAGCACGTGCTCGCATTGAAGCCCGAGGATCGCATCATGGTGCTCGCGCCCGTGGTTCGCGGCCGTAAGGGCGAGTTCAAAAAAGATCTGGAGAAACTGGCACGGCAGGGTTTCGTGCGCGCTCGCATCGATGGCGTGCTGCGCTCGCTCGACGAAGATATCCCGCTGGACCGGCGTAAGAATCACACGGTCGAAGTTGTTGTCGATCGTCTGCTGGTGCGCCCGGGAATTGAAAAGCGCCTGGAAGCGTCGATCGAAACTGCAACAAAATTGGCTAACGGTTTGGTGCTTATCGTCGTGGTAAATGGCGATGAGCGGCTTTATTCGCAGAAGCTGGCGTGCATGGAATGCGGTACCAGCGTGCCTGTGCTCGAGCCGCGCTCCTTCTCCTTCAACAGCCCGTACGGCGCGTGTGAAATGTGCTCGGGACTCGGCAACCGTTGGGCGTTTGATCCCGGCAAGGTGATTGTGGATCCTTCGAAGCCTCTGCTGGAGGGCGGCCTGGGGCCGGGCGCTGGGTCGTCCTTCATGAGCCATTCGCTGGATGAAGCCGCCAAGCTTTTCAAGATCAAGCTGTCGACGGCGTTCGAGAAATTCCCGAAGAAGACGCAGAAGCTGCTGATCGAAGGTGGAAACGGATTCGCCGGCATTCTCAGCATTTTGCAGCGCAGCTTCGATAGCTCCTCTGACGAATATCGCGAGTGGCTTACCGATTACATGTCGCCGATCGTGTGTGAAGCGTGTCACGGTAAGCGGCTGCGTCCGGCTAGCTTGGCGGTGCGCGTGAAGGGCATGTCGATCGCGGAACTCACCGCCATGCCGATCGCCCGCGCGGTGACGGCGGTTCGCGCCTGGCGCTTGACGGAGCGCGAATCACAAATCGCCGCCCGTGTTCTGGACGAAATCCGCCGGCGTCTGGAGTTTCTCTCCAACGTGGGCCTGGATTATTTGAGTCTGGAGCGCTCGGCGGCCACGCTTTCCGGAGGGGAATCGCAGCGCATTCGCCTGGCGACGCAAATCGGTTCCCGGCTGCGCGGCGTGCTCTACGTGTTGGACGAGCCTTCCATCGGGCTGCATCATCGCGATAACGACAAGCTTCTGGAAACGCTGACGCGCCTGCGCGACATGGGCAACACGGTGGTGGTGGTGGAGCATGACGCGGAAACCATCGAGCGCGCCGATTATGTGATCGATCTGGGACCGGGCGCTGGACGGCTAGGCGGTGAGTTAGTAGCTTGCGGCACGCCCGCCGGCATTGCAGCCAATCCGGATTCGCTCACCGGACAATATCTTTCGGGCGCGCTGCGAATCCCCACGCCGCTGGTCCGGCGCCGCCACAATGGCCGCCAACTTTCGGTGACCGGCGCAACCGAGCACAACCTCAAGAATATCGACGTCAAAATTCCCCTGGGCACGCTTACGGTGGTGACCGGCGTTTCGGGAAGCGGAAAGTCGACGCTGATCAACGAAATCTTGTATCGCGTGTTGGCTCGCGAGATCTATGGCTCGCGCGACGAGCCCGGCGCGCACCGCAAAGTCACGGGCCTGGAGTATATCGACAAGGTAGTTCGCATCGATCAATCGCCGATCGGCCGCACGCCGCGCTCCAATCCTGCCACGTACACCGGCCTGTTTACGCCCATTCGCGATCTGTTTGCAATGCTTCCGGAGTCCCGCGAGCGCGGCTACAAACCCGGGCGATTCAGCTTCAACGTCAAGGGCGGCCGCTGCGAAGGCTGCCAGGGCGACGGGCTCAAGCGCATCGAAATGAATTTTTTGCCGGACGTGTATGTCACCTGCGATTTGTGCCGCGGGCGGCGATACAATCACGAAACGCTGCAGGTGAAATACAAAAACTATTCCATTGCCGACCTGCTCGATGCCACCGTCGAAGAAGCGCTGCCAGTGCTGGAAAATTATCCGCAGATTCGCGCCAAGCTGCAAACGCTGTTGGACGTCGGGCTGGGTTATATTCACCTGGGCCAATCTTCCACCACGCTTTCCGGCGGTGAAGCCCAACGCATTAAGCTGGCGCGTGAGCTCAGCAAGCGGCAGACCGGGCGTACGTTCTATGTGCTGGATGAACCGACTACTGGCCTGCATTTCGACGATGTCCGCAAGCTGCTGGCCGTGCTCGAGCGCCTGGTGGATTTGGGAAACACGGTGGTCGTCATCGAGCATAATCTCGACGTCATTAAGACCGCGGATTGGATTGTCGATCTCGGACCAGATGGCGGTGAGCATGGCGGGCGCGTCGTGGCCGAAGGCACGCCGGAAGAAGTGGTGCGGTCGAAAAAAAGCTACACGGCGCAAGCGCTTCGCAAAGTGCTGGGCAGCGGGCAGGCAGCGTGAGCAAGTACACCGCTCGCCCCATCGATCTGGCGAAGCTGAAAACCGTTCCGCTCAAAGCGCGCGGCGGCAAGGTGAAGGTGGCGGATTTTGCCGCTACCTATGTTAAAGGCGCGGGCGTGCACGGTTGGCTGGATTCATTGCCTAAGCTGTTGGCAGCCGATTCATTTCGCTTTGTTGTCGCCGCACTGCAAAAGGCACGCGCAGCGCACAAGCCCATACTATGGGGATTGGGCGGGCATGTCATCAAGTGCGGCCTGGCGCCAGTATTGGCCGACTTGATGCGCCGCGGCTATGCCACTGGATTTGCCATGAACGGCGCAGCATCCATTCACGATTTTGAAATTGCCCTGGCCGGGGCGACCAGCGAAGATGTGGAAGCCGTGCTGCCCGACGGCCGCTTTGGCGCGGCCGAAGAAACCGGACGCGAGACCAATGAGGCCATCATCGCCGGCGATCGCGATTCGCTCGGCATGGGCGAAGCGCTGGGCCGGCGCCTGGAAACCATTGCCGATCCAACCTTTGCGAGTGCGAGTTTGCTGATGGCCGCGTATCGCGCATCGGTTCCGGTGACCGTGCATGTTGCGGTGGGCACGGATACGCCGCATCTGCATCCCGCCGTTGATCCCGGCGCGCTCGGGCGCGGCACCCATCGCGATTTCCGTCTGTTCTGCTCGCTCGTTGCGGGTATGCACGAGGGCGGCGTTTATTTGAACGTGGGCTCAGCAGTGGTGCTGCCCGAAGTTTTCTTGAAAGCTGTCTCGGCGGTGCGCAACCTGGGCCATCCGCTCGAGCAATTCACCACCGTGAATATGGATTTTCTACAGCATTACCGTCCGCGGATGAATGTGGTCGAACGCCCGCACGCGCTGGCAGGCGGAGCGGGTATCGCCATCACGGGGCATCATGAACTGATGCTGCCGCTGCTGGCTGCGGTCCTGATTGAGAGCGATGGAGCCTGAGATCAACACGACGCCGCTTGCTGTAGAACAAGCACCGGCGGAGGACTATCCATTTTGGAAGTTCGCCGATGTAGCGTTCTTTTTTGCCTTTGCCATCCCGTGCATCGTGATGGGCGGCGTGACCGTGCGCGGGATCGTCTGGCTGCTGCGCCTGCATGTTCACAGCAAGGCGCTCGAAGTGATACCGGCGCAATTTATCGGGTATGGCTTCCTGTTCCTGTCCTTATATTTCCTGCTCAAGATGCACTACGGACGCCCGTTCTGGCAATCGCTGCGCTGGACGCCGACGCGCATCAGCGTCGCCCGCGAAGTGATACTGGGATTCCTGCTAGCCATCGCCGTGGCGTCGATCGGCGCGTTGCTCGAGACACCGGATGTCGCCAACCCAATGAAAGAAATGCTGACCGATCGCACATCGGTATTGCTGTTGGCGATATTTGCCACTACCCTTGGACCAGTGTGCGAAGAGCTGGCGTTTCGCGGATTTCTGCAGCCTCTGCTGGTCAAGTCGCTCGGACCGGTGGGCGGAATTCTGCTGGCGTCGGTGCCGTTTGGATTGCTGCATCTGGCGCAGTATGCGTGGAGCTGGCGCCACGCGCTGCTCATCACGCTGGCCGGCATTGCGTTCGGGTGGATGCGGCAGATTTCGGGTTCCACCAAAGCGTCGGCCGTCATGCACGCTTCCTACAATTTCCTGTTCTTCGCTGCGCTTCTGGCGCAGGGCAATAAGATTCCCACCGCATGGTAGAAACGATTCAATGGACTGACGCCGGCGTGGTCATGATCGACCAGACACGCCTGCCGCATGAGGAAACCTACGTCACCTGCCGCACCTATGAAGAGGTCGCGGAGGCGATTCGCTCGATGGTGATTCGGGGCGCGCCCGCCATTGGCGTGGCTGCGGCCATGGGCGTTGCGCTGGGCGTGATGCATGCGTCGCCGGAAAATCTGGATGCCACGTTCGTCGAGATTTGCGACACGCTGGCGGCCACGCGCCCCACCGCCGTGAATCTTTTCTGGGCCATCGATCGCATGAAGAAATTCTATGCGGCGCACCGCGACCTCGCGATCGCCGAACTCCGCCAGCGCCTGATCGAGGAAGCGCAGAAAATTCGCCTGGAAGATATCGCAATCAACATGGCCATCGGCCGTCACGGCGCCGTGCTGGTGCCGGATGGCAAAACCGTGCTCACCCATTGCAATGCCGGAGCGCTAGCCACGGCCGGCTACGGCACGGCGCTCGGCGTGATTCGCGCCGCCGTGGCCGCGGGTAAAAAGATCGACGTGTTCGCCGATGAGACACGGCCGTTTCTGCAAGGTTCGCGCCTGACGGTCTGGGAGCTACAGCAGGACGGCATCGCCGCCACGCTCATCACCGACAACATGGCCGGGCATTTTCTGCGGCAGGGGCGCATCGGCTGTGTGGTGGTAGGCGCGGACCGCATCGCAGCCAATGGCGACGTCGCCAACAAAATCGGCACCTACTCGGTAGCCGTGCTTGCCAAGGAAAATCAAATTCCGTTCTACGTGGCGGCGCCGATTTCAACGCTGGATTTGACACTCGCAAGCGGCGATCAAATTCCTATCGAGCAGCGCGCAGCATCGGAAGTGACGCACGTCTTCGGGGTACCCGTGGCGCCGGACGGAACAGTAGTCCAGAACCCGGCCTTCGATGTTACGCCCAATCGCTACGTCACCGCCATCATCACCGAGCATGGCGTGGCACGTGCGCCTTTTGCGGAATCGCTGCGGAAGCTAGCCGGCATGTCACCCGCAGCTTAAGCCACACAGTGTTTCGCCCCCCCCGCCGTCTAAGTGCCTTTTCTTAGCGTTTTAGACGATCTGCCTCACTCTGTTTGTAAAGATACCGTGATCCTATGGATTAGAGCCTGCAGCGTTGTGCTTCGTTCTGATCTGAACAGGGGAGGAAGACATGCATCAAAAATCCCAAGAGCGCGGCTTCGTACTCATCACCATGGCGATTGCCGCTGTAGCGCTTATTGGCGTACTGGGCATAGCCGTGGATGTTGGCCGAATGTTTATCTCCAAGAACGAGACCCAAACCTACTGCGATGCCGCGGCGCTGGCAGGGGCGCTGGCACTGGATGGCACCACTACTGGCATCACCAACGCCCAAACCGCCGTGGCCAATTCGACCAACACGTGGAATCTCAACACCACCAGTGTTAGCAATCCCACTATCACGTTTGCGACGGCTCTAGCAGGTCCCTGGACCGCCAGCCCGAATCCAGCCGACGGTTACACCTTTGTACGTGTAATCGCTACCGTGCCGCTGCAATTGTACTTTCTCTCGGTGATGGTGGCCCAGACCACGCAGAATGTGGTTTCGAGCGGCACCGCGGCGCAAATCGCCATCACTTCGTTCCCGCAAGGTCTGTCTCCGTACACGGGAGTCAGCACCAATACAATCGGCCCGAACTTCGGCCTGGTCGTCGGCAATTCCTACGATATTCAATGGCCGCAGTACAACGGCTCGCGCGCGGGCTGTGGGCCCGGCACTCCGGACAAATGCTTCGTCTCCCCTCCCTGCTCGGGAGATTCGAATGCTTCGAAGACCGCCGTGGTCACGAATTGGGGCTCCAGTCTTAGCGGTTACTGGGGATCCAATTCCAACAGCGTCATCGAACAAGAAGTGCTCAATGTCACTCAGGCGCAGCCGCTGGCAGTGGGCACGAATATCAACGCCATTCTTACCAGCGGGAACAAGGCGAGTGAAGCTGGATATCTGGATGAACGGGCGAGCCAGGACACCGATACCACCGACAATACGGTCAGCGCGTATTTAGCCGCGATCCATAACGGCCGCAGGCTGCTGCCGGCGCCCATCGTCGATCCTTTGGACCCCAGCCATACCAACGTGATCGGCTACGGACAATTCCTTCTCCTGGCCAACGGTCCAGGGACCAGCGATTATTACAAGAAAAACACCAACGGCAATGATCCCTACTGCGCTCTCTATGCCGGGCCGTATAACGTCGGCAGCACCAACCCGGGAGCGGGAGGCACTACGGGCGCTTCCCGGGTGAAGCTGGTCCAATGAACCTAATGGTTGGGGAAGCGTTACAGCTCCCGCGCAAACAGCGCGGCAGCATCATGGTGGAGTTTGCCCTCGGCTCCGGAGTGCTGCTAGCGGCATTCACCGGGACGTTTCAATTCGGCTATACCTTTTTGCAATACAACAACCTCACCAACGCGGTCGCGCGAGGAGCGCGGTACGCTTCACTGGTCCCCTACGATTCGGCTACCACGGCTCCGTCCGACGCATTTCGGGCGGCGGTGCAGAACATGGTTTTGTGTGGAAGCTCAGACACCTGCGCGTCGCCGGTGCTGTCGGGGCTGACGGCGAATAACGTCATCCTTACTGTAACGTTTGCCAATGGCATACCAAGCGCAATGACCGTGGCCATTAGCGGTTACACCATCAATTCGGTTTTTGCGTCGACAACGCTTACGAATAAGCCCCAGGCCACTTATGTGTACCAGGGAATCTGGGCACCGGCATGACCGGCCTTCACAGCACTTCCCGGCGGAAGCGAGAAAGCCAGGGCAGCGTTATTGTCGAGTCAGCCTTGACCTTCATTGTGTTCTTCGGAATGATTGTCGGCGCGTTCGATTTCGGCCAGTTCCTGTTCGTCCATCAGGCCCTGGTGGAGCGGACGCGATCGGCGGCGCGCTGGGGCGCTGTCAACGATCCAACGGATTCGGCCTCCATCACCAACATGCTGCTCTACAATCAAGCGGGCGCACAGCCCAACGGGACGGCAACCTATATGAATGTGACGGCTGCTAATGTGAGCGTAACCAACTCGGGCTCCGGCACCGACCAGTATCGTCTTAACATCCAGGTATCGGGCTATTCGTACACGGTGCTGTCGTTTTTCATTGCGGGCAATTTTACCGGGTTACCGATCAGCGTGTCCGTTCCGCTCGGCCTTTACAACTGACTACTTCATCTCCCGCGCTCTCTTCAGCATCTCTCTCCCGTGGTCGCTCTTCGGATTTAGCTGCAACGACTTTTCATAACTTTTGATCGCCAGATCCTTCTGCCCGGTCTTCATGTACGCTTCACCTAAGCTGTCGTATACATTCCACGACCCTGGGTAATCCTGAACGTTTTTCTGGAAAATCTTTATGGCATCCTGCTCGTGTCCGCCGAACAGCAGCAGGTAGCCCATCCGGTTCAATTCGTTTTCCGCGGCTTCATCGGTGAGCGCGCCGGTCTTCTTCAGCTCGGCAATGCGGTCCAGCGCCACTTGAGTACCGCGCACCATCGCGATCAATCGCACTGTGGGTGGCGTGCCCTCAAATTTGTAATTCCAACCGTATTCTTTGGCGATACTGCGCAGCAACAGGTCCGCCACCGCGATGCCGTTGTCCGAATTCGCCATGAGCGCCGCGCCCTTGCCGGTCTGCCAGTTCATGGATAGCAGCGCCTGAAATCCCTCGTCGGCGCCGTTGTGGCCAAAATCGCCGGGATTCTCCTTCGGCGTGAAAAAGCCCAAAGCCGCGGCGTTCATCACCGGCGTCAGCATTTGCTCTACCATCTTCTGGGAGAGGACTTTGTTGGATTTTCCGTTTTTCGATTGCGCGATCTCAATCGCGAATTTCGCCAGGTCGGTCGGCGTGGTCCACAATCCAGCGGCGGCCATTTCCGGATAGAGGTGCCATTTGCCATGCACCGGTTTGCCATCCTGATAAGTTCCGATGGCCGTCTGCGCCGCGCGCGCAGGCGGCTGCTCGTAGCTGCTGTCGGTCATCCCGATTTTGTCCAGCACTGTTTCCCGTAGCAGCGCCGGAAACGCTTTGCCGGTCACATCCATCATCAGCAGTTGTTCGATGGTGACGCCGCCGCCCGAATAGCGCTCGAGCGTTCCGGGCACGGTGTCCACCCGGATGGGCGCGGTGTTGGCCGGCTTCTGGCCATTTAGAATCTGCACCAGCGTGGGCATTGCTGCGTCTACGTCGTAGCCCGGAAATCCATGTACGGTGAGTCCGCCGGTGTGCGACATCAGCCGCCGCAGCGTGACTTTCTGGCCCTTGGTGAACTCGTTCTCCGGCACTTTCCAGGTTTTCAATTTCCGGTTCACGTCTTCATCCAGCGACAGCTTGCCCGCTTCCACCAGGGCCAGTGCTCCTGTCGCCGCAACCGGCTTGCTGATCGACCCGGCCTGATACAGCGTGTTGGTTTTCACGGGGACAGTCGACCCGGCGCCGATTACGCCGAATCCCTTCGCCCAGACAATCTGATAATTGTCGATCACCGCGACGCTGATGCCCGGTACGTTGTACGCCTTCATGGCCTGCGCCAGGCTGAGCTTTAGCGGCGGCTCCTTATCCCCCATGGGAATTTCAAGAACTGTCGCGGCAATTTTCTGGATGCGCGCTTCCTGGGCATTTCCCGTCGCGCACAGTGCCAGCAGCAGGGTGAGAAAGGTGATCGAACGATTCATCATGATGATCAGACGACTTTACGCGACTTTGGTTTGCTCTTCCACCACCTGGCCGTCGAAGATGCGAATCGTGCGGTCGGCGTAGGCGGCGTAACGCGGATCGTGCGTGACCATGCAAATCGTTGCGCCGTTTTGATGTAGATCGCGCAGGATACCGATCACCGCCTCGCCGTTGGCCGAATCCAGATTTCCGGTTGGCTCGTCCGCCAGCAGGATGGAGGGCCGCCCCACCAGTGCGCGCGCCACCGCCACGCGCTGCTGTTGGCCGCCGGAAAGCTGGCTGGGATAGTGCTTATTGCGGTGCGACATGCCCACTTGCTCGAGCGCCTCGTGCACGCGCTGCTTGCGCTCCGCGGCCGGCGTGCGCCGGTAGGTCAACGGCAGCTCTACATTCTCGAAAACGTTGAGATCGCCGATCAGGTTGAAGGCCTGGAAGATGAAGCCCACCTCCTGATTGCGAATGCGCGCCCGCTGGTTGGCGCCGAGCTGCTCAACCGTCTTACCGTTCAGCTGATACTTGCCCTGCGAAGGCGAATCCAACAAACCCAGTATCGCCAGCAGCGTCGACTTTCCGCAGCCCGACGGCCCGGCGATCGAGACGAATTCCCCCTGCTCGATATCCAGGTGGATGCCGGAAAGGGCATGCGTTTCTACGTCATCGGTGACAAAAACTTTATTCACGTCTTCCAGATGGATGAGTGGCATGCGCGTTCTCTCTTATTTGGCTTTGCGGATATAGACGTTGCCGTTGAAGGTCTGGAACAGAAACTCGGGACCGCCGCCGTTGATGAGACCTATCATCGTCTTGTCGACGCGGACACGATATTTACCGCCCGAGCGGCCTTCTTCAATGATTGGTTGGCGCGAGGAAGGATCGATCTTGACGTCGAAATCGCTGTAGATTTCGCCGTTATCGGTTTTGAGTTTGGCTTTGGCTTTGATGTCGGCCGGCAGCGTGATGTCGATGTCGCCGTTCAGAGAGCTGAACGACATGGCTTTGTCCGGAGTGGCTTTGGTCAAGGTCACGACCACATTTTGATTCAGGGCATGAGCGATCACCGAGCCGGCAACATTGGTGAGACGGACGCCGCCGTTCACGTTGTTTACTTCGATTTCGCCGGTGACATTTTCCACGTTGATATTGCCGCCGTTCACCACGTTCAGTTTCAGGGAAGTATTGACCGGCACCTGGATCACAAGCTCGGTATAGCGATTTGGGGACCGCGTGCTCACGGTGACCACATTGTCTTCCTCTTCGACCGTGAGGCCGTAGGCGGAGGTGTTCTCGATCCGGCGCATGCCCTCGGTGTTGCGTCCGCCGCGATCCCGATCCCGGTCGCGTTCCCGTTCGTGCTCACGGCCTTCGCCGCCGCGAGCCTCGACAACAACTTCCTTGCCGTTGTATCCCCGGACCGTGATGCCGCCCGTGACCATGTGTGCCTTTAGAGTCCGCGGCCTCGACGGATTGCTGAACGGTACCGTCACCTTATCGGCGCTGTTGTCTTGAGCGCAGGCCGCTGCTGCTAGTAATGAAGTAAGAATGGCAAATCGAATGATTTTCACTGTGTTCTCCTAGTAATGCGTACGTCTCTATTAAAGGCGTCGAACTTGAGCTCGGGTCCGCCGCGGCCTACGCGCACGCCGGTGAACTCGTTGCTCCTATAAACAAACTTTCCGTTGCGGCGCTCCTGCGTGGAAGGTCCGGCAGGCAGCGGCTTCACATCGAAATCGGTATAAAAATTTCCGTTGAACGTTTTCATCCGCAGATCGGCATTTAGATCCGGCTGAAACGCCACTTCCACCAAGCCGTTGAGCGATCCGAAATAACTGTTGGCCTCGGGATTCTTGGTGAAGGTAACCTTGAGGGGCCGGTTCAACGCATACGCGTGTCCGGAGCCCGCCACCTCCAGCATCTCGACTCCGCCATTCACGTTGTCTACATCGAACGTGCCGGACGTGTTCTTGACGCTGATGTCGCCATGATTGACCGTCCGCAGGCGCAGGTTGGTATCCCGCGGAACCTTCAAAGTGAACTCGTAGCTCACCTCGTAGCCGTAATGCCGGGACCCGCGGTAGTTACTCGAGCCGTCGCTGCAGTGGCAGCGGTACGGGCCATCAACGTAGAACCGCAGTGCGTTGTCCGATTGCGAAATATCCAGCTTCACATCGCGCTTGGCTTCCTGGATCTTCTCTTTCGATTCGGCGCGAATGATCTTGTTCACGACCACCTGGACGTCGCCGGTGTTGGAGCCCGTAACCGTGATCGAGCCATCAAAATTGTCCACGTCCACTGTCGCGGCCCGCGGATACGTGTGCTGCGTGGATTCTTTCTCTTCCAC
>Ga0070731_10004521_pt1 | contig 11919 bp, 6 predicted proteins | sample Coa_R1_2_FD_66448 | JGI IMG/M metagenome (GOLD analysis project Ga0070731, IMG submission 66448) | Surface soil microbial communities from Centralia Pennsylvania, which are recovering from an underground coalmine fire - Coalmine... | ecosystem: Environmental > Terrestrial > Soil > Unclassified ... | reverse complement strand
CCCTGATTGGCGCGCAGCGCGTCGGCGGTGATGTTCTTGAGGTCCTTCTCGATCTCGCCGCGGACTTCGGTGAGAACGGCGATCTTATCGGCATGCGCCCGCGCTTGCTCCTGGAGTTGCGTTTCGAGCTGCGCATTGACGGTCCTCAGTTCCGTCGTTTCCTCGGCGAGCGCAGTAACGCGCGCCTCGAGAACCGGGACCCGGTCGGCGTCTGTTTGCAGCGCTGACTTCTCGGCTCCGAGGGTCTCGGTGCGATCACGGGCCTGCTGCAAATCGGTGTCGAGCCCGGGAACACGTCGGGCTTCGGTCTCGAATCTGGCCCGCTCCAATTGCTCGGCTTGATGCTTGCTGCGCCAGGACTCGGCCTCACGACGGGCCTCAGCGAGTTCCGCGGACCGCGCTTTGTCGGAGTCTTGCGCTGCTTTAAGATCGGCGCGGACGCGCGCGATGACACCCCGGAGGAGTGCCCAGCAGATCGCCGAGCCAAGGCCGATTCCGCCCAGCAGGATTACGAAAGATGCCCAATTCTCCATGCGGAGCCTCCTGAACGTCCCGGCGCCTCAAAAATCGGTTGACGGGCGCGCTTGATGGACATAATTATTAGACGGATCGTATTTTAAGGTCAATATAGTTTTTAGACTCATCTTCTGGCGGGCGGTCAATGGGAAAATCAGGTGCGACTGTGGCGGCAGAGCCGCTTCGGTGGGGAACCGAGCGGCGCTTGGAGTTCGTCGAATTCCGTCTCTATTGGGACGGTCGGGTGAACCGCGCCGATCTCACGCGGGAATTTGGCATCTCAGTGCCGCAGGCATCGCTGGACCTGTCGCGGTACCAGCAACTCGCCCCGAGCAATATGACCTATGACAAGAGTGCGAAGACGTACCTGGCGTCGCCGGATTTTCGACCTTTGTTTTTTTCACCTGACGCGGACGCCTACCTGAATTCACTCCGTTCAATTTCCGACAAAGTCCTATCGCCGGATCAAACGTGGCTGAGCCGAATCCCCGAATTTGCGGCGTTGCCGGTTCCCAGCCGGAGCACGAACGCCGCTCATCTTCGGACGATTCTCGCGGGGATACAGAACAAGACCGCGCTCCATATTCGGTACCAATCCATGTCGCGACCCAATCCGACCTGGCGGTGGATTTCTGCACATGCGCTAGGCTTCGATGGCTTTCGATGGCATGCTCGCGCGTTCTGCCATCTCGACCGTAGTTATAAGGATTTCTTGTTGCCCCGGATTTTCGATGTCGGCGACGCTGGTCCCAGTGAGGGAAGCGCAACGGCGGATCGTGTCTGGAATGCAATAGTGATCCTTCGCATCGCACCTCATCCGGGCCTTACGCCGGCACAGCGGCGCGCCGTTGAATTGGACTACGGGATGAGGAGGGGGATTCTTGAGCTCGAGGTGAGAGCTGCACTCACTTATTACGCGCGTAAGCGATTAGGGCTGGACCGGCGGGCGGACACTTTGCGGCCACATGACCAGCAAATTGTGCTGGTGAACGTCGACGAAGTTGAAGCAGTTCTTCAGGAGTTGGGGACGTCATGAGTGATGTTGGGTGCAACGAAGAACCAAGAGTGACTTCGCTCGTCAACTGCGCAACCACTACGGCGACGCCGCGAAGCTAGAGAAATGGGTAGGCCGGCATGATCCGGCTGTGCACGTGACAGAGGGTGCCGCATGAATCTGACCGATCGGGAAAAAGAGCAGCTCAAGACGATGATAGACGCCGGGGAGCCGTTGCCGCCCCGCTACCGCGCCGTTCTGTTTGCGGAGCCGCATGAGGCGGAGCTGATTTGGCCGGGCAAGACGGCTGAGTTGACGAATGTCGTCTTGCCATTTCAATCCATCGAACAGATTGACGAACCGCGCGCAGAAACTTCCGGTCAGGTCGCCGATCTCTTCGCATTTGATGCCAACACAGGTCGGCAATCGAGCGGGTGGACCAACAAACTGATTTGGGGTGACAACAAACTCGTTCTGGCGTCGCTTAAGAACGGGCCGCTCCGCCGAGAGATTGAAGCCGCTGGCGGTCTCAAGCTGGTTTACATCGATCCACCGTTCGATGTGGGCGCGGACTTTTCTTTCGACGTTGAGGTAGGTGACTCCGACAGTCTGCGCAAAGAACCCAGCGTCCTCGAAGAACTTGCTTACAGGGACACTTGGGGGCGCGGAGCTGACTCCTATCTTGCAATGATTTATGAGCGGCTATCTTTGATCCATGGGCTTCTTGCGCCCGACGGCAGCCTTTACGTTCATATCGGCCCTGATATAGGTCCTTTGGTTAAAGCGGTGCTTGACGAGATTTTCGGCCGCGAACGGGCAAGCGCGGAAATCTGCTGGAAGCGCGTGACCGCCCACGGGGACAGTAAGAGATGGGGCGTAGTGCACGACTACGTATACTGGAGAACAAAAGGCAGCTCCTTTGTATGGAACCCCCAGTTCGAGCCGTATTCCGCCGAATATTTGAACAGCAAATACACGTATGAAACTCCTGATGGCAGGCGCTACCGTCTCGATAACATCACCAGCCCGAACCCCCGTCCTAACATGATGTACGAGTGGCGTGGCCACAGGGCACCACGCCTTGGCTGGCGCTATGAACTTGAGACAATGGAAAAATTGTATTCTGAGGGGCGCATCGAGATGCCTCGCAAGGACGGCGGCAGACCCCAATTACGACGGTTCCTTGATGAAATGCCCGGTGTCCCTGTGGGAACGGTATGGGTCGATATTAATCCCGTTAACTCGCAAGCCACCGAAGACACCGGATATGACACGCAGAAGCCCGAAACCCTGCTAACCCGAATTCTCCAAACGTCTTCGAATGAGGGCGATCTTGTCGCCGACTTCTTCTGCGGGGCGGGAACCACCCTCGCCGTCGCGGAGAAGCTGGGCCGAAAATGGATTGGCTGCGATCTCGGTCGATTCGCTATCCACACGTCGCGAAAACGTCTTATCGGAGTCCAGCGGGAGCTAAAGGCCGTCGCAAAGCCGTACCGAAGCTTCGAGATTCTAAATCTCGGAAAATACGAGCGCCAGCTTTTCGTCGGAATTGACCCGACATTGCCCGAAGAGCAGCGCCGTGCGATTTCTCTGCAAAAAGAAGAACACTACCTGACGCTGATTCTCAATGCATACAAGGCGGAGCGTAGTTTCCAGACGCCGCCGTTTCATGGCAGGAAAGCCGCCGCGCTGGTGCTGATTGGACCGATCGATGCACCCGTCACCCAGGGGCAGGTCACCGAGGCGATCGAAGCCGCGCGGAAGCTGCGCGTGAGCAGAGTCGATCTGCTGGGCTTCGAATTCGAAATGGGAATCGTGCCTGTTGCGCAGGATCAGGCGCGGGCCAAGGGCGTGAACCTCGCGCTTCGCTACATTCCCAAAGACGTGTTCGACCGCCGCGCCGTCGAGAAGGGACAGGTCGTGTTTTACGATGTGGCGTATGTCGAGGTGCAGCCCGCTGTGAAAGGCCGCTCGGTCGCGGTGAAGCTCAAGGATTTCGGCGTCTATTACCGGCAGGATGACATCGACGCACTCACGGCTGAAATGAAGGTAGGCGTCTCCAAGGTAACCGTCGACAAGGGCCAGGTGGTCAAAGTCTCCAAGGACCGGAAGGGCGTGGTCACGCGGGAAGTGTTGACGAAATCGTGGACAGACTGGATCGACTATTGGGCTGTCGATTTCACGTTCGAGAAGCGGCGCGAAATTATCCGTGTCGCCGAACCGGACGGTACCGACCGTGAAGTTTGGACCGGGGGTTACATCTTCGAGAATGAATGGCAGTCCTTCCGTACCCGGAACGACCGCACGCTCGAACTGGCGAGCGCACCGCACGAGTATCCTGCCAAGGGTCGTTATAAGGTTGCCGTGAAGGTCATCGACATTTTCGGCAACGATACGACGAAAGTTGTGGAGGTCACGGTATGAAAGCCGGCCCTATCGAAATTGGCCGGCTACTCCAAAGCCGGGCTCGCTTCTGCGTACCTATCTACCAGCGCCATTACGTCTGGACTCGTGCGAAGCAGTGGGAGCCATTCTGGAATGACATTCGAACTAAAGCAATCGAGCGACTAACAGGACGTGATCGGCGGTTTTCTCATTTCATGGGTGCGGTCGTATTGGAAGCTCGCGGAGGCTTTTCCGCAGGGCGCGTTCCATCCTTCCAGGTTGTTGATGGCCAGCAACGGCTTACCACCTTCGAAGTGTTCCTTGCTGCGGCACGGGACTACGCCGCCGTGGCAAAATTTGACAGTACGGCCGAGAAGATTTCTGGCTACCTGCTCAACGACAAACCACACCTTATGGAGGAAGCAGAAGTCGAGATTTACAAAGTGTGGCCCACTCAATACGACCGCGAGTTATTTATCGATATCCTCACTCTCGGCAGAAAGGAATTACGGAAAAAGTACAACGACTATTTTTACGCGACCCGTGATCAAATCTATGATTACAGCACCGTTCCTCGACTCCTGTCCGCGTATGGATATTTCTACGAACGCATCCGGCATTCTGTTGAAACAGATGATCTGGACGATGAATTCACAGAGGCTCCCGAATTAGAAGAGGGAGCGGCTCCCCCTGGAAGCAATGGCCTACCACGAGAAATTAAGCTCGATGCAATCTGGCAAGCTCTCGTGGAAGAATTCAAACTCGTAGAAATCGTGCTTGAGGAAGGGGACGATGCCCAAGTTATTTTCGAGACGCTAAACGAGCGGGGAGAGCCTCTCTTAGCGGCCGATCTAGTCCGGAATAACATTTTTCAACGGGCGGATGCCTTGCACGAAAAGCCAGACGAGCTTTTCAGAAAATATTGGACACCGTTCGAGGCACCGTTTTGGAGTGTCGAGGAGAAACAGGGACGATACAAGAAGCCACGTATCGAGTTTTTCCTGTCAAACTTTATCGCCGGACAGATTAGCGGCGAGGTCAATCTTTCTAAGCTATTCAGCGAGTACAAGGCGTTTATCAAGAAGAAGAAATATGCAACCGTGGCGGCAGAGCTTCAGGATATAGGCAGTTACGGTACGATTTATCGCGAGCTTGTGGAGCGTTCCGGTGCCAGTGCTCTATCAAAATTCTCGCGCCGGCTTCTGCCTTGGGATGTGACAACGGTTTTTCCCTTGGTGATGCGGCTCTGGGCAGTGGCCGAATTATCCAACGAGCAGAAGGCTGCCTGCCTCGAAATTCTGCTTACTTACTTAGTCCGCCGCGCGGTGTGTGGTCTCACCACCAAGAACTACAATAAGTTTTTCCTTTCGGTAATTGCATACCTAGATCAAGAAGGCTGGGGCGACTCCACATTAATATCCTTTCTCCTTTCGCAGAAAACCGACACGGGCCGGTTCCCGCGTGACGAGGAGTTCGAGCAACGGTGGCTGTCGAGTCCGGCTTACACTACGCTCCAACCGGCCCGGGCTCGCGCGGTGCTGGAAGAAATAGAGACCGCGAAGCGGACCACGTATCACGAGACGACATCATTGGCTGCCAATCTGTCAGTTGAGCACATCCTTCCGCGAGAGTGGCAGAACACATGGCCGCTGGTCGACGGTAGCCTTCCGACGAGCCAACAGGTGCTCGATGCTCTCTTCGTAAGTGCCGAAGACGATTCCCCTCTCGGACGTATCGTTAAACGAAATCGCCTCCTGCAAAGTTTTGGGAATCTGACGTTACTTACTCAGCCGCTTAACTCTTCTGTGAGTAACGGCCCATACCTGCAAAAACGAGCCGCAATCGGAGATCACTCTTTGCTCGTGCTGAACCGGGAGGTTTGCAAATACGAAACATGGGACGAGGACCAGATCGTAATCCGCGGGAAAAGTCTTTTCTCCGTGGCTAAGGCGATTTGGCCCATGCCGGTATCCACGTATTCTGTCGACGGGGGAAATTGATGCCACTTCATCCCGACTTCCCCACTGACCCGCATGTGATCCTTGACCCGGGGATCCGCTGGTATCCGGGCGAGGCGATGCTGGCAGACATGGGCTATGAAATGCTGCTCCCTCCGCTCGTCTTCAAAGTGCGACGTGGCGTGAAAGCATGGCGCGATAGTGGTTACGAAGGCGGATCGGCGACGACGCGGGCGCTCTTAAATCATTGGTTCCGCACCGAGCATTTGGTGCCGCTGGCCGACGGCACGGTGGGGCCGTTCCAATGGTATTTTGCGCAGCGGGAAGCGGTGGAGTCTGCAATTTGGCTCTATGAGGTCGAGCGTTCGCGCGACCCTTATTCGTTGCTGAAACACGATTCTTCCGGCCGCGTATCGAAGGGCATGTTTGCGGAAGACTGGCCGCGCTACGTGATGAAGCTCGCTACGGGCGCCGGCAAGACCAAGGTCATGAGCCTGCTGATTGCCTGGTGCTACTTTCATCGACGCTACGAGGTGGATTCCGAGCTATCGACCAACTTCCTGGTGATCGCGCCAAACATTATCGTGCTCGACCGGCTGCTCTTGGATTTCGACGGGCTCCAAATATTTTACCAAGATCCGATCCTGCCGCCGAACGGGTATGAGGGGCAAAACTGGCAGGACGATTTCCAGCTCACGTTGCACGTTCAGGACCAGATCGGCCACGTCAGCGATACCGGCAACATCTTCCTCTCGAACATTCACCGGATTTATGAGGGCGGCAATCCGCCCGCGTTCGAGGATGCCGACGCGACCGACTACTTTCTCGGTAACAGACCCAAGGGCAAGACGACGGACAGTCAGGTCGATCTCGGCATGATCGTTCGCGAGGTCCCCGATCTCGTGGTGCTCAATGACGAAGCCCACCACATTCATGATCCCCGGATGGCGTGGTTCAAGAGCATCGAGGATATTGCCCTCCGGCTGCGCCAGAAGGGCAGTCAGCTTGCCGTTCAATTCGATCTGACCGCAACGCCCAAAGGTAGCAGCGGCGCAATTTTCGTCCAGACCATCAGCGACTACCCGCTGGTCGAGGCGATCCGGCAGGGCGTCGTGAAAACCCCTGTGCTGCCGGATCAGGCTTCGCGCGCCAAGCTACAGGAACGCAAGAGCGCCAAATTCACAGAGCAATATGAAGATTACCTTCATCTCGGCTTTCTCGAATGGAAGAAGGTCTACGAGGAACTGTTGCCCACCGGCAAAAAGTCGGTGCTATTCATCATGACTGACGACACGCGCAATTGTGACGAGGTGGCTGCCTATCTGGAAGGTCGCTACGCCGATTTCAAAGATTGCGTGCTCGTCATCCACACGAAGAACAACGGCGAGATTTCCGAGGCTGCGACCGGGAAGAGCAAGGATGAACTCGATAGACTCCGCAAACTGAGCCGCGAGATCGATCACTCCGATAACCCCTATAAGGTGATCGTCTCAGTTATGGTACTTCGCGAAGGGTGGGACGTTCAGAACGTCGTCGCGATCGTGGGCCTGCGTCCATTTACGTCGAGCAGTAAGATTCTTCCCGAGCAGACTCTTGGCCGCGGACTGCGCCGCATGTTCCGCGACGAGCCGGTGCAGGAAAAGGTCAGCGTGATCGGCACCGACGCCTTCATGGATTTTGTCGAGAGCATCAAGGTCGAGGGGGTTGAGCTCGAATACCAGCCGATGGGCGACAAGGGCGGGCCGAAGTCGCCGCTTGTGGTCGAGGTGGATCAGGAAAATAAGTCGAAGGATATGGACAAGCTCGACATAGAGCTGCCCATCCTCGCTCCGCGCATATACCGGGAATACAAGAACCTCAACGACATCGACGTGATGGCGCTCCCCCACAAGCGCGTGGCGCTGAAGACATTCACCCCTGAGCAGCAGCGCCAGATCGTGTTTCGGGACATAAACCTCGAAACCGAAAGCCATACGACGGTGATGGACACCGTGTTCGAGCCGAACTATCAGAACGTCGTCGGCTTCTTTACGCGGTCGATCATGCGCGACCTGCGTCTGGTAGGCGGTTTCGATGTGCTGTTCGGGAAGATCAAGGGGTTCATGGAAACGGTTCTGTTCGACAAGCCAGTTGACCTGAACGATCTCAACGTAATCCGGAATCTCTCCGAGCCCGAAGCAAGCCGAACACTGGTCGAAACCTTCAAGGCCGGCATCAACGCCCTAACCGTTCAAGATCGTGGTACGACCGAGATTCGCGACACGATAAAAATCAGCAAAACTCGCCCCTACTTGGTCAAGGACCAAGCGTATCTCGTCCCAAAGAAATCAGTCTTCAACAAGATCGTCGGCGACAGCGACCTTGAACTGGACTTCGCCGGTTTCCTCGACAAATGCGACGATATCGTTTCCTTCATTAAAAATAGCCAGAGCACGCAATTCCGAATCGAATACCGCAACGCTGACGGCAGCATTGCGAACTATTTCCCGGATTTCATTGTTAAGCGCTCCGACAAGGAGCTTTGGATCATTGAGACAAAAGGTCGGGAAGATCTCGACGATCCGGGCAAGTGGGCGCGACTCCAACAATGGTGTACCGACGCGACGGTCCATGATGGCTCGCGCACCTTCCGTGCGCTTTTCCTTCGGGAGGAAGATTGGAAGGCACATCGACCGGCAGATTTTGCGCAGTTGATTAGCGCCTTCGGCGTGCGCGAATGAAGCCGGGGGCATTACCTTATGACCGGAATGACCGAGCAAGGCACCGAGGGTTTCGCTTCAAGTGCTGTCATCGACCTTGAGGCTGTGTCGACGTGGCCGACCCAGTTGCTCGCCTATTTGGAGGCGCATCGCGAGGTATTTCTCGATTGGGCGAACGGCCCTGTTCGCGTGGACGCCGCAACCTACGACCGAGCAATCTATGGGCTGATCGATGCAATGCAGCCTTACGCCCTCATCGGCTGGCATTGCGCGCGCCTGACCGACCGGGAGATCGTTGCAATTGGTGTGAGCGGCATGTGGTTGCCGGATGCGGCGATGCTGATCCGCCGCATCAATGCCGCGATCGAAGAAGGGTTTTTGACCACGGCCATGGGCGACCGGCTCAAGGCCAAGAACCAAGCTCACGAGAATAATAGGGCCGGCATGGTCTGGTTCTGCTTCTTTCCGCCGCGCCTGGCCGGCGAAGGAGGTATCGGCGATCTGCTTCGGTTCTGGGGTGGCGAAGCGCTCTATAACTCACACGATAGGCATCCGGAGACAGCGGCGGTTTTGCGTTCCGTCGGGATGCCGTCGATCGTCGAGGCGGAGGTGCCAATCGCTTTTCTCGAGCCTCATGGCGGATTGGCGTTCAAGGTGGTGCGCCGATATTTGATCTCTCGTGGGTATGAGACGCAGGAGCCTTGCGAGCATCAGGATCGGGTGAAGCAACCATTGCCCGCGGGCTGTATCCGCCGCGTGATCAGTTTTCCGACCCCCGACTTCTTGGAGCTGTCTGGCTGCGAATTTTGGCGTGAACCGCTGATGCTTCCTCAGAGAAGAGAGGAGGCTCAGCGAATCGCTAAGCGATGCAGCGAGAGAAGAAAGAAGAAATAGGTCGATTTTCGGGGCTGCTCACTCAGTCGGTGGCCATCGTTTCATTCCGTGCCGGATGGCGGGCTGTTCGTCAGTTCGCTCAGGAACACTGTTCCGATTGATACAGCACGTTGGGCCGCCTCTTGGTCGACGTCGACGCCGTGAGACGCTTCGTTCATGACGCGCAGCGCCTCTACGAATGCATGGGCGCTCGGTGGCGCGAGGCCGCGCCGCTGGAGATCCTGCAGCATCGGGCCGATCCCGGTTGGACGGGTCGGCGGGAAGCCGTTGGCGGCAGCGTAGTCTCGAAGCGCGCGTTCGATCTCGATGCGCAACTTGACCACGGACATCAACGGAAACTCCCGGCCGAGCTCCTCGATCGTCGGAAGGTCCCGCTGGAGTCGAGACGGGAGCGAGGGCGAGACCTTGTATTGTGCGACACCCATCGGTTTGGTGGTGTCGCGGAGTGAGTATTCTACCACCACCTCATTTCGGCCTTTGCAGAGGATGATTCCGATGGTCGGCTGGTCATCCTTGTGCCGTAGCCGGTCGTCGACGGCCGAGAGATAGAAATTCATCTTCCCGGCGAATTCGGGCTTGAAGTCCTCGATCTTGAGTTCGATCACGACGAAGCAGCGCAGGCGTAGGTGATAGAAGAGGAGATCCAGGTAGTAGTCCTGGCCGGCGACTTCGAGATGATATTGGCTGCCGACGAACGCGAACCCCTTGCCAAGCTCGAGGATCAGTGCGCGCAGATGTTCGATCAGCCCTCGTTCAAGATCCCGCTCCAGCATTTCGGGTCCGAGGGACAGGAAATCGAAGCTGTAGGGGTCTTTGAGGATCTGCTGGGCGAGTTCGGACTGCCCGGCCGGCAACGTCCAGGTGAAATTCGTAAGGGCGCCACCTTGGCGGGTGAACAAGCCGCTCTCGATCTGATGAACGAGGACATTGCGGCTCCAACCGTTTTCGATAGCTTGACGCGCGTACCAGATCCGCTCCGGCGCCGCCTTTACGGCGTCAAGCAGGCGGACGTTATGGCCCCAGGGCAATAGTGCAACAACCTGTTGCACTAATTCGAGATCGGGCCACGCCTCTGCGAACGCACGCATATATTTGAGGTTTCGCGCGGAAAGGCCGGTCATCTCCGGGAAGGCGCGCCCGAGGTCGACTGCAAGCCGGTCGATGACCTTGGCGCCCCAGCCCTCGTTTTCCTGGCGGGAAAGGATGTCTCTGCCGATTCCCCAATAGAGAAGCACGAGCTCACGGTTGACCGAAAGGGCCGCACGGAGCCGAGCGTCGGCGATGCGCTGCTTCAGCTTCGCGACGAGCGCGACGTAACCCTCAGCGTCCGCAGCGGGAGCCTCGGCAACCGCCTTCGGCGGACGCGCATCGCCTCTCTTCGCGGGCGCCTGTCGGGGCCGTCGGCTGGTCACACTCAGGCCGCCCGCTGAGCCGCTTCTTCAGCGGCGCTATGGATGACCGGCATACGCTTCTCCTTTGCCGCCTTGGGGCGCTTCTTGTTCAGCATCGCCTGGACGAAAACATTCCATTTCTTCATCGCGGCCCGCTTTTCCGGCATGTAGTTCCAACGATCGTAGCTCTTCGAGCTGACGTCCTGGAGCGTGTGGTTCTGCAGCCGGTCGCGAATTTCCTTCGACAGGCCGGCCTGTCCAGCCAGCGTTTTCCAGGTCCTGCGCAGATCGCGGTTGGTCACGACCGGGATCACCTCGCGCTCACGCTGACGCCACATGAACGAGTAAAGCGTGCCATGGCTGACGGGTTTGGTCGGATCGGTCGCGGAGGGGAAAAACCAGCCGTGCGCGTTGGGCTTGATGGATTCGATCAGCTCCGCCGCGACTTCTGGGACGGGAATGGCGTGCGGCTTGCCGTTCTTGGTCTTCGACCAGTCGATGATCCGTTCCTTGGCATCCCACTGATCGACATGCAGACGGGCGATCTCCTCCACGCGCTGCCCAGTCAGCATGAGAATGCGGACGGCCCGCGTGTAGGGTGGGTGCACGGGCGCATCGGGACATTCGAGCCAGCGGTACAGGCGCAGGAACTCTTCCTCATCGAGCCAGCGGGTTCCGACCTTTTTCGGCTCCGTCGGGATACCGGCTGCGGGATTGTAGACGAGCCGGAAGCGCCGCTGCGACGCGCTGCGGTAATCGTGCTCCGATTTCAGGCCCCAGCTATACGCGGATCGAATGTAGCTGCGGACATGATCCGCCATCGAACGCTTGCCGCGGTCGTAGATCGGCCGAATGAGATCCGTGATTTCGTCGGGCTCGATGTCGCGAGCGGGGCGATTGCGGCCGAGCGTATCGGCGATCTTGTTGAAGCCTTTCTCTGCTTCCTTCCAGGACGACTTTCCGGACGCCTTCAGGTGGGCGACGTAGGCTTCGAAAAGATCGGCCACGGTGCCAGGGCGGGTATCGCCGGCGATCTTGATGCTGCGACCCTTCTGGATCATGTCGGCGAAATCGCGGGTGAA
>Ga0070731_10004520_pt1 | contig 11923 bp, 9 predicted proteins | sample Coa_R1_2_FD_66448 | JGI IMG/M metagenome (GOLD analysis project Ga0070731, IMG submission 66448) | Surface soil microbial communities from Centralia Pennsylvania, which are recovering from an underground coalmine fire - Coalmine... | ecosystem: Environmental > Terrestrial > Soil > Unclassified ... | reverse complement strand
TCGTGTGCCACCATGGCGTTCAAGTATTTGTCCACCATTCCTTCGAGGCAGGCCCGGTCGCAGGTAGCGGCCCCGGCGGCCACGGGCTGCGCAAGCAGCGATGGAGCTGACGCCATCCAGAAAACAACGAAAGATATTGCGAAAACTTTCAGGCAAAGGATGCTTCTCAATCTCATGGTTCCCTCGCTAGGTAAACCTCTGAGCGACATCACAAGCGGCGAATACACCAGACGACAGGAGAGAAAGAACGATCTCCGTCTGAATTCGGACGCCCACTGTAGCCCAACTGAGGGGCAGATTCCAGAATGTTGCGCCCAGAACCGATATCCTTACCAGACATCACCAGACATCGCGCGAATGGCGAGCGAACGTGAGAGCCGCCATTGACGACACGTCGACCGCGCAGTGGCTTGTCCCGCATTCCTTTGGGGAGCTAAAATGGTGGTTTGGAGCGGCACCTGGCGGCTGCCGAGATGCAAGAAGCATCTCTCTGACGGATGAAAGAAGAAGTTCGTGCAAACGAACCCTAACAGCGGTTCTGGGAGTTTTACCGGGACGAGCGAGCGGCGCGCGCATCCTCGCTGCAGACCCCAACCTTTCGCCTATGTCAAGGTGGGTGAACACAATGGCGGCATTGTCATGGATGCGAGTGAGTATGGCCTGCAGATGGCGGCTGCCAATAGCCTGGCCCCGGAAAAGATCGTTCGACTGTCCTTGCAACTAAGCCCTTCCGCCGAGCCTGTGGAGGTGGAAGCGAGGGTTGTGTGGCTCTCGGAGTCAAAGAAAACCGGCGGCTTTGAGTTCGTGTCGCTTACGGACGAAGCCCGGGAACAAATCCGCGCGTGGCTCAATGGAGACAGTGCTAAAGCCGAGTTTTCGGGCCCAAAAGCGGTGCCGATGCGGGTGAGAGACCAGCGAATAGCAGAAGCGAGAGCTGAGGCCAGAACAGAGTCCAGAACAAATGGCTCAAATTTAGAAGCTCGCACGCCCGCGGTTTCAGATACTGCTCCCAAAGGATTCGAGAGGATGTTTCCGCCTGAGGGCGAGGCGGTCCCCCCGAGTCCTGTTGCCGAGGCTGAGCCCCATAATGGAAGATCGGTCGATGACCGCCCGGCAGGCACCGGCTTCAGCCGTGGTCCTGCTCCTTTTGATCACGGGCCTTTCAAGCGAGATCCGGTCGGCAGGCGTCCGCTGGACCTGGGTCAGTTTCAGGAGCGAGAGCCTTTCCGACCTCCCCAGAATGAAGCGCGCTTCCCGGCACGGGCGATTTTTTCAGATTCGCCTTTTCAGGCTCCTCCTATTGAACCTCGGCGATGGACGAACGCACGCATGGGTTTGCTGACCGGCGCAGTGATGGTCATTTGTTTTGCTGTGGGCATGATTGCCGGAAGGGTCTGGATGGGGAGGTGGCCTCAAGCGTGGAATTTGCAGGCGCTAACAGGAGGCACATCCGGAAGCACGTCGACGCCAGCTCAAACACCGCCCCCGCCTGCCGGAGCGACCGCCCCAGCTGAGAGTCCAACGGCAAACTCGGAGCCGAATTCAAAAGCAAATCCGGACGAAAATCCAAAGGCACGTCCAGACGAAAATGCGAAGCCGACTCCGAACGCAGATGGAAACCCAGCCGACGCGCAAGCCTCCACTCCGCCTGCGGTTGCTGCTCCTGCTCCGGCTGAAAGCTCGGGTAAAAGTTCAGATACGGGGGCGGCTCCAACTCCACATGGGAAAGAAAACACGACTGCTACGAGTGAGGAACGCTTACCCCCCGAACTCGGGGGAAACTCTATTCTCGTTACTGCTCCCGCCGCGGGTAGCCCTTCCGTACGCGTTTCCTTGCCGCAAGAACCGCTGACCGCTTCGGCATCGGTGGCAATCGGCGTCCGGCGCTCGGCTCTGTTGCCGCCACAGGCGGGGCCAGTATCGGCTCACTCTCCCGAACGCCTTGAATTCGGCAAGATCATGGCCCAGGTGCCGGATGTTTCGCCTCCCAGCATCCCGCCATGGGGCGACCCCATCGTCATTTTACGGGCCACCATTGGCGAGCAGGGGGAAATCAAGAGCCTCGTGGCGATACGGGGACGCGAGGAGCTAATTCCTAGGGCGGAGAGGCTGGTTCGTGAGTGGCAGCAGTTCCCAACGCGGTTGAACGGCCAGCCCATCGAGTCTACGGAAGAAATAATCCTGACCTTTCGAACCGGATCTTGAGGGAACAGCGAACACATTTCGCCGCTTCGCGCCGCGTGTGTTGTGAACTTCATGGATAATCCGCAGCATCTAACCGCGCCGCACGCGTGCGCCCAGCCGGATCAGACCGTACACCAAGACGCAAACTACGAAATCGACGAGAACTCCGCCATCGATCGCAAATCCCTGATGACGCAGCGAGTCTGGTAGATACGGCACCAGCGAGAAATAGTAGATGGCGTTGCCGAGAAGGATTGCAATCAAATATTCAAGCCATCGGCGGGGAGTGACTCCAAGAAATTGGCGCGCCATTTATCTATTCAGTTGCCTCGGACAGCCGGCCTTGAGAATACCTCGCGCCCGCGCCCAGCTTTAAGTCAGCCGATCAGACGAAACTCCAATATAGTGCGGCAAGTGGCGCATGTAAACCGCCGCTACCGCGCCGGGCTTGGATCTTTTTTCTGAGCGGTTGCCTTCCCACCGCCTACTATGCACAATGGCCGCGAGTTCAATCGGCCATCCTGAATTGCGCCAGCGATCGCGATCCGAAGAAGTTGCAGAACGCTAGATGCATCGGCGTCAGGAACGAGGTGAAGCGTTGCGAACGGCTAGGTTTTGCACCGTGAGCGGGACAGTGCTGGTTGGCGTTTCCTTGTTGGCCAGCGTGATTGCCGCGGGCGCACGACAACAAAGCTCGGTCGGGGAAAGCGGCGAAGCGCTGTACCGCCAGCACTGCGCGAGCTGCCACGACGCAGGAATATCGCGCGCGCCGAGCCGTGCCGCGCTGGGGCAGATGTCTCGTGAAGGTATTCGCCTGGCGCTCACGAGCGGGAGCATGGCGCAACAAGGAGCGAATCTATCTTCCGCACAGATCGATGCCCTGACGCATTTTCTTTCGAAACTGGAATCGACAACCGGGGCCGCGTCGGGAGCCGGGGCATGCCCGACGAGCGGCGCGCGATTTTTGCCGAAGCCAGGCGAGCCTGAGTGGAATGGTTGGGGCGTGGATGCTGCGCAAAATCGCTTTCAACTGGGGAAGATGGCGCAACTCCGCGCGGCGGATGTTCCGAAGCTCAAATTGAAATGGGCGTTCGGGTTTGCCTACGCGACCCAGTCGTATGCGCAGCCGGCCGTTGTGGGCGGGCGCATCTTCGTAGGAAGCGCCGGGCCGAAGGTTTATTCACTCAATGCGAAAAGCGGATGCACTTATTGGGTAAGCGAGACAGATGGACCGGTTCGCACAGCAATTAGCGTTGGCGCCAGAGGCAACGGCTGGTCCGCGTATTTTGGGGATCAGCACGGGAATGTCTATGCAGTGGATGCGGAGACGGGCAAGCGACTATGGAAAGTTCGCGTTGATGAACATGCTTCCGCACAGATCACCGGCGCGCCTACGCTCGTGGGAGACCGGCTTTACGTCCCGGTGTCGTCGTTGGAGGAAGTGGCCGGAGCGGATGCAAAGGATGAATGCTGCAAATTCAGGGGCAGCGTTTCGGCGCTGGATGTCGCAACCGGCAAAGTTATTTGGAAAAGCTACACGATAGCGGAAGAGCCCAAGCCTGTCCGAAAAAATTCGCAGGGTGTACAACTTTGGGGGCCGTCCGGCGCGGGCATTTGGTCTTCTCCGGCAGTGGACGCTAAAAGCCACATGGTATACGTGACGACCGGCGACAATTACTCGGATCCGCCCAACGACACTTCCGATGCGTTCATGGCTTTCGACGTGGATACGGGAAAAGTTGCGTGGGCGAGCCAGATGCATCGGAGCGATGCTTACAACGTGAATTGCGATCTTCCTGCCGCGAAGCAGGTAAATTGTCCGACGGCCAAGGGGCCGGACTTCGACTTCGGGTCGTCGCCTATTTTGGTGGAGCTTTCCGGCGGCCGGCGGGCCCTGGTGGCTGGGGCGAAATCGGGAATCGTCTATGCGGTTGATCCGGATCACCAGGGCAAGCTTCTTTGGCAAACGCGCGTAGGGCATGGCGGATCGCTGGGCGGCGTGCAGTGGGGCTCAGCCGCGGATACGAAGAACGTCTACGTGGCTTTGTCGGACGTGCAGAGGCGTGCCGCAACGCTGGGATCGCCGGCCGGACGCGATTCGGTTTTTGGCGTTCCGTACGAACTGGATCCGAATGCAGGCGGCGGGTTGTTCGCTCTCAACCTCGATACGGGAAATATTGTTTGGCACACTCCGCATCCCGGTTGTCACAAGGCCGGGTGTAGCCCGGCGCAGTCGGCGGCGGTGACCGCAATTCCCGGCGTGATTTTTTCGGGTGGCGTGGATGGCCATTTGCGAGCGTACTCCGCCGAAGACGGAAAAATTCTGTGGGATGTCGATACCGAGCGCGACTACCAAACGGTGAACGGAGTGAAGGGCTATGGAGGATCGCTCGACGGTCCTGGCGCGGTGGTCGTGGCGGGGATTGTGTACGTAAATTCCGGATACTTCTTTCAAGGAAGCGCTCCCGGCAATGTATTGCTGGCATTTTCCGTGGACGGCAAGTAAGCGTATTCGTTCGGCTATTCGATCATTCCCTCGCGTGACCATGCGATGACGGTAACACTTGCCAATCCGGTGAAATACTTGCGAGGAGTTGGTCCGCAGCGAGCCGCAATTCTGGAGGAACGCGGAATCGGAACGGTCGCCGACCTTCTGAGCTATCTGCCCTTTCGCTACGAGGACCGCATTCACTTCACGGCCATCGCTGAAATTACGCCTGGACAGGTTCACACGGTGCTCGCGGAAGTTGCTAGTGGCAATACGGTTCGATTTGTGCGAGGTCGCAGCCCGGTGTTTCACCTGACTGTGAGGGACGGCTCCGGCGCACTGCATGCGCGTTTTTTTCATGGCACATATCTCCAGCAGCGATTGAAAGAAGGACAGCGGCTGGTGCTACACGGGAGGGCCGAACTGGACGCGTATCGGCCGGGGCGCATCGAAATGGTGAATCCGCAGATCGAACTCGTGGGAAGCGATCAGGGCGCGGCGGATTCTACGGAGGTGGGCCGCATCGTGCCAATCTACGAAGCGATTGGCGCAATCAGCTCGCGGATGTTGCGGCGGATCATCTATGGCGTGCTGCTGAATTTCGATGGCGAGGTTCCCGATCCTCTGCCTGAAAAATTGCGGGAACGGCACCGCTTTCCCGCGCGCCGCGAGGCTGTGCTTTACGCACATTTTCCGCCGAAAAATGAAAGTCTGGAGCTGCTGAACAGCTTCCGCAGTCCGGCCCAGATGCGATTGATCTTCGAGGAATTCTTCTATTACCAGCTTGCGCTCGCGCTGCGACGGCAAAAGGAACATCGCCAGCACGGAATCGTGATGCGCGTCCGGGAAGAGAAGATACGCGAGGCGCTGAAGAGAATCCTTCCCTTCAAGCCGACAGCGGCGCAGAAGCGAGTGCTGGGCGAAATAGCCGCCGATCTGGAACGTGAATACCCCATGCACAGGCTGCTGGAGGGCGATGTGGGAAGCGGCAAAACAATCGTGGCCCTCGAGGCGGCGACAATCGTTATCGAAAACGGCTGTCAGGTGGCGCTGATGGCTCCCACGGAAATTCTGGCGGCGCAACACTTTCTCTCGGCCCGGCGTATTTTGGAACCCTCCAGATACGGCATCGATCTGATCGTGAGCGGCCAGAAGCGCCCGGAGCGCGAGGCGGTACTCACGCGCGTCGAAAGTGGCGAAACGAAGCTGCTAGTTGGCACGCACGCGCTGATCGAGGATCCGGTGAAATTCAACCGGCTGGGACTTGCGATCGTAGACGAACAGCACCGTTTCGGAGTGCTGCAGCGGAAGCGACTGATCGAGAAAGGCACCGCGCCGCACGTCCTGGTGATGACCGCGACTCCTATCCCACGCACGCTGGCGCTAACTCTCTACGGCGATCTTGATCTTTCCGTGATCGACGAAATGCCGCCCGGACGCACGCCAATTGAGACTCGCTGGACGTCGGATGCCCAATTGCCGGGCGCATGGGAATTTTTGCGCCGGGAAATCGGGCGCGGGCGGCAAGCGTTTGTGCTCTATCCTGTGATCGAAGAATCGAAGCAGGAGTTGAAAGCGGCCACGGCGGAATACGAGCGTCTGGCGAAGACCGTCTTCCCGAACGCGCGTGTGGGCTTGCTGCATGGGCGCTTGAAAAATGAGGAAAAAGACGCAGTGATGGAGCGGTTCCGGCGTCGCGAGCTGGATATTCTGGTGGCGACAACGGTGATTGAAGTCGGCGTGGATGTGCCCAATGCGACTGTGATGTTGATTGAGCACGCTGACCGTTTCGGTCTTGCGCAACTTCACCAGCTTCGCGGACGTATCGGACGGGGATCGGAAAAATCGTACTGCATCCTCGTCGCTCCCAAGACGATCACCGGAGATGCGCGCGAGCGGATCGAGACAATGGTCGCCACGTCGAACGGCTTCGAAATAGCCGAGCGCGACCTGAAGCAGCGCGGTCCCGGTGAATTCTTTGGCACCCGGCAACACGGCGACGCGGCCTTTTCGTTTGCCCAGCCACTGAGAGACCATGAACTGCTAGAACTGGCCCGTCGCGAGGCGTTCGCTGTGGCCGAAAATCCGGAGCAGGCCGGCAAAGTGGTCAGCCGGCTGGAATCGGTGAGCCCAGCTTGGCAGAAGCGATACCAACTCGCGTCTGTGGGATGAAGACGTGCGCGTAATCGCCGGAAAATTCCGCAGCCGGAAGCTGAAGGGTCCAGGACTGCTGCCCCTGCGGCCGACCAGCGATCGCTTGCGCGAAACGCTTTTCAATATTCTCGGTCCTTCGATCGCGGATTCACTTTTCGTGGATTTGTATGCGGGCACCGGCGCGATCGGCATCGAAGCGATTAGCCGGGGAGCCCGCCAGGTAATTTTCGTCGAACGCAATGACAAGGCGGCCAAGCTGCTGCGCGAGAATCTTGATGCGCTCGCTATTTTCCCCGGCCCCGAATTCATCGAAGCGGATGCGGTGAAAGCTTTGGAGAAGCTGGCCAAGCGGCGCGTGCTTGCCGATTTCATTTTCCTCGATCCGCCGTATGAGAGTACCGACGAGCGTATGGCGACGCTCGAGTTCCTTGATGCATCACATCTGATCGCGCCTCAGGGCATGGTGATCGTGGAACATAGCAAGAAAACGCAACTTATCGAGCGGCTCGATCGCTTGGAGCGCACTCGGTTGGTCGAACAGGGTGATGCGGCCCTGAGTTTCTATCGCCTGGCAGCCGCAGCTTAGCTGGCGCGCATCCAATCACGTCGACGTATAATGCTCGAGCCGATGCACACTCTGCTGCAGCGCGACCAACAGCCGCCCGTGGATGCTTTGATCGAACTGGAGCCGCATTCCCGACTGCCTCGGCTCGACCTCGGGATCGATTGGGAATCGCCGCGCGCGGAATTCGTTAGCAGCCTGCGCGGTCTGGTGAGCGGGCCGCGTGCGCCGAAGGAAGCCGAACTCACGAAAGACCGCGGCTTTCACGTGGATTGGATTCGCGGCAGGGTTCCGGGCAAAGCTTTCACGGCGTCATCCTTGTGGCACGTTGCGGTGATTTGGCTTTTGATCCTACCCATTTGGGGTTTTTTGCCAGAGCACACACCGACGCTTGCCCCGGTGCAAATCGAATTAACATGGTCCGGCGAACAGCCTGATCTGCCCCGAATTTCGTTGCCCGCTCCCGTCCCCGCCCCCCACGAGAAACCGAAAACGATTGCTCCGAGCGTTCCTGAAAGTCCGGGAGCGGACGCTTCTCGCGCGAGGCAGACCATTCTTTCGATTCCCGTGCGCGTAACGCATCCCAGACAAACTCTGATACGGCCGGACGCGCCGAGCGCCCCTCCGAAGGTCGTGCCGCAACTGCCGAACATTGTGGAGTGGTCCAGCGATCAACCACAGAAACCGAAGTTCCAATTGTCCGTTGCAAACTCGGCGCCGAAAATTCGGCGCCGCAGCATTCGGAGTGATGCCGCACCGGAGGTTCCGAACCCCGCCAAGGATCTGGTTCCTTTCAATGTCGTCTCGAAGACCAGCACGATCCCACGTCCCAAAATGCCTTTGAGCGCTATGTCGGCGCCGGTTACGCGGCAGCACGAAACGCGAGCGGAAGCTACAGCCGCTCCAGAAATCGGCGCCGCGGATAGCAACAGCAACCGCCGGATCATCGCGCTGTCCGCAACGCCGGGTCCGTCCGCTCCAGCTGCTGAAGTACCCGAGGGAAATCTGGCCGCGCGGATTTCGACTTCGCCAGAAGGGAAAAAGCCAGGGGGTATTGCCAACGCAGCGAATCATTCGACGGGACCCGGCGCTGGTGGCGGCGCGGCGGCGTCCGCGACTGGCGGCACGAGTGCTGGGTCCAATTCGGGTTCGCTGCCCGCAGCGATCAGTATCACTGGAGGTAGCGCACCATCCAGCCGGGGAGGCATCGCCCCATCAGGCAGCCGTTTGAACGCTTTGAATCTGAATCCGCCGAATTCTTATCAGCCGCCCAGCAGTTCCCGGCGAGGACCGCCAAATGTGAGCGCCCTCGATCCGAGCTTGCCGCCGGAAAAAATTCTGTCTGGCGGCGAGGTTTACACGATGCAGGTGAATCTCCCGAATCTGACCAGCGCCAGCGGAAGCTGGATTCTAAGCTTTGCGGAATTGGACGAAGATGATCGACCGACGGTCGCGCGGGAGCGCCTAGCGGGGCCAGTCCCCATTCGGAAGGCCGATCCGAAGTATCCATCCGACCTGATCAAGGCCCACGTGCAAGGCGAAGTGGTTCTCTACGGAATCATTCGCAAGGATGGTTCAGTCGATAGCATCCAGGTTGTTCGGGGGCTCGACCCGCAGCTGGACAAAAACGCAATCCAGGCGCTGAGCGAATGGAAGTTTCGCCCCGCGACGCGCGCGGGTGTTCCGGTGGACGTTGAGGCCGTCGTGCACATCCCTTTCCTCTACCAGGACCCGCGAGATTACGGCTCTCGATAACGTACGCAAGCCTGCTACTCCGATAAGATTTCAACCAGGCGCGAAATATGTTCGCGCGTATTGTAGATGTGCGGGGAGATGCGCAGCGCGTTCTCGCGCAAGCTGACATGCACCTGCGCGCTTCGCAGGTTCTCGTAAAGCGCGGGAGTATCGGCGGGGTTGGACGCGGAAATGCATATGGAGGGTCCGCGTCGATCACACTCCTCCGGGGAAGCAAGCTTGCACCGCGTGCCGGGTAGACGTTCGATCAACTCATTCGCGAGCGAATGGTTGTAAGCCGCAGTCGCATCGGTGCCGATGCGCAAGAGAAGGTCCAGCGACGAATCGAATGCGGCAAGATTCGTGAAATTCGCTGTCTCGGCGGAGTCCCAGCGGCGCGCCCCGGGAACGGGCTGTTGATTTTCGACTGGGAGCGCATGGAAATTTCGCGCGCCTTCGAGTGCCATGAAGTAGACCGAGCCCAACGTCAAACGTTCAATCCATTCATTCGCGACCCAGAAAAATCCGGTGCCATACGGACCAAGGAGCCATTTATATCCGCTGCAGACCGCCATGGCCGCGCCCAAGTGACGGATATCCAGTTTCATAGCGCCTGCGCACTGAGAAATATCGAGAAGCAGCGCGGCCCCGACTTTCTCGCAGGCTTGCGCCACGCGACGCGCGTCCAGCCTCGCGCCATTATCGAATCGCACTAGGCTAGCCGAAATGACGCGCGTATGCGGCCCGATGTGGTCAAGATAGTCGTCGGCGGTGATGAAGCGGCCCTTCGGAGTGACGACGCGCACTTGGAGTTTCCCGGCTTTTTGATAGCGCAGCCAAGTTGAGAAATGCGCGGGGAACTCGCCTCGTCCGACCAGCACTTCGTCGCCCGGCTTCCAGTCGATGCCGGCCGCGACGGACGCGAGACCTGCACTTGCGCCGGTGGTAACGGCGATTTCATCGGTTTGGGCACCGATCAGCGCGGCCGCCTTCTCGCGTATGCGGTCGGGTAAATCGAAGTACGCGGAATCCGGCAGCCGGTCGGGCCGCTTTTTCCACTCGAGAGCAACTTCCGCCGCGCGGGCTGCCACAAGCGGCATTGGGCCCTGAAGAGCCGCGTTCAGATACGTGACGCCTTCGAAATCGGCAAATTCGTGACAGTAGTCGGCTAGCAATTTCGGCACCCTCCCTCGCTCAATCGTATAGGGTACGAGGGTTGACGGAAAGCAGCGAAGATCCGCGCGCACGTGACAAATTGGACGGCAGATGTGACGGCCGCTAAAAATGTCCGCGCAGGTCGCGAAATGCGGACAGGATCAGCAATTTCCCGGTCCCGCTCTCAAGCTCCGATTTTTCGTGTTCCCAGGTGGCGGAATGAGGGATGAACACGGCATTCAGGCCTGATTGCAACGCGGGGTTGATATCGCTGCGCGGGCTGTTTCCGACCATCCAGCCGTGTGATTTGACGATTTTGAATTGATCGATGATGCGGGCGTACGTGCCCGAATCCTTCTCAAGCACGATTTCAATGGCCTCAAAATAAGATTGCAAGCCGGATCGCTCGACTTTAGCGGCTTGTTCAGCAGGCTCACCCTTGGTGAGCAGGATGAGCCGATGATGCTTCGAAAGATAAACAAGCGTTTCGGGGACCCCGTCCATTATGTGGGGAGGCGTGCTTTCGAGCTCCAGCGCCACGCGCTCGATTTCTTTCACGATCTCGCGCCGCGCCGAGTTCCCCGCCAGTTTCAGATATGTGTCTTCAAGCGACCGGCGGAAGCTGCGTACCCCATAGCCGTGCTGGCGGATATTCCTGCGTTCCGTTTCGTTCAGAATGTGGCGAATATATTCGCGCGTGTAACCGAGATGCTCGAGTTGGGAAATAAAATCGTCGATCGCCTTCTCGAAGAAAATATTGTTTTCCCAAAGCGTGTCGTCCGCGTCAATGAGTAGCGTGTGTCGCGCCATGCGAGACCCCGAGAGTAAATCTTGCGTCAGGGGCGAAGATAAGAGAAGGAATTTTTCAGCGGGATTTTCTACGCGGCTATGCGAATTACCTGAATCTAGGCCGAGGCGGGAAGGAATTCGTAGCGCTCGATCCGTGCGGCGACGCCCCGCCTGCCGTTGTGCGAGTCCACGCGCAGGACGCGCGCGTAACACCGGATGTGCACGTCGCCCGCGAGCGTAATCTGCTGTGGCAGGGTGAGAACGAACTCGATCGAGCTGCCAGTTTCAAGGCTCGCTTCGATCAGGAAATACAGTCCGCGAAAGCTGACGTCTCGCGTTTCACCCGATTTTTCGGTGACGCCGTTTTCCGCCGAGAATCGCACCTTCAACGGCAACATCATCGAGAAACGTCGGGCAGCGCGCCTTTCTACACCGTCTGCCATGAGCCCTCCGCTTCCCCGCACCTGCGCTAAAGTTATCACTGCTCGCTGGGCTGCTGCAACGCATTTCCAGAGCGAAGGAAGGACGAAGCTATTTGACCAATGCGTTTACTGTCGCTACGATGAATGTGTGCTTGCGAGTGAACGGCAATGCGGCGGTGTGCTCGTGCCGATAACACGGATGCCGCAACCCTAGGCTTCGCGAATGCCCGAGGTTTTTCATCGAAGTGTTTTTCTCGAAGGACCCGCAGGCCGCTTGGAAGCAACCCTCTGGACCGCCTCCGCTGTCGAGCCAAACTTCGTGGCCGTCGTCTGCCATCCCCATCCACTCTATGGCGGCACTATGCACAGTAAAGTAGTCTTCCAAGCTGCCAAAGCCTTGCACCAACGGGGCGCGGCAGTGCTGCGCTTTAACTT
>Ga0070731_10004518_pt1 | contig 11928 bp, 11 predicted proteins | sample Coa_R1_2_FD_66448 | JGI IMG/M metagenome (GOLD analysis project Ga0070731, IMG submission 66448) | Surface soil microbial communities from Centralia Pennsylvania, which are recovering from an underground coalmine fire - Coalmine... | ecosystem: Environmental > Terrestrial > Soil > Unclassified ... | reverse complement strand
GCCGCCGACGAATCGTCTTTCGTCAGCGCCTCGAATGCAGTCTCCGCGGCAAGCATCCCGCTCTTGATCGCGAGGTGAATCCCCTTTAGTCGCGCCGAATTCAGAAAGCCCGCCGAATCGCCAAGAATCATCCAGCCGTTGCCTGCCACCGGCGGAATCGCCCACCAGCCGCCGTAAGGCATCGACTTCGCCCCGTAGCGAATCATCTTGCCGCCTTCGAGCAGCTTCGCCAGAAACGGATGCCGCTTGAACTGCTGCAGCACGCGCTGCGGGTCCAGGCGCGGATCGGCATAATCGAGCCCGGTGACGAAACCGAGCGACACCACGTTATCTTTCGATCCGTAAATCCAAGCTCCGCCGTATTCACGCGTGGTCAGCGGCCATCCCATCGTATAAATCACTTCGCCGGCAGCGATCCGTCCGGAAGGAACTTCCCACAACTCCTTCACCCCAACTCCGTAAGTCTGCGGATTCGCATTCTTCGCCAGATCAAATTTCTGGATCAGCTGCTTCGTCAACGACCCGCGCGGGCCCTCCGCGAGAATCACCACTTTCGCCTGCAGATCGTACCCGGGCTCGAAGTTCGATTTCTGGTGGCCTTCTTTGTCGACGCCCTTATCGTCGGTGCGCACGCCGGTTACCCGGTCCCCGTCATAAAGCAGTTCCGACCCGGCGAATCCCGTAAACACGGTAATACCGGTCTCTTCCACCTTACTGCCCATCCACTTCACAAACCGGTTCAGCGAGATCACAAAGTTGCCGTGGTCGCGCAGAAAAGGCGGTGTAATCGGAAACTTGAATTTGCCCTTCTCGGTAAGGAAGTACACGCCTTCCTTCGTGACTTTGGCGTCAAGCGGCGCTTCTTTCTCGAACTCCGGCAGCAGTTCGCGCATCGATCGCGGATCGAGCAGCGCCCCCGACAAACAATGCTGTCCTACCTCGCGCGCCTTCTCGAGCACATAGATATTTTCTTTGCTGAGCTGCGCCTCGGGATGCGACGCATTATGCGCATCGATCAACTGTGCAAGGCGTAAAGCGCAAGCCATCCCAGCCGGCCCGCCGCCGACAATGACAACGTCAGCCGGCATCTGCGGCCGTTCCACCCCTTCAATCGGTTTGCGGAAGATAAGCATCACAGTTTCGAGTTTCGGGTTTCGAGTTTCAAGCGGGGACCTGCCCTGCGTACCGAGTCGATAAGACCGTTCAATATCCGGCAAACTTCCGCGGAATGTTCTTGCACTTTCTTGTACTCAGCCTCTTGCAGAAAGCTCAAGTCAACCGAAATCGCCAACTGCGTCTCCAACTCCAGAAGGGATCCGCGCGCTTGGCCGAGAAAGTGGCAGAACTCCCCTTTCGTAAGTCTTCCCTGGCCTTCAGCGATATTCGAAGGAACCGATACTGCCGCACGACGAAGCTGCGAAGTCAGCCCGTACATTTCGGCTTTCGGAAAGTTCTCAGTCGCACGATAGATCTCAGTCGCAAGCGCTTTGGCCTTTTGCCAAGCGATCAAGTCTTGATACTTGTAACTCAATTCGAACTACCCGAAGCCGAGCACTCGAAACCTGAAACCCGAAACTATCCTTTCGCCTTCTTAACTTCCTCAATCAGCGGCGGCACGATGTCGAACAGATTCCCGACGATCGCATAATCCGCGATCTCGAAGATCGGTGCCTCTGAATCTTTATTCACCGCGATGATCGCCCGCGATCCTTTCATGCCGACTATATGCTGGATCGCTCCGCTGATGCCCAATGCCAGATAAAGTTTTGGAGCGACCGTCTGCCCCGACGACCCAATCTGGCGATCCATCGGCAGCCATCCCGAGTCGCAGATCGGACGCGACGCCGCCAGATCTCCACCGAGCGCATCCGCCAACTGCTTGGCGATCTCGATATTCTTCTGCTCTTTGATCCCGCGCCCGACGGCCACGATGATCTCCGCCTGCGTCAGATCAACTGCCTGCTTCGCCTCTTTGAAAACTTCCTGCGGCTTGTTGCGGATAATACCGTCGGCGATGTCCACCTGGACCGTCTCCACCGGAGCCGCAGTCGCTCCCGCTTCCGCCTTGTCTCCACGGAACGCGCCGTTCTGAAATGTCGCGAACCAGGGAGCATCGCAGGTAAAGCTGACATCCGCCGCCAGCTTGCCCTGGAACATCTGCCGCGTGAAAACCAGCTTCCCGCCTTCGTATTTGAAACCGATGCAGTCGCTGACTACCGTGCGCCCCATGGCCGTCGCCAGCTTGGGCACAAAGTCTCGCACCTGGTACGTATGCGGCATGAGCACAAGCTTCGGCTGCTTCGAGATAAGGAACTGCTGCAGCCCGGCGACAAACGCATCCGGCGTATACGGCTCGAGTTTCGCCGACTCGACGGCATACACCTTCGCGACTTTCTTCCCGGCCACTTCCGCCGCAATGGATGCCGCCGAGCCGCCAACAACAGCAGCTTCCAGCGACCAGCCAGTTGCCGCCGCAATCGCCTGCCCGGCCGTGATGGTTTCCCACGAAACGCGATTCAGCTTCCCTTCGCGCTGTTCCACAACTACAAGGATCGTATCTGCCATAAGGTCAACTCTTAGCTGCTAGCTCCTAAGGTTCTAGCAAGGTTCTAGTGGGGACAGCCGCCCTCGGCTGTCCGCCGAGCGAAGCTCGGCTCGCGGCAGGAGTGCCCGGCCACACTTACAACACTCTCAACTCATTCCGCAGCTTATCCACCAGCTTCTTCGCAATCTCCGCCGGAGGTCCGTCAATATGTTCCGTCTTCTTCGTCTTCTGCGGCACGTACAGCTTCTCGATCTTCTGCAGATTCTCTCCCAGCGCCGCCTGCACTTCGCCGAGACCAACTTTTCGCAGCGGCTTGTTCTTTGCCTGCTTGATTCCAATCAGCGTCGCGTAGCGAAGCTTGTTGATGCCCGACTGAATGGTCAGCACGGCCGGCGTCGGCATATCGACAAACTGAAAGTACCCCGCTTCGAGCTCGCGCTTCACGCGAATCCCGCTGTCGGTCTTTTCGATCTGCATGATGATGGTCGCGTGCGGCAGTCCCAGCAGCCCAGCCAGGATCACGCCCGTCTGCGCATATCCATAATCGTCGGACTGCAACCCGGTAAAGATCAGGTCAAATTGCTCGTCCTTGATGGCGGCCGCAAAAGCCTTCGCCGTATTCAGTGCGTCTAGCCCCACAAACTTGTCATCTTCCAGATGAATCGCCCGGTCCGCACCTTTGGCCAGAGCCTCGCGCAGAACCTGTTGCGCCCGCGCCGGACCGCTGGTGATCACCACGACTTCGCCCTTGTGCTTTTCTCGCTGACGCAACGCCTCTTCCAGCGCATACGCGTCCGGCTCGTTCACTTCGTACGAAACATCTTCGCGGATCCACGTGCCACTTTCATTCAGCTTCAGCGGCGCATCTTTCTGCGGCACCTGCTTCATGCAAACCAGAATTTTCAAGAGAGAACTCCTTGCCCCGGGACTGCAGGGCAGCTCCGACAAAACGCATAAGTATAAATGACCAAGCCTGTGGGCGGAAATACACAGAATCACTGCTTTAAAGCGATTCGAATCCTGAGTTTTCGCCAAATGCTGTCCTCCCGCGGAATCGCTCGTCCTTGAATCTCCGGTTTTTTCTCAGCGTTCTCTGCGGAATTCCTCTGCGCTCTCGGCGGTTAAGTTGTTTTTCGGAGTCGAAACGATCCCACGTCCGTTATGACTAGTAGCCCAGCCACCAACTCCGTTGTGATCCCAATCACAGACTCTCCCCGCCATCCCAAGTCAGCATGGAACCAGAGATTCTCATGTCCACCGACGTCTTCTCCGCGATGCGGCAGAGCATTATCGACGGCGCTCCCGACACCGCCTCGAGCCTGGCGCAGCAGGCCATCGCCGCCGGCACCGCTCCACTCGAAGCCATCGACAAAGGCTACGTCCCCGGCATGCAAGACGTCGGCGAGCAATTCGCACGTGGACAAATGTTTCTTCCCGACATGATGGCCTCCGCCGAAGCCATGCGCTCCGCCATGTCGATCCTCGATCCAGCGCTGCGCAAGCTGGGCGCCGAGCGCCCCATGGCTGGCACGGTCGTGCTCGGTACCACCAAGGGCGACATCCACGAAATCGGAAAGATTTTGGTCGGCACCCTGCTGACCGCGCACGGCTTCCTGGTTCACGATCTCGGAGTAGACGTCGCCGGAGAAAAGTTTGCCGCAAAAGCGCGTGAGCTTAACGCCGACATCATTGGCGTATCCGCCCTGCTGACCACCACCATGCGCAATCAGAAAGCCGTGATCGACGCCTTGGAACAATCAGGCCTGCGTTCACAAGTAAAAGTCATGGTCGGAGGTGCTCCCGTCACCCGTCGCTGGGCCGACGAAATCGGAGCCGACGGCTACGCCCCCAACGCGATGAGCGCCGTCGCGTTGGCCCGTGAATTGATGCAGCAAAAGCAAGAGGCCATGCCGCTGCATATCTAATGGTTGTCATGCTGAGCGGAGATGACCGTGCGCGAATCGCGGGGTCATCGGAGTCGAAAAATACCTCCCCCGAGGAGTCTCTTAGCACGCAGGGATTCCTCGCTACGCGGAATGACAAAAGGTCGGAACCATGAAGCCAAAATTCGAACTCCTCGACAAGCCCCTCATCGAACGCATCCTCGACGAAGCCTTCCAGCTCATTGAAGACCCCGGTGTGCGTGTCGCGCCCTACGTCGAGGACCTCCTCCGCGGCGCCGGCATCACGGTGAAAGAAGGTGTCGCGCACATCCCCGAAGTCCTGGCGCGCCGTCTTATCGACCTCGTACCTCGCGGCTTCTGCCTCTACGATCGCGGCGGCAACCGGACCGTGCTTTATGGCGGCGACACCGTCCACTTCGATCCCGGCTCGTCCTGCCTCAATATTCTCGATCCCACAACCCAGCAGCCTCGCCCTGCTCTTTCCGGCGACCTCGTGCGCCTCGTACAGGTTGCTGAAATGCTCCCGCAGTTCGCCGCGCAATCGACGGCCATGGTCTGCAACGACATCCCCCAGGAGATCGGCGATTGGTACCGACTTCTGCTCGTGCTCTGGTACTCGGAGAAGCCCATCGTGACTGGAGCCTTCTCTGCCGCGAGTCTGCACGCGCTGATCGATCTTCTCGCCATCACAATTGGCGGCCGCGACGCCCTCCGCCAAACGCCGCGTGCTATTTTCGATGTCTGCCCGTCGCCGCCGCTGAACTGGTCCGAGTTCGCCTCGCAAAACTTAGTTGACCTCGCGCGCGCCGGAGTTCCAGCCGAAATCGTCAGCATGCCCTTGGCCGGCGCCACCGCTCCCGTCACTCTGTTGGGCTCTGTGGTGCAGCACGCCGCCGAATGCATCAGCGGCATCACCATTCATCAACTAGCGCAGCCCGGAGCTCCTATTGTTTGGGGAGGCGCACCCGCGATCTTCGACATGCGCACCGGCAAGACTCCCATGGGCGCGATCGAAACGGCCATGCTCGACGTGGCTTGCGCGCAGGTCGGAAAATATCTCGGCCTGCCCACCCATGCCTACATGGTTGCCGGAGACGGCCGCGTGATCGATGCGCAGGTCGAAATGGAAAGTGGCATGTCGGCGATGCTCGGTGCTCTCACCGGAATCAACATGATCTCGGGCGCAGGCATGCTCGACTTCCTAGCCTGCCACAGCATCGAAAAGCTTGTCATCGACGCGGAGGCGATCTCCTCCGCCCAGCGTCTGATCGCAGGAATCGAGCCGCGCGGCGACTCACTCGCTGTCGCCATGTTCGCGCAAACCGGACTTCACGGAGATTTCCTGAAGCTGAAAGAAACGCGCTTACTCTTCCGCCAAGAACAGCACTTCCCCTCGCATGTGATCGATCGCGGCCTACCTGCCACCGATGGCACCGACCCGGACATCCTGGAGCGCGCTCGCCAGCGAGTGCAAGAAATGCTCTCTAGCTACGAACGTCACCCGATGTCGCCCGAGTGCGAACAGGAACTGATCGCGTTCGCCGAGCGCGAATCACAAGAATCCGGCTTGGAAGGTTTACCGGGAATTGTTCAGGAAGAAACTGTCCCTGCATCCGGCCTGACGAAGTAGCAGAATGTCACTCTACGCGGCGAGAGCCAGCTGTTTTTAGATTTGTCGTTCTGAGCGGAGACAGCCGTGCGCGTAGCGCAGGGCCATCGAAGTCGAAGAATCCCCACCCTATCCTTAAACCATGAAGGACACACTGACCCCGAAGAAATAGGCTTTCCTTAGTGGTACTTCGTGTCCTTCGTGGTGATGCCTTCCTTACTCCGTAAGCACCGTCGACTGCCCCGAAATATCAAACCGCTTACGGCAGCGCATGTTCTTGCAGGCCATCACGTCGTCCTTGCGGACCATGTACGATCGGAACTTCGCGAACCGCGCCCGGTCCCGCTCATCGGCGCGTCCCGGAAGCTGCCTTTTCTTGGTGCGAACAATCCAGGTCACTTCATACTCCGCCGCCTGGTGGCAGTGAGGACAGTTCAGCGCAGCCGGTTTCTTCTCCTGCCGCTCGTCAAAAAAATCGCGCTCTTCCATAGTTTTAGCGCCTCATCCCTACCGCAATAAAGTTTCTCAAGAATTATTACATATTTGTGAACCCCCCTTGCCAACCCAAAGAGCCCCCATATCGCGTTAAGCTCAATGCGATCCCAATCGGCCCCAACGAATTCCATGCCTCGCAAGAAGAAAGCGAAACGCTTTCGCGCCGTAACCGCTGTCAAGGAATTAGCCCGCGAGCGCGTCGGCTCGCCACCGGCAGAAAAGATTGTCGTGGAGAAAAAGAAGAAAGCTGAAAAGCATAAGCAGACCCTGAACCGTCTGCTCGACGAAGCCGAACGCTAGTTGAACGCCACCGTCACGAAGGTGTCCCCAGTCAGGTTCACAGTGCAAGCGTTGCCGCTGTCCGAGGGGCAGGATGGCCAACTTGCAGTGGTCGACGGTGCCGTCGGCGTCGCCGTCAGCGTAACCGTTGTACCACTGATAAACGCCTGCGTGACGCAAGGCCCGGGGCTATTGCAGGTTCCTAAGCCCGTCGGGTTACTCGTAACACTTCCCGTTCCACCACCTGAAAATGTCACGCCCAGCGCCGGATTGCCACTCCCACCGCCCGTCCCTGTAAAGCAGACGACGTTTCCCGTCATGTATCCCGTAACGATCGCCCCGTGAGAATCGATGCCTCCCGCGCTCGTGTTGGTATCAACCGTGGCCGAGACCAGCGTGCCCCCGCAAGCGTCGCCCGTTGCCATCAGCAGCCCGGTCGAACTCACCGTCATCATCTGAGGATCGTTTGAGTTCCAGGTAACCTGGTCGGTAATGTCCTTGGTCACCGGCGGATGGATGTACGTGCCCAGCGCCCGCAGTTGCACCTGCGACCCGGCGTTGGCCGAAACCGGAATATTGGATGCGCCGAACGTCTCCACGCTCGGCTGGATCTGAATCGACACCAACTGCTGGTCGCGCCCGCAACTCGATACCGCGAGCAGCACTCCCGCCACGACCACCAGAGCAATAACGCTCAACCACTTCCCGTTCATGCATGACTCCCGGGTTTCTTCTGGACTGGGACAAACCACGACAGACGACAACGCTAGTGAGGGCCAATGTAGTCAAGGGCGCCGCAAAAAGCAATAGCCCGCGAGGACCCTCGGCTCAGCCCTTCACCGCCTCAGCCACGCAGCTGGCGAACTCTTTTATATCCTCTTCCGTGGTATCAAACGAGCACATCCAGCGCACGATGCCCTCCTCTTCAATCCACGGATAAAAGAAATATCGTTCCTTGATCTTCTCGATGGCGTGCCGGGGAATCTGCGCAAACACTCCGTTAGCCTCAACCTTCCACACCACCTTCACTTGTGGAATCCGTGCTACCTCCGCCTCGAGCACTTTCGCCATGCGGTTGGAATGTTCCGCACTCTTCCGCCACAAATCGTTGGTTAGCAGCGCCTCGAATTGAGCGGCAATGAAGCGCATCTTCGAGGCCAACTGCATCCCCTGTTTGCGCAGGTAAAGAAAGTCCGCGCCCAGGCCCGGACTAAAGAAAACCACCGCCTCTCCGCCCATGATGCCATTCTTCGTGCCGCCAAACGAAAGCACATCCACGCCCAGATCGCGCGTCGCCTGCCGCAGAGTCTGCCCTAGCATGGCCGCAGCATTGGCAATACGCGCCCCGTCCATGTGCAGAAACATGTCGCGCTCATGGGCAAATTCGGCCAGCGCACGAACCTCCTGCGGCTGATAAACCGTGCCCATCTCGGTGGCTTGCGTGATTGAGATAACTTTGGCCTGCACATGATGCTGGTCGCCGATGCCGTGATACGCATGCCGTACCTGATCCACGGTGATCTTCCCATCCTGATGCGCCAGCGGAATCAGCTTGCTCCCCAGATGTTTCTCGGGGGCGGCGCATTCGTCGGTATAGATATGCGCATAGTCGCTGCACAGCACAGCTTGATACGGCCGCGTCAGTGCCTGCAATCCCAGCACATTCGCCCCGGTGCCGTTGAACGTAAAGAAAACTTCAATCCCGTAACCGAAATGCTCTTCGAACTTGGCTACAGCCGACCGCGTGTACCGGTCATCTCCATAAGCAATCACGTGCCCGTCATTGACCCGCGCGATAGCCTCCAGAATTTCCGGATGAACTCCCGCATTATTGTCGCTGGCAAAGCCGCGTGTTTTGGTGGGAGCCTTCAGCATAAGGAAATAATGTAGCAGAGCTCAGATTCCCAGGGGTCTTTCCTTAGCAGGCCATCGCTGCGCCTCGGTAGAAGGTTTGCGGTTTTCGAACTGCAGACTGGAGAAATCTGCGATTTGTTTAGCGTCCTCCAACGCTGCTAGGGTCCCGTCTACACAGGGAACACGATAGAGACACCCATCCATAGCGAAAAGCAAGTCGCCAGTGTGCGACCAGTCAGCCCAGTCGCTTCTCCCGATCTTGTCAGTACCTCGCCCGATTCGGTTCACAGAATGCTCTGTCAGATACCACGGTCCATCTTTCTCGTGCATTCCTATGATCGCCATTTCGAGCGAATACTGCTTCGGCCACTTGGGATTGAGCTTTCGCCATTTGATCGGGGGAGAAAACTCGATTCCGACTTTTGCTCCGAAATCGTTTTTCGTTCCGGTCGGATACTGAATCAGCTTCCATCCATCTCGCTCCAAGCGCACGGACCAAACCGGGTCGTCTTCGCCCCATCCGGGTCGCTCCCCAAACGGTTCAATCCTTAGCCATTTCGGAACCGAAAAATCTTCCGCAAGCCTCATTTCATGTGATCGATGGTTCAGCGCGATTCGTCTCCCCGACAAAAAGTGGCCCCCTCCACCCCATCCATCGCCTTTCGGCCACATAGCGAGGGCTGTCAGGTACGGCGGTCGGCTTATCGCCGACCAGGAGAAGTACGGCTTCCGATAATTCGCAGCGAAATAGAGTAGTAGCTCACCATCGGGAGACAGGTCGCAGCGGCGCTCATATATTCTTCCTCGCAACCACTGTCCCTGCTCGAACGTGTCATCGTTGGTATTCCATCTGAGCAGCAACACGCTCTTGCTCGGACCGCGTCGGAATACAACTCCGACTGGTGCTCGCCTTGCGAGAAGTACAAATAGTCGAACACCCCTTTTCTGCATACCGCCTAAGTATGGCGTCTACCACTCGAACCGTCCACGACATTTAGACTCAAGCTTGCAATTAGTTGCTAAACTATTCGGCACATCTACCGGTTTCTAAAGTCACGCTGCTCTATGCCGCGTAAACGCACTCTCATCCCGTCTCCGCTAGCCTGGAGCACCGCATGGACCAAGACGGCTCCCGTGCCTCATCCGCCGCTTCCGGTGATCGCCGAGCGCGGAGGCACGCAACTCCGCACGCCTCTACCCGTCGCCATCGTCGACACCCGCGAGCAAAATCCCCTCTCCTTCCGCCGCTTCAAAGGATGGTTCGCCCGCATCGAGCATCGTGCTCTGCGCCTCGGCGATTATTCTGTCGCCGGCATGGAGAGCACCTGCGCCGTCGAACGCAAAGATCTCGCCGACCTGATTTGCTCCTTCACCACGAATCGCACCGTCTTCATCACCCGACTGCGCCGCATGGCCGAAATGCCTCACAGCCTGCTCGTGGTCACCGCATCGCTGACCGAAATTAAATCCGAATATCCCTACCGCGCCGCCAATCCCAATCGCATCACGCAATCGCTCGTCGCAGTCCTGGCGGGCTTGCGCGTTCCTTTCATCTGCACCGAAACCCATGAACTCGGCGAAGAAATCGTCGCTTCCTATCTGTACCAGACATTTCTGTATGATTGGCTGGACCGCAACGGCCACGGCCGCAATCTGGCCGACGGCGATCTGTAAATAGCGTTGTCATGCTGAGCGAAGCAGTCGAAGGACCCTGTAGCCACACGCGCTGCCGGTGATCGTAGGTTGTGTAAGTGCAAAACTGAGAGAGCTGATGCCCGACCAATTCACCCTCGCCGAGTCCACCGCGCAATTAATCCTGAACCGCACGCCGCTCCGTCCTAAAATCGGCATCATCCTCGGGTCAGGTCTTGGCGCCTTCGCCGATTCGCTCTCTGACGCCGCGCGCGTCCCCTACCTCGACATCCCATCGTTTCCGCAATCCACTGCGATCGGCCACGCGGGACGCCTCGTCATCGGCAACGCCGGCAACGTGCCGGTCGCCGCCATGCAAGGCCGCGTTCACTTATACGAGGGCTATTCCGCGCAGGAAGTCTCGTTCCCCATCCGCGTCTTCGGCCGCATGGGCATCAAAGCTGTAATCCTCACCAACGCCGCCGGAGGCATCAATCTCGGTTACTCGCAAGGCGCCCTCGTCCTCATCCGCGACCACATTAACCTGCAAGGAACGAACCCGCTGATTGGCCCCAACGACGACCGTTTCGGCGTTCGCTTCCCCGACATGACACACGCCTACTCTCGCGCCTTCCGCGAGATCGCACGCGAGGAAGCCGCCAAGCAGAGCCTGATCCTGCACGAAGGCGTGTACGCCGCGCTACTCGGCCCGAGTTACGAAACGCCCGCGGAGATTGAATATTTGCGCCGCATCGGCGCCGATCTGGTTGGAATGTCCACCGTGGCCGAAGTCATCGCCGCCCGCCATATGGGATTGGACGTGCTCGCGATCTCCTGCGTCACGAACATGGCCGCGGGAATCCTCGACCAACCTTTATCCCACGCCGAAGTCATGGAAACGGGCGAACGCGTAAAAGCCACATTTGAGGCGTTGCTACGCGCAGCCCTCCCGCGCATGGCAGCCACGCTACCGTAACGATCACGTGGGACCGTATAGACCGTGTGGAGACAGCCGCCTCGGCTGTCCCGCGATGCCGAAGGCGAGCGGAACGGCACAAACTTCCGCATCACTTCCCCGCCCGCGGAATCACCAGTTCCGCCGGAGGCTTGATCCCATAGACTGCAGCAAAACTATCCTGATTCACTGCCAGCGCTAGATGCCCCCTCGAATCGATGTAAAGCAGCGGCTGTCGTAGCGGCACATCGCTGAACGTTTTCACGAACTTGATTTTCATTTCCTTGCCGTCAACTTTGACTGGAACTTCCTTCCCCCGCTCGTATCCCAGCTTCAGGAAATCTTCCGCATCGACATTCGTCACCAGGTTGCCAAAGGGTCCGTCGGTCGCGATCACGGTCGCGTTCAACCCGTGCTCATCAATCTTCGCGATCTTCACATCGAGCCGCACGAGGTCCTTCACCGCTGTCTCGGGCCCGACGTTACTCCAGTCGTCGCCTCGTGCCAGATGCGCGCCGACAGGAGAAAAAATGTCGCGCCCGTGAAACGTCGAGGAAAGCTTGCTCCCGATCATCCATTCAGGGTTGGTAATTTCCCTCACCGCGTCGACGCCGTCGCGTTGATCGACCAGCGTGATCACCCCGTTATCCGGCAG
>Ga0070731_10004517_pt1 | contig 11928 bp, 9 predicted proteins | sample Coa_R1_2_FD_66448 | JGI IMG/M metagenome (GOLD analysis project Ga0070731, IMG submission 66448) | Surface soil microbial communities from Centralia Pennsylvania, which are recovering from an underground coalmine fire - Coalmine... | ecosystem: Environmental > Terrestrial > Soil > Unclassified ... | reverse complement strand
ACGCGCATCGATGTGCCGGCGCTGCTCGCTCGCTTCCGGTCACATGACAACTTCGGCCTGATCGGTCTGGTCGGAGTCCAATCGAACCAATATCCTCGCGCGCTCGATATTGCGCGACCATTCCGCGCGGTTGGAATCAACGTCGTCATGGGCGGCTTCCACGTCTCGGGATGCCTGTCGATGCTGGATGGCCGCGCCATTGAGCTCGACGCGTGCCGGGATATGGGTATTTCCATGTTCGCCGGCGAAGCTGAAAACCGGTTCGACGAAGTGCTACTTGACGCCGCCGCCTGCCGGCTTGCGCCCTTGTATAATTTCATGAAGAACCTGCCGGCGATGGATGGCACCCCGGTGCCGTTTCTGCCGAAGCGTTACGTGGCGCATACGCTGGGTCTGAGCGCGAGCTTCGACGCCGGCCGCGGCTGTCCGTATCAGTGCTCGTTCTGCACCATTATCAACGTGCAGGGCCGCAAATCGCGCTTTCGTTCGGCCGATGACGTCGAGCATCTGGTACGGCTCAACTGGGCGCAAGGCATTCACAGGTTTTTCATTACCGACGATAATTTCGCGCGCAACGAGGAGTGGGAGGCGATCTTCGATCGCCTGATCGAGCTCCGCGAAATTCACGGCATTCCGCTCGGCCTGATGATCCAGGTCGACACGCTTTGCCACAAGATCGATAATTTCATCGTCAAGGCGAAGCGGGCCGGCGTCACGCGCGTGTTCATCGGACTGGAGAACGTCAATCCGGACAATCTCGCCGCGGCCAAAAAGCGCCAGAACAAGATTACCGAATACCGCAAAATGCTGCTGGCCTGGAAGGCGCAGGGCATCATCACGTTGGCCGGCTATATCCTGGGTTTTCCGGCCGACACGCCCGCCACGATCAGGCGCGATATCGCCATCATCCAGAAAGAGTTGCCGCTCGACATCATCGAGTTTTTCCTGCTGACGCCGCTGCCGGGCTCGGAGGATCACCAGGCGCTATGGAAAAACGGCATCGCAATGGAAGACGACCTTAACAATTACGACGCCGAGCATGTCTGCACGGCGCACGCCAGGATGAGTGCAAAGGAATGGGAAGCGATCTACCGCGAGGTATGGTTGCTCTATTACACGCCGGCCCATATGGAGACTCTGCTACGGCGCGCTGCCGCGACCGGGGTGCCAATGGGCAGTCTCGTCAAATTGCTCGTCGCGTTTGCAATGATGGTTCCTCTCGAGAACCTCCATCCGCTACAGAGCGGGCTGTTCCGCTTGAAACATCCTACGGAGCGCCGGCCGGGCCTGCCTCGCGAGCGTTTTTGGATCTTTTGGCCGCGCTTCGTCTGGGAGGCGTTCTACAAGCATGCCGTATTGGCGGCCATGATCGCGCGGCTGGTCGTTTTAAAAATGTCGATCGCTCGCGATCCGCACGCCCAGGCCTATATGGATGCGGCGCTCGCGCGGGTCGGGGATGACGATGACGCAACGCTCGATCTGCTTACCAAAACGACGGGTTCAGGCGCCGCCCTGGCGCATATCAGGAAAGTCGCGGAGCTGACCGGAGCCAACCGAGTCTACTGAGGGTTTGCGTTTAGGTCCCCGTAGCCGAAGTCTTCGTTTTGCCGAACCGGGCACGGTTACTAAGCCGGCGGCTTACGATGCTTCGGGAGACGCCAGCACCGTGCTCGCACACTCAACGCTGTCGTAAACGGTCACGTGAAGTATCGGATATTCTTTTTTGATCGCGAGTCCCGCCGATGCGGCGGTTTCAGCCGTCTGATACGAGCCCTTTGTTTGCCGGTCTACTTGGAGAAGATACCGGCCCAACTCAGGCCGCTTGCGCTGGGAGAAGTGTTCTTCAGGCTCGGACTCGGTTTTCTCCGGCATTTTCATTTGGCGCGAGGCCATTCGGATCTCCTTGTGTGGGTACATCCTCCAAGTAATCACTTGGAGCATAGAACGCGAGGCCGGCTTCGCCCCCGCGGCGAGTTTGTCGATGGGCCGGTGTGTTGGCTTGCAGCCACCAGGCTTGCGCCGACCAGAGGCGGCTTCGGCCGTCAGCGCAGAGGGCGTCGGTTACGGTCGTTGCAAAATCAAAAACGAGGCCCGCGCGGTGGGCCGCCTCTTCCAGGGCCTCCTGGAATCACTCGAGGCTTCATCGGCAGCAAACCCTCGCGTTGCAGCTTTTTGCGGGCGAGCTTGCGGGCGCGGCGGATAGCTTCCGCCCTCTCGCGGACTCGCCTCTCGGAGGGCTTTTCGTAATGGCCGCGCAGCTTCATCTCGCGGAAGACGCCCTCGCGCTGCATCTTCTTTTTCAGCACCTTGAGAGCTTGGTCGACATTGTTGTCGCGGACGAGAACTTGCAAGTGGTTTTCCTCTTCGATCGAGCGGTTGAACGGTCCGATAGGCCAAGTGCCGGGACAGCTGGCGCACGGATACGCGGAGTTCGAGTGCCGATGGCACCCGCAAACAGGACCAACGACGATTTCTTAAATCGTGCCCGCCGATGGGCACCTTGGCCGCCAATTGGAAGAAGCGAAGACCTCGGTACGTCCCCGCTGTGCGGGCAACCCGTCGAATAAGCCAACGCCTGCCTATATAGATATGGGCAGATTTGTCAAAGACTTCCAGTCCATAACGACCGATGAACAGCGCTCTCCACCCGCGGAGGAAGCGGGGAGGTCGGCTATTCACCGGTTCGCTTACGTCTTTCAGTCAGGATATTCACTTAATAGCAACCTCAGCGCCACTTTTCCGGCGCGGTCAGCCTCGGTCACAGACTCGAAAAAATCCTTGGAGTGCTCAATTGGGCTGGTTCTGCCGGCGCGGTATATCTCCCACCGCCATGATTTCGGGGGCAGCGCCCGGTTATTTACGACAACGGAAAAGTCGGGATGATTGATCATGCCTGACGGTATCACGCAAAATAGGGAAATCGACTGAAAACAGCTGCGATCCGAAATAAAAGTGAGCGGCGCACGTGTTGCGCAATCTTGAACTCACAATTCGGGTAGGCTGGAACTAAAGCTGTTTAAATATTTTTGAAAGAGCATTCGGCGTCGAAACCTCGACCTATGGGCTTTAGCGCCACTGATGCCGGTCGAGCCATTTATTGATCATGGAATGAGCCAGCGATTCGGCCTGCTCGCGGTCGCCGGTTATGACTTTTCCAGCCATTTCAACGTCTCCAGGATGAATGGCTACGATCCATTGATCTCGTTCGACCCGGGCGCGGACGGTGTATCTTATGCCCCTGTATTCCATAGGAATACATTGCGCTCAAATTGAAGGTTGAGCAATGTCGGCGGCCTGCCGCCCAGGCCGCGCAAAAAGGGTCACGCCGCAGACCGGACAGTCAGAGATTGAAGCGCCGTCGCGCCATCCGGCACGCGTCGTCTCCAGGCAGGCAAGCTTTGCAAACGTCGGGCCGCACGCTGTAAATCGCGCACGCGGTAGAATTGCCGACCTCTCCCACTAGGGCTGCGCAGCGATTGCCGTTACACCGCATCCGTCCGTGTCGATCATCGACATAGGCACGAGGGATTCGATCGAGATACGCATCATCTTCCAATGAAAACCGCGGCCATTCCGGCGAAAACGAGCAACACGCTCCACAGGCCTGACACGCGGCTTCCGCAATCTCGGCGGCTGGCGTCAACAAGTCGGTCATTTGACCTTGAGATTGACCGCGGATTCCTTTCCCCGATTGCTTTCGATCTCGTACTCGACGGTTTGTCCTTCGTTGAGCGACCTCAATCCGGCCTGCTCGACGGCCGAGATGTGGACGAAGACGTCCTTACCGCCACCGCCGCCCGTCGGCTGAATGAACCCATAACCCTTCGTCGGATTGAACCACTTCACGGTACCTGTCGCCATTTCAGTCTCCAATGTTGATCCCTTAGAATACAGTCCGCGGGCGCGCGCGGCAACCTCGCCGGCACTCGCCGGCCTGCTTGTTGCCGCAATTGAATGAGGCGACGCGGAAGGGCGGCTGGCGTTTAGATGCCGCCAGGCGCATAATGCAAAGCATGAGCAGTTTCTTCGACCAAACCGATTTTTCCGTCGTTGTTAAGAATCGGGCACCCCCGCCGAAAGCATGGAGATGGGAGATTTATCGTGCCGGTCGAAAGAGTCCGATTGAGTATTCATCGGTCCTCTATGAAACTATGACCGCCGCCAATCGGGCCGGAAAAGAGGCTCTCAAGCAACTCTTGACCGAGTTTCCCGTCTAACGCCAGCAAAAACTACGCGACCCTGGGCGAAAGTGACCGCTTTGGTGGTGGTCCATCGAAAGAAAGCAGATGCCAACCATCGCCATCGTCGACGACGACAGCAATATCCTGACATCGGTCTCTATCGGACTTGAGGCCGAGGGATATCGGATTGTGACCTATTCCGAAGGTGCGTCGGCGTTGGAAGACTTCCCAAGGAGCGCGCCCGATCTAGCCATTCTGGATATCAAGATGCCGCGCATGAACGGCATAGACCTTTTGCGCCGTCTGCGCCTCGTCTCGGGCATTCCGGTGATCTTCCTGACTTCAAAGGAGGAGGAAATCGATGAGATCCTCGCTCTAAAGATGGGAGCGGACGATTACATCCGCAAACCGTTCTCGCAGCGACTGCTGCTCGAGCGTGTCAAGGTGCTTCTGCGACGCGCTACGCTGAAGGACGGCTACAGTTCGAAAGTAACTATCGCAAATGTGCTGGATCGCGGGGATCTACACGTGGATCCCGAGCGGCACACCTGCACCTGGATGGGAAAATCGGTCGCGCTGACAGTCACCGAGTTTCTTATTTTGCAATCGCTCGCAAGCCGCCCCGGAGTGGTCAAAAGCCGCAACGCGTTGATGGATGCCGCCTATGAAGATGACATCCACGTCGATTATCGAACCATCGATAGCCACATGAAGCGCGTGCGCAGCAAATTCAGGGCGGTCGACGGCACTTTCGACATGATCGAAACACTTTACGGTGTCGGCTACCGCTTTAAAGAAGCCTGATGCACGGCGGTCCTCCCCGACCGCCCGTTCTTGTTCGCAATCCTTGACGAGGGGAGCGGCGCTATTCTGTTCAACGGCCGCATCCTTGATCCGCAGCTGCAGTGACTTTTCCGCGGCTGGCGGATTTTGCTCCGCGCTCGCTCCGTAATCACGCGACCGGCGTTATCTCGTTAGACGCTTCAGCGCGCGGTCTGCGCCGGCGAAAACAGCGCGGCCAAGGCGTGGACCCCGCTCATGAGATCCGCGCGGTGGCCCTCGGCGCCGGTCCGGGCATGGGCCCGCGACCGGTCGGTGTGCCGTTTCACGCGTGCGTGGTCGACCGAGCGGGCGACATGGAGCTTTCGCCGTTGCGGATGGGCGGCCATTCTCCTGTGCTCGCGGTTTGGCATTGCCGAGTGCCGTCCGGGCGTCGCCACGACCGCCAGCGGGAGATCGGGCCACTGCACGGTGCCACTATCGGCAGCCAAGCCGGCATCGGGTTCGAAAGCCGCCGCATCGGGGACGGGCAGAACGACCCTATCGGCGGCGAGATCGTCGGCGACTTGCGGCCACGACGGGCTTGAGGCATCGGTATTGTCGATCGTGAGCTCGCCCGGCATCGCCGAAGCGACCATCCGGGCTGCAGGCTTGCGCGCCATCGCAATTTCGTAAGCGGCGGACGGCACCACTTGCACGATATGGAAGCCGTTCTGCTTGAGTTGCTGCAAAAGACCGGGCAATGCCGCTACCGTTTTCGGATGGATGTCGTGCAAGAGCAAAATGCCCTTGCCGGCTTTTTCCAGGCGGCTCAGCGCGAGAGAAACGATCCTGCCCGGCGTGATGTCGCGATGCCAGTCATCGGCCACGACGTCGGCGGAGAAAACGATCAGTCCGCGCGCGGCAAGCTCGCTCTCCAGCGTGTCGGAGCGTTCGAGGCCGGGAATGCGGAAGAACGGTGCGAGGTATCTGGAATCGCCGCCGAACGCGCCGCTGACATCGGCAATTCCGCCGTCGATCTCCGCGCGCATTCTGTCGGTCGGCAATTTCCCGAAGCCGATCGGATGATGGTCGCTGTGGGTGCCTATGGTGTGGCCTTGCTGGTAGACGCGGCGCGCCGTTGCGGGGAATGAGCGCGCCATTTCGCCGACCATGAAGAACGTCGCCTTGACGCATTGCGAGGCGAGAATGTCGAGGACCTGGTCGGTATAGGGCGGCAGAGGCCCGTCATCGAAAGTGATCACGACCTCTTTGTCGTTCAGCGGCAGCGAATCCGGATACTGCATGCGGCCGAGCCGCTGGTACTCGCTAAAATCGACCGGGAGGACGCGGCTCGTGCCAATCGCGCTGGGATTTCCGGGACAAGCCTGAGACGAATTTTGCGCTTGGTTTTGAATTTGATTTTGAATTTGGTTCTGCGGCGGAGCCGTTGCCGCGCCTTGCGCCTGGTCTGAAGCTTGGCTCTGGGCAAGCGCCGAAACGGCGCCTAGCGGTAGTGCGACCGCCGACGCGAGAGCTGCGGCAAACAAGCCTGCTCTGAACCTTCGCATCCCCGGAACTCTCGAAACGTATGCAGCCCACCTGCAACGTAGCGTAGGACATCCTGAGAAAGGGCTACAAGTCTTTATGCTTAATGTCATGTTAATGCTGCATTTCACCGACCCAAACTGTTGATAACTGACATTACACAATCGTTGCGCTCGAATGCGAAAGCACTTTTCCTTAGCGTTAATCAGGCCCGCTTACCTTCCGGCTCTGTAGCGTAGTGAGGGGCGTGGGATGAAGGCCGCTGTGGGAGCCCAAAAACGCTGGGCGCGCCGGCGGCCCGGCGGGCCGACGCGTTCGTCCATGCCCGGGGTGACACTCGCGCGCTTCAGCACCGTCTTGTCATTGGTCTTGGCCTTTGCCGTGCTTGCCTGTGCGGCGGTGGGTTTAAGCGAAACGCAACGCAACGACGATCGGCGCGCCGCTGCAGAGCACGCTGCATTGCAAGCGGCGCTTGGCGATCTGCACTCCGTATTCGGCGACGTTGATCATTTTGACGCCGGCCAGCTCAACATCATCAAGCGGCGCGCTGGTCTCCGCGATTTAAGATTCGACGGCGACTTGGCGAGCGATCGCGGCCGCGAAGCGCAGTCGCTGCACGACGGGCAGGGCCGCATCGTCGGCTGGTTCAGTTGGACGCCCGACCGGGCGTTTATTGGCGCGATGAACTGGCTATGGGGTCTGCTCGCCGCGCTCGGTGTGGCGCTGGCCTTGGCCGCGTATCTTGCGGTGCGCGCCACCCGAGGTGCGACGGCTTCGTTGGCGCGCAGCCTCGAAACGATCCGTAAGCTCACCACCCAGGACGCCACGACGGGCCTGCCGAACCGGCGCATCATGCTTGAACGCCTCGACGAGGCGATCGCGACGCGCGGCTCGCGCCGCGCGGCCTTCGCGTTGATCGACATCGACGGCTTCCACGACATCAACGATACGCTGGGGCGCTCCGGCGGCGACACCATGCTTCGCAATATCGCCGACCGGCTCAAATCGGCGCTGCCGCCGGGCGCGGTCTTGGGACGTCTCGAGGACGACGAGTTTGCCGTCGTCGTCTCTAGCGATGACGTGGGGATCGCGGCGGAACTTGCCGACAAGCTTGTCGCCGCGCTCGCCGCTCCGATCTATCTCGACCAGATGTGGCAGATCAGCGCCAGCGTCGGCATCGCGCAGGCGCCCGAGGACGGCGTCACCGGCGACGAATTATATCGCCGTGCGGCGCTGGCGCTGCGCACCGCCAAGCGCGCCGGCCGCGGATCGGTGCGGCGCTACGTGCCGGAAATCCACCAGGAGCATTTTGAGCGGCGCTTTCTCCTGCGCGAACTGGAAACGGCAATCGAGCGCAACGCATTCGACGTTCACTATCAACCGGTCGTCGCCGCCGAAGGCGGCGGCATGGTCGGCGTCGAAGCGCTGTTACGCTGGAACCATCCGACGCGCGGTACGATCGCGCCGGCCACCTTCATTCCGCTCGCCGAACAAAGCGGTCTCATGGTCAGGCTCGGCGAAATCGTGCTGCGGCGGGCGCTCGCCGATGGCGCGCGGTGGCCCGGTCTCTTCGTCTCGGTCAACCTGTCCCCGGTTCAGATGCGCAGCCGCGATCTGGTCGGTGTTCTGGCCGGGCTTCTGGCTGAAACCGGCATGACGGCTTCGCGCGTCGTGCTCGAAGTGACCGAAGGCATTCTCATCGACAATCCGGAAGAGACCCAGCTCAAGCTCGAAGCGTTGCGCGAGCTCGGCGTCTCGACCGCGCTCGACGACTTCGGCACCGGCTATTCAAGCTTGAACTATTTGCAGAAATTTCCGTTTGATCGGCTGAAAATCGATCGCAGCTTTGTTGCCGCGCTCGGCACCACGGGCAATACCGGCGCCATCATCCAGTCGATCGTCACGCTCGGTCACGCGATTGGGATGAAGGTTTTGGCGGAAGGCGTCGAGACCAACGAGCAGCGGGTGTTGTTGCGGCTGGCCGGCTGCGACGAGATGCAGGGCTTTCTATTCGCCAAAGCCTGTCCGGCGGAGGCAATCGACAGAATCTTGGCAAAGCCGTCGGTCCGCTCGGCCGCCCGCCAAACGAGTGGCACGGCATCCTGACAGAGCCGCGGCCAACCGCTATTTATCTCCAAAGAGTAATTTGCGGCGCGCCCGGCGGTGGGAGAAGGCAGCGATGCTTGCGAACAGCTTACCCGGCCTCGATTTCGGCCTCGGCAGCGAGGTTGAGATGCTGCGCGACAGCGTGCGCGATTTCGCCAAGGACAAGATCGCGCCCTGCGCCGACGAGATCGATCGCTCCAACAGTTTTCCGCGTGAGCTGTGGCCGCAGCTCGGCGCGCTCGGTCTTCTCGGCATCACGGTCGAAGAGGAATGGGGCGGCGCGGGGCAGGGCTATCTCGCCCATTGCGTCGCCATGGAGGAGATTTCGCGCGCCTCCGCCGCGATCGGTCTGTCCTATGGCGCGCACTCGAACCTGTGCGTCAATCAACTTCGCCGCAACGGCAGCGAGGAGCAGAAGCGACGCTATCTGCCGAAGCTGATTTCCGGCGAACAGGTCGGTGCCTTGGCGATGTCCGAACCCGGCGCCGGATCGGACGTGGTCTCGATGCGCACGCGCGCCGACCGCAAGGGCGACAGCTATATCCTCAACGGCTCGAAAATGTGGATCACCAACGGGCCCGTTGCCGATACGCTCGTAGTCTATGCCAAGACCGACCGCACCGCGGGCGCGCGCGGCATCACCGCCTTCATCGTGGAAAAGGAATTCAAGGGTTTTTCCGCCGGCAAGAAGCTCGACAAGCTCGGCATGCGCGGCTCCGACACCAGCGAGCTCGTGTTCCAGGACTGCGAAGTGCCGCGCGACAACGTGCTCGGCGCCGTCGGCAATGGCGTCAACATCCTGATGTCGGGCCTCGATTACGAGCGCGCGGTGCTGGCGGCGGGCCCGCTTGGCGTCATGCAGGCCTGTCTCGATCTCGTCATTCCATACCTGCACCAGCGGACGCAATTCGGCCAGCCGATCGGCCGGTTCCAGCTGATGCAGGCCAAGCTCGCCGACATGTATGTGACGCTCAACGCGGCGAAGTCCTATGTCTATGCCGTGGCGCGCGCCTGCGACCGCGGCGAGACGACGCGCGAGGACGCCGCCGGCGCGATCCTCTACGCCGCCGAGCGCGCCACCTGGATGGCGCTGGAAACGATCCAGTGCCTGGGCGGCAACGGCTATATCAACGATTATCCGGCTGGGCGGCTTCTCCGCGACGCAAAACTCTACGAGATCGGCGCCGGCACCAGCGAAATCCGCCGCATGCTGATCGGCCGGGAAATATTTGAAAAGACGCGGTGATGCTCCATCCGCTCCGGCGAAGCCGGGGAGGGTAGTGGAGGGGGCGTGGGCCGCAAAGCTCGCGCAGTCGCCAAACATCTTTCTCCTCGAATCCGCTCGCACTCCCTCCAGGGGAGGGTGAAGCAAAAGTAATCCCGTTCTCGCGACGCACCCGCGCCCGAGTTATGCCGACGCCATTTCCAAAATTGTCCTCGGAGCCCGATCGCGTCATGCCTCGACCGGTGGTGGGACCGGTTTTCGGCTCGATCACGCTCCGATAAGCCAATAAGAAAAAGGAAGCAGAACGCCGGCAGGCGCAGTCTTCCATGTTGCCGCGCCAGCGGGCACGGCAGCGCGCGAAGCGTCGCGCGCTCGCCTGTCGGCGTTCCACCACGGCACTTGCGGCAGCGACCGAACGCCACCGCTCAGCTCCAGTTCACGCGCTTCCTGAGACGGAACTAGGTAGGAGCGAGTGTTACCCGCTCCCGGCCGTCCCAGTGCAGCGGGTTGCCCCGCAGACCGGTCATATTGCCGGCCGGGCGTTTTGGCCCGGAGCCGCCCGGGAGCGGGGCTGACAACCCTGCCCGCGGGAACCGCCTCGCCCCTTTCCGCCGGTGTCACCCGGCGGCGTCCTTACGGGCGAGATTGGGCATTATGTTACTATAACGGTGACGGATGTCAAGAGCACGTCTCCGGTACTGGGACATTTCGGAAGGGCGATTATATAGCACTTGACGGCATTTAAATAATGTGATTTTATGCGGTTTATCGGATATAAATGGTGACGCCATGCTTAAGCAGTTCAAAACTCTCGCCGAATTGTGTAACAAATTCAAGGACAACCAGGTAGCCCTGGATCATTTCAAAGCGATCCGATGGCGGGATGGCGAGTTTTGTCCCTATTGCGGTCACGATAAGGTCTACACGCTGAAAGCGAACCGCTATCAGTGCGCCCAATGCCGCAATACGTTCTCGATTTTGGTCGGAACGATCTTTGAAAATACGAAATTGCCGCTGAAAGCCTGGTTTGGGGCGATGTGGCTGATTTCCAATCACCCGAAGGGGATTGCCTCGACCACGCTGGCGAAGGATTTAGGTATTACGCAAAAGAGCGCGTGGTTTGTGCTGCACCGCCTTCGCTATGCCGCTCGCACGCAATCGTTCAATACCCCGCCAATGGGCGGCATTGTTGAGGTTGACGAAACTTTTGTCGGCGGAAAGTCCAGAAACCGTCCCGGTCGCCGCAGTGGCCTGAAAGCAACCCAAGGCAAAGCATCGGTTATTGGTGCCGCCGAACGCAAAGGCGGTGTTTTCGCGCAAGTCGTTCCGCTTGGCTTAGGCGGTCCAGAGGCACAGCAATTTATCAGTAGCGTTGTCGCGCCGGACGCTTCAATGCTCGTGACCGACGCCCATCAAGCCTTCAAATCGATCGGCGGCTATCCGCAGCACGAAATCGTAAATCATTTCCGGGGCGAGTATCGACGCGGCAAGGCGCACACGAACACGATTGAAGGCGTTTGGGCGCAGCTAAAGCGCCAGATCAACGGCACTCATCATTGGGTTTCGCCAAAGCACCTGCAGCAATACGTTTCGGAAATGGCGTGGCGCATGTCGCGCCGTGAAATGACGGCGCAAGAGCGCGTTAACGCAATCTGCACTGCTGTCGAAGGTCGGCTCACCTATAAGGCGCTAATCGCATGAAAACTGTTGTACGGCCAATCGGCCCAAACGACGCCGGCATTCCTGAGGGCCAACTATGTGAAATCGTTATTCCCCTTCGGCTACCCGAAGGGACGATACTTCACGATCCGAAAACTGGTGATCGCTTTGACAGTGATGGCAAGAAACTAGAAAAGACGAATAGCGAGGAAAGGGACGTGTCCCACGACTCTCATCTTCCTCGATTAAAAGCTTCCGCTTCGTAGCAGGGCATTCAACAGCGTAATAATAATGCCCCGGCGATGGATGGCGCACTAGATGAGGAACGTAGGAATGATCGTCAGTCATTTTTGCACTCCTAATTGGCTTGGCAAGCAGCAGGCTTAAATCATGGCAAAGGGCGCAAAATCTCTTCCCCCGTTTCGGCTTGAAATGGACCCGGACGAATTT
>Ga0070731_10004516_pt1 | contig 11929 bp, 10 predicted proteins | sample Coa_R1_2_FD_66448 | JGI IMG/M metagenome (GOLD analysis project Ga0070731, IMG submission 66448) | Surface soil microbial communities from Centralia Pennsylvania, which are recovering from an underground coalmine fire - Coalmine... | ecosystem: Environmental > Terrestrial > Soil > Unclassified ... | reverse complement strand
TCGGTGTCCTCGCGGCCCTCGAGGAAACGTTCCCGCCCGGACCGTTTAGCCAGCAATTCGACCTCTTCGTCGGGACGAGCGCCGGCGCCGTGACGGCCGCCTTCGTTGCCAACGGAGCTCAGCCCTCAAAGATGTTCCGAGCCCTGCGCGACGGCCTCGACTCGCCCTTCAACTTCCGGCCCGAAGACGTATTCGGCAGCCCCGCCGGAAGCATGATGCAGCTCTTCACACAGTTCGCCCGACCGCTCCTCGGCGCGGTCGGGGGCGCCATCCGCCGACGGGGCCGGACAACGCTCGCGTCGATGCTGGCGGACTTCCAGGCCCATCACCCCCCTGGCTTCTACTCGACCCAGCCGCTCGAGCGGGCGCTCTGCGCCCGATTCACGGCGCTCGGATACGGGCATCACTTCCCCGCGCTCCCGCGCCCGCTCTATGTGACGGGAGTAGATATAGATACCGCGGAGCGCCTCGTTTTCGGGACGGGCGAGCTCGCGCAGGTCCATGTCTGTCGCGCGGTGGCGGCCTCGTCCGCGATCCCGATTCTCTTCGAGCCTATCCGCATCCGTGAGCGCGACGTGGTCGATGGTGCCGTCGCCGGGGCGCCGCCGCTCGACGTCGCCGCCGAGCGTGGCGCCCGTCACATCGTCTACGTCAACCCGCTCGTACCGATCCGCAACGACCGCGGCAAAGTCTGTTTCCCACTCGATGCGGGAGGCTGCGGTCGCCTGAGCGACAGGGGGATCGGTTGGATTGCGGACCAGACCTTGCGCATGTTCCTCGCCGCGCAGCTGCCGGCTGCGCTCGCCGCCGTTCAGGCGCGCTATCCCGGGCTGGTTGTCCAGAGCATCGAGCCATTCCCCGACGAGCTGCCGATGTTCCTCCATCATGCCATGTCGTTCGACGCCCGCCGCGAGCTGCTCGACTACGGGTTCGCCTGCGGGCAGCGCATCGCCCCGGGAGCCACTTCCTCTCCTTCAACCCAGCGCGGCTTGGTTCCGTGACAGACCGAAAGACGCTCGCGATGCGGGTCACCGTGTGCAAGTCGAGCACGATGCTCGGCGTCCTGAGCGTGCTCATGGGGTCGTTCGCCTGCGCGCCACGGGTTGGCCCGCCGCGGAACACGGTCCGCCGCATCGCCGTCCTGCCCCCGTGCGATGCGACGGGCGGCCCGCTCGGCGGGCGGGGTACGTCCGTCACGACCTACGAGGTGGCCGTCGAGAGCCTCGGCGATGTACTCGCGTCCGCAGCCCGAGACGAGATCGCCCGGCGCGGATTTCAGGTCCTCGACCCAGGTCTCGTGGAGACTGCGTGCGGAGGACGCGTACCCGCGAGCCCCGAGATGGCGGCGGAGATCATCGCCTCGGCGCAGCTCGACGCGACGGCGCTGTTCATCCGGGTGCGGCGCTGGGAGTTCGCGTATCCGACGCTGCGGACGAACGAGATCCTCGTGTCGCTCGACGCCATGCTCGTGGATCCGACCACGTCAAAGGTCGTGTGGGAAACCCACCGCCCGCTCAAGCCCGTCGAGCTCCACGGCGAGCTCATCGGGGGTCAGGCGAACGTCATCGCTGCTCAGGTGCTGATGCAAGAAGTCTTCACGTCATTTGGGCCGCGACACCCAGGGTGACGTACAGCGCGACCGCGCGCTGGCGAGCCGCGCGGCCGGGAGCGTCTACGACGTCAACAGGAGAACCCATCCAAACCGTAGATGGCGGTGTAGTGATCCGTAGACGCTTGTGAAGGTGGCCCCCACCAGGGGCGGAAGCGATCTGAAAGCCGACCTGGCCCGGTGCCACGAAACCGACAGGAGGAGAACCCCAATGAGAACGTTCAAGAGCATCGTGGGCATCACGAACGATCGCACGAAGCTGAGTAGCGCGAGGCGTCGAATTTTAGCCGCGGGTCTCGTGCTCGGCATCCTCTCGGCCGTTGCCGGTGGCCCACACGTAACCTATGCCGGCACGTCGTCGAGCCCTCCGGTCAGCAAGTGTACGGACTTCGGGTGTCAAGAATAGGCTTGCACCTGCGGGCAACGAGAACATTTTCGAGGGAGAATCGTCATGAAGCTCTACCAGATGGCAATCGCAGCGCTGATCGCACTCTCCGCCACCGCGACACTCGCCGCGGCGCCAGCGGCAGATCTTCGCGGGGACGCTCTTGCGGCGGAGACCCGCGTGGATCGGTGCGCCTCGGAGACAAAGGGTGGCCCACAGCAGCGACTCCTGCTGGCGAAACAGAAGATTCGCCGCTTGATCGACGATCTCGACGCGGGCAAGAGCGTCGATCCCTCGGACTTCGATCAGGCGCTCCAGAATGCAACGCGCGGCTGCTGACGCCATCGGAGCTGATCGGGTCCACCCTTGATGTCCCGTGTAACCGCAACTGGTCGCCACGATCGCCCTCTGAGGGTACGCCTCACGAACCGCTCCCTTTTGGTCACATGCATCCTGTTGCTCTCGACGGGCATGGCTCACGGAGCGTGCAACGACCCCGCAGCCGTCGCTGCCACACGCTCCCTCGTTGACGCGCAGTGCCCCTGTGCGACGGCGACGAGTCACCGGGAGTACGTCAAGTGTGTTGCCGGCGCAGCGAAGTCGGCGATCGCGAGCGGAAGCCTGCCGAAGCAGTGCAGCCGCGCCGTCGTCCACTGCGCCGCCCAATCGACCTGCGGCCGGCCCGGCTTCGTTGCTTGCTGTCGGACGACCGCGAAGGGCGTCGCGAAGTGCTCCATCAAGCCGGACGCCACAAAATGCACGGCGCCGAAGGGAGGCGCAGCCTGCGTGCAGCGCGTCGCGAGCTGCTGTGATGCTTGCAGCGCTGATAGCTGCCCTGTCAGCACGACGACGACGATGCCCGGCGGCCCGACGACCACGACGACGATCGCCCCGCAAACCCATACCGTCATGGTGGGAGAGGATAGTCTGACGTTCACTCCCGCGGACCTCACCATCCATTCCCGGGACACCGTGCACTGGGTGTGGGCCACGCCTGGTCACAGCGTCGTGAGCGGCACCGATGGGACTACCGACAATCAGTTTTGCTCGCCGGACAACACCGGGTGTGACGACCCGCCATTGTCCAACGCGGGAGCGACCTATGATCACACCTTCACCAAGACGGGAACCTTCCCCTATTACTGCTCGGTCCACTTCTCCCTGGGCATGACGGGCACGATCAGGGTGCGGTAACAGGACGGGCGGCTGGCCCGGCGAGCACGTCGGGGGTCGGATTAGCGTGGTGCCGGACTAGCTTGACGCTCAGCGGCGGTGCGGTGCCCGCTCCGCCGTCAGTTGCGCGATCTCAATCAGACTCACGTTGGACAGGTCATGCCGCGTGAGATGCTTCCAGATGTGCCGCCCGCCGACTCCGGTGGCCGCCGTTTCGGATCAAATCGTGATCGTTCTGCCGTAATAATATTTGGGGAGTCTCAGCTCGTCGGAACGTCGTCGCGTAGGAGCGTTACGCTGCCACGGATATTGTGGCAGTCGGGCGAACGAAATACTCCCTCGCCTCACCCCACAATGCGCCCGTTTGCACGTCGCGGAGTTATCGATCTGTGCAGACGGAAGGTCACCGCTCGCAGGTGTTGAACAATCGGGGCCGCGATCGCACTCGAATGTGGTCATCGGGTGCTCGCGGAGCCTCGCTGCCACGCCCGCACGCCACGGCGATTCATCGGATATCGCTGATCGACACGCACAGGGACTGCCAATCCGAAACGGATCTATCGGTGTAGTGCATCAACGACTGCCGTTCGCGGCACGATAAAACTTCGCTCGAAGGGAGACAATATGACACGACGATCATTGGATGAAGCCAACACGAAATCCACACGCGGTATCGCTCGCGCTTCCGTGTTCGTGATGGTGGGCCTCGCAGCCGTTCTTGGTCAGCGAGCGGGTGCGGAACAACCACCGGCGCCTTGCCATCCCAATCCGCGGGCTGCCGTCGACATGGAGACCGTCGCCAACCGCGGTGACGTACGCCAGCTTCCGGATCCGCTCAAAGAGCGCCTCGTTCGCTTGGCGAACCGACCCCATACCTACCTACCGATGCAGGCCTTCGATGAGGCCGACCAACCCGACCAGCTGTTCCAGTACTACCTCCTCGATACGACCGGATTCGAGCCGAACGTGTTCACGTCGATCATCCCCGGCGTGAACGACGCCGTGCAGCTCTCGGTCACCGGAGGCAACTGCGGCCTGCCGACGATCGGCGCCGTTCGCGTCAACCTCGAGCCCAAGCCCGGACTCCCCACGGATCCGAACAATCCGCGCGCCTTCATCGACGTCTTCACGGACCTCGGTCCGCTGTTCGTCATCAACAACGAGAGCGGCTGGTACGAGGGATGGATGATCCACGACATCACGGTACCGAACGTCGCTCCGCCTCGATCGGACGGCACCGGGGCGGCGAGCTTCGGGACTATCACGGCTGACGACGCGACCGCGCTGCAAGCGATGGGCACCGGCAACAACGTCCCGGGGAATGTCTTCACGACCGATGGACAGGCCGTACACTTCCCGAGTGCGTCGGATCATTTTCCGGACGTGCAGACCAACGTTGTGCCGCTCCAGGAGAGCATGGGTGCGTACAACGCCATGGAGCAGAGCGACGTCCATTCCTACTGGGAGTTCAACTACCTCGGAACGAACTGGATCCATCCTCTCTACGAGCTTCCCTTCACGGGCGGATTCCCGGATGCCTTCGGGCAAGCGCCCGATACCTTCCAAGACGGCGAGATCGGTCAGCTGCAGTCGATCGTGCCGGGGTCGGGACCGCGCGGCGTCGTGAACCTCGCCGCGGTGTTCGGCGACAATCCGAACCTGCCGCGGGATCCGGACAAGTTCGATGGGGACGTCGACGCTCAGCGGGAGTTCCGGCAGCGGGGTATTCCGAGCGGGCTCGCCAACGAGGTGCTCCTCGATGTCTATGAGCGGCCGAACTCGTTCGAACCTACTGTGACCGATCTGGAGCGCCGACTCTTCGATGCGTACGCGGCGGAGGTCGCCCGCGTGGACCAGAACGGCGACGGCATCGTCTCGGCCGTGGAAGGCGACATCGACACGCCATCGGACGGGTTCCAGGACAACACGCGCCTCTTCCTCCCGGCGACTGCGTTCAACCGCTTCGCCGTCACCCGGGAGATCAACGACGGCCTGCTCGCGCCGCGCTTCGCGCCGAGCCAGCGCGCCTGGATCCTGACCGGCACGCGCGTCCCGGTGAGCCCCGCCGTCCCGGCGTCCACCGGCCGCGACTCGGACGACCGCTGAGCCGGTTCGTCCAGACCAACCAGGAGGAGGATTCCGCAATGACGAAGATTCTCACCGTCGCGCTTTTGTGCGCGAGTCTGTCGCTCCCGATCGCCGGCCGCGCGCATGCATCGAGCTCGAGCCAGCCGGATCAGGTCATCCAGTGGAACCGCACGCTGCTTCAGATCCTTCAGACGCCCGGCGCCCAGCCGGCGACCGTTCATCCGACTCGGAGCATGGCGATCGTGCACCTCGCGATCTACGACGCGGTCAACGCGATCGTGGGTGGGCACGCCCCGTATCTGGGCGTGCACGCGCCGCGCAGCGCATCCCCCGAAGCCGCGGCGGCAGCGGCGGCGCACACGGCGCTGCTGCTGCTCTTCCCGGGCCAGCAGTCCGTGATCGATGCGAAGTTCCAGGACTCCCTGTCCCAGATCGGCACCAACACATCCGTCCGCCAGGGAATCCGCGTGGGGAACACGGCTGCCTTCGCCATCCTCGCCGCGCGCACGGACGACGGGTCGGACACCGCCCCGCCTGCGTTCGTGCCCGGATCGGGGCCCGGCGAGTACCAGCTCACACCGCCGAACTTCCAGCCGCCCGTGTTCACGAACTGGCCCGACGTGCGGCCGTTCGCGCTCGAGAGCGCTTCCCAGTTCCGTCCGGCACCCCCGCCGGAGGTGACGAGCGCGCGCTACACGGCCGACTTCGACGAGGTCAAGTCGCTCGGCCAGGACAGCAGCACCACGCGGAGCGCCGATGAGACGGATATCGGCCACTTCTGGGGTGCAGCGCCGGTGCAGAACGTGTGGAACCAGATCGCGCAGACGGCGGGCCTCTCGTTCGACAACAGCCTCGAGCAGAACGCCCGCCTGTTCGCACTGCTCGATACGAGCCTCGCCGACGGCGTGATCGCCTTCTACGACGCCAAGTATACCTACCACCGCTGGCGCCCCGTCACGGCGGTCCGGGCCGCCGACACCGACGGCAACCCCGACACGGCGGGCGATCCCAACTGGACGCCGCTCGCGGTGACGGCACTCGACCCGAGCTACGTCGGCGCGCATGCCGAGATCAGCCAGTCTGCCGCTACCACCCTGCGCGACTTCTTCGGCACCGACCGTCTGGACTTCTCCCTCACGAATCCGAACCTTCCGGGCATCGTGCGGACCTTCCAGAGCTTCTCCCAGGCTGCTGACGAGGCGGCCGCGAGTCGCATCTTCGCCGGCCAGCATTTCCGCTACGACGAGGATGCCGGGCAGGCGCTCGGCGACCAGGTCGGCGACTTCATCTTCGGCAACATCCTCGAACCCGCGCAGCACGGGAGATAGCCCTCCCTGGCGGGCGCGTAGCCGCCGCTCGCGTCCCTCTTTGCGCATCAGCGAGAGGCTTCGCGCATGAAGCGAAATCCAAACGCGGACGACTCACCCCTCGTCGCCCGGCTGCGCCGGCGCGACGAGGCCGCGTTCGCCGTCCTGGTACACCAGCACGCGGGTCGGATGCTCACGACTGCGCGCCGGTTTCTCCGCAGCGAGGACGACGCGCGAGACGTGGTCCAGGAAGCCTTCGTGGCGGCGGCACGCTCGATCGGCAGCTTCGGCGGCGGGGCCAGGCTGTCGACCTGGCTCACCGCATCGTGGTCAACGCCGCGTTGATGAAACTCCGCGGCCAGCGGCGACGCCCGGAGAGCCGCTCGACGATCTGCTGCCACGCTTCGATTTCGACGGGCGTCACCTCGCCGCGCCGGTCTCATGGGCAACGCCGCCCGACGTGCTCCTCGAGCTGAAACGCGCGCTGCGGTTCGTGGCTGCATCGACCGGCTTCCCGAACGCTACCGAATCGTTCTCCTTCTGTGCGACAACGAAGACCTGGACACCGTGGACACCGCGAGCACAATCTCGTCGCTCCCGCATGAACGAAGCGTCGTGACCGCTCGCGTTCGAGGACCGCGGGGGCTGCCGATCGTGGCGGCACTCCTGCTCCTTGCCGCCCTCCCCGCACGCGGTGCCATCCCGGATGCCCCGGAGCAGGCCGAGGTCCTCGCCGAGCTTGCTCGGGCGCGATTCGGTCAGCTCACGGCGGCCGAACGCATGCTCGTGCGCGGTGCCCCATCGCGAGAGCTCGCGTGGGTGGGTCCCAGCTCGGACCCCGACGATCCCACGAACGATCCGACACGAGGCGCCGAATGGGGACCCGAAAGGGGCATCCGGGAAGGGATTCTCCGCTGGCTGTACACCGATGCCGAGGCCAGCCGGTTCCTCGATGCGAGCGGTCTCGGCGTCGCGGGCGCGAGAATCGACGGGAAGCTCGACCTCTCGTACGTGAAGGGCGACAAACCGCTGACGATCGTAAGCTCCTACATCCCCGACGGGATCGACGTCAGTTTCTCGCACCTCCAGAGCCTCGAGGTGCGCCGCAGCTCGACCGGCCCGATCGTCGCCGACATGTCCGAGGTGGCGGGGGACCTGGCGTTCCGCTTCGGCACGTACGGACCGCTCAGCCTCTTTCGCGCCCGGATCGGCGGGAACCTCGATTGTACGGGCAGCACGCTGCGCGGCAGCGGCCAGCAGAGCGTCAATGCCATCGGAGCGGTGATCGCCGGCGACATGGTCTTCCACGATGGATTCACGACCGAAGGGATCGTGGATCTCCGCCTCGCGCACGTCGGACAATCCCTGAGCTTCCACCATGCGACCTTCAGCGGAACCGACGACACGGGTCTCGACGCGGAGCGCGCGTCGATCGGCGGCACGCTCTACTGGGTGGAGATCGAGCACACGCCGACGACCGAACTGGATCTCGAGAATACGAAGGCCGACGCGCTCTGGGACGACGAGGCGAGCTGGCCAGCGCCCGGCAAGCTCGTGATCGACGGCTTCACCTACACGGAGCTCGCCGGCGGGCCGGCCGACGCCGAGCCGAGGCTCAGGTGGCTCGGACGTCAGCCCGCCGGCTATCGTCCTCAACCATATCGTCAACTGGCGAAGGTCCTGCACGACGGTGGCCGCGAGACCGGGGCGACGGACGTCCTCATCGCCAAGGAGGAGCTGCGGCGCCGCGAGGGCGGCCTCGGTCGTCTCGAGCGGGCGTGGAACCTGATGCTGGATCTGACGATCGGATACGGCTATCGGCCGCTCCGCGCTCTCTGGTGGATCGCGGGATTCGTCATCCTCGGGACATTCCTGTTCGGCCTGGGCTACCGGGCCCGCCTCGTCACGCCGACCGACGATGCGGCCTATCGGGTCTTCGTCGAGTCGGGAGTCGCACCGCCGCACCATCCGCCGTTCCACGCCCTCGTGTATGCCCTCGAGAACTTCCTGCCTGTCGTCGACCTGGACCAAGGCGAATTCTGGCGTCCGAATCCCGTCCACGGGTTGAATGGACGCGCGGGAAACATCCGAGTGGTGCCCGCGCGGCTCCTGCGCTGGTACCTGTGGCTCCACATCCTCGCCGGCTGGACGCTCACGCCGTTGCTGTTCGCTGGCCTGTCTGGGCTGGTCCACCCCGACTGACGTGGCGATGGACCGGAGCGCTCAGACGCGCTTGCGGCGCTTCGCGAGGTAATCGACCAGGAGGTACTCGCCCAGGCGATCCGGCCGCGTGTAGAGCGCGCGCCCCTTGTTGATGCGCGTCATGCGCTCGACGAACGCGCGCAGGCTCGGGCTGTCGTCGAGCATGAACGTATTGATCGTGATGCCGCGCCGGGTGACGCGCTCGACCTCCTTCAGCGTCTCCTGCGCCGCGCGCATGGATATCCCACCGAATGACAGCGGCCACTCGCAGTACAGGCGGCCGCGCAGGAAGTAGGCGGTCGGCTGGCCGTCGGTGATCACGATGATGTGCTGGTTGTTGCTCGGATGGCGGGCGAGCAGGTCGGCCGCGACGCGGAGCCCGTCCTGCAGGTTCGTGAACGGGTCGCCCATGTTCCAGCTCGCCTCGGGCAGGTCGCGGAGCTTGAGCTCGACGGCGCGCGTGAAGAAACCGACGATCGCGAAGTAGTCGCGCGGGTAACGCGAGCGGATGAGGCTCTCCATCGCCATCGCGACCTTCTTCGCGGCCGCGAAGCGCCCCTCCCACGACATCGACCAGCTCATGTCGAGGAGGAGGACGGTGGAGCTCACCGTCGTGTGCGTCGCGGCGTACACCTCGAAGTCGTCGGGGCGAAGCTCGAGCGGCGTCGCGGGTCGGCGCGCGAGCGCCTTCCGCAGGGTCCGGACGAGATCGAGCGCGAGCGGATCGCCATGCCGGTACGGGCGCGTCTCCTCCGGGCGGATGTCGAGCGCGCCGCGGTGGTCGGTGTGATGCCCGCCCGGGCGGTCGCGGAGGAGACCCTGGTAGATGTCGCGCAGGGCCAGCTGGCCGATCTTGCGGACCCCCTTCGGGGAGAGATGCGCGCGGCCTTCGCGCCGGGTGACATACCCGGCGTTCACCAGGAGGACCATGACCTCCTTCAGCAGCTGGAAGTTGCGCGCCGCCTCGGACCCGAGCAGCGTGCGCAGGGCCTCGAGATCGACGGTCTCGAGGTTGCCGGAGAGGAGCTCCTCCTCGAGCCGCTTGAGGCGCTCCATCTCGCGCATGAGCTCGACGGCCTCGTCGAACGAGAGCGACTGGGGACCCTGGAACAGATCGCCGTAGCGCCGGTGGAACTCCTCGAGATCGCGGATGTCGTCGAGCTCGTCGAGCAGGTCGTCGAGGAGGCGACGCGCCTCGGCATCCGCGAACGGGTGATCGCGGAGCTGGGTCAGCGCCTCCGACAGCTGCGGCGGGAGGCGATCGAGGAGCGCGCGTCGGCGCGCGGCCTCGCCGGCGTCGCCGAGCCGGTCGAGGGCCTCGCGCTCGCGGTCGAGGAGCGCCTGCAGCTTCTCGCGCAGCTCGCTGAAGGCCTCGCGCAGGTTCACGTCGCGATGGCGGCTCCGCATCTGCTCGCGCAGCTGCTCGAGGAAGTCGTCGAGCCCCATCACGCGGATGCCGTCGGGCCACTCGATTCCCTGGTGCAGGAGCCAGTCGAGCGCCTGCTGCACGTCGTCGGTGAACGAGAGGTACTCGGAGAGCTTCTCGAACACCTGGTCGGCCTGCAGCCGCACCTCTTGCGTGCCGTCCCAGGCGGTGTAGCGGACGACGAGCATCGGCGCAGCCTAACGGATCCGGCGCGCGATGAGAACGCTCGGGCCCCGGGTCGACGCGTCAGCGGTCGGTGAGCCGCATCTCGATGCGACGGTTGCGCGGGTCGGAGGCCGGGCCGCCCTCCTCGAGCGGGTGAAACTCGCCGAAGCCCGTCGCCGCGAGGCGTTGCGCCGGTACGCCTCGCGCCACGAGGAACTTGACGACCGAGAGGGCGCGCGCCGCTGAGAGCTCCCAGTTCGACGGAAAGCGAGCGGCGAGATTCGGGGAGATTGGCACGCGGTCGGTGTGTCCGTCCACCCGCAGCACCCACGACACGTCGGCCGGAATCTTCCCGGCGATATCCAGCAGCGTGCGGGCGAACGCATCGAGGGTCGCCCGGCCCTCCGGACTCAGGTCGGCCGACCCCGACGGGAACAGCACTTCCGACTGGAACACGAAGCGGTCACCGACCACGCGCACGTCCGCGCGGTCGCCGAGCACCTCGCGCAGCCGCCCGAAGAATTCCGAACGGTAGCGCGCCATCTCGGCCACCTTCTCCGCGAGGGCCACCTGGAGTCGCTTTCCGAGGTCCTCGATCACGACCTGCTGCTCCCGCGTCTTCGTCTCCGACGCCCCGAGCGCCGCAGCGATCTGCTGGAGCTGCGCGCGGAGGTCGCCAACCTGTGCGGTCAATCGGTCGACGTCGCCCTGCAAGGCCGCGGCGCGCGTCACCGACTGGTCGCGCGCCGACGTCGCGCCCTCGAGGGCCGAATTCAACCGTGCCGCCTCCGCCTGGAGGCCCTCTTTCGCCGTGCGCTCGCCGGCGAGCTGCTGCGAGAGCGCGGCGACCTCTTGGCTCAGGCGCTCGAGCGCCTGCTCGCGCCCGCTGAGTGCCTGACTGAGAAAGTATTGCGCGAGGACATAGACGGTCAGGAGAAACGTGATCGTGAGAAGAAGTGTCGTGAGCGCATCGACATACCCGGGCCAGACGTCCGGACCACGCTGCGAGCGGAGGCGCGCGCGTCCCACTCAGCGCTCCCGGTCGGCGATCACCGACAAGGTGCGGGCGAGAAGCCGGATCTCGTTCCGGATGTCGGTCACCGCCCGCTCGCGGTCCTTCGCGCCGTCCTCGATCAACCGGTCGATGCCGACGGCGAGGATCCTCAGGTGCTCGCGCGTGGCGTCGTCGATACCCGCGCCCTGGCGCTCGAGCACACTCGCGATCCGCTCGAGCACGGCGCCCATGCGGAGCTGCGCCTCGCCGGCTGGGTCGACCAGGCTGTTTCTCGCGTGCAGCTCGTCCGCGAGCGCGCTCAGGCGATGACCGAGCATGCGCAGCGCCTCCTGCAGGCTCGCGTTGTCGTCGGAGAGCCGGACCATGCGGCGATCGATCTCTCCCATGTTCTCCGCCGTCTGCTGGAGAAGCGCGGTCACGTAGGACGGCGCGACCGTTCCCCGCTCCACGCCGGGCGCCTCCTCGACGGGCGCGAGAGCGGTGAGCCAGGTCTCGAGGTCGTTCGCGAAGCGGCTCTGAGCCCGGGCTGCCTGGAGATCGAGAAAGCCGAGCACCAACG
>Ga0070731_10004515_pt1 | contig 11929 bp, 10 predicted proteins | sample Coa_R1_2_FD_66448 | JGI IMG/M metagenome (GOLD analysis project Ga0070731, IMG submission 66448) | Surface soil microbial communities from Centralia Pennsylvania, which are recovering from an underground coalmine fire - Coalmine... | ecosystem: Environmental > Terrestrial > Soil > Unclassified ... | reverse complement strand
GGCGCTCCATCGACGTCGAGCGGAGACGCGCCGGCGACCGGCGGCGATCCGGCCGACTCGCAGAGCGCGCCCGCGATCGCGCCCGCCGACAACGGGCCGATCACGCAGTGGAACTCGGTCGACGCCTCGGCGACCGCTGCGGCCAACTTCGAAGTCACTCCTCTGTACTCGGCCGCGCAGTCCGGCGCCGATCCCTCGGTCGACACCCAGGCGCTCGACAACGGGCAGTCGATCTCGAACAACCAGGTGGTCAGCGCGATCGTTCGCGCCGACCAGATCAATCCGTCCAACTTCAACTTGGGTTGGGGCGTCGGGATCCCGATCGCGTCGATCACGCAGGCGAACGTGGTCGCCGGCGAGGCGGACGCGACCGGCTGGTCGATCGTCGACCAGGAGCTGATCCAGGGTCAGGACGTCCTCGAGACGACGGACTCGAGCGGGGACAGCACCGACCCGAGCGAGACCACGACGACCGACGGCGCCGGCGGCACGACGACGACCGACACGAGCAGCTCCGACGGCTCCGGCGGCACCGCCGGCTCGTACCAGTGGATCGGCGCGCAGCAGACGGCGGTCAACACCCAGAACGTGAGCGCGCAGAGCCAGGCCTTCCAGAAGGGCGCGAGCAACATGAACTTCGTGTCGGCGCCGTCCCTGCACCAGGCCGCGATCGGTGCGATCGAGCAGCTGAACAGCGCAACGACGAGCGCGTCGGCCCTGTCCGCCTCCTGGCTCACCCAGCAGCTCGCGCAGTTCCAGGATGGTTTCGACAACGGCACCGAGTCGGCCGCCGCGATCCAGGAGATCTCGAACAGCCAGTCGAACAACGTCTTCGCGAACGTCTTCCAGACGCTCACGCGGAACCTCGACAACCTCCTCGTTCCGGCCGGGAGCCGGGCGACGAACCCGACGCTGCGGCAGCGCAACGTCGCCTCGTCGACTGCGTCGGCCGAGAACTGGTCCGACCTGACGTCGGTCGACTTCCAGTACCAGGGCGGGACCGGTGCGCCGGTCGAGGACACGAGCGCGATCCAGCAGATCACCGTCGTGCAGAACGGCGTCTCGCCGGCGTCGCCGGTGAGCCAGAACAACCTCTTGAACCAGGCCGGCTGGCTCGGCGTCGAGCCGCCGCCGCCGGCGGCGCCGCCGTCGGGCGGCGACCAGGGCGGCGGGTCGACGGGCGGCGGCGGCACGACCTCGAGCACGACGGTCGTGGCGACGACGACGTACTACTCGACGTTCGGCGGCAGGCGGGTCGTGCACCAGACGAGCACGAGGCACACCACCCACAACCACGTCCAGATCACGCAGCACGTCGTGACGGCTCCGTACCTGCCGCCGGCTCTCTCGAATGCCGGCGGCGTCGCCGGTGACTCGGCCGGCTCCTGGCAGCCGCCGGCCGTGCCGCCCGTGTTCTCGCCGTCGCCGGCCGAGTCGACGCAGCAACTGCCGTCGACGGGGTCGTGCTCCGACTGCGCGGGCGTCGGCGGCGAGGACGTGCAGCTTCACCCTCACACCGCGGGCGGCGGCGTGTCGGTCGTTGCGATTCAGTCGCAGGGCCCGACGCCGTGGTTCCCGTCTGCACCGAACGATCAGTCGGCCGGTAGCGCGGCGTCTGGATCAGCGCCCTCCACGGGCAGCGGCCAGACCGCACTCGCGTTCGGCCCATACAAGCTTGCGGCCCCCCTGGTGACGGGGTCGCAGATGCCAGCACCGGCGCTTGGGCTGCCGGTGATCTACCTGGATCCATTCGAGCGACCTGGGTAGTCGCCGCTCGGCGACTTCAACCCCGTTGGGCGGCTTGGGAACCCGACGGCTAACCCAAGGTCAAAAAAGCTCGAAAGGAGAAAGGCTGTGAAACGAAGGACAAAGTGGCTTGGAGGGCTGGTGGCAGCACTAGCCGTCCTGATCGTGGCTCCGGCCGCGTTCGGGTTCAACAAGCCCGTAACCGTGACGAAGGACGGCTCTGCTGCGGCAATCCAGCAGCAGGTCGCCCAGCAGTCGGCGAACGTGACCCAGTCGGGTGACGCCACGAGCGGACCCGCAACGTCGAACGGTGGCGCGGCCACCGGCGGCGCGGGCGGCGACGGCGGCACGTCGACCACAGGGATCGACAACTCGTCGAGCGCCAGCTCGAACACCGCCGGCTGCCAGAAGGCCGGCTGCTCGACCGATGCAAGCGGTGGTGACGGCACGTCCAGCACGTCGGACAACTCCGTCACGAGCACCGGCAACACCGGTCCGACCGGTGGCACCGGCGGCGCGTCGACCTCGACGTCGACGTCCGGCTCGAACAACGGCACCGGCAACGTCAACAGCGGCGACAACGAAAGCGGCAGGGTCAACACCGGCGGCAACGACACCGGTGACGCTGGCGCGGGCGCCGGTTCTGGCGACGTCTCCGGCACCACTGGCGGCGACGGTGGCGACCTGACCACCGGCTCGGCCGACAGCGGCAGCTCGCACGCGAGCGGCGGCGACGGTGGCGACTCGCAGGCCTGCTCGCAGGCCGGCGAGCCGTGCACGACGGACACCGGTGACGGTGGCTCCACCTCCGCCAGCAACTCGACCAGCGGCGGCGCTGGCACCGGTACGTCGGGTGACGGCACGGGTGGCAGCACCGGCACGACCACCGGCGTTTCGATCCTCCCGATCGGCGCCGACAACGGCAACACCTCCGCGACCGGCGGCAGCGGCACGAGCGGTGCCGGCACCGGCACCGGTGGCGGCAGCGGCACGTCGACGCAGCTCGGCGTCGGTGGCGCGAGTGGCGCCTCCGGCGACGTGACCCCGTCGAGCACCGGCGGTAACGGTGGGGCGGGCGGCACCGCGACGAGCGGTGGCAACACGTCCGGTAGCGGCCAGGGTGCGGACGGCGGCAACGCCGACGCCACGAGCGGCAACGCGAGCGCGACTGGCGGCACGAGCGGCAGCAACTCGACCGGCACCGGCACCAGCGGCAACGCCGGCTCGAACGGCGGCACCGGCGGCGCAAGCACGACCGGTGCAAGCGGTTCTGCCGACTCGAACGCCGGCGCGCAGGCTGCCGGCGGCAACAACGCCTCCAACACCTCCTCCGACGCGTACAGCGCCGGCGGCAACGGTGGCAACGGCAGCATCAACGCCACGGGCGGCAACCAGGACGTCCAGGGCAACTCGGCCTCGAACAACACGCTGTCCAGCTCTGCTAACGGCGCCGCTGGCGGGAGTGCCAGCGCCAACGGCGGCACGGCGAGCAGCGGCGCGGCCACTGTCACCAACTCCGCGAGCGTGTCTCAGCCGCTGAGCCAGACGATCACTGGCGACGCGACCACGTCGTGGACGAAGACCAAGACCGTCACCAAGAACTCGAACAACAGTGGCGGGATCAACGGTGCTTCGAACTCCGGAAACACGACGACGAACTCGAACAACGCCGGCAGCAACAACGGCGCTTCGAACTTCGGCAACACGTCGAACGCCAACTCCGGTAGCGGCATCGTCGTCCAGACCTGAGCGACGAGCAGGACGGAAGGAAGCAAGCAATGACTGCCAACGACATGACCACGAGAGACGCAGCACAGACCGGCGCACTGCCCAAGAGCGCTGTCTGGTCGCGCTCGCAATCTCACCGGTCGGTCGAAGGCGGTGCAGGTGCCCGTTCACTGACGAGTGAACACACCAACCACACAAGCTCTCCAGCCACGAGCGGGGGTCGCCCCAAGAGACCCCCGCTCCCACAGGCGGAGAAGGCGTGTGAGGAAGTTAGGTCGAAAACCATGAACACGCACACAACGCACGAGCTCGCCGCCGGGGTCGCCCACACGGGTGGCTCTGGCGGCGGCCGTGCCGTCTGGCAAGAAGAGCTCCCCTGCGGGGTGGAAACGACCCGGCGAACGGCCGCAGACCGCGGCATGGTCGCGGGTCGCCCACCCCGTCCGGACGAGTTCTTGCGCTGCGCCGGACGAGCCGTGCTCGTCACGGCGTGCGCAGGCGGCGCGGATCGACGGGGTGGGCGCCCTGTGGGCGTCCATCCCTCCGGCCGCACACGCGAGGCTGGAGCAAGGGGGTGGACTCCGACTCGGCGTTCACCCCTTCCGGCCCACACGACGACAAGAGTCGAGCGACGGGGTGGACTCCCCACTGGGATCCACCCCTGCCGGCTCGACTTCGCACCACGGCCAGGAGCGGCGGGGTGGACATCCACCTCGGACGTCCGTCCCGCCTTCCTGTCCTCGTTCCACACACGGCACGGAGCGGCGGGGTGGACGACCACCTCGGACGTTTGCCCCGCCTTCCTGCCTTCATCCGACACGCGGCGCGGAGCGGCAGGACGGACGCCCGCCTTGGACGTTCGTCCCGCCGCTTTGCCGCTAGCGCCTGAAGATCGCTTCGGCGTCTGCGAGCAGCACCCGCTGCCGCTCGCACTCCGCCCTCAGACGTTCGATCTCGTCGCGCAGGACCTCGATGTCCTGCAGCGCCTGGAGGGCGGCAACCAAACCTTTTTGCTGCGAGCCGTGCTTCCGCGACGCCGCGAGGAGCAGGAGCTCCTCGTCGGGGTCGACGTGGAAGTGCACCTGCCTGCGCGGACGCCCGCGCGGACGGCCGCGGCGCCTCGGCTCCTGACCGGCCGCCGACTGCTGCGGTGGGTGACTGGCCAGGGAGGGCTTCGGCGCCGCGGGCTTGGCGAGCTCCACGGGAATGGGCTCGACATGCTCGCGCGCCGGAGCCTCATCCACGACGTGCTCTTCGACCGGCCACGGCTGCGGCGGCGGCTGAACTGGTTGAACGGGCGCGATTGCCGCCGGCACCGCCGGTCGCTGCGGCGCGACCGGCGCCGGCGGCTCGATCTCTTCGACAGCCGGCGGCGGCGGATCGTCGGTGAAGTCTTCGTCGGGGTCGGGCGACCACGAGATGATGCGGCGCTCGTGCCTGCGCTCGAGAGCGAACTGCCCGTTCTCGTCGAGCTCGTCGCGCTCGCGCGCCTGCTGCGACCGCGGATCGGGTTCGGGCTCGTATCGCTTGAATCTGTTCATTGTCGAACGGAGGCCCTTCGACCGGCGCGGGCCAGCATAGCTTGATCGATCCGCGCCGCTCAATCGCCGAACGTACGGTTAGACGTCCGACGCATCGGTTAGAACATCTGTGCCCCGTTCGGGGGAAGTGCGAGTATCGGAGCCCTGCCGATGAGTGAATCGATGAGAAGGGCGAGATCGCGATGTTGATTCCGGTTCCGGTGCCTGTGTTCATCGTGTTCTTCCTCGTGGCAGCAGTCATGCTTGCTGCGTGGACGAACACGCGCTTCCACAACGTCGGGCCGCGCAGTTTGACCGGTGGCTTCTTGGTTCTGCTGTCGTCGCTTGCGCTGATCCGCGGCCTTCCCGTGTTCATCGATGGCGTCAGTTCCGCGGAGATTCCCTACGCTGGGGATGTAGCGGTATTCGGACTCGGGCTGCCGACGTTTACGTACTTCTTCCTCGCCGGCGGCTGGTTTCTCCGGTCGCTCCTCCAGTTTCCAGGGCGTCTGAGCTAGCTGCCCGGAAGGGCCTCCGTGCGTGGCTCGCCACGGTTAGACTTCTGCCGTCCCTAGGCAAAAGTACAGTCTTCACCTGAGGCCACGTGTTCGTCTTCATCGTCGCTCTGGGAGCGGGCGCAATCGTCGTCATTGGTCTCGCTCCCCTCTATGCCGACCGCCTACCGTCGGGATCGGTCGAGCTCGGCGGCGCTCTGGTGGCGTTCGCGATCTCAGCGGCGTTGCTGGGCCTGATGACAGCCGGACCGCCTGCGGCCAGGGAGGACGAGCTATTCCTCACCGCGTTCGTCCTTCTGACGATCGGGTCGGTGCTCGTTCTCGGCGGCGGGAACCGCGACGAAGGGCCGCCGGGCGGGGCCGACGGCGACCCCCCGTGGTGGCCGGAGTTCGAGAGCGGCTTCCGGACCTACGCCCGAAAAGCCCGTCCGGTAGCACGAATCCGGTAGGGCCTGCCGGCCTCCAGACCCGGGTCCCTTCCTTGGTTTAGACCAACGCGAAGCCTCTTGTGCAGGGGCGTTCCCCGGTATAGGAAGGCCTTCGAAGCTCTGTAGCCGGATAGACCCCTAAAGGAGGAACCTTCATGATCCAGTTGCTCAACTCGGTGCGGGCGGGCCTCGGCCTCCACGTGCCGGAGCGGATGGCCAGGCGGCTGGAGGACCTCGCCTCCGAGCGCGGCCAAGCATTCGTCGAGTACATGATCCTGCTCGTGTTCATCGCGATCGCAGGGGCCACACTTATTGCCTTCACCGGCCTCGGGGGCGACATCCAGGGCGCCCTGACGACTATCGGGAACAAGATCAACCCATAGCCGCTCGAGGGACACGGGGGTAACGGCTGCAGAGGAGCCCTGGACCGTGGCGACGATCGAACCGGAGTCGCGCGTCGGTCGCGGCATTTGGAAGCCGACATTCGCGAGTTGGACGAGGCGGCTCTTTCGCACGACGCGAAGGAGCCGCCGGACTCTCCTCTTGGCGACGAGGGAAGACGGTCAGACCTTCGTTGAGTTCGTCATCATCCTGCCCATCTTCCTTGTCGTGCTCCTCATCGTCGTGGCCTACGCCGTCGCCCTTAGCAACTATGACCAGGTCACAGACGTGGCCCGTACTGGGGCGCGAGCAGCTTCAATCGCTCGTTTCGCGGGAAACAACAACCCCTGCGCAGCCGCCTCGACGGCGATCAACAATGCCAAGGGCAACATGACCTTGGTCGGGGTACCGACATGCACCTGTAACGGTCCGGGCAATGCATGCATACCTGCGAGCAGCATCACGGTTTCCATCACAGTTTTGGCCCAAAATGCCGTAAACAGCTTCGGGGGCCTAGACGGGATCACCGACGCCGTACTCCCAGGCAAGACCTGCGGCTCTCAGAAGTGCTGGACGAGCAGCGCGACCGCTGTGCTGCAATGAATGCTCCTCTTTTGCAGCGTCACCGCGATGAAAGCGGGCAAGCGCTCGTCCTCTTCGTTGTTTCCCTGGCCGTGCTCATGGGCCTTGTCGCGCTGGTCGTCGACGTCGGCGCGTGGGTCGGCACGCATCAGAGGCTTCAAAACATGGCCGACGCCGCGGCACTCGCGGCCGTCGAGCAGCCGCCCCCGGTCGACACCAGTGCCATCACGGCCGGCACATCAGCCACGGTGACGCTCAACACCTCGAACCCGAACGCGACGGGACTGCCCACCACCGCCTCGGCGACCGCAAGCGACGCTGCGCCGGTCGTCTTTGGCGCAGCTGTTGGCATCGCCAGCTTCAACGAGAGCGCAACCGCCACGGCCCAGTCCTTGCCGCTCTCGGCGGTTAGTAACTCGGACCTGGTGACGAACATCGCCAACGTCCCACCCGCAACTGCGCCACCGTTCGTCGCACCGATCGTGGTGAACCAGTGCGTGTTCGCGCAGACGTGCGCCTGCATCTTCGCAACTGACTGCGCCAACCAGAATCTGCCCAACTGCTTCGACCCGTCGGTCGGCTGCGATCTGAGCTTCGACGCCACCGATAAGAACGACAGCCTGTTCGGGATCGCGAACATCATCGGGCAGGCCAGCCCTCCGAACGGCACGTTCGCCAACTGGATGCGGTGCCGGCCGAACGCTGGGCTGACCCGCTGTGCGGGCGGCACCGCCGGCACGCAAATTCTGGCCGTACAGTCCCAGCCACCGCTCTCGAACGGGACGTCTGGAAACGGTGCCGTGGGCGCGATGAACACAACGCGGGAGAACACGTTGATCCTGCCGGTCTTCAGCGGTTATCAGCCACTGCCAGCGAATGTGTACACGCTCGTCGGCTTCTCCGCCTTCGTGGTCACGACCCCGACGTTCACGGGCACGGCTGGGAGTGGGAACTGGCAAACCGAAGGTGTTACGACGTGCGGCCAAGCGCACAACACGCTGTGCTGCGGCCTTGCGGTCGCCACTCCCTGTAGGGTCATTCACGGGTACTTCACGCAGTACAACCTGCCGGCTCTGTTCAAGAGCGCCCTGCTGGGCGGCAGCGGCACCGGAGACTACGGCGTCCGAGGCGTCGGCCTCACGAAATAGGGGGTTATGGTGAACTCGATTCTCTCTCGGTACCGCGTGCGCAACGCTATCGTCGCGAGCGGGCTCGCGGTCGTAGGCGCCCTTCTCGTCGTCGCATACGTCACCAGCTACCGGAACAGCGTCACGCGTGGTGCGGGTCTCGTCTCCGTCTACGTTGCCGCACGTGACATCGCCCAGGGCACGGCCGGCGCAACCGCCACCGGCGGTGGTTACCTGAAGCGCGAGACGGTTCTGCGCCGCAACGTCGTCAGCGGCGCGATCTCGAGCCCGAGCCAGGTCGCGAATCTCGCGGCCGCACAGACGATCTTCGCCGGGGAGCAGATCACGGTCAAGCAGTTCCACTCGATCGCTCAGCAAGGAACGCTTGCCGAGATCGCCGGCAACCTCAGGGCCATCACCATTCCCGGCAACAACAGCCAACTGCTCGCCGGGATCGTCAAGACCGGCGATCGCGTCGACGTGCTCGCCAACCTCAAGTACGCGATCAAGGGTGGACAACCCGAGTCGGTCACGCGGATCATCCTCCGCAACCTCCTCGTGCTCAGCGCGCCGAGTAGCAATAACAACTCCGGGATCGGCAGCGCGGGCGGGGCCACCAACTCGATCACGCTGGCGGTGACCGACGCTCAGGCGGCAAAGCTCTTCTTCGCCACCCAAAACGAGGGCTGGGCGCTCATGCTCCGCCCGGTCGCGAGGCCGACCGACACCGGCGCCGTTTCTGCCAACGTTCAAGACTTGATCGCAGGCGGATTGAACAGTCAACAGCTCTCGCAGCTCACCGGGGGCCAGGGGGTTGGAAGCGTGACCAATGGTGGGTAGCAACGGCAACCTCGTCAACGGCGGCGCGCCGAGCCGTGGGCGGGTTGTCGTGCTCGTGAGCGGGAATGCTCGCGCGAGCCTGCCTTCGGATCTCGCAGGGCGGCGCGATCTCGTGCTGAGGAGCTATACCGGCGGCCCGGACAACCGCACGCCCGTTGAGAGCGTCGACGTCGTCTTGCACGTGACGGAGGCCGACGCGCCGGTGTCGCGGGAGATTGCGGCGCTCAGAGAGCAGACGGACGCTCCGATCGTGCTTGGCCTTGTCGGTGACCGCGAAGGCATCGTCGGCGACCGCGAGGCGCTCGTCGACGAGGCGCTCGAGGCCGAGCTGAGCGACCTCCTATTGCTGCCGCAGCCGGGTAACGTGGTCGCGTTTGCGCTGCGCAAGGCGGCGCGCGGCCGGGCGAGCGGCCAGGCCAAGAGCTCGCGCGTGATCATGGTCTCGTCTACGAAGGGCGGGACGGGCAAGTCGTCACTCGCAGTCAACCTCGCCGTCTCGCTTGCAGCGAAGCACCTGCGGACGCTGCTGATCGACCTCGACGTCCAGTTCGGAGACGTTGGGATCATCCTCGGCCTCGAACGGCCTCAGCAGACCCTGCACGACCTTGCTCACGCCGCTGCGGCCGATCTCGACCGCGAGAAGCTTCGGGGCTTCGTCGTCACGCACGAGAGCGGATTGCACGTCGTTCCCGCTCCGCTCCGTCCGGAGGACGGCGAGGCAATCGACGCCGCGCGGATCGCCACGATCCTCCAGACGGCGCGCGGAATGTACGACGTGATCGTCATCGACACAGCGCCGCTCTTCGATGGGCCGATGCTCACCGCGCTCGACCGAAGCGACCATATCCTGCTCGTGTCCACGCCTGACGTGCCGTCGATGAAGAACATCCGGCTCGCGCTGCAGACCCTTGACCTGCTCGGGTTCCCTGTCGACCGGATCTCGCTCGTTTCGAACCGTTCGGGTATGGCTGGAGGCGCCTCACCACACGAGATCGCCGAGACGATCGGACGCAAGATCAAGTACACGCTCCCCGAGGACTCCGTGGTACCGACCAGCATCAACTCGGGTATCCCGGCGACGATCATGAAGCCGAAGAGCCGATTCGCCGGGGCCGTGAGCGAGCTCGTCGCCGACCTGATGACGAACGAGGGTCTGGCCGGCGAGCGCAAGCGCGAGCGGAAGTTTCTCACTCGGGTGACCGAGTGAACCTCAACGACCGTCTTGCCCGCCCCGACCAGGGCGCCGCGACCGCCGCCGCGCTCGGTCGGCTCATCGACGACCCGATCGACGGTCGCCCGCGGCCGGCGCCACGGACCGATCCCCATGCCGAGCTGAAAGGACGCGTCCATCGGGCCTGCATCGAGAAGCTGGGGACCGCGCTGTTCGAGGTCGGCTCGACGGAGGAGCTCGCGACCCGGGTACGCGACGCGGTCGCCGAGGAGCTCGCGCTCGTGCGGACGCCGCTCACGCGCGTCGAGCGAGTCCGCATCGAGCAGGAGCTCGCCGACGACATCCTCGGCTACGGCCCGCTCGAGCCGTTCCTCCGTGACCCCACGATCACCGAGATCATGGTCAACGGAGCGCAAGACGTGTACATCGAGCGCGATGGCAAGATCCAGCTCGCAAACGTCGCGTTCATCGACGACGCGCACGTGCTCCGCATCATCGACCGAATTGTCTCGCAAATCGGACGTCGCATCGACGAGGCATCCCCCATGGTCGACGCACGACTTCCGGACGGCAGCCGCGTGAATGCCATCGTCCCGCCGCTGTCGCTCCGTGGCCCGACGCTGACGATCCGGAAGTTCGCGCGGGACGCGTATTCGCTTGCGGACCTCGCGTCCTTCGGGTCGTTGACGACCCAGGCGGCGACATTCCTCGCAGCGAGCGTTCGCGGCAAGATCAACGTGCTCATTTCCGGCGGGACCGGCGCGGGCAAGACGACGATGCTGAATGCGCTCTCGGCCTTCGTCCCGAACGATGAGCGCATCGTGACGATTGAGGACGCGGCCGAGCTGCAGCTCCAGCAGCGGCATGTCGTCTCGCTCGAGGCGCGGCCTCCGAACATCGAGGGTCAGGGCGAAGTGCGGATCCGGGAGCTGGTTCGCAACGCGCTGCGCATGCGGCCCGACCGGATCATCGTCGGCGAGGTTCGCGGCGCCGAGACGCTCGACATGCTCCAGGCGATGAATACCGGGCATGAAGGATCGCTTACCACCATTCATGCGAACAACCCGCGCGACGCGCTTGCGCGCCTCGAGATGCTGGTGCTCACTGCAGGCATCGACCTGCCGTTGCGCGCGATCCGGGAGCAGATCGCCTCGGCCTTCGACCTGATCATTCATCTAACCCGGCTCGTCGATGGTACCCGGCGCGTGTCGCGTATCACAGAGGTTGCCGGCATGGAGGGCGACGTCGTCACCCTGCAGGACCTTTTCATGACCCGGACAGGCGACGACGTCGGCAAGCTGGTACTGCTCGGCCCGCTCCGCTCTACGGGTCTCCTACCGAATTTCCTGCCCAAGCTGGCGATGAACGGCGTCGATCTTCCCGCGAACACCTTTGCCGAGGTGGCTGCTTGAGCAAGAAGCGGCTGTTCCTCGTCGCCCTAGCTCTTGCGTCTCTCTCCGTCACGGCGGCGGCTGCAAGGACCCCGAAACAAGCGGCGCCAGGCGCCGTTTTCGAGCTCAAGAGCGTCGAGGTCAGCCACTACCCGACGGTTCGCCTCGTCGTACGCTCTTCGAATCCCTCTTTAGCACCCCGGATCTTCGAGAACGGCGTTCAGATGAGCGGGGTCAGCGATACCAACCTGGGCGCAAGTAAAGCCTTTGTCCTTGCGATCGACCGGTCGCAATCGATGACGGGTACGCCGCTGAAGCAAGCAGCAGCCGCCGCGAAGCAGCTCCTGCGAGGGAAGCGGTCCGGGGACCGGGTCGAACTAGTGACCTTTGGGTCGACGGCGCTTGCCGAGACGTCGTTCTCGAAGTCGGCTGCTGCCGCCGACGCGGCGCTCTCGTCGCTTGCGCCCGATCCGATAGTCGGAACGGCCCTGTACGACGCG
>Ga0070731_10004514_pt1 | contig 11931 bp, 12 predicted proteins | sample Coa_R1_2_FD_66448 | JGI IMG/M metagenome (GOLD analysis project Ga0070731, IMG submission 66448) | Surface soil microbial communities from Centralia Pennsylvania, which are recovering from an underground coalmine fire - Coalmine... | ecosystem: Environmental > Terrestrial > Soil > Unclassified ... | reverse complement strand
GATATCCTTACCACCTTGTTGCTTAAGATTCGCGATTTCGCCAGCCAGTTCCCTTTTGCCAGCAACGTGTTTTTACCAATGGGCCTGGTGAGCGTCTTGGTAAAAATAAATTGGATAACCAACCATTCTTTCAGCAAACGCGAATTCGGGGCTATCAGGTTTTACAGCTTCCCAGTAGTTTACAAATCCTTCGGTCATCTTTCCGCCCAATAAAACAGCGTCACAACTGTCAGTAAGCGATTGAATAAAGGCGATCACCTCGTCGTCAAGTCTCCAGGTCATCCAATTAAGTTTTCCATTCAATCCTGCAACATAACCATCAACAGATATTTGCATCTGCAATTTTAGTTCGAGCATAATTTTACTAATTAAGTCAATGTAACATTAATTGAGCTTTTTTATTTAGGCGCCCCTTGGCCTGGCTAAGGTGGATTTTTGCTTAATCGCTACCGCCCAGCTACTAAACTTTTTTCTTCTTTAGTATAATTTTTGAAGCAGATAATTCTCTATAGCGATATTAATAAGTTTTAAACTGAGAATGACATCATTTTCTTTTTCAGATTTAATTGACCCTTTCAACACGAATTCTCCTATTGACCCGATCCTTTTGCATTCAATTAGAGAATCACTCTCTTTTTTACGTTCAAATCTTCGGGATCAAGCAATGTGACATTCGCATGTCCATTGGCTGGACTTCTTGCCCGCAAAGAATTTGGTCATAATTCGGTTACTCTAGGTTTCACTCAAGGCGAGCACCGGAATGAGTAGCCGGGCATTCATGTTTTTTAATGCTTTTTAGGGGGGCCCCTAAATAAAAAAAACCTTAAGCGGTTGATTTTACGGCGGTTTAATACAATTTGATGGACTTACTAGCGGGCAGAAGGGGACAAATTTCGAACCGTTTCCTAAAGGAATTGGCGGAATTCGAGGAATTCTCCCCTTAAGTTCGCATTGGCCTTCCCTCAAAAGAATTATATTTTTGGTGCCGGCCAAAGAACTTTCATCTGGTTTTTGAATCCGCTGGGTTACCAGTTAAATATGGCCCATGCATTTCCCAACATGAAATGATTTTGGTTCCCGAATATACATTTCCGCAATCACCCTAAAATGCCTATCTCTTATTTACAACTTACATGCATTCACACCCTATTAGCCCAAAAATGATTTTGGCGCCCCCGTATCGGGTTCCGGCAAGGTCAGATTCATCTTCGCCAGGAGCTAATGTATTTCGAATAGTGAAGGAGAATGAAAAAATATTAAATTTAAGAGTCAAAAAAGTTAAAAAAGACAGGCTGGACGTGATATTCGGTGGGAAGCGTTATGCTATATATAAAAAAATTGAATCGTAGCAATCTTAGCAAAAGGGTGATGAAAAACTTGTTCGGTTGAAGGCAAGAGCGTAAATAAACTGTGTCAAAGGTGAAAAATTTAATGACCTTTAATACAGTTTTAGGGAAAAGAAAACAACGAGGCCAAAACCGAGGATGAGTCAGAAACCGGCCTAGAGGAATTTGAAAAAGGCCGGGGAAGAAATATCCGATCGTCATTGATTCGTGGAAGCGCGAATGGGATAAACTCAGCACTTATTTTCAATATTCCGAGGCAATCTGCAAATTGATCAATACGACTAATTCGATCGAACGATTGACATAGTTTGTTTCACTCTACAAGATCTGTAGGCCGACCTGGATCATTGGATGGAGTACTACAACAATGAGCGACCACACAGCGGCAGATACTGCTATGGCAAAACACCTATGCAAACATTCCTGGATGCGTTACCTTTAGCAAAACAAAAACTGCTGGACGAATTACCACCAGCAGCTTAAAAATATCCTGACCCTATAAAACTTTAATCCTTATTTGTCAGATCAAGTATCAACTATTACAAATTACCACCAGCAGCCTAAAAATATCCTGACTCTATAAAACTTTAATCCTTATTTGTCAGATCAAAAATTGACTGCCAAATTTAAATCAAACTTTCTCTTCCTTCTTTCTTTCGTCTTTTCTTTTTTGATTATACCTAGATAATAACCCTGCAATTATTGCAACTGCAAACATCCCCAAACCTATTAAATTTACTATTGGATCGTCAGAATGTGATGTGCTGAGAAAAATGACCATTACTTAGTAAATAAGAATTTACCTAAAAATTCGGCTAAAACGTCGCCACTTCCTTAACTTTGAGGAATTCACATAATATCGATCTCATAGCATTTTCCCTTTGTTTTCATCACAATATTAGCTGCTAAAGAATCCAGGGAAACTTTTCCTCGTCGGTACTTGCAAATATAAGGCATTTATTATTTTCTTCAGAACGGTAGCCACAGATCTTTATATTGTCGTTTCTTTGACATAAAAAAGAAAATACATAAATTAAGCTGAAACGACCAAATCCGAAAGTAAGTCACCGGATCTTCACCAAAATTCTAAGTCAAATTGCAACAAACAAAGAACCAGTGATTTGATTAAGGGGACCTGAATCCCAGCGGGACCATTACGTCTGCAAGGATACTAGATCCTTCGGGTCCAAGTCCGGGCTATCTTGACAATGCCATCTCCGTAAGCGATAGCCAGGGCGGGTCAACATCAGAGGAACTTACATTTCGTATTCGATTCCTGAAAAAAATATTGCTTTCAGTAAATATTCTTGTTCTTGTTATGTACATTAGGGAAAGCTCTTTTTAAAGCTGGTGTAATTTCAGAGTCTCCAAATAAGTGACCAATGTTTCGCAAAAAATAACTCTGGAATGAACGCTGCTGATTTTTTAGCATGATGAAGTAAATTTAGGAAGCAAAAGCGCTTTGCAGCAAGACCCCTAATGTCAATGAAATTTCAATTCCATTTCAGAGTCTGGTTCTTCTGGCTTCTTTAGTTTCAAATTGGGGCTCGACCCCGTATGGAAGAGTATACTCAAGTTATGCCAGAAGGCAAAGCTCATTTGCTTTTTAAAACATAAGCCTATGCAGGAAAAAATCTTGAAAAAAGCGAAAGGCAAAAGTTTTTTGCCTATGGAAGTCGTTAATCCCAATAGTGCAGGTATTGATGTTGGGGATAGCATCCATGCCGTAGCCGTCCCTAAAGATCGGGACAAGCAGTCGGTTCGCAGTTTTGGAACGATGAGCTGTGATCTCCAGGAGATTGCCAATTGGTTGGAAAAATGCGGGGTAGAGACGATAGCCCTGGAAAGCACTGGGGTTTACTGGAAACCCTTATTCAATAATTTGATTGGATATGGTTTTGAGGTCTATCTGGTAAACGCCCGGCATGTAAAAAGTGTTACAGGTAGAAAAAGTGACCAGTGTGATGCCCAATGGCTACAACAATTGCATAGTTGTGGATTGTTAAAAAGCAGTTACCTGCCCGATAATGAACAGGAATCACTGGGAACATTGGTTCGCTATAGGAAAACGCTTACTGAAGAAAGTAGCCGGTTTGTGTTGAGGATGCAGAAGGCGCTTGAACTTATGAATATAAAATTGCATACCGTGATCAGTGATCTGATGGGTAAGACCGGTACCGCCATTCTTGAGGCGATCATTGCAGGAGAAAGGAATGCAGCGAACTTTCTACCGTTAATTAACAGTCGCGTCAAGGCGGATCATCAAACCATTGTGAAATCACTACAAGGCAGCTGGCGTGCAGAACAATTGTTTACCCTCACGGAGAGTTACAAGTGTTACAAATTTTTCAAGGAACGTATTGCAACCTGTGATAAAGAGATAGAGGCCCAGTTACAGCAATATGCAGCGCTTAGAAATGAAGGTGAGGTTCCCATTACGGAGTCTTACAAAGAAGCCCATGGTCAGCTGACATTAAAGAGAAAGAGTAAGTGTACCCCAAAATTTGATGCCCGGTCATTTTTGAAAAGCGTGCTGGGTGTGGACGTGCTGGCCATTTATGGGATGAGTGAACTCGGCGCTTTGACAATACTGGCTGAAACAGGAACAGATATGAGTAAATGGGCTACTGAAAAACATTTTGTTTCCTGGTTGAATTTATGCCCCAATAATAAAATATCAGGAGGAAAATTGATAAGCAGTAAGTTAATGAAAAAGAAACCTAATCCAGCCAGTCAGGCTTTTCGAATGGCCGCCAATGCTGTTCAGCGAAGTGACAACTGGTTAGGGGACTACTTCCGCCATATGAAATCAAAAGGAGGAAATAAATACGCCATAGTAGCCTCGGCAAATAAAATTGCAACCATATATTATAAAATGGTGAACAATCACGTAGAGTTCACTCCGATGGATTTGAAACAATATCAAAAAAAGCGGAAGAATGCCAAAATTGCTTACCTGGAAAAAAAGTTGGAATTGCTAAAAAAGCAGATCGCATAATTTAAGTTATATGGAAGACATTTAGAAATCGCATTTGCAAAAGAATTTAGAACTTAGCAGAATTAGCATGTCGACAGCCTAGGTTATAACCCTTGCTGGGCATGGCTTTCGGCGGAACAAGAACCACTACTGCGAGAAAACCACAAAGCCTAAATTAGCCGTGGGTTCGAATACCTCCCTCTCCGCTGAAAGAGACGAATAGAAATTTTCGACGCGTTCCCCATATTTATCTCTGCTCGAAATGCCTGTCATTTCTGCAATTAGCTCAAAAATGCAAGCAATTTCAGGAGTTCGAAATGCGTCATTTTCCCTTTCATAGACGACACCTTGCGGAAATACCAGTTTTTGCAGTCGCTTCTTCTCTGCAATCTTCTCCAAAGTCCATGTGGTGCTGAGTTTGCGGCTTAAATCCAATGCCCTGTTTATTGCTTTTTCTGGGTTCGAAATGCTTTCGGGGAGTTTGCCTATTTCTTTTTGAATTTCGATAATCTCACTTTCACATTTTGCTTTTAATCTCTCAAATACGTCTTGCGGCATTTTGGATTCCAGATAAAATTTGTCTTCCAAGGCTTCAAGTTTGTTTGAAGACTCCTTTAATTTTCGTTGTAGTAGCTTTTTTTCTTCGCCATTTGATTGAACAGAGTCCTCGAGGATCAATTCCAGTTGCCTTTTCAAAAGTGGCATCAAATCAGGCTTAAATTGAAATTGCGTTAGATACTGTGAAAATTTTTGATTTAACGCCTCTGCATTTCTGTTGCATTTGCAACCAGCAGTACGACACTTATAATAGTGAATCCCCTTTCTTTTAACTATATATCCAGTAAAGGGCTGATTGCACTGGCCACATTTTAGAAATACGTTTAACGGTAAAAATTCATTGTCGTTTTTATGCAATAAGCCATAACCCTTGGAATTGATTCTGATGTTGTTCACCCTAAGGAAAAGTTCTTCCGAAATAGCCTTATCGTGGTTCCCGTTTACTATTTGACCATCCAGGATCCCATGAGCGATTTTTCCGCAATAGAAGGGGTTTGCAAAAATTTTTGTCAATTTCTGCTTTTGGAGGGGAAGCCCCCTCGCCTGTAATTTTCCTAGGATCGATTTATTTTGTTCTCCCTGTGCCTTCCATTCAAATGCTTTGGCGATAAGTTTACCTTTATCATTTAGCACAATCTTTCGTTCACCATTGATCTTGATGGTGTCATAGCCGAAAGGCGTTCGTACCACCCAGTCACCTCGCAAGAACTTCTCTTTCATACCCGCAACCGCTTTAATCTTGCGCAAGTCATTATCATAATTGGAAAAAATAAAGTGAATATTTTGCTGCAAAGCACCGCTTGGGTTATTTGTTGCAATAGGTTGAGTGATAGCTAGAATATTTACTCCGTATTTTTTCAACAAATCCTGAGCAATTTTAATGGCGTCGCCACCAGTTCTACTGAATCTATCAAAAGAATAGACTAATATGGAGGATATTGCCGGATTATGCTTCACGTAATCCAACATCCGTCGGAATTCCTTTCTACCGTCCGTTTTCGCGGATTCATAGGTACCACCAAAATATTCCAGGATATGGATCTTATTCCTTGCGGCGTATTCATCAATGGACTTTCTTTGAGTTTGCAAAGACAGGTTGGTATTTGCCTGTTCCTTGCTGGACACTCTGGTATATACGATTGCTTTCCCTGTGTCCTTTACTTTTATTGCCGTTCTTGATTTTCTTGCAAATTGGGAGAAGTCAAATTTTTGATCCATAGAAATTAAAGGTTAACTATTGAGTAATTTTGAGAGACAACGGTCAAATCTAAACCTTAACCTAGCCAAATGGCTACTATTCCGAAGCCTTCTCATTTAACTCTCCTAAAAGAAGGATTGCCAGTTCAAATAAACTGTCTCGAGCCTCATTCAACTGCCTCTCGTTAAAATCCTTAAAGGCGTAATGTTGTTTTAAATCATTAATATCTAGCTTTTTATCTTCTAAGTTCGCTCTTGATGTCTGATCATTAGAATTCTTTTCCAACATGTGATTTGTCCATGTGGTTGCAGCAACTTTGAGCTGAATGCATCCCTGGTAAAACCAAAGAACCGGGTTAACCGGAATCTATTTGCGTCTGACATGTTTTCTAGTTCTTTTAAAAGACAATGATTTTTCGTTTCGCGTGTCCAAGGTGATCCTTTCATAATTTTTGATTCTCAATATTTCTCTGATTTCCGCAGCATCTTTATCATTTATTGTTCCTGACCTTGTAAAATCAAACCTTTTCGGTTTACCATTTTCGAAAGTTATGGAAATCTCTGACACATTTTTATCGCGCATTTCTCGCAAAACTAGTTGTTCATCTTCTGTTAATATGTTCAGTTCAGGGATGTATTTTGATAACGCCTCATCGCTCAAAAATTCATCTAAATAATAGGCGATGGGTAAAAAAATATAAGGAGGATGAAACGGAAGCTTCTCAAGTAGGGGCCAATATTCGCCGTTCTCATCCAGATAGCGGTATCTACCAGCAAAATATTCGGCGACCGATCCATCAACAAAAACTAAAATTCCAGTTTCAGCGCCGCTTTGCAAGCACACACGAACAAGCTCCGAAAAATAGGTGATTTCCCGAGAATACACATAAAGCAGTTTCCTATCTCTTAAGACCATCAATATCTCCTCAAGCTTGGAATTTTCAATTGAATTGATTGTTCCTTCATCTTTTTTCCTTGTGAGATCTGTCTTAATGTCTTCAAATATTCTTTTAGCAAGTTGGTTCTTGTAAGCGAGAACAAAAAAATGCTTATGTATGCTCTTGAGCTTTGCAACAGAGACCCCAAAATCCCTTAAGGTGAGGAGTACTTTTAGCCAAATCACTTGCACATAACTCAATCGTGCCCATTTTCGTTCTGCAACAAAGTCAATAAGCCCCTGCCTTCGCCAAAAGGCGAAAATCGTAGGATCAATTCCAGCTTCTTCAACGGAAATGTTCCTTTTGAAAAGTAGATCTTCAAACTCCGGTATTGAATATTTTCCTTGCCCTGGCATTATCTCGAAAATAGTAAAGTTTGTCTAGAAAACGCCATTTTTGTATTAAAATTTTGCGTCTAAATATAACTTTATGAATCGGCGAAACTGGTACTCACAAAGATTAAATAGCAACAACCCCGGAGTTCTTGATTACTTTAGTTCGATCAATAACCATTACGGGGGCGGGATATTTGCTGAAATAACAATCGGAAAATCCTACCAGGGTAAAAATACCTGGCAACTTGAATATCTAGGCGGGTTCCCTTCAGCAAAAATTGAAAGGGTAACCTTCAAAAACATCGCAAAGGAATTTGCCTGTAAACTGAAAAGCCTTATTAATGCCAGATCATATGCCGATGCAGAGAAAATAAGAATTTTAGATATGCTCATTGGAATTCTCAGGTATTCCTACAACGACTTAAACAGCGAAGCAATATTTGGCAGTATTGTCCTTGCGAGACGAACAGCAAATAAGAAATTGATCAAACAGGATATGATTTCAACAATTGCCGGCAAATTCCGGAATAAGCTGAAAGATGCTGACCTGTTAAAGATGAAATCGTGTGGAATTGTGCCAATCGAACTAACTCCCCGGAAAATTATAGCCGAAATATGCCGGTATAAGTCGGCAAGAGCCGAATTATTTCAGAAACTTTTAAAATTGGCCACATTCACATTGAACAAACATTCGAAAAAAAGGCATCCGAAAGTAGATTCCTTTGCCTTTACCGGCGATCTCACTTTTATGGTATCCATGGCGCTTGCTGTTTACGGGACCGGAAAATTGATTGCGTCGAAACAGGAGAATTTCACTTTTATTGAATTTTGTAAATCATACCTAAGATTTTTTAGAATAACAAGGGGGGATATTGGCAAAGCGATTGCGAATATAGCACAGTCAGATCTCAAAAAAAGAATTGAAAATCAATTCACAAAGTCATTGCAAAATGCGCTCTCGAAAATTCTTAAAGAGGAACAATGAATTTTCGTTTTAATTATTTGATATTCACCATTATAGTAAGGGAAAAAATGATTGCCAGGTTCTCCCTTTTTTGAGGTTCAGATTTTTCAAATTGCTTGGAAATCTACCTCATGCCTACTCCAAAATGTCTCTTTTGCAATACAGAGTTTCAGCCTCCAAATTTGAATAGTGCCTACTGCTCGAAGGCTCATTACCGTCTCGCAAAACATGACAGACAAAAGATGATCAATGATTTGACAAAGAACTTTCGCAAAGGCATGTACAAAAATGTAAAAACTCTATACAAATTCTTGCCTGAGGCTGGACAAGTGAACATTCCGCTACTTGAAGCACTAAAATCCGGTTTTGATGACGCTGCGTTTTACGGGACTTATACTTCGAATGGTGTTGAGTGGCACAAGGTTGGAAGCTACTTATTTACAATCTCTGAAAAAGAGAACATCAAGACTCTTCACATTTTCAAGAAATAATTAAATGCAACTGAAGCCATATAACCCAACCGAGAAATCTAGTTCGTATTCGACCAGTCTTGTGGACAGGTCAGTAAATACATTCAGCATTTCGCCGTGGATACTCGTACTAATTATTGCCGGAAGCATTTCGGCAGGAATTGTGGTCCATTTTTTTTTCGGAAAAGCGCAAGCAGCAAATTCGAAACGTAATGTCCCCTTTTTCAATCATGAGCCGGAACCATGGCTTTGAGTATTTGGGTGCATTCCAATTAAACGTTACCACCGCAAGCACGACGAAAAAAATACATTCTTATATGACGGTAGAAATTCTACCTACCTCACGTCTTTATGAAGATTTGACTCTAAATTACTCTGGAATTACACCAAAAAATCGATGCGGAATGCATCCATTTGCAAAACAAAAAATCTGCTGAAAAGGTTTTAATCGTAATCATTTTGGAAAATAATCCGGGTTTCTCCAATCAAGAGAAAAATACAAGAAATTCGGCATTTGCATCCGCGATGATCTGCAGAAATGGTTCACTTTATCACGACCATTTCCTAAAATAGACCTTAATATCGGGCGGCACTTTTCTCAACCCATAATACATAAAGCAACAGGCAAGAAAGGCCATAATGGCCTCTATCCCGTAGTCCCAAAAAAGCGGATCCTCATTGGGAAATAAGAAATTATCCTCGTGACCTGCTAAGTATTTGAGCGTTATTGTATCTCCAGGATGAAGCGTAAGTACGTTAATTTGGCCATCAAGCTTCTTGTCATAGTTCGAACCATTTAGCTTAAATTTAAGAAATCCCGTATTCTTGTCTGGAATGGAAGTTAACATAACCTTGACAATGCCTCCCCGTTTATATACAGCTATGTCTCCGTAAACTGATATTGAAACAGGCACAGCAATTAGAATTGTTACAAGCGAACATGATATCCAGAAAATTCTCTTCCCCATTGTTAATTTTCTTTGAACTTAGGCAAATAGACTTTTCTAGCCGATGCGTCTGCCTGATTTGTTTTGATGAGCCCGTCCTTTGACTGAATAAATTGTTAATATCGAATGGTGAAATAAAAGTTGCTCCAACGACGACTCCGCCGCCAAGTAGCAACAGACCCCTTCATCTTTTAAAAGTTATTTGTTTCGAAAAACGCCTGTGGAATCAGGTCCCCATCTCAGTGGGTAACTGCCGTTCCAAGGCCAGCCATAGATTTTTTTGTCGTATTCGTCATTAACATACAAATCCACTTTTACCGAATCCTTCGATAATTCAACTCCGCCCTTTATGAATGGATAGCCTCTTCTAGGATACAGAAAGACCTCCTCGGGCTTGGCGAATCCCATCTTGCTGGGCATTATAAATCGAATTGAATCTAGATAATATTTTGGTGGTTTGAGTAAGGAAATCGGATCGTGGACCATATAACTCGCCATTCCATATAAAGTTATAAGCATGGACGAGTCACCGGAAAGTCGTTGAGCATACGCTCTGTCGCTATCCTTTTTGACTTTCTGACCACTGCAGGAAATCGTCGAATCACACAGCAACGCTGCTAAATAAATTATGATTATTGTTCCATTCCTCAAGCCAAAAAATATTATTGAAACATCGTGGGTGTCATTAGGGAAGTATTATTTTTGAATTCCCAGGTACATACGTGAAATCTCTCAATGCTAATAGGAGTTTCAGTTTGCGAGAAAATAAAAAATGAGTTTTCCATCTTTATTAATCAAATCCCATTTGAGAAAAATCCCTTATTGCTCATATCAAAACAATTTACCAATCTGATAACAGTGGTATACCGTAAGTCTTGACCATTTTCATAGCGCCCATACTGTGCGCGATCAAATCCATGCTTAGCAGAATTAAAAACCATCCTATCGTTAACAGAATTAGTGACCGTTTCACTGGGACTTAGAGTTGTATTGCAGACTAATTTACTCAATAAATCGTTTTCAGATTAAGTGTCGTCTGGAATTGGCAATTGATCAGGTTTGAGCCAGAGAGCTTTCAAATTGCCAACATGATCTAATACAGCAACACAATTACTAACAAATTCCACCGCTTGTCCTTGAATGGCTGGGTCACCAATGCAAGCCCATCCGGTATTGGGATTTATCCAAATCGGCCATGGAGAACGATTAATTTGATAAGTACCAAAATCTGGGTCCAATTTACTTACTACAGTTAACGAGCCTTCGCGATAATCGGGTATAGTAAGAGAAGTTCTTTTGGCTTTGGATAAGTCGCTCAAACCACCGGCGCAAATAACACGGCCATTTTCTAAAACGTTAATTTCAAGATAATTTAATTGCATCAAATAGGCATACCGAGGAATTGGCTTGACGTCGATGTTGTCATAGGTTTCATCGTAACTCAACTCGCGATTAACCTTTTTGTCGTCGTAATTAATTTCAAATCTCATCAGTCTCCGATATAGTTAAAGTGCCAAATTTCATTTGTTTCAACATTTATTCTCAATTCCCAGATTCCGCCTTCACTTGCCCTAAAGCTACCTCTCCTTTTTCGGCGATCGCTTTCCAAATCGTAAAAAGAGAAATATTCTAACCCTCTGCCATATTTATGCCGCCAAAGTTGAATGTCTAATGGTAGCAACATTTTACTAAGGACAGACTGCAGGATCGGCTCTTGAAGTTTGATGAGTAGATCCTTGTTAATGCGCGCAATGGTGATTCTCGGTTTTCCCGGCGAATCAGAAGCGTTTTTGGTGAGTTGGAAGCTAACATCATCGCTTCCTATATTCCAAGCAATCGTAAAATGCATATCATTTGACCCACTAATCCCAAATGTAACCAAGTGAGGGAGGAAAATGAACCTTAGGAAATTTTCTTGCTCCAAAATACATTTTCAAAATTTCATCATCCGCTGAAACGCACGCCTGGCAAGCTTTTCAGAAGATCGTTATTTCAGTATCATATTGCAACCTAAAGGATGGAATTTTACAAACTCCACCCATGTCTCTGAAAATACACCAGCCTTGAAAAGAACTATTTTTTCTTTTCTAAAAGTAATATAAATATTGACTGTTGTCCGACTAAAGTAACAGGAAATTATGGGATAAAAAAGGGCAGTTCCGAAGAACCACCCAAATAGGTTAAGTTTGAGTTACCACA
>Ga0070731_10004513_pt1 | contig 11933 bp, 11 predicted proteins | sample Coa_R1_2_FD_66448 | JGI IMG/M metagenome (GOLD analysis project Ga0070731, IMG submission 66448) | Surface soil microbial communities from Centralia Pennsylvania, which are recovering from an underground coalmine fire - Coalmine... | ecosystem: Environmental > Terrestrial > Soil > Unclassified ... | reverse complement strand
CGCTCCCGCTCGCTCGGCCCTCGCGGGCCTGTGGCTTCGCCCACATTCCTTTCGCCGCTTCCCAAGCGGCTCAAGTCTCGAAATCTCAACTCGAAAATAATGGCCCGGGTTATGGACTCGCTCGCTCCCACTTGCTCGGTCCTCGCGGGCCTGCGGCTTCGCCCGCATTCCTTTCGCCGCCTCCCACGCGGCTCAAGTCACATTGTTCACATTGACCGAAATTGTCTGATGAGGCCGGGTGCAGGGACAGAGTCCGGCCTGGTCAAACCAAGTCCAAGCTGTTGGTTTGCGTTCCGGCGGCAAACTTCCTATAGTGCGAGGGTACTTATGAAGACCCGGCTTTTGAAATCAGTGCTGACTTTGTGCCTGTGTGCCGCGACATTCGTGGTTCGTTCCGCCGATCAAACTACGGCGCCCAGCGTTCCCGCGAGCACCAATGGAATCGGACCGAAAATCCAATTTGATTCGACGATTTACGATTTTGGACGGGTGCTGGCCGGGACACAGGTGAAGCATGATTACGTGTTTACCAATGTGGGCGATGCGACGCTGCAGATCACGGGCGTTCAGCCTGGGTGCGGTTGCACCACGATCGGCGAATGGACACACCAGGTTGAGCCGGGAAAGACCGGCGTGATTCCGATTCAATTCAACAGCACGATGTATAACGGCTCAGTGACTAAGACGCCGTCAATCACGTGCAATGACAAAAGCCAGCCTTTGGTGAGGTTCCATCTTCACGGCACGATTTACAAGACCCTGGATGTCACCCCGGCTTATGTGCAGCTGGAAATCCCGCCGGATGCGCCAACCGACGATATGAGCGCAACGGTGCACATCGTCAATAACGACACGCAGCCGCTGAGCCTGCAAATCCCGACGAGCAATGAGGGCACCTTCAAGGCGGAGATAAAAACCAATGTGCCGGGGAAAGATTTCAACCTGGTCGTCAAGACCGTGCCGCCACTTATGGGCGGAAACAGCCAGGCGTTGATTACGGTGGGAACTTCTTTGAAGGGCACGCCGTCGATCAATGTTCCCGTCGTCGTCGTAAGGAAACAACTCATAAACCCGATGCCCTCGACAATGACTATTCCGGCCGGCCCGATCACAAACAGCGAAACCATTTCCGTGTTTCTCCAGAACCAAGGTTCCCGCCCGGTGGTGTTGTCCGAGCCGTCGGTCAATGCGCAGGGGGTTGAGGCGGAAATCAGCACTTCGCAGCCGGGGCGGGTTTTTGCGGCTGAGGTGACTTTTCCCAGCGGGTTCCAAGTGCCGGCCGGCAAGCCGCTGATTTTGACCGTCAAGACGGATAATCCGCGTTTCCCGACGGTGCAGGTTCCGATAAAGCAAGCCGGGATTCCAGCACCCCCGCTGCCTCCGGCACGGCAGAACGCGCAGAGGCAATAGCAAGTGAATGTTCAGGAGCAGTCGCAAGGAGCTTCGGCACGCCAGTCAATTGTTGGCAAAGTTCTGGGGGAAGCAATCCTGGTGGTGGTAGTCGGCGCGCTGGTGGCCCTGGCAGCCAACCGGATTTCGCCAAGGGGACTGAGTCTGGCGCGGGATTATTTTCGTGAAGCCAACGCGGCGGTGCCTCCGTCTCCGACACAGGCCACCACTAACGTCTCTACGGCATCGACTGCAACCAACGAGGCGGCACCATCGGAGACTGAATCAGCCATCGCGCGATTGAAGGCCAAGGGACTGCAGGTTGTCGACTTCGATGAAGTGAAAAAGTTGCTGCACGATCCCGGCTATCAGACCGGCTCGATCATTTTCATCGACGCGCGAGGCGACGAGTATCCGGCCGGGCACATTCCCGGCGCGTACCAGTTGGATTACTACCATCCGGACAAATATCTGCTGACGGTCCTGCCAGCCTGTCAGAACGCCAGCCGGATCGTGGTGTATTGCACAGGCGGCGATTGTCAGGACAGCGAGATGACGGCGTTGATGTTGCGCGACGGAGGTGTGCCCAATGAGAAGTTGTTCGTGTATTCCGGCGGCATGACCGAATGGGACGATAAGAAGGAGCCGATTGAAACAGGCGCGCGCAACAGCGGGCAGATGCTGCCGACAAATAAATGAGCGCCGGCGCAGCAAACAAATTTCTCGACGTGTCCAGCGTCCTGGCGAGATGGTTCCTGGGTGGCGTGTTTGTTTACATGGGAATGAGCAAGGCACTGCGTCCGGAAGAGTTCCTCAAGCTCGTACACCAGTATCAACTCACGGATTCGGCGTTCGTGTTGAATTTCATCGCGGCGGCCTTGCCGTGGTTCGAAGTGATTTGCGGGCTGTTGCTGGTCGCAGGATTTGCTGTGCGCGGCACTGCGCTGCTGCTGGTGCTGATGCTGGTGCCATTTACGATTGTCGTGCTTCGCCGCGCGCTGGCGATTCATACGCTGCAATCGATTCCACTGTGCGCGGTCAAATTCGATTGCGGCTGCGGCAACGGCGAGGAGTGGATTTGCCGCAAAGTCGCGGAGAATTGCGGGCTGATTTTGCTGGCGGTCTGGCTGCTGGCCGGTCGCGGTAAACAATTCTGCCTGCGTTATCAATTACTACGATGAGTTTTCAAAGCCAATTAGACATTCCTTCCAACACTGTTACTGTGCCCCATGACTGAGCCACAACTTAATGTCCTCGCCGTCATCGGAAGTTTGCATCGCGAATCCGTCACGCGCATCGTGCTCAATCACGTCGCGCAGAAACTTCGCGGCGATGGCTGTCTCGTGGATGTGCTGGACCTTCAGGCCGAGCCATTGCCGCTTTATAATCCGGATACCGCTTACGACGCGCCGGAATTTGCCGCGTTACAAGCGCGAGTGGACAAGGCAGACGTGATCATTCTCGGCACGCCGGATTACCACGGCAGTTTCAGCAGCACGCTGAAAAATTTCCTCGACCATTTCTGGCATGAATTCGCGGGGAAGCTTTTTGCGACAGTGGTCGCGTCACACGAGAAAGGCCTCACGACCACGGACCAGCTTCGGACGATCGCGCGACAGTGTTACGCATGGACGCTGCCGTATGGCATTTCCTTCAGTGAAAGCACTGATTTGAAAGATGGCAAAATTGCGAGCGGCGCATTTGAGAAGCGGCTCGAGATGATGATACGCGACACGCGAGTCTATGGCAAAGTGATCGCGGGACAACGGCAATCGGATCTCGGCTGCCAGGACCATTGTTTTATGGCGCGGCATCGAAAGTGAACGCGTTGACGCTCCCGTATTCCAACACTACGCTTTGTTTATGATTGAAGCGCCTGAAATTCAACCGCTGCCCGTCGAGCGACTGCGAATGCGCAAGGGCATGTCGCCGGAGCAGGCCGAACCGCTGTCGCGCGAAATTCACGAACTCAAGCGTGAGTTGAACGCGGTCATTCTTGCGCACAATTACCAGGTTCCTGAAATCCAGGACGTGGCGGATTTTGTTGGCGATTCACTCGGCCTCTCACAGCAGGCAGCGAAAACCAATGCGGATGTCATCGTATTCTGCGGGGTTCATTTCATGGCCGAGACCGCGAAGATTTTGAACCCGAACAAAATCGTGGTGCTGCCGGATAAAGACGCCGGTTGTTCCCTTGAAGAAAGCTGCCCAGCGGACAAACTCGCCGCTCTGCAAAAGACGAACCCGAATTTCTGGACGATCGCTTACATCAACTGCAGTGCTGACGTGAAGGCATTGAGCGATGTCATCGTCACGAGCGGCAATGCGATAAAAATCGTGAATGCCGCGCCGAAGGACAAGGACCTGCTTTTCGTTCCCGACGAAAACCTCGGCGCCTGGGTAATGGAACAAACGGGCCGTCATATGACGCTCTGGCGCGGCAATTGTTACGCACACGTTGAGTTTCGCCGCGACGCCATTTTGCGCCTGCGCAAGCAATTCCCCGACGCGAAAATTGTCGTGCATCCCGAAAGCCTGCGCGAGGTCCGTGACCTTGCTGATGCGGTAGCGTCAACGGAGAAGATGATCACGTACTGCAAGACTGATGCGGCGAAGAAGTTCGTGATCGTCACCGAGTCGGGGATCATTCATCGGATGCAAAAGGAATGCCCGGGCAAAGAATTCATCTGCGCGCCTACATTCGACGTGATGCGGATGCCGACGGACAATTGCCGTTGCAGCGAATGCAAATACATGAAGATGAACACGCTTCAAAAAGTGCGTGATTGCATGAAGAACCTGGCGCCGCGGATCGAATTGCCGGAGCACATCATCAAACGGGCGCGCTTGCCGATTGATCGGATGTTGGAGATCTCGGCGGCGCCTTAATTGATCGCCATTGCTTGTAGCCGCGCGTCGTTTGCCAAGCCGGTCTTGACCGCATTATAAAGTTCCGGCGCCTTGGCTTTCAATTGTTCGGCCGAAACATTTTCGTGGAGGATTTTACCGTCCTTGGTGGCGATGCTGTAAATGGTCCCCTTCGGCGAAGCCTTGATAGTGATAACGTAATCGCGTTTCTCCAGGTAACCGATAACGGGATAGGGTTCCGCCGGTTTCGCACCGGCGCTGGTGGCAGCGGCAGGCGGTGCGCTAGTGGCTTTAGGAGCGGGACTTTGTTTGACATCTTCCGCCAAAGTGAGAGCGACGCAGCCGAGCAATCCTAAACTTACAACGAGCTGTTTTTTCATAAGAGCCTCCGGGCTTTCACTAATTTAGCAACAATGCCCTGCATATACAACACCCTTCCAATACCCCGGAAATAACTCGCACTTCGCAGGACTGCTTTGTATAAGACCGCGCATGTCTAAGTATCGCATAGGCGTCATCGGCGGCACAGGGCTCTACAGCATTGAAGGTTTCACTGACCAGAAGTGGGTTAAGATCAAAACGCCTTTCGGCGCGACGTCCGATGACTTGCTTACAGGCAAACTCGCCGGGCGCGACGTCGTTTTTCTTCCGCGCCATGGCCGCGGGCATCGCATTCTGCCCAGCGAACTGAATCATCGCGCGAACATCTGGGCGATGAAAAAGCTGGGCGTGGCCTGGATTATCAGCGCCAGCGCGGTGGGTTCCCTGCAGGCAAAATACAAGCCGTGCGATCTGGTGATGATTGACCAGTTCATGGACCGCACGAAACGGGATTTTGAGCACACCTATTTCGGCCGCGGCATTGTAGGTCATGTCGCATTCGCAGAACCGATTGCCGAAGAACTTCGGCAGCTGTTGTTGAAAAGCGCGCGCGCGTTGAAGGCGCGGGCGCACGACAGAGGCACTTACGTAAATATGGAAGGTCCCGCCTTCAGCACTCGCGCCGAATCACAGACGAATCACAAGCTGGGCTACGACGTCATCGGCATGACCAACCTTGGTGAAGCCAAATGCGCGCGCGAAGCGGAGATCGCCTACGCGACGATCGCTATGATTACGGATTACGACGCCTGGAAAACCGACGAGGCGCACGTGACCATCGAGATGGTGATCGAATATCTGCACAAGAATGCGGAGACCGCCAAAGCGATTATCGCCCGGACGATTCCACAAATCCCGAAGGAGCCGAGCTGGCCGTGCCATGAAGCATTGCGCTACGCGATTTTGACCGATAAGAAGCTTTGGCCGGCGAAAACGAAGCAGGAATTGGGGCCGTTGCTGGCGAAGTATCTTTGATTCGCGCGACATAGTGGTGTGCCGAGGCGCCTGCAAATCCGCCTTCCCATCGGTTCATTTCTGCCTTAGCTTATCCGCTATTCTCAGCGAACCATGCCGAGTGTTTTTATCAAAACCTACGGTTGCCAGATGAACGAGCGCGACAGCGAGGCCGTCGCCGCGCAGCTCGTTGCCAAGGGCTATACCCTGGCGGGGTCCGAAGCCGTCGCAGACGTCGTTTTGTTAAACACCTGCAGCGTCCGCGACCTCGCGGAGCAAAAGGCTCTCGGCAAAATGGCCGCCGTTATTGGTGTGGCGAAAAAAGATCGTCCCAACCAGGTGTTTGGGTTTATGGGTTGCATGGCGCAGAGCCGCGGGAAGGAATTGATCGATCAGCTTCCCGATGTTGATCTCGTCGTGGGGACTCAGAAATTTCATCGGACTGCTGATTATCTGGACGAAATTCTGGACGGCCGGCGGAATAAAATCATCGATGTCGCCGCTGAGGAAAAAAGCGAAGCCACGATTCGCGAACATCTGCTCAATGGCAACGCACACAAGTCCGTCACCGCTTTCGTCAGCATCATGCAGGGCTGCAACCAGTATTGCACCTTCTGCATCGTGCCTTATACCCGAGGCGAAGAACGCAGTCGCAGCATTACCGATATTGTTGCCGAATGCCGCGAACTCGTGTCACGAGGTGTGAAGGAAATCACGCTGCTCGGCCAAATCGTTACCAGCTTTGGGAAACGCGATATTCCCGCAAGTGATGGCAAGTCGGCTTTCGTCCAGCTTTTGGAGGCGGTTCACGAAGTCGAAGGCCTTGAACGCATCCGGTTCACATCGCCGCATCCGAAGGGTTACGGAGATGATCTCGTCGAGGCCTATGCCAGGCTTCCGAAACTCTGCGAGAGTGCGCACATCCCCGTGCAGAGCGGAAGCGATCGCATGTTGAAGCTGATGCACCGTGGTTATACGCGCGAGCGGTATCTGGGCATCATTCAAAAATTGCGCAGCACAAAACCGGGCATCGGCATCAGCACGGATATTATCGTAGGCTTCCCGGGTGAGACCGAAGAGGACTTCGAACAAACACTCTCGCTCGCGCGTGAAGTGGAATATGACCAGGCGTTTATTTTCAAATATTCACAGCGACGCGACACCCCGGCTGCCGAAATGCCGGATCAGCTTTCGACCAAGGTAAAAGAAGAGCGCAACCGGCGCCTGCTGGAGTTGGTCAACGAAATCGCCAAACGCAGGTACGAAAAACTCATCGGCACCCGGACACAAATCCTCGTCGAAGGCCCAAGCAAAAAGAATCCGGCTCGCATGATGGGCCGCACGCGCTGCAATAGGATAGTTGTGTTCGACGGCTCCGAACGCCACCGCGGCCAGCTCATGGATGTCAAAATTACCCGGGCTGGATCGTTCACTCTTTACGGAGACCCGGCGATTCTGGAATAGCATCGCACAACAGCGGCGGCGGCTGCAGGTCTCACCGTTCAGCGAAGTCCTTCCTGGCGGAATGGAAGGTGTGGCAGGTCGAACAACTGCTCGCAACGCCACCTCTTGGACTGTGACACTCGGCGCAAGTTGCTTTGCCGGGCAGAATCACATCGGCGGTTTCGCGGCTATGCTCCGCGTCATGACATTGAGTGCAAGCGATCTTGAAATGTTTGCTGTGGTCAAACTGACCGCGAATCAACCAGCGGTCGGGAATGACTGGAGCGGTTACGAGCGGAGCGCCGTTCGCTGACGAAGTGACCTCGTGGCAATAGGCACAGCCTGGAAAACGGGCGGCGCCCGTTGCATCCGTGCCAGCTACTTGAGTCACCGGTCCAGTGTGTGCGTCACTGAAGAAAACCCGCCGTTCCAATTCCTCACCCGAACCATAATGCTCACGGATTTGCGCCATTTGTGTCTGGACGAATTGTTGCAACTCGGCCCCGCCGGTAATTCCTTTTTGTTTCGCTCCGAAATCCGCATATTGTTCCGGCAGGCTGCGCAGGAATGCGCGGACGTGCTCGACGTTGCCATGTGGCAACCGCAGGCCGGGATTCTCCAAATCGAATTGCAGCGAGTGGCAAACCTTGCAATTTTCCTCGTAGGAAATCTTCAAGTAATAGACACCTGCCGCATCCGGTTTGTGGCAATCGGCGCAAGCCAATTTGTGCCCGTTCAATTGCGGAATATTCGGCGACGCCAGGTGAAGCTGATGATTGAATTTCAGAGTGTCCGGGTCTTTCAACTTTTCGGCGAACACCTGGAATTCCGGGTGATCGGCAAAACTGTGGATGAGTTCGGTGTAGCCATTCTCTGGACGCGGCGCTTTGAACAACACGCGTCCTTGTGCCGGGCGAAAATCGAAATCCGCAGCCGGCAATTTCTTCCCCAGCTCCAGCGATGCTTGCATGACCTCAGCGTTCGCATGGCAGAAAAGGCAATTGGCAGTCGCAGGCTTTGGCATCAAGCCGGAGCCCTGGTGCTCACGATGGCACGCGGAACACGAGAGAGCGCGCACCACATTCGGCTCGTGGAAGGAATGCGCCACATGACAGTGCTCGCAGTTCTCATCGATCGCGTTCATTGCAGGCGGTTGGCTGGACACAAGCGAGCGCACTTGAAGCGGCCCGGGCGTCGCATTGAAAGCCGCTTTCACCAGCCCGTGCGGACCTGCGTCTGCGTTGCCATGACAGGCAACGCAAGTATCCCCGCCCCCGTGCGCACCAGCCATTTTGGCGAACGTCGCTGTGGAGTGTTGGGATGAAAGTCTGCCCGGGTTGACAAACCCTGGTCGAAAGGGCCCGCATAGGCCGATCAGCAACACCGCTGCAGTAAACGCGACCACACAGATCGTAAGTACCTTCCGCTTTGAACGCAGACTGCGCACGGGCACGCATTTTGTTATGGGACGACAGCATGTCCCACCGGGCAGCGGGCCCTGCGAGCACGGTCCGCCGTATTCAGCGGGCCGGGTGCATTCGTATCGTCCTTTGGTTTCACCGGGTTTTACTTTGAGTGCGGGCTGGCATTCGTAAGTCGCGCGACAGTGTCCTTTGCTGTCCGGCCCAATACGGCAGGGTTTTCCTTCCGCGGCGTGACCGCAAATCCAATTCTGATTTGGCCGCTCGTACTGGTATCGGTTAAAATCCGGCGAAGGCAATTGCTCCTTCATCGCGCCCCTCCGGAAAAGGCAAAGACGAGCACGATATGCGCCAGCGTCCACAACAAAAGGCTGTAAGTCAGTGGAATGTGGACGAACAACCAGAGCTTGATTACGAGTTGAAGGGAATAGTGATAATCGAGCCCATCCTTTTGCCGGACGAGCGTCGCGATTTCGTCCATCGTGGCACGTTCGGAGTCATTGAGATATCGATTCAGGTCGGCGATGTTGTTCAGCAGTAGATTCAGCGGGGCACGCACTTCAAACCAGTGGGCTATCAAATTGCGTTTGCCGTCGAAAAAATATTTGAGTTCCCGCACGTAAAAGTCAGCGATGGTGGAGGATTTCACTTGGTCGACTGACTGCAATGCGAGTGTTTCCACGCGGTCCTGAAGTTGTCGCCGAATCCCCGGAATCCGCTCGAACAAAACTTCACCACCGCGCGTAGTCAGCCGCTTCGGAACCGCGCGAGAAACGAACAGGCCGAAGAACCCGCTGATCATGACCAGGATATAAAGAGATGCGAGAATGTCGTCAAACCAACCGGTGGGCAGCTTGTAATTGATATGTACCAGAAACAGCACGCCGGTCAGCAAGCCAGCGTAAATATGAAATTGCAGCCAGGCCTCGGACGAAAGCAGTGGCAAAAAAGATATCTTCTTCCGGGGGTTGTAAAATGTGAGCGCAAGCATGACCGCAAATAACACCCAACCACTCAAATAGGCCAGCTTCGGCACCACTCCAAAGCACTTCGCGTGCAGCCACACAATAAGCACGGAGCCGAGTACGAATAAGACCAGGCCGACCCAGCGTTGCTTGTTAAACGAAATCATCGTTTAAGCCATTTGGCGAACGCATCCAGGTCGTTCATGTTCATCCGGACCAGCGCCCCGTGCGGACAGGCGCGCTGGCACGAGGGCCCAGTAATCTGTTCCACGCACAGGTCGCACTTTGTCGCCTTCAAAATCGGTTTCATTTCCTTGTCCACCAGAAACTCGCCGCTCTCATCACGCACCTCGACCATGCGAATGGCGTCATAGGGACAATTGCTGAAACACGATTTGCAACCGATGCACGTGGCGGGATTGATAACGACTTCGCCGCCAAAGGCATCCCGGTGAATCGCGCCAGTCGGGCAACCAATCATGCAAACCGGGTCAACGCAGTGCATGCAAGCATTGGCGACCATGAGCCTGCCGTTGATCGGCCCGTTTCGGAGAAATCGCGGATTGTTATCATGCGCGGTGGCGCAGGCGCGGACACAATCATCACACCGCGTGCAACGGTCCAGATCAATCAGCATCGTGGCGGTGCCATTGAAAAAACGATTTTCGGTAAGAAATTCCAGCATATCCGCGCCAATCTTTGCACCAGCATCCACCGACTCCAGACCGGATACGCCTGCTTCCGCAACCGAAGCGATCGGCGGAGGCAGTTCACTCTTAGGCACCGCAGGCAGCACAACGGTTTCCATTATTGTTGTGGGAATGACGATGACGTGTGTGTAGCCAATAACACGCAACGTATATTGCAGCGGCACCGTTGCCTGTGGAGTGCGCCAGTTTTGCACAATTTCCTGGAGGCCGTAGATCTGGCCCGCGCCGAGATAATTCAACGTGCGATGCCCGTTACCGAATTTCTGGCTGACCCGGCCGAATCCCGCCTTGATAAGAATCACACCGTTCGGGTAATCACCTTCCTCAGCAATGATCGGCTCTTGTTTGCGCGGGCCGCTTACTGCGGTTTGCGCCAATCGCTTGTAGTCGCCGGACCAATCGTAATCGCCGAAGGTACCGAATTCGGTTTTGGCCATGACCTGGTTCAGCGCATCGGTAGAGAGATTTTTGAAAATCGGCACTTCGCGTAGCGCGGTTTCCAATGCTCGCGTCCGGTAGATTTCGTCGATGTGGCGGCGCAGAGCCTCGTCATATTTCATCAGATCGCGCAGGCCTTGCCAGCGGATTTCGACCAACTCGGCGGTTTCGCTCTCGGCGAAGATCGATGCGGTGCGCGGCATGCGGCTGAGCGCGGCGATTTCGCCAAAGAACTCCCCGGGCTCAAGTGTGGCCGTGCGGAACTCGTTCAAAATTCGCGGCACATCCTGGAGAAAGATTTTCACCTCGTCGCCCGCGAGACGAGCGCTCACCCGGCTGTCCTGGTTGAATTGAGATGGAGTGACACTCTCAGGCTCCTTCGTATTGCTCCACAACTGAGCCATTACGCGAAACAGGTTTTTGCGTTTGGAAACCCGGCGACCAAGCACGGAAGGCGGCAAATCCGGCCCCAGCACCACACGCACGTTGCCGGTCATCACCATAAAAGCCGAGGTGCCATAATCTCCCTCACGCACAATGATCTCGCCACGTTTAAAGGCCCTGATCCGGGTGTCGTGTTTGAGAATGTCGCGAAGGGAAGCCCGTTTGGGGAAGTTCTCCGGATTCATCCGGGAAAACGGTGCAAGGGCAAGCAGGCGATTCACCGCCGCGTCCGTCATCTCGGGATCGAACGCGGCGTCCCAGCGTTGCGGACGATCGAGAGTGGTGGGAAAGGCCGGCATGTCAGCTCAGGCGTCGATTACCAGATTCGATTTCGGTTTGCAAATGCATGTCAAACAAGAACCCGTCTCCGCGCTTGCGCCTTGCGACGTCACATATTCGACGTCACCGGATTTTATGGCAACCATGCACGTGCCGCAATTGCCCGCGCGGCAGCCGGCATCAATTTTTATGCCACGGGCCTCCGCAAAGTCCAGCAATGATCCCAGGCTCGGATCCCAATGATGCGTCCGGTTCGATTTGCCGAACGTTACAGTGATCTTCGACAGCATCATTGTATCGCTCGAACTTGTCGGGGCCGCTTTCTTCACTGATGCGGGGCCGAACGCTTCGAAATGAACATTGGCGTCCGGAACTCCCCATGCAGCGAGGCTTTCAGTGATACTCGACATGAACGGTCCGGGACCACACAGGAAATAGTCGTAGTTATTTGATGGTAAAAGCTGCTTGAACAACTCGACACTCACACGGCCTTCGTGCTGGTAATCCTTGCCCTTCGTGTCGTCCTTCCCAGGCTTGCTGTAGCAGACATGCATCCGAACGCTGTCATGTTCCGCAGCAATTTTTTCAAGATGGTCCTTCAGAATATGGTCTTTCCGGCTGCGCGCACCGAAGAAAAACCA